>OJHG01000096.1_pt1 | contig 61834 bp, 37 predicted proteins | sample 1594761 | NCBI WGS metagenome assembly OJHG01 (sample SAMN05416786, study PRJEB24817) | seawater metagenome | isolation source: Sea water | place: Canada:Atlantic | collected 2013-07 | reverse complement strand
ACTTTAAATGTAACGGTTATTACACAAACCATACAAGCAGTTGCTAAAGGAACTACAAGTATTATTTCCGGAGAAGATACACCCTCTAGAGTTGTTTTAGAGGAACGAAATAATAAATAATAAATTTGATGTATAAATAACTCAAATGAAGATTCATTTTATAGCCATAGGAGGAAGTGCCATGCACAACTTGGCCATTGCATTACATAACAAAGGATATGACGTAACCGGGAGTGATGATACCATTCATGATCCTTCTAAATCTCGTTTAGAAAAACGAGGTTTGTTGCCTAAAGAATTTGGATGGTTTCCAGAAAAAATAACACAACATCTAGATGTGATTATCTTGGGGATGCATGCAAAAAAAGACAATCCAGAGTTACTGCAAGCGCAAGATATGGGCCTAAAAATCTATTCGTATCCAGAATTCTTATACGAACAATCTAAAGATAAAACCAGGGTAGTTATTGGAGGTTCACATGGTAAAACAACGATTACATCTATGATTCTTCATGTACTAGCTTACAATGATAGAGCGGTAGATTATATGGTAGGCGCACAGTTAGAAGGTTTTGAAACCATGGTGCATTTAACCAAAGAAAATGAATTTATTGTATTAGAAGGCGACGAGTATTTAAGTTCTCCAATAGACAGAAGACCAAAGTTTCATTTGTACAAGCCTAATATTGCTTTGTTAAGTGGTATTGCTTGGGATCATATTAATGTGTTTCCAACTTTTGATGGGTATATAGAGCAGTTTAGAATTTTCACAGATTCTTTAACCAATGGAGGAATTATGGTCTATAACGAAGAGGATAAGATCTTAAAGGAAGTCGTAGAAAGTTCTGAACATACCATAAAAAAATACTCTTATTCAACCCCTCTTCATACTATTGAAAACGGTATTACGCTTATAGATACACCAGATGGTCAAATGCCTTTAGAAATTTTTGGAGATCATAATTTACAGAATTTAGCTGGAGCTAAGTGGATTTGTCAACATATGGGTATAGATGAAGAAGATTTTTACGAAGCGATTGCTTCTTTTAAAGGAGCCAGTAAACGACTAGAAAAAATTGCAGAAAACAAACAAACGGTAATCTTTAAAGATTTTGCTCACAGTCCGAGTAAAGTTCAGGCTACTACAGAAGCGGTTAAAAAACAATATGCTCAAAAAGACCTAATAGCTTGTTTAGAATTACATACCTATAGCAGTTTAAATGCTGAATTTTTAGGAGAATACAAAGGAGCTCTTGATAAGGCAGATAAAGCAGTCGTATTCTATTCCCCACATGCTGTAAAAATCAAACAACTAGATGCAGTTACAAAAGAACAAATAGCTCATGCTTTTGATAGAGATGATTTAATTATTTATACTGATCCTGAAGACTTTAAAGCATTTATTTTTTCTTTAGATCTAAACAATAAAGCGATTATTTTAATGAGTTCAGGAAACTATGGAGGGCTAGACTTTGAGGAGGTTAAAATTTTGATTTAGATTTTTTTAAGCCTAATTGAATCATTTTTTCATGTCTCCAGTTTTTATCTGTAATTGTTTTTAAAAACCATACTCTATAGGCTTTATAAAAAAAACATTTATAAATAACATTCAGGCGGTCATAAATAAAAACTTTATTTCTTGTTTTCTTTGCTATTTTTTTTGCCAACTCTCTATCACATAAATTCTTATTAAAACCTACTAGGTACTGCGCTATTTTTTTTGATTCAAAATATTGTAGAGTTTCAGGTTTGTTAAATACTTCATAGCAGCTTGCTAAAAAACAAGTTAAAGGGTTTTCTAACTCATAAAATACTGAAAATGCATTTTTAGCAATTGTTTTTTTTGATAAGATAAACACATCATAAGCGTTTCTTAGTGTTAAGCTTTTATTATCAAATCCTTGATCGTTAATTTGTGATGCTGCTGTAGATAATATTAATTGATTTTTAAAACTTATTACTGAAACATTATTTATTGTTAGGTTGCTGTTTTTGACAAAATCATAGTTAAATTCCTGTGTGTATTTTTTAATTAAAATTTCTTTGTGAATCTCTATTGCAGCAATTTCATTATATTTTATTAATCTTGGATAATGTCTAAAACCAGGGAAAATATAATCTTTATTATAAATACTAGAATATCCATTATTCGTTAATAATTTAATTGCTTTTGGATAATCTTTCTTAGAGAAAATAAAATCAATATCTCCCACCATTCTTTCTCCAATATCTTCATATAAGCCTTCTAGGAGATTTCCAGTTCCTTTTAAGAATATAGGCGTAATTTTATTTTGAAGTAATAGTTCATTTAGCTCTTTTGCTTGCTCAATTATTTCCTTATTTCTATCGCGATTTAGGTCTGTAATATACTTCATGTATTCCACCAGCTCTTCAGGTAAGTAAGACAAAAAAGAGGCTCTTTTTAAATTACAATACAAGGCAGGAAAAACATAATGGGCAGTACTTAATTTAACAACAGCATCCCAATCAACAGCATTAGATTTTAGTAGATTTTTAATAATAATTTCATTGTGCTCCTCGTGATTAATAGTCAAGCATTTTGCAACAAAAAAAAGAGTTTCCTTATAATTCATCTTCAAAAATATTTTTAATTGACTTGTACATCATTTCGCTGTTAGAGTATGTAATTTGGTATGAGGGAAGCTTTTCAAACCAGTTTAAAAAGATCGACACGTTTTTTGGAATCGAAGAAATCCAAGAATCAGGTACTAAATTTTCAAAAGCTTTTGTACTAGAAATTTTAGTAATTTCAAACTCAGTGGTCGAATCATATTTTATAAATACAAACGCTTTACAAGGATGTTTTTTCTGATAATTAATATTTTTTGGTGGAAGGTATCGAACTGTTTTATTCAAACGAGCATAATGATATTCAGCTGAGCTCTTTAGTTCTGGATACTCTTTTAATAATACAGCTAAAGAATTCTTTTTAATTGAAATACCTGCCGGAAAAGCATGAATTTTTGTTGTAGTGTCTATAGGTACAAAATCATCTGCAACACAATGAAATCCCTGAGCCTGTAACAGTGCTAAGGAAGTGCTTTTACCATTCCCAGAATCTCCCAAAATTAAGATGGCGTTATCGTTGTGATTTACAGCAGATGCGTGAAAAACACCCATCCAATTTTCTTCACCTTTTTCATACACACATTCAATAATTTTCATTGAAAATTTCCCTTGAAAATAATGAATATCTTCAGGAGACCAATTGCCAATAACAACACTATCTACTATTAAGTAGGTATCCTTTGAATTGTTAAAAACTTGAAATATAAAATCTATTTCAGATACTTCTAGCACTTCTAAGTGAGCAAATTTTGGATGAATTAAAGAAAGTTCAAATTCATTGGAAAAAAAAACATTGAAGACTTTAGAATTAATTTGATAATATTTTATAAATAAAAAATTCTCAGGAATTTTGAAAGAAAAATTGTCAGGCTTTTTTTCAAGAGGTGTAATGTTTGGTTTTAAAATTTTATCATTGATATCTCTAATAAAGTCTTTTGCTATTTTGAGAGGTATTTCTTGATTATTTTCTAGTTTACCTGCAATTATATCTAGGTCTTTATTTTCAGACAAATCAGTAACAATATCGGCTACCAATGGTTCTAAAACCAAGTATTGATTTGAATTCTCAAACCATACGATTGTTTTATCTTCTATTTTTTTGTTGAGGGTTGATGCCAAAAATAAATTTTTTATAAAATTAAATTATTTAACTTAAAAAATAACCCTTTAAGGTATTGATTTTTTTAATTTAATAAAAAACTGAAATCTAACATTATGTTCTTAATAATAATTTTAAAAGATTATTGATGTTGTTTATTTTAATCAAATATTTATTTCTGTATATATTTAGAGGCTGCTTTTGTAATTAATCTTTTATTTAATGACCATTTTTATATTCGCTGTGCCATTTTTTTAGGCGTTTTTTTTTGTTAACTTGATTGTAAGTTTCGGTAATGAAATATCCTTCATATCCATTACTTCATAAAAAGGTCACATCATTTTTTCCCAAAAACACTATACTCTGAATGCTTGCTATACTGCATTATACCCTACAATAGAAAAAATTATCATTACGTGTTTATAAACCTCTACAATGTTTTTCATCAATCTTCATAGTCAGTATCTAATTCATCTAAATCATCGTCTAATTCATATCCAAAGTCATCACCTGGATCAACGCCAGGCCCACTAAACGCTTGTGCTTTCTTTGGATTTAGGAGCATGTAGGTGCTAACAGCTGTTAAGGCTGCGTATTTACCATAATTACCAATCTTTTTCAGAGCGTCTTTTCGTGAAATTTCTTCTTTATGTGTGTGTTTTTGATTTTCCATTTTTTTTAAAGATTTCTATTATTGAATAATTATTTTCTTGTTTGTTGTTCCTGTTTTTGTGGCTAGTTTTATAATGTAAACTCCATTGGTAAGTGTAGGTAATGAAATGTCATTTACACCCATTCCTTCAAATGAAGTTCTCATCATTTGTTTTCCAAGAATATTGTATATCTGAATGCTTGCTGTTCCGTTTTGTACTCCTACAATACGTAAGTTATCGTTACTTGTCTTATAAATACTTACATTGTTATGTATCTCAAGAGCATCAGTACTTAAAGTACCTGCGGTAGTGTACAAATAAAAACGTCCAATCCCAGAAAGATCATTCTCTAGTGTAGTGTTAAAGCTAGAATCTGCATCTAAAAGTGTAAAGCTATTGTCTTGTTTGTCTTCAAGATAGATATTTATTCCGTCAGGAAAGTTATTTGTTGAGGCGTCTATAGAAATAGCTGTTCCTGATACGGCATTAATTCCGACAGGAATAATCATATTCTCATAATTGTTAGTTGGTAAGGATTGTACTTGATAATTCTTTCCTTCACTATCAGCTACTAAATGAGTGTAGATAGCTAATGGATTAGAAACCCCATTAAATAATCCTCCCTCATAACCAACATCAAAACCACTGGTCATATTTTCTATATAATAGATTTTAGCTTCTCTTGCATCTGTTTGATCAGAGATTGTTAGATATATCTCTGGTCTAGTGTCAGTTCTTTGGAAGGTGCCTCCATTACTGGCTTGGTTTGATTCAGTAAAATTAAACGTACCTCCAGCTTCATTTGCTTGCACAAAAAATCCTTGAGCAGGAGCGATTACCATAGCATCAGGGACTGTTTTTACTTCATAAGCGCCACTAGTACCTGTACCTTGATTCCAGACCCATAGGTTTTTTGTCTCTGAAATAGCAGCTTCACCAGTCAAAAAAGTAGCACTAGCAATATGTGATGTGTAAGGATTTCCTAAAAGATTAAAACGATTTCCAGCAGAAGAGAGAACAACATCAATACCAGCATCATCAACATTTATCGTACCTGTAAAAGAAACATTTCCTGTAGACGTTCTTTTAACAGAATACCCTGTTCCAGTAGAAAAACTAGTAGTTTCTCCAGCCTGCATATAATCCCAAGAATCATCAGTAGTTACATATGGTGCAATTCCTCTAGAATTGGGATTTTGTGTTCCTGAAGCTATACTGTTAGCAGTTACATAAGCATCATCATATGTTTCTCCTACTACTGGAGATGAAACTAAATACCAATTGTTGGTTCCTAAATAAATTTTGTAGGTGATGTTTGCTGATGAAGTACCGTTAACAATTAAAGAACTTCCTGTATACATTATTCCGGATTCAGCATCAGAAGCATCTTGTGCATAGATATTTTCTACTGTAATATTACCCGCAGCTATGCTATTTGTTGCATCACTAGAAGCAATTATCATTTTTTTGCCGTCTAAAATATAAACGTCATTAAATGAATTTGTTCCAGTCAATTTTGCCGAATGGGCTTGCGTACTGTAAACTAAGTTTTTACCGCTATAATCTGTTGTTCCATCAGGAAAATCAGCATCATGAGACCAAGAGGAAACATCATAACCATACCAATAAGGACCAGCCACATTATTTTCTGTGTTATAGCGACAAAGCATAGAAGTTTGACGTAATAATAGGGCACCAGGAGCAACTGTTAATTCGTCGCTATTATTATCTAAAGTTATGTTTAAATCAAATGCGTTTGTTGAAGTTGACCCAACGATTACATTACCTTCAATAAATCCAGTACTTAAAATATCTAATTGTCCATCGTTATCGAGTTCGTTTATTGTAAGTTTATCGATAGCATTGATCGTTAATTTTGAATCTTCATCAATGTAAAGATAATCATAGGTCTTACTTTCAGATGCAGCATCAATATATGATCCCGTTTTATCGAAAATAAATAATCTATCGGTACTCGTTGGAAGTGACCCGTTTGACCAAGCTGTTGTTGAATTATTTATGTTGTTCGTCCCCAATTGAATCAAACCACTATCTTCTGTAGTGAATTCATAATCATCAATATAAATTTGTGGTTGAGCATCTGTTGTGCCTAATGCTTGGTCAGATGCAAATATAATATAAGCACCACTCCCTGTAAGAGCATCGTAAAGCAGTTGTGATGTCCAAGATTGATCTACCCATCCAGAGCTTGAGGCACCATTTTCTAATTTCATTTTAATTCTTGAATTAGCCCTAGAATCTCCTATAAAGTATTTTAAGGTAACATAGCATGTATTTCCATCATCGAAAGCTTCCGTAGCTAAATTTGTTTTAAACCTTAAATTTAATTTATTGTCAGTATCTACGTGCACTGTGGCCCATTCTCCATTTCTGACATCTGGATCAGTTCCTGATACTGGTGCAACTGTATTGGTAGCATCAAGCAGACTTTTTAGTCCAAAAAGAAATACGTTATTGTCGGCAATAAGCGTTCCTACTGTTTTGAATTTCATTTTAATGGTGATTATCTCACCGCTTGCACCTGTTATGGCCGTTTTTTTTTGGTGTCTTTTATATCGACTTTTAATTGTAACCCTACCAACAGTATTTGTTGCACCATTGTTATAAATAGCTTGGTGGTATTTGTTAGAAGATGTTGTTACGTAATCAGCATGATTGTAGAGCGGTCCAGATGTATACGTTATTGAATCATCGTCTGTTGCTAAGAAGGAATCAAGATCTGTATTTGCTTCATTTGAAACGTCTTGTGAAAAAATACTTTGGCTTATAAAAGCCAAAAATAGAAGGGATAGTAATTTGTTGTTCATAATAATAAATTTTATTTTTAATGGGGTAGATATTCTATCAACTATAAAATTAATTTCTAAATTGATAATATAATGAAAGAAATAAACCAAAATATGTAACTTTTGAAGCAGAGTAGATATAATTTTATATTTTATACCTTAAAAATTATATTGCTTTTTAATAGTAGGGTTTCCTTTTAAATAAGATAAGGATTTAAGAAATAAATCTATTTCAAAAGTGGTTTCTATAAAGTATTTTACAGGCGGTTTTGCAAAGAAAGCATGTCCTACATTTTCATAAAGAACCAAATCGCATCTACTCCCTATTTTTTGCATTTTAGTTTGATACGCTTTTAATGAAGTAACTGGGATAATTTTATCTTCTGTACCTGAAAGTATGATGGTTGATGGGGCTCCTTTTGAAATATTATGTATTGGTGAAATTTCTTGATATCTATTTTTAAATCGTTGATAACCATAAGAATTAGGGCCATTGTCTATAACAGGGTTTAGTAACACCAACGCGTTAGGAACAGAACTAATAGTTAAATTTTCTTTTGGACTGTCCAAGCCTTTAATATTTCCACAAGCTGCTGCTAGATGCCCCCCTGCGGAACCACCTCCAGCAGCTATCATAGTTGGATTTATATTCAATTCTTTAGCGTTTTTTCTTACAAATCTTATTGCAGATTTTGCATCTTCAACAGCTTCAAAAGGTGTTGTTTTATGTTTGCTTTTAATTCTATATTCTGCCGCTATCGCAATCATTCCTCTAGAAGCAAAATACATAGATTGTCTTTTAAACATTTTTGGGCTTCCATTATTCCATCCTCCACCATGAAAGAATACAATACAATTATAAATACTGTCTTTGTGGAAATTTAATGGTTTATAGATGTGAAGATTTAATAGTGTTGAATCTATTTTTTTATAAACAACTTTCTCTGCTGAAATTAAGACTTTACTTTGTTGACTAAAACTATTCTGACTCAGTATTAATGAGAAAAGTAAATACATACAAAGACGAAATCTAAATAAAGCTGAAACAACCATCGTTACTTTTTATTTAAAATTTGCTGAACAGATTCTTCATCTTTGATATTATCTACGATTCTACCAAAATCAGTATCTGTTATTTTTCTGAAGTCTACAAGACTTTTATCATTTTCATATTTTACCATCAGATTTTTTAGTTTTACTTTTAGTTCAGTAACGACAGTATTATAATTTGGATCTTCATAAATATTATTCATTTGGCTTGGGTCCTTTTCTAAGTCATACAATTCCCAAACATCTATGTTGTAATAAAAATGAGCTAAGGTATATTTCTGTGTTCTTATACCATAATGAGGTTGAACATGATGCCAAAATGGAAATTCATAATAATGATAATACATAGCATCTTGCCAATCATTTGGTGTGTTACCATCTAAGACCGGAACAAAACTAATTCCCTGCATTTTTTGAGTTGTTGTAATACCCGCTAATTCAAGCAAAGTAGGTGCAAAATCTATGTTGGTAATGATATCTTCATTTACAGAACCTGCTTTTATTCTCTCAGGATACCTAACCATAAAAGGCATTCTTAAAGACTCTTCATAAATAAATCGTTTATCAAAAAAACCATGATCTCCAAGATAAAATCCTTGGTCAGAGGTTACAACAATGATGGTGTTTTCTTCTAAATTATTTTCTTTCAAATAGGTTAAGACACGTCCAATATTATCATCTACAGACTTCACACAAGCCAAATAATCTTTGATATAATTCTGATAGCGCCATTTTTTGCCCTCTACCTCAGACATTTCTTCCGGCTGTACTATTTCTCCTGCTTTTGCTCCATAGAAATCCCATTTAATCCTTTCTTTACGTTTTAATCCTTTTGGACGCTCTAATTTCATGTCTCTTCTGCTAAAATACTCCATGGTCATTTCTGTATCACCTGCAGTTTTTTCTCTACCTTCATAGCTATCATTAAAGGTTGAAGGATAGGGCATTTCTATATCATCCCAAAGTTTTTCATACTTTGTATCTGGATGCCAAGGCCTATGGGGTGCTTTGTATTGTAATACCATTAAAAATGGCTCTTCCGATACTTTTGTAGAGTCCAACCATGTCAACGCAAAATCAGTACTTAAATTAGTTGCATATCCTTTTTCCTTAACATTTTTTCCATTATCATTATAAAGAGGATTCCAATAATTTCCTTGTTGACCTGCAGAATTATGATATTTAAATGTATCAAAACCAACGGGCTCTGTTCCTAAGTGCCACTTACCAAATAAACTTGTTTTATAGCCGTTTTTTTGAAATTCTTGTGGAAACGTCCATTTAGAGTCATCAAACTTTCCACCACTTTCATTCTTGTAGTAGCCATTTAAATTGCTGTAATTACCTGTTAATATAGCGGCTCGACTTGGACCACAAATAGAATTTGTGACCAACACATCTTGAAAAAGCATGCCTTCCTTTGCAACCCTGTCTATATTGGGTGTTGGAGCAATATCTTTATAAATTCCACCATAAGCACTAATAGCTTGTGTGGTTAAATCATCAGCCATAATGTAAATAATATTTGGCTTTTTTAAAGGTGTTCTCTTTTCAGAATTACAAGATGTAATAATAATGACTAAGAAAGTTAAAAGAATGATGATTCTGTTGGTGCTATTTATCATGTTTAATTTTTTTATTTAGAATACTACTTAAGCTATCAATAACTACTTTATACTGATCTTCAACAGCTAAATTTCTATTTTCATTAGGATCTATATTGTGATCATATAACATCTTTGCAATGGTTTTTTCTTTTCTTTGCCACTCGGTATAGAAATAGTTATCAGCTATTAAAGTTTCTCCTTTTTGATACCGAGCAAATGCTCTATTTTTAAAAATTTTTGAAGGATCTTGTAAAGCATTCGTTAAAGAATTTCCTTCTAAGTGAGCCGGTTTAGAAATGTTTGCTAAATCACAGATTGTAGGATATAAATCAACTAATTCTGCTATTGAATTCGTTCGTTTATTTTTTTGAATATTCGTGGCACTTATAATAAGTGGTACTTGAAGGGCTACCTCAAAATTACTGTGTTTAACCCATAAGCCGTGTTCCATTAGGCTCCAACCGTGATCTCCTACTAAAATGATGACTGTGTTTTCTCGTAAGCCAAGTTTATCAAGCCCTTTTATAAGTTTACCAATCTGTGCATCAACATAACTCACTGATGCATAATACCCGTGAATTAATTTTTTAGCTACTTCATTTGATACTTGTCCTTTTTTTGGGATGTCTTTGTAGTAACGTAATTCGCCCCAGGAATGTCTTGCTCTATTTGGTGCATTTTCCGGAAATTGATTGTTTTTAGGAAGTGCTATAGTCTTAGAATCATATAAATCCCAATATTTTTTTGGCGCATTAAAAGGTAAATGAGGTTTTACAAAACCAACCGCTAAGAAAAATGGGTTTCCTGCCTCTTTTAATTTTTTTAAATCTTCAATTGATTTGTTAGCCGTTTTACCGTCATTATATGCATCGTCATCCACATTAGGGCTTTCATAGGCATATCCATGTTCTCCATTATTTTCTAGCAGCGTATTTTCTTCTGATATATAATTTCTCCAACCCTTAGTGGATGGGTACCATTCTTCATCCCATTCTTCAATATCGTTTTTTAAATGTGTTATTTTATTATTACTAATAGTGGTATATCCTTCGTTTTTTAGGTGCTTAATGAGTGTCAAAGCATTAGGAGTTTCTTTTTTTATACTAGAGTTAAATCTTAGAAAACGACTAGAAGAAGGTCTAATCCCGGTTAGTAAACTTGCTCGAGAAGCACCACACACAGGCACATTACTGTAAGCCCTATTAAAGACAACTCCAGATTTTGCTAATGCATCTATATGTGGACTAATAATTTTATTTTGGCCGTAAATATTAAGTTCTGGTCGCAGATCATCCACCATAATAAAGAGTACATTTTTATTTTTTGGTGGGGTTAATTGTTCTTTGTTTTCTTTGGTAGTTTTGCAACTTAAAAGAATTATGATCAGACCTAAGTATATTAATTTAAGATGGTTCATTTATAATTCAATTCTATTATCAATCGTTAAAATTGTCTTTTTTAAATCTTGACTGTTTGAAGAAGAACCTGTCATAATAGTAAATATCCCTGGCTCTACACAATAATTCATATTTATGTCATAAAAGGCTAAACTTTCTACATTTAGAGAAAAATTCACTTTTTTTGTTTCTCCTGCTTTTAGTGCAACCCTTTGATAACCCTTTAGTTCTTTTACAGGCCTCGTAACACTGCTTACATTATCTCTTATATAAAGTTGCGCAATTTCTTCACCATCAACCATACCGGAGTTTGTTATTTCTACAGTAACTGTTATTGTATTCTCTTTATTCAACGAAGTGTTTGATAATGTTGGTTTCCCATAGGTGTAGTTGGTATAGCTTAAACCAAAACCAAAGGGATAAAGTGGTGTTTTTTTCTCATCGGCATATTTATGAAAATAAGCAGAGGGTTTGTGATTGTAAATCATTCTCAACTGCCCAACACTTCTTGCAACAGTTAAAGGTAATTTACCGCTTGGATTTACATCACCAAATAATACTTCAGCAACAGCTTGACCTCCTAAATTTCCTGGCTCCCAAGATTCTATAATAGCTGGAATATTTTTTTGAAGCCAAGGTTCTGAAATTGGTTTCCCATTTACCAAAACAATAATGACTGGTGTTCCTGTTTTTTCAATTGCTTGAACCAAATCTAATTGCTTTCCAAATAAATCTAAAGATGCTCTAGCCATATTTTCACCAGCTGTTTTATCTTTCCATTTGTAGCGCATAGAATTATCTCCTACAACAACAATAGCAAAGTCTGCATTTTTTGCTCTCTTTGCAGCTTCTTTAATTTTAGAATCTTGAATTTTTCTAATATTTTCGCCTGAATTAAAATAGTTTACGGAGTATCCTTTGGTTTCTCCTAAAGTTTTAATTCCTTCATAAATAGTTGTCACATTTTCATCAGGTTGAACCGCATGCCAATCACCTAAAATAGATTGGTTATTAGCATTAGGACCTGTTATAAATATGTTCTTTTTTGAAGTAGTTTTTTGCAGGGGTAATATTCCATTGTTTTTAAGTAATACAATCCCTTTTCTTGCAGATTCTAAGGCGGTAGCTTTATGTTCTTCCGTGAAAAGTAGCTCCTCTTTTTTCTCTAAATCTACAAATCTATTTTCAAATAATCCTAGTTTAAACTTCGCCGTTAAAATCTTACGGCATGCATCATTTACACGACTTATTGAAAGTGAACCTTCCTTTACTGAAGCAATAATTGCATCAGTAAATTTTGGCCCATGCATATGCATGTCCATGCCAGCATCAACAGATAAATAAGAGGCTTCTTTCATGTCTTTAGCTGTATGGTGTAATGTATTAATACGTTCTATATCTAACCAATCACTTACATAAAAACCATTAAATCCAAATTCATTTCTAAGCACATCTGTCATTAACCATTTATTCATGTGACATGGAACACCATTTAATTCGTTGTGTGCTGCCATAATAGAATATACGCCAGCATCTATAGCTTTTTTATAAGGTGGCAAATGAACTTCTCTAAGTGTTCGCAGCGAAATATCTGCTGGAGCAGCATTTAATCCATTGATAGATTCGCCGCCACCAATTAGGTGTTTTACACATGCAATTACTTTTTGTGTTCCTGTAAAATCATCTTGTTGAAATCCATTAATCATGGCAGCCCCCATATTACCCACCATGAAAGGATCTTCTCCTAAAGTCTCTCCTACACGACCCCATCTAGGATCTCTTAAAATGTCAATATTTGGTGTAAAAGTCCAATGACTTCCAGTAGCTCGCATCTCTTTAGCAGTTTGTTTTCCTATTGAATACAAAAAAGTGTCATCCCAAGTAGATGCTAGTCCAATAGGAGATGGATATACAGTTGTGCCTGAAACCAACGCATTTCCATGTATTGCATCTATTCCTATTAATACAGGTATTTTTAATGGTGATTTTAATGCTAACTCTTGTAAATAATTAGCTTCTTTAGCTGATAAAACATGTAAAAAAGAACCTATTTTTCCTTCAATGGTTAAATTAGTAACATCATTAATAGATAAATCTTTATAAAACCCTTGTGCATCATTATTGGCTTTGTCATCATTCGGGTTCCCTTTTCGCATATGATCTAAACCAACAAACTGGTTCATTTGATATACCTTATCTTCTAAAGTCATTCTTTGCATTAAATCATTCACACGATTTTCTGTTGTCGCTGCAGGATCTAAATAAACTATATTATTGTTTTTTATTTTATTACAGGCACTAAACAAGAATAAGAAGCAAGTAATTACGGTAAGTATTTGAATAATTTTGTTAGTCATTTTTATTTTTTTGATATCAATTTAATAGATTTATATGCTGGGGTTGGATTAAATTCTGAATCGTAAATAGAGTGAAATGCCCCTTCTTTACCTTTCTTTGTTCTTACTCCTAGGTCCCATAGATTCAATGTAACTACTCCTGATTTTGTTTTTTCATTCAAAGTCTCAATAAGTTTCTTATAAAATTCTGCTTGTTTTTTACGACCCTCAACTAATTTATTGTTGTCCTCAATAAAATAATCTAGTTCTGTTACATGAAACTCTAAATTATTCTCATGAGCCCAGTCAATTAAATCAGAAAGCTTTCTAAGTTCTTCATCAGTATTTTCAATGAGTGCCTTTGTTGAAGAACTCAATCCAATATGAGCTTGCCACCCAATCCCGTCAACACGATATCCTTTAGATCTTAAATAAAGTACTGTTTTCTTTAGTTTATCCCATAATGTTTTCTGCATACCTGCATTCTGATTGTAGACCAATTTTATATTGGTTGCATGTTTTGTTGCTATTTCAAAAGACTTTAAAATATATAAAGGAAACCCGTTTTCATCTAACCCTATTTTTAACCAAGGGTTTTCCCATTTATTAGTTCCTTTTTTAGGGCCAAACCATTTTCCGTCAGGAAGTATGGTTTCGTTTACAACATCCATCCATTTGACAGTAGGCTCATTGTTGAATTTTTTAGCAAAAGCTGTCGTAAATTCAATCATAATAGCTTCTAGTTCCTCTGCAGTTCTGTAATCTTGCTTTGCCCATTTTGAAGCTTGTGGTGATATTGGGCCATGCAAACGAACTTGTATATTATGTTTTTTAGAAAAATTGATAAAATCATCTATTTGTTGCCATTTCCAAACTGTTGGATTTGGATGGACTCTTGACTGTTTTGCTGCATTAGCAGGTGTTAAATAGTTAAAGTCTTTTAAAAAAAGTTTTTCTTTAATAGTATTTAACTCTCTGTAATTTAAAGTAGCACCAACTAATACATTAGATGATTTTTTTCTTTTACTCTGTTCTAATTTATTAATTTGATCAAATTCACTCTTTGTGAATTTTGTTAAAAGTTTATTTTTTGTCTCTAAAAATGTAGCTTTATAAATCTCTCTTTTTTCTTCTTGAGAAAGGTTTTTGCCTCTTGTTTTCGAGATATTATTAGTATATTTTTCAGATAAGGTTTCTAATAAAAACTGAGCTTTTATATTGCTTAACTTCATTGTCTTAATTATAAATTCTGAAATAACTTGGGCGCGTTTATTTGTCTTCAGGGTTTTAACCTTAACAGACTTATTAGCCATTTTCAAAACTGTAGTAGAAGAAACAACATGATCTTTAAAATAGCGAGCTGCTAATAACTGAAAAGTTGATTTTGTTTTTTCATATTTTTTATTGTTGATTTTGTTTTCAGTTTCTAATGGATCTTTTTTATAATCATATAATTCTTCAGCATGAATATCTTCCTTGTAAATGGGTTCTGTACTTTTTTTATTATTAACCCAAACGGTATACCTATAGTCATTTGTTCTAAAACTATACCCCATTTTATTTTTTCTTGGAAATTGACTTACTGCATATATTTTTGAAGTTGTTGCTTCCCCTTCAAGTTGTCTTCTTAAACTCAGGCCATCCAAGTTTTTTGGAATTTCTAGATTGGCCAAATCACTTAGTGTAGGAAATAAATCTACAAACTCTGTAGGAGTAGTTATTTTGAAACCTTTGTTGATTCTTGGGTCATAAATAATTAATGGAGAACGTGTTGCTTGTTCAAAATTTGAATGCTTATTCCACAAGCTATGATCTCCTAAATGCCAACCGTGATCTCCCCATATAACAATGATGGTGTTTTTATCTAAGCCTTTTTGTTTTAGCTTATCTTTTATTTTACCTATCTGTGCATCAATATAACTGGTGGCAGCATAATAACCGTGAATCAATTTCTTTTGAAGCTTTTCATCTAATTCTAGTAAACCATCATTATTTAATCTGTAGGTTATTTCTGGTGTTTTATAACTTTGCATTTCACCTGCCTTATGATAGGCAATATCTACAGCATTTTTAGATTTTTTTTGATAAGGTGCTATTTCTATTTCACTTTCATTATATAATTCCCAATATTTTCTTGGCGCTACAAAAGGTAAATGAGGTCGTTTGAAACCCACCGCTAAAAAGAATGGCTTAGAAGTATCTATTTCATCCAACAGATCAAGACTCTTATTTGCAATAGCTCCATCAACATACGCACCATCTGGTACGTCACCTTTTTCATAAGGAGGTTTGTAACGATCTCTTATGTATTTATTGATTTTACTTTTTTGTATATTTTTTTCTAAAGCCTCACTTTTTATCTCTATTATTCTAGCTAAATTCTTCTTTTTTTGATAAAACCCTAGTGCAGGTTGCTTGTAACCTTTTGGATAATTAAGTTCTCTTTCCTTAATAAAAGGAACACTCCATGAAGGCTTGTCTCTATCATTATCCACACATCTTGGATCATATATTTTACCAACACCAATTGTTTCGTATCCGTTCTGCTTAAAATATTGAGGAATGGTCAAAATATCTGGATTCATATCTCGCATCTTAGTTTTTAAATCCCAAACCTTCGTGTAATCGGGTCTTTTCCCAGTGAGTAAACTTGCTCTTGAGGGTCCGCATACGGCTTGTTGAGTGTGATTATTTAAAAACGTTGTTCCGTTTTTAGCAATGGCATCAATATTTGGAGTAATAGCAAGTTTATCACCATAGCTTCCTATGGTAGGTTTTAAATCATCTATAGCTATAAAAAGAATGTTTGGCTTTGATGAATTCTGTGCTTGAACTTTATGAAAGCTTACAAGTAATAATATTGAGAGTAAATATTTTTTCATTTATATATTTTGTTACATATTAGTTTTAATCTAATCCATCTAGAAAACCTGTGTATGCTTTCTTTGTTTGAAAACTAGAGTCATACAAAAGAGGCCATTCGTTATAATTGTTATGGTGTGGTAATAACCAAGAATTATCATCTTTGATACCCCACACAGTTATGGCGTATTTATTTTCTGATGGTATCGCATTGTAAATTTCTATCACTTCTTTAAACTTTTCTTTTTGTGCATTACTTCTCTCTTCTGTGAATTCTGATATGTCATTTGCGGGATTCATACGAACGTCTAATTCTGAATAATGAAGCAGTAGACCACTTTCTATTGCTCTATCTGTTGCAGCTACGATTTTTTCTTTTGTTGGGCTTGTGTATGAGATATGCATTTGAAACCCAATACCGTCTATAGGAATATTTCTATTCTTCCAATCTTCAATTAATTCAAAAACTTTATCCTGCTTAGATAAATTATTGGCCATTCCATAATCATTATAAAACAACAAAACATCTGGATCAGCGTTACGAGCGAAATTTAAGCATTTCGCAATATAATCATCACCCATTCTTTCTTTAAAAACAGTACTTCTTAGAATTCCTCCAGAATTATTTACACCCTCATTTACAACATCCCAAGAGGTTATTTTTCCTTTATATCTGGAAACTACTTGCGTAATATATTCTTCAATAATATTCTCAAATTCAGCATCTGAACCGCTATAATTTTCAAGCCATTCTGGTGTTGAATTATGCCAAATTAGAGTATGACCATGTATGTTTAATTCATTTGCAACTGCATAATCGACAATCTCATCTGCTTGTGACCAATTATAATTCCCTTCACTAAGAAGTATTCTTTTCATTTTCATCTGATACTCAGCTGTAATACTCCCAAATTCTCTTTTTATTATCTTGTCATATTCACTACCTTCTGAAAGTTTTTGAGTACTTGTAGCAACTCCAACAAAAAAAGTTGTTGCTTTATCATTTAATGTAGTAGCTGGTTCCGTTTCTATGACTTCTGAACTAATTATTTCACCCTCATCTTTTGAGCAGCTTGTGAAAACAATTAATAAGGTAAAACAATAAAAAAGCATTTTGAGTTTTTTTTTGGTCATAAATTGTATGAAAAAAGAAAGTATTTTTCTAATACAAAGTTAAATTTAGATCAACATCTATTCTGTTATTTTTGAGGATAAGTCTGTAAATTTTGAGGATAATTTATCTAAGATAATAAATCTGCTCAAAAAAAAGTTATATTTATATTTCAAATAATAATACCAAGCAATGCACAAATTATGGCCTTTTATTATAGTTGTTTTTTTGTTTATCATTTCATGTGGTCCAGAAACAAAATCTGAAGATATTAACAAAGTTAAAACTCCAGATGGGATGGTTTGGGTAGCGGGGAAGACATTTTTACAAGGAGCTAAGACTTCAGATAGTTATGCCATGCCAAGAGAAAAGCCAGCTCATAGAGTCACTGTTGATGGCTTCTTTATTGACATTTCAGAAGTGACTAATAAACAATTTAAAACTTTTGTTGATGCTACAAATTATGTGACAATTGCTGAAAGAGAAATAGACTGGGAAGAACTAAAAAAACAACTCCCAGAGGGGACTCTTAAGCCTCATGATTCTATTTTACAACCTGGTAGTTTAATTTTTAATAAAAATGTAAATGCAGTTGTAAATATGAATAATTATCAACAGTGGTGGACATGGGAAATTGGAGCAAACTGGCAACATCCTGAAGGTCCAAAATCTTCCATTGAGGGAAAATATAATCATCCCGTTGTTCATATCGCCTATGAAGATGCGGTATCTTATTGTAAATGGGCAAATAGGAGGCTTCCAACCGAAGCAGAGTGGGAATCTGCAGCACAAGGAAATAATACTGATGCTATCTTTACATGGGGAAATGATCCAATGGTCTTAAATACAACTGCAAATACCTGGCAAGGGGATTTTCCAACAAAAAACGAAAGTGTTGATGGGTTTGAAATGATTGCTGCTGTAAAATCATATCCTCCCAACAGTATTGGCATTTATGATATGCTGGGAAATGTATGGGAAATTACAAGCGATTTATTTAATGTAAATTATTATAATGAATTGAATATCTCTAAAGAAATAATTAATCCGACTGGAGCTAAAATATCCTACAGCCCAAGCAATCCTTTTCAGGAGGAGCGTGTTATGAAAGGAGGTTCTTTCTTGTGTCATGATTCCTATTGTGCGAGTTATAGAATTTCGTCTAAAATGGGAGTAAGCATTGATTCGGGCTCTGATCATGTTGGTTTCAGAACTGTAGCTTCACCAAAGATGATTTTAAACAAATAATTAAACCTTTATAATATGTTAAAGTCTAAAACAATATACGCTCTCTAGATGAAACAAAAACATATTCAACATCTGTATTTAAGATCAGGATTTGGGATTGAAACAAAGGTTCTAGACAAAATAAAGTCTAAACCTAAATCTAAAATTATTGAATACTTATTTTCTGATTCAGAAAAAATGATTCCTTTACAATTGAATCTCACAGAATTCAATCTTATAAAAAATAAATCTCCAAAAGTTCTAAAAAAAGAAATGGGGGAAGCAGCCTTCCGTAAATTACGACAAAAAAGTCGAAAAAAAGTGAGAGACTTAAATCACCTTTGGATAGACAGGCTAACCGATCAAAGCTGTATGCTTAGAGAAAAAATGACCTTATTTTGGGCAAATATATTTGTGTGTAGGGACAATCATATTTTTCACATTCAACACTACAACAATACATTACGAGAAAATGCTTTAGGAAACTTCAGAAGCTTTGTAAAAGCAATTGCTAAAGAAGCTTCTATGAGTAAATACTTAAACAATAGTCAAAACAAAAAACAAAGACCAAACGAGAATTTTGCCAGAGAGCTAATGGAAATTTTTACACTTGGAGTTGGGAATTATACAGAGGAAGATATTAAAGAGTCTGCAAGAGCATTTACTGGTTGGTCTTTCAAGGTAAACGGTGATTTTACAGTTAGAAAAAAACAACATGATTTTGATGAAAAAACTTTTTTTGGCAAGAATGGAAAATTTAATGGAGATGATATCATAGACATCATTTTAGAACAAAAGCAATGTGCTCGATTTATCTGTGAAAAAATTTATAAATACTTTGTCAATCCCGTTGTTGACGAATCTAATCTTGAAGAAATAACAACCCTTTTTTATAAAGATTATAATATTAAAAGTTTGATGAATCATATTTTTAGTTCAACATGGTTTTATGATGAACAAAACATAGGAGTTAAAATAAAATCGCCTATAGAATTATTAGTTGGCATTCGTATCGTTGTTCCGGTTATTTTCAATAAAAAAAATCAGCTTAATTACTTACAAAAAATGATGGGTCAAGTTTTGTTATATCCAGAAAATGTATCAGGTTGGAAAGGCAATAAAAGTTGGATAGATTCAAATACTTTAATGTTTCGAATGAAACTTGCGTCATTAATCTTAAACGATGCAATTATTAACTTAGAGGAGAAAGGGGCTTTTGAGGATTCTTTTATCAAATATTACGACAAAGAGAGGAAGAGAAATAGATTTATTAAAACTACCAAAAATTGGAGTGTTTTCTTAGAACAACACAAAAATATTAAACCAAAAGAATTGAGAGACTTATTAATTATCTCTAAACTAGATAAAGACACAAATGCTTTATTAGATGAATTAAAAATATCATCAAATAGAGATTATTGTATTCAATTAATGTCTATCCCAGAATATCAACTTTGTTAAATTAAACAGATGAAAAGAAGAGATTTTTTAAAGCAAAGTAGTCTAGCAAGTAGCTTATTTTTTGTGCCGAATTTTGTAAAGGCCTTTGAAAAAGTAGCAAAAGAATCTCTAGGGTATAAAAAACTTGTTATTATTCAACTGTCTGGAGGTAATGACGGGCTAAACACGATCATACCTTATACAAATGACATTTATTACAAGAAAAGACCTGGTCTCTCAGTTCCTAAAAATGAATTAATAAAAGTAACGGATGAGTTAGGGTTCCATCAAAGCTTAGCTCCATTAAAAAATCTTTACGATCAAGGATATTTATCAATTATCAACAATGTTGGATATCCAAATCCTAACAGATCACACTTTAGATCTACAGATATCTGGCAAACAGCAAGTGATGCAAACCAATATTTAGACACAGGCTGGCTGGGAAGGTATATAGAGCAATTTGGAAAAATGCCTTACACAGGAATAGAATTAGATGATAGTTTGTCTTTAATTATGAAAGGGGAAAGCATGAACGGTATTGCGACAAAAAATCCACGAACTTTATTCGCAAATACCCAAACTCCTTATTTTAAAAAAGTTTTAAATCATCAAAGTGATGCTCATCTAAGCGAACATAATTTAGGGTATTTATACAAAACAATGATTGAAGCAAAATCTTCTGCAAAATATATTTACGAAACCTCAAAGACTTATAAAAGTAGTTTAGAGTATCCCAAAAACCCTTTTGGTAAACAGCTAAAAACAACTTCAGAATTCATCAATTCAAACCTAGATAGTTCTGTGTATTATGTTTCTATGGGAGGGTTTGACACACATGCCAATCAAGAAAACAGGCAAAAAAAATTGTTAAAAACCTACAGTGAATCAATGGAGGTGTTTATAAATGATTTAAAACAAAACGATACTTTTAAAGACACATTGGTTATTACTTTTTCTGAATTTGGAAGACGTTTGCAACAAAACGCTGCCGGAGGAACAGATCATGGAGCAGCAAACAACGTTTTTATTATTGGTGAGAATTTGAAGACAAAAGGATTTTACAATGACGCACCTAATCTTTTAAATTTAGATTCAAATGGAGATTTAATTCATTCTGTAGACTTTAGATCTATCTATGCAACAGTTTTAGACACATGGCTTCAAGTTGATGATGAAGCTATTTTAAACAAATCTTATAATAAATTAAATTTCATCGGATAAACCTTGCTTCAAGATTATTAGTAATTGCCTCATTTTTAATACCTCTGTTTTCAATATTAAAATACTTTTGAAGTTACAAAAACAGCTTAACAATAATGTACCATTTAGGATTAGACATCGGAAGTTCTTCTGTTAAAGTAGCTTTAGTTGAAGCCGCTACCGGAAAGAGTTTAGCAAGCTTACATGAGCCACCAAATGAGATGGAAATTCTATCTCTACAAAATGATTGGGCAGAACAAGATCCAAAAATATGGTGGAAATATTGTTGTACTGCAATAAAGAGAGTTCTATCTGAAACTGCTATTGAAGCAGAAAAAATTATTGGAATAGGAATTTCGTATCAAATGCATGGTCTCGTCATTGTTGATGTTGATGGGCAACCATTACGAAATTCTATTATTTGGTGTGATAGTAGAGCTGTAGAAATTGGCGACAAAGCCTTTTCTGATTTAGGAGAGGGAGAATGTGCTAACCGTCTATTAAACTCTCCAGGAAATTTTACTGCATCTAAGCTAAAATGGGTTAAAAATAACGAGCCAGAAATATATAGTAAAATTCATAAATTTATGCTTCCGGGTGATTTTATCGCCTTCAAACTAACTGGTATTTTAAACACAACTAAAAACGGACTTTCAGAAGGTATTGTTTGGGACTACAAAAACGACACTACAGCAAATTGGCTGCTAGATTATTATGGTATTGATCCTGATTTAACACCAGTTATTGTAGCTAATTTCACCAATCAAGGTGAGACTAATAAACAAGCCTCTGAGCAAACAGGCCTACCTGTTGGGGTACCCATTACTTATCGTGCTGGAGACCAACCTAATAATGCCTTATCTTTAAATGTATTTAATCATGGAGAGGTTGCAGCAACCGGAGGAACTTCTGGAGTTATCTACGCTGTTACTGACAAGTTAAATTCAAATGAATCATCTAGAATCAATCATTTTGCTCATGTAAATTATACCAAAGACAAACCAACTGTTGGTAAACTATTATGTATAAATGGTGCTGGAATACAGTACCGGTGGTTACGAAACCATAGTATAGAAAATACTTATGAAAACATGAATAGGAAAGCATCCAAAATACCTATAGGTTCTGATGGAGTTATTGTCATTCCTTTTGGAAATGGAGCAGAAAGAATGTTAAACAATAAAAATATTGGCACACAGATTTGTAATCTTAATTTAAATAAGCACAGTCACGGGCATTTATACAGAGCCGCCTTAGAGGGTATTGCTTTTTCATTTGTTTATGGAATGGAAATCTTAAAAAATGACAACGCCGTTATCAATGTAATTCGTGCAGGAAATGATAATTTATTTAGATCTGAAATATTTACGAATACTGTGGCAACATTAATAGGTCATGAGATCGAAATTTATAATACCACAGGAGCTGTTGGAGCTGCAAGAGCTGCCGGTTTAATTGATGGTGATTTTAAAAAATTTGGGGAGAATATAACACAAAACGATCATGTAATGACCTACAAGCCTATTGGAAACAAAAAACCTTATCAAGAAGCTTATAAATATTGGAAAAACCACCTAGAAACAATCTTAAAAAATAAAAATTAATACAAATGGCAACTAAAGCATTTTTTAAAGGAATAGATCCTATAAAGTTTGAAGGGAAGGAATCAGACAATCCTTTCGCATTTAAATACTATAATCCTGAACAAATTGTTGCAGGAAAAACAATGCGTGAGCATTTTAAATTTGCAATTGCTTATTGGCATACATTCTGTGGACAAGGTGGAGATCCGTTTGGACCAGGAACGCAAAATTTTCCTTGGGATCAATCATCAGACCCAATCCAAGCGGCAAAAGACAAAGCAGATGCAGCATTCGAATTCATTAATAAAATGGGATTTGATTATTTCTGTTTTCATGATTACGATTTAATTCAAGAAGGGGCAACTTTTGCAGAATCTGAAAAAAGATTAGATACAATTACAGATTATATAAAAGGTAAGCAAGCAGAATGTGGCGTGAAATTATTATGGGGAACTGCTAACTGTTTTTCAAATCCACGCTATATGAATGGAGCTGCCACAAATCCAGATTTCAATGTAGTTGCAAGAGCGGGAGGTCAAGTAAAATTAGCCTTAGATGCAACGATTAAATTAGGAGGAGAAAATTATGTTTTTTGGGGAGGAAGAGAAGGCTATATGTCTTTACTTAACACAGATATGGGTCGTGAATTAGATCATATGGCACAGTTTTTAACTATGGCGAGAGATTATGCAAGAGGACAAGGTTTTAAGGGGACCTTTTTTATAGAGCCTAAACCAATGGAACCGATGAAGCATCAGTATGATTTTGATTCAGCAACCGCTATTGGTTTTTTAAAAGAATATGGTTTAGATAAAGATTTTAAAATGAATATTGAGGTAAATCATGCCACGCTAGCACAACATACTATGCAGCACGAATTAGCAGTTGCTGCGAAAGCAGGAATGTTAGGAAGTATAGATGCAAATAGAGGTGATTACCAGAACGGTTGGGATACAGATCAGTTTCCAAATAACATTCAAGAAACTACAGAAGCAATGTTGGTGTTTTTAGAAGCTGGTGGTTTACAAGGAGGAGGCGTTAATTTTGATGCAAAAATTAGAAGGAACTCTACAGATATGGAAGATGTTTTTCATGCACACATTGGTGGAGCAGATACCTTTGCAAGAGCATTGATTACTGCTGATAAAATTTTGACTTCTTCTGCTTATAATTCTTTAAGAGAAAAAAGATACAGTTCTTTTGATGCTGGAAAAGGAAAAGATTTTGAAGGAGGAAAATTAGAACTTTCAGATCTGTATAAAATTGCACAAGAAAATGGAGAATTAACACTTCAAAGTGGTAAGCAAGAATTGTTCGAGAATATAATCAATCAACATATTTAATCTCAACGTCATACCATACATGAAATATCTCATAAGAAATACTACTTCAGTTCTTGAAAGTTTAGATTGGGTTGTCTTGGGAATTTATTTTCTAGCGTTAATCGCAATTGCTATCTGGGTTTTTTTACAAAAAAACAAAAACACTGAAGATTATTTTCTTGCTGGCAGAAATGTAGGATGGTTTGTTATTGGTGCCTCTATTTTTGCGTCTAATATAGGTTCTGAACATGTGGTGGGACTTGCAGGTACTGGTTTTGAATCCGGAACACCCATGGCTCATTATGAATTACATGCATGGATTGTTTTACTATTAGGATGGCTATTTCTTCCTTTTTATATTAGAAGTGGTGCATTTACAATGCCCGAGTTTTTAGAAAAACGATTTGATGCTAGATCTAGATGGTTTCTTTCTTTATTTTCATTGGTAGCTTATGTGCTCACTAAAGTTTCTGTTACTATTTATGCGGGTGGTATTGTAGTGTCAGAATTAATTGGAATTCCTTTTTGGTATGGGGCAATAGGTATTGTACTATTTACAGGTATTTATACTGTTATTGGAGGATTAAAAGCTGTTATTTATACAGAAACTTTACAGACTGTTATATTAATAGTGGGATCTATTATTATCACTTATTTAGGATTACAAGAGGTTGGCGGATGGACACAACTAAGAGAAACAGTAACTGCTGTAAGTCCAGATCATTTTAATATGTGGAGGCCAATGAATGATCCAAAATTTCCGTGGACAGGTCTTTTATTTGGAGGAACAATTGTGGGGATATGGTATTGGTGTACAGACCAGTACATTGTTCAAAGAACACTTGCAGCAAATAATATTAAGATTGGTAGAAGAGGAGCTATTTTTGGAGCTTATTTAAAACTATTACCAATATTAATTTTCTTAATACCTGGTATTATTGCGTTTGCTTTATCAATTCAAAATCCTGAAATATTTTCTGTTGAAAAAGCAGATCGTGCGTTTCCAATGTTAGTTAAGACCCTCCTCCCTGTAGGATTAAAAGGACTGGTTGCTGGTGGTTTGATGGCTGCTCTTATGAGTTCATTAGCTTCTGTTTTTAATTCCTGTTCTACCATATTCACTATTGACATATACAAAAAACTTAAACCCAATGCATCCGAAAAATCATTATTAAATACTGGTAAAATTGCCACTGGATTTATTGTTATTTTAGGTATTATATGGATTCCTATTATGGAGAAAATTGGTGGTGGTGTTATGTACCAATATCTTCAAAATGTTCAATCTTACATTGCACCTCCTGTGACAGCTGTATTTCTTTTAGGTATCTTATGGAAACGTGTAAATGCAGCGGCAGCAATTACAACTTTACTTACTGGACTGGTTCTTTTAATATTAAGGTTAGGTTCAGAAATTTATTACCAATCAGAAATTTTATCAGGTGAAAACTTAAATGGAATTATCTTTGCATTCGCAACAATAAACTTTGCCCATATGGCTATTTTTATGTTTATGTTTTCCGTAATTGTCTGTATATCTGTAAGTTTAGCCACTAACCCACCTGATTATAAACAAATTATTGGTTTATCTTTTGGTACACTTAGTGAAGAACAAAAAATAGAAAACAAGAATAGTTATGATACAATAGATGTACTATTATCAATAGTTCTTATCGTTCTTGTTGTAGGTGTTTTAAGTTACTTTACTTAATTTAAAAATAAAATTGTTTACTAATTTTTAATAAAAATTTCATCTTTATGAATTTTAAAAACATTTTAAAAACAATACTTTTAATATTTTTAGTCTCTTTTTATGCGTGTGACAGAGACACTAATTCTGAAGAAAATAGTGATTCTGACGTTATTGACAATCCTGTTGATTATACATTAACAACTAAAAATATTGCCATTTCCCAAACTATAGAAGGTATTACAGAATCTAGATCTGTAATCATTCAAACACCGATTGTAGTTGATCTTACTAAAAATTATCCAATCGTTTTTGCCTTTCATGGAAATGGAGGGACGAATACAAGTTGGGTAAACAGACTTAGAGAGTTTACAAATAATGGTGAGTATATTGGTATATATCCTCAGGGATTTTTAAAATCTTGGAACCTAGGACAAGAAGCCTCTTCAGCAGACGATGTTGCTTTTGTTGATTTAATTATTGACGAATTACAAAAGTATAATAATTTAAATTTTGATAAAATGTATGCAATAGGAACCTCCAATGGATCTGGAATGGTAAATAAGCTAGGAATAGAAACCAATCATTTTAAGGCAATTGCACCTGTTGTCTCTCAACTAATGGAAAGCAGTCCTTTGTTACCCAATACCCAACCTATTTCTGTATATCAAATAAATGGCGCGGCAGACACAACAATTCCTATTGATGGTGGTCCTAGGTTTGGTCATGTTTTTTTAGACGCCGCAGAAAGTGCCGCTCTGTGGGCTAATCACTTTAGCTGTAATCAAAATCCTGAAATTCAGACTCTAGGGGCAGATACGCTATCTATTTATACAGTATGTGATAATAGCAAGGAAATACGATATCTTAGAGTTGAAAATGGAGGCCATGGTCTTTTAAACTCAACGATGATTGCTGATATTTGGACATTTTTCCAACGATTCTAATCTTATAAAACCAACTCTATTTTGAATAATAGCATATTATGACCATTCAAAAAGAAAAATACGGAGAGATTGATGAAACAATATCTGTCTATTGTTTTACCCTAAAAAACAATCATGGTGTTGAAATAAAAATTTTGAATTTTGGTGGTATTATTACTTCTGTAAAGACCCCAGATAAAACAGGAAATCTAAAAAATATTACTTTAGGATATGATTCACTCCATCAATATATTGATGACAACTCTTATTTTGGAGCTATAATTGGACGTTATGGAAATAGGATTGCTAAAGGAAATTTTACACTAGATAATACCAACTATAGTTTAGCTAAAAACAATAGTCCTAATCATCTTCATGGAGGCACTATTGGTTTTAATAAAGTTCTTTGGAATGCAAAACAAAAAACCAGCAAAAATTTTGTTTCATTAGAGCTAAGCTATAAAAGCAATGATTTAGAGGAGGGGTTTCCAGGTAATTTGAATACTACTGTTGTGTATACATTAACTAAAGATAATTCATTAGAGATTACTTATAAAGCGACTACAGACAAGAAAACAGTTGTGAATCTAACAAATCACACATATTTTAATTTATCAGGTAATCTCAACAAAACTATTTTAGATCATGAGATACAAATAAACGCAAATAGTATATTGCCTGTAGATGAATTTATGATCCCTACAGGAGAAATAAAAAATATTGAAAATACACCATTTGATTTTAAGGAATTTAAAACAATTGCAAAAGATATTGATACTAATCACAAGCAAATTGAAATAGGGCAGGGATTTGACCATTGTTGGGTTTTGAATAATCAAAATAAAGGAGTAAGATTAATAGCCAAGGCATATCATAAGGATTCTGGAAGAGCTTTGGAAGTCTTTTCAGACGAACCTGGAGTTCAATTTTATACAGGAAATCATTTGAATGGTAAATATCAAGCTAGAACTGGTTTTTGCCTAGAAACACAACATTATCCAGACTCTCCAAATCAAAAAAAATTTCCTACAGTTATCTTAAATCCCGGAGAAACCTATATCTCAACGACATCCTATAAATTTTCAGTAAAATAGTTTTAGGAATAAGACTATACTTTGTTTTATTATATTTTTATCCATAAGGGTTAACTGTAATAATTGTTCCATCATCTCTATACTTGATTTCTGTAACTTTTACAGATCGAAGATGCGTTACTCCTTTAGATAGAGAAGAGTCATGATAAAACAAATAATCTTTATCTTTAATTGTACATATTGAATGATGAGAGGTCCAACCAACAACTGGGTTTAAAACTTTACCCTTATAAGTAAAAGGTCCGTAAGGATTATCACCTACTGCATAACATATAAAATGGGTATCTCCAGTTGAATAAGAAAAGTAATATTTATTATCGTGTTTGTGCATCCAGGCGGCTTCAAAAAAACGTCGATTATTATCACCAGCTAATAGCAAAATTCCATTTTCATCTATAATTTGAACTTCTTTTGGAGTTTCTGCAAATTCTAATAAATCATCAGTCATTTTAGCCATAACCGGAAGCAATGCTGGTTCATGATCTTTTGGGATAAAAGCGGTAGGGCTTTCGGGTTCATCATTATTAAAAAACCCTTCTCTCCATCGTTGCAATTGACCTCCCCAAAGACCTCCAAAATACATGTAATACGATTCGTCATCATCTTTAAAAACAGCTGGATCGATAGAAAAACTTCCTTTAATAGCTTTTAACTGTGGTATGAATGGTCCTATAGGAGATGCGCTTGTTGCTACTCCAATTCTAAAAATTCCGTCATAATCTTTTGCAGGGAAAAATAAGTAATAAACACCATTTTTTTCTTGTGCATCCGGGGCCCACATTTGTTGTTCTGCCCATTCTACTTGATCAACATGGAGTGCAACACCATGATCTATAGCTTCACTATCTATAGTTTCCATAGAAATAACATGATAATCTTCCATAGCAAAATGACTTCCAAGATCATCAAATGCTTCACCAGCATCTAGATCATGAGAAGGATATATATAAATTTTACCATTGAAAAAATGAGCAGAGGGATCTGCCGTATATATATCATTTACTAACGGCTTTGAAATTGCTCTTTCATTTAAATCATCAAAATTAATGTGTTCAATACTATCCTCTGGCATATCTTAATTTTATCTACGTTCTTTTAACTCTAACTCAATTTGGGTTTCCATTTTTTTATTTATTTCATAGAAAAATAATAATGAGACACCAATTAAAAAAGGAATTGCTGGGTAAATACTCACCAACATCTTTGTACCTTGAATAGCGGTTTCTGTTTGTCCATTTTCACCATTAGGAACATAACCATAAGACCCTAGAATTTTTGCAACCAAAGAACTTCCTATTGTTAGACCTAATTTTAAACCAACCATCATAGCTGAAAAAATAATAGCAGTAGCCCTTCTGTTATTTTTCCATTCAGAATAATCAGCAACGTCTGCAATCATAGCCCATAATAGTGGGATGGTAATTCCGTAGAAAAAACCATGAAGAACTTGAGCACCAAACATAAGTTCAACCGATGATTTACCAAAAAAACTAAACAGAATTATGAATAGCGTAGAAATGAATAAAAAGAAGCCAAAAACATTTCTTTTCCCATATGTATCTGCAAGTGGTTTAGACATACCTATTCCAATAATCATAAATATGATACCACTGGCATTAAACAATCCAAAACCAGCGGATACTGGATCATTTCCAAAAAAATTAACTCCAATAGTAGACAAAAAATCTAAAATTGGACTTATAAAGTTTGTTAATCGTACTTCATCAACATAGTTTTCAAAATAATAAATATAACTACCACCTTTCATTGCTAGGGATACAAAAGTCAGCGTTGTTAAAAGGAGCATGATTACCCAAGGTTTATTTTTAATTAAATCTAATAAATCTTCTTTTACACTCGATTTTTGTTCCAGTTTTGGAACAATCCGTTCTTTAGTGGTTATAAAAGTAATTAGCAGCATAATAGTTCCAATAATTGCCAGCCAGGTCATTACAATTTCTATTCCAACAGCCTTGTCTCCTTCACCAGCATAAATAATGATTGGCAACATAAAAACCTGTACAAAAAACTGGGCAAACATTACGGCTACAAAACGGTAAGAAGAGATACTATTTCTTTCTTTCATGTCTCCGGTAATTACACCACTTAAAGCTGAATAAGGTAAATTACTAGCTGCATATAATAATAATAACAGCGTATAAGTAATCACTGCATAAACCACTTTACCTTGATAGTCAAAATTAGGAGTACTAAAGGCTAATACCGAAATAATACCCAAAGGAATTGCTGTCCATAAAATCCAAGGTCTAAATTTTCCCCATTTAGAATTTGTTCTATCGGCAATAGCTCCTACTATAGGATTAAATCCAAAGGCTGCAATTGTACCAACAGTAAATATAATTGCTGTTGCATCATTGGCATCTAGACCATAAATATCTGTGTAAAAGTAAGCTAGATAGGTCATTAAAGTTTGAAAAACTAAGTTTGCAGCCAAATCTCCAAGACTATAGCCTATTTTCTCTCTAATAGATAATTTTTCCGAATATGAAGTCATAAGTAATAGGTATGATATTTAATTAATTGTCATGTTTAAGTTCATAATACGTTGATATGCTTTTTTTTCTTTATAATTTCTATCAAATAATAATGGGTAATTTGTACGACCTTTAATAGGCCAATCATTTAACCAAGAAAACTTATCTGTTACGCCCCAAAAGGTCACACGGCTTATTTTGTCTTTATGTTTTACAAATAATTTAAAAATATTTTCATACCGTTTTGCTAATTTTTCCTTTACAGAATCTGGCAAATTTTCGGGGAAAGGATTCATTTTTTTATCCCCTTCAAATTTTTTAAAATTTTGAGTAACCTCAGCACCACTTAATTCCCAGGGGTTTGGAAGTACTGAAATATCAAGTTCTGTAAACATTACTTTAACTCCTAGTTCAGAAAAAGCAAGAATACTTGTTTCTATTTCTTCAAGAGTTGGGCTTGTTAATTGCCAGTGAGCCTGAATACCAACACTATTAATTTTAGCGCCATTTTTTTGGAGTGATTTAATTAATTTGACAGCTCCTTCTCTTTTTTTAGGTTTACATAAATTATAATCATTGTAAGCTAAATCTGCATTTGAGTCGTATTTCTCTGCCATTTTATAGACAGTTTCTAAATAATTTTCTCCCAAAACTTTTAGAAATATAGATTCTCTTAGAGTTCCATCTCCGTTGAGAGCTTCATTAACAACATCCCATGTATCTATTTTTCCTTTATAACGATTTACTAGGGTACTAATATGATTTGTAACATGCTGAATCATTTTAGTGCTGTCTTTAATAGAATTCATGAAATTTGCAATTTGTGAATGCCAGATTAAAGCATGGCCAACAATATGCATATTATTATCCAATCCAAATTGTACATATTTATCTGTATGGTCAAAATAAAATTCATTGGGTTTTGGTTGAACAAACATCCACTTCATTACATTTTCTGGAGATATTGTATTAAATTCCTTTTTAATAATAGATACCGATGGCTGATCTTTTTGAAGTATTTGACCTTCATTAATAGCAGCACCAACAAGGAAATGTTTTTGAAATTTTTGACTCAATGAAACTTTTTGCTCATTATTATCTATAATTTTAATGGAATTACCACAGCTAAATAGCAAAAGAATTACAATAAAACTTATCGCTATTTTTTTCAATATTTTTATCATTTTTTACTCTATTTTATTTGTATGGTTCTATTAATTTTTAGTCTCAAAAATCCTTATTCTTTAATGAATTTTATTGATTGTACCGCCTTATTTCTCAGAATATTTATGAAATAAATCCCCTTTGAAAGGCTACTTATGTCTATTGTTGTAGTCGAAGGATTAAATTTATTTTTAAGTTTTATTGGGTGATTTTTACCTAATAAATCGAATATTAAAATTTGATTTCCAGATAATTGTTCTGAGAGTGTAATTTCATTTGTAGCTGGGTTAGGATAAGCTTTCATAGATTGCTCAGAAATAGCCGAATTTTCATTAGACAGTAATGAAGTGTATTCATAAGCACCTATATCAACTACATCACTTAAATCATCAAAGTTTACAGGAGTTGACCCTTGAGGTACCAAAGAAAAGTCATCTATGTAAAAATCTCCACCACCAGAGGCAAGAGTTGGCCCTTTTATATAAACAAATATTTGATCAGATCCTGTATATGTGAAATCTCCACTTAGTTGCGTCCATTCATTATCTGATATTGTTAATGGTGTGTCAAGTAAACTTGTGTAGGTAATATTACCATTTAAAGTACTTTTAATTGTTATATCTGAAGTTCCTGAAACATTCGCTGCTAATTTCACACTTACGTAAAACGTATAGGTCTCTCCATTGGTTAACAATCCATCAAGGAATAGTCTTGGGCTTGAGTAATTGAAATCTCTATTACTTGTTAAAAGACTATTGACTCCTGTGACTGATTCATCTGAAGATAATGCGATAGTTGCACCAAATTGTGTCCATCCATCTGTTGAGTTTTCAAAACTACTATATGAAATTGCATCAGTAGCATTTGCTGGTCTAGGTTCTCCATCAATATCTGTTACGGGTGAATAATTTGGATTTCCTGCATCAATAGCTGGTGAGCCTTCTGCTAATTTAAAATTAGTTTGATTGATATCTATAGCTCCGTTAACTACTGAAGGTACATTAACAAATTCAGGATCTATATCAATTAAATTTGCAGGTTCTTGATTGCCAGGATATGCAACGGTTCCGTTTAGAAAAATATTGTTTCCAGCAGTCTTAGTTCCAGAAACATTGTTAAGTTGTAGTGTAGAAAATTCATCATCTCTTGTGACTACAATATTATTAACAACAGTCGCATTAAGCACTTTATTTGCTTTAATCCCTCCAACTTTTTGACCACGATGTCCGGGGTTACCATCTGCTACGGATAAATCTTGAATAATCTCATGAACCCCATTATAATAGAGTGTATTGTTTTGATAAATTGCTGATGCTCCGAGTGAATTGTCAAAATTAATACCATTTTTACCATTATTCACACATACATTATTTTCAAATAAAAAGGTTCCGTTATAGCTAGGGTCACTTCTAGTAACATATAATCCTTGACCGTCTAAAATATCGTTATAATCAGCGGTTCCATAGTTAGGATTTGTATTTCCAGAATTATCGGGTAATTGAGTAACATAAAATGGAATACGATTCCAATTATTATACACTAGATTTCCACGCATAATCATTTTAACATCTGTAGTATTCTCTCCATCTACAGCAATTGTCTCTGCATACACAACTGCACTAGATGCTGATGATGTCCACCAAGTACAATTATAAACCTCATTATTTTCAATAGTTATATGATCCGAATCATTAAACCGGATCCCTGAACCTGTAGTATCGTGTACTTTATTATTTCTTATTATAATATGATGATGAGCACCATAACCTCCCCAAATACCTTTACCTGAGAAATAACTATGTGTATAGGTAACCGTATCATTGTCATCGGATGCCGCTAATACTTTGTATTCTCTATCAGCATAAGCTTGAGGATAGGTAATTGATGCCGCAGGACCCTCAACTTCAAGGCCTTCAACAATAATATAATTCATATCATTTGAAATTTGAATCCCTCCTTTTCCATCAAATTGAATTTTTGGAGTATGACCCGGGTAATTTCTTAAAGTAATATACGCTCCCTCCGAGCCTGATTTATCAATGGTAACAACATGAGGGTTACTCATATTTGTGTTTGTCGAAACATCTACAGTTCCGTAGCCATTATTTTGGTAGGTACCGTTCATTACAAAAATTGTTCCCCCTGCATTTACCATTGAAACTCCTTTGTTTATAGTTGCGAAAGGAGAAGATTCGGATAAGCCATTATTAGTATCAGATCCGCTTATAGACGAAACATAATAATTAGTTTGAGAACATATTATTCCATAAAAGGACATAAAAAAAACAAGAACTATTATTTTAGGTATTCGATAAGTGTGTACTATTTTCATTTCTGACTGTCTCTTTTACTATTCTTGTAATCGAAAAGGATCTTTATTCACCTTTGTTCGCATTAGTTTTAGTTTTTCTTTATATTTTTTTACAAGTAATTCATTAGTTGGTAATTTAGAAATATCTGTATTCTGTCCATGATCTTTATGGTTATCATATAACATATTTCCTAAATATTTTTCGCCATCATGAAATTCTGTATATGAAAAGTCTTTATCTATAACTGCTTCTCCTTGTTTATAACGTGTATAAACTTCTGTTTTTAAAATTTTTGAAGGATCTTCTAATACTGGCATCAAACTTTTACCCTGAAGGTAATTAGGAGCCTCTATATTTGCAATGTCACACAATGTTGGATATACATCAACTAATTCAGTAAAAGACGCTGTCATTTTATTCTTTACATGCTTTGGTGAGGAAATAATAAAAGGAATTTTGACAGCTTCCTCAAAAGTACTATGCTTACACCAAAAACCATGTTCTCCTAAAAAATAACCATGATCACTCCAAAATACAATCGTTGTGTTTTCTCTCAAACCTAAATCATCTAGGCCTTTAATTAACTCTCCAATTAATGCATCCATATAGGTAACACTTGCATAATAACCATGAATTAAATTGCGAGCAAGGCTGTCATCTAGTTTCCCTTCTGATGGAATATCTAAATAATTTTTTCTCATTTCAGCAGAGTTATGTTGTGCCTCAATAGCGATATCTGGTGAATTTTTAGGTTGAAATGAATTATCTGCCAATTTAATAGCATCATGGTCATACATGTCCCAGTATTTTTTTGGTTGAATAAACGGTAAATGAGGAGATACATACCCTATGGCCATGAAAAAAGGCTTATTTTCTCTTTTTAATATTTTTAATTTATCTATTGCTTTTTTTGTGATTTTCCCGTCGTTATAGGCATAATCATCAACATCGGGATATTCAAATGTTGGCTGCTTTTTTCCATATTCTCCTGTTCCTGCATTTTCTACTCTAGCAATTGACTTTGGGTCTTGAAAGTCTGACTGTATTTGACCGCCATCTTTTTCAGACCAATACTCTTGAAAATCATCTTTATGATGATAAATTTTTCCATAAGAAATTGTTTCATATCCATTCTCTTTAAATATTTGATTCAATGGTATTGCATCAGGAGTGTCTACTGATGCTCTTGTTGAAAAATCATTAAACCTTTTTTCACTAGGGCGAATTCCGGTCATGATACTTGCTCTACTTGCACCACATACAGCAATATTAGTATAAGCATTGTTAAATTGAAGTCCCTCTGAGGCTAGTTTATCTATATTGGGAGTAATCATTTTTGTTTCACCATATGAACTAACTTTTGGTCGGAAATCATCAATCGATATAAACAGAATATTTTGTTTTTTGAGTGATGTATTAGAAGTTGATTTTTGGCTTTCTTCATTTTTACAACTTGTTATTATAAATACTAAAAAAAGGGTGAATGCTTTTAGTTTATTAAAATTTAATATGCTCATTATTATTAATTTAATATGATGTTATTTCTGATGTTTTGTATCCAATTCTGATTGCTCTTGCTAAAATTTTTTGACTTGTATCGATCCTTAAAGGCTTGTGATATAAATTCCAATGATTTGTTCCAATATCATCTCCTATTTGATAGCCGATAGACGCACCTTCTGTTAAAGAATTTAATTTTAGAGTTCCTTTATTGTTTTTTTTAAAAGTTACATTTTGTGTAATAGGTTGCTTCATCTCTGGCCAAAACATTTCTATTAAATCATGTTCTGGAACAAACCCTTTATCTTCAATTTCTATTTGCCAGTCTTTTAATGCCTTTCTATATCCTTTGATTTTTGTTGCGTAATTTGGGTCTTTAGCAAGATTGTGAACTTCATAAGGATCGTTTTGTAAATCATAGAACTCCTCTAATGGTTTCGTATCCATAAAAATATATGAAGAATCCCCTTTTAATTTTTTTTCTTGATTTAATGCAATCAATTTTGCATTCATTGGAATTTGTTCTCTGTATTTATTTCTATAGATTAATGGTAACTCTGGCATGAAGTTTTTAACATACACGTAACGACCATCGAGAACAGAACGTTGCATATCAGTAGATTCATCAAAGCGGTCAGCAGAACCAAAAATTAACTTTCTTGGAGCTTGTTCGTACTTTCCTGCAAAAGCTCTCCCATCTAGATGTTGTGGTGGTTTTATTCCCAAAAGAGACATCACAGTCGGACCCAAATCCATTAAAGACACTAAGCGATCATCTATTTCTCCTGCACGATACCCGTCTGGATAGCGAATTAAAAGAGGAACATGAAGTCCACTATTTCCTACAGCTCTTTTTTGTCTTAAGAGGTTCCCTCCATGATCACTCCAAAAGAAAATTATAGAATTATCTAAAACTCCATCAGCTTCAAGTTGATCTAAAAGTTGTCCAACTTCTTTATCTAGTGCTTCAATATTCGAGTATTTACGAGCAATATCATTTCTTACTATAGGTATATCGGGATAATAAGCAGGTATGGTTACTTCTTCTGGATTGACCGTTAAAGGTTTGTCTTTTCGAAGCCAGATTCTTGATTCATGAGATATATAATGATTTTTCACATAAAAAAAAGGAGCATCCTTTGGAGCATTTTTATAGGTTCCACCTCCAAATACATCATCCCAAGCTGTAAAAGGAGCATTAAATTGATAGTCACATTTATCATCATTTACACAGTAATAATTTTCTGCTCTTAGGTATTCTGTAAATGCTTTCACATATGAAGGCGTTACAACCTCGTATTCAGGAACATTCTTTCCAGAGGTATCTAAAATTCCTTTATTTGTTTTATGAAAAACATCTTCTGGAAATTTAAAATTATTATGATTTCCTGTTCGCATATTATGAGCTCCTAATCTAGCAGGATACATCCCTGTAATGATAGAAAATCTACTTGGAGCACATACTCCAACTGTGGAATAAGCATTGGTGTATTTAACTCCCTCAGCGGCTATTCGATCTATATTAGGTGTCTTGATCGCTTTATTTCCATAAGTACTAAGAATTGGTCCAATGTCTTCACAACTAATCCAAATAATATTTAATGGTTTTTCAGTTTTCTCTTGAGCTTGAATATAAAGACAGAAAAAAAGCATGAATAGAAGGTGTATGTTTTTCATTCTTATATTTTTAATAATGAATAGATTTATAATCCTTCGAAGTTAATTTTCCTTGTAATTTTTCACTAACATCATTCCATTTTGATAGTCTGTCTAATGGATGAAGTGTGGGTTTTATCAAGGGCATTTTATCTGTAATTAAAAAATCATTTTGTAATATCATCCAGTTTTGCAATTCTTTTGACAATAGTTCCTTTTGTTTTGCAAACTTTTTATCATTTGCAAGATTTTTAGATTGATAAGGATCATTTTGTAAATCGTATAATTCCTCATAAGGTGTATTAGGAAATGATTGAGCTCCTATCTTAATAAATTGATTTATAATTTCATTTTCGCCTAAATTCGATTCCATTACTTCTAGTGCATTGTAATTTCTTATCAGTTTATACCTTTCTCCTCTAACCATTCTTGAAGGAAAAACAGTGCAAGCGCGAATATTTTGCTTAGTTGCAACTCCATATATGTATTGATGAACATTCTTTTCATTCCCTTTTAAAGTCTTGTAAAAACTCTTGCCATCTAAATTTTTTGGAATTGAAGATCCTGAGGCTTCTAAAAAAGTTGGTAAAACATCTACAAATGTTAGTAGCGTATTCGATGTAGTATTGGGTTGAATATGATTAGGCCATCTAACAATAAAAGGAACTTTAAGACCTTGTTCTGAAAGCCCCCATTTACCAGACATACCGTGATCTGATGCATAAATAAACATAGAATTGTTTCTAAGACCGTAGATATCAACCATTTTTAAAATTTTTCCTAATTGAACATTATCATCTTCTATATTTTTATAATAACCCGGCATATGATTTTTAACATTCCCTTTGTGATAAGGTAATTTATAAATATCATTTTTAGTATATTTTGAATCTTTGGGATACGGACCGTGAGGGTAATCTGAGGTAATGAATAAACAAAAAGGTTTTTTTGCATTTTTTAAATAATTATCAATTTTTTCGAGTGGTAAGTAACGATGTTTAATTGAACCAAAATAGTGAGTCCAATTAAAAACAGAATTTGGTTTCACATGACTTTTTCCTGCCAAAACAACTTCGTAGCCAGCGTCTTGTAGACGGTCTGTTACACTTTTTAAATCTGGTTTTACACCAATATGATTTGCCATGCATCCATTTTTCACAGGGTAAATTCCTGTAAAAATTTGAGAACGACTTGGAGCACAAATAGCTTGAGCTGTATAAAAGTTAGTAAACCTCATCCCTTCTTTGGCTAGTTGATCTACATTAGAAGTACTTACTTTTGGATTTCCATAACAACCATAATCTAGTTGATCTTGATCGTCTGCTAAATAAAAAATAAAATTAGGTGCCTCTGAAGTTTCTTTAAATTGAGTTGTCTTTATGGAGATAACATCTCTACTGTTTGTTCCCGAAAAAGAAGTGAAAAATAATGCTGTAATAAAACCGTATATAAATATTCTTTTCATTCGTATTATTTTTTTATGAACTTAACTACCGTATTTGATGATTTTTTTTTAGACTGAATTTTTATAAGATAAACTCCATTTGATAGCCCCGAAGTTTTTAAATCATATTTTTTTTTATTCGTTGAGACTGTCTCATATATTGTTCTCCCATCAGGATAATATAGCGTTATTAAATATTGATCTTCTTCATGAAAATTTAGAGTTAATTTGTTCCTTGTGGGGTTAGGATACGCTATTACTAAAGGTTTTAATTGAGAAGAATTATCAACATCAATTATTGATAAAACAGAGGTATCAATTGAATAAACCAATGTATGCAGAGACATTGAAGGGATACTAATATCTGTATATCTCGAGCCTAGATCAAAAGAAATATCATTGTATAAACTAAAATTATCACTTGCTGAATTTGATGTCACATAATGAGAAATATTTGTTGCTCCAATAGGAATATCTATTGAAAAATCTTGAGAATCTCCCTCATTGAATAGTTGTAAAATAATTTTTGTTTGATCTGGAGATATGAAAGCTCCAACTATAAGATTTCCTTCAATAATTTGACTATCTATCACCTTATATCCTTTTTTTATAAGGTTTGAAAAATGCTTAAAAGTATGATATCGTTTAGGTAAAATAATTGTTCCGTTTGCATCCCAAGCAACTAAACTAGAATATCCACCCTCATCTGCTTCTTCGTAAAATAAATGCATCATATAAGCAGTCATACCTCCGTCATTAAACCCTCTTAACATCCATTTTATATAATTTGCAGCATCAGTCATCGATTGATCTGTGCTATGAAGATTTGCAGACTCTGTGACCCAAATAGGTTTATTTTGAGATGCTATTTTTAAAGAATTCCAATTGGCATTATGACCTGAATCTGCATATGTATGTGTGCCAACAATATCTAGTGCTGATTCAACGGCAGGACTAGTAAACATAGTGTTTATATAATTAGTTGTAGAATTAGAATTATTATTTGAATTTTCTACCCTAAAACATTCTGGGGAAATTATTTTTATATGGTCTAATTGAGCCGTCGTAAGTCTTGCATTCAAATTTAAAATGATTGAAGATAACTGAGAAGGTGGTGTATTCATTGATTCGTAGGTAACTTCATAATCTGGCTCATTGGTTGGAGAAATAGCAGTTACATCGATATCATACCTTGATTTCATTCCTTGCAGAAATGCGATTAAAAATTCGCTGTATTCTGATTCACCACCAGATATTAATGTCCCACCATTATTATGTTGACCATTTGTTTTTAACCATCCTGGTGCTGAATTACAATTACCAATTACATGGTCAAACCCGTTGCTGCTTAAACTAAAAGCATTTTGTAAAGCTTCGGCTACATAACGTGTTCTTGATTGATTAGGGTCACTATCGTAACGCGTCCAGTCTAATTGAGTATCATCTAACAAATAAGGATCATTGTTATCATTTGAAGGTTCAAGGTCATGATAAACAAAAAAACGAATCATATTAACTTCTAAATCTTGGAAACAATATGCCTCTATTTGATTTCTTAAATTATCTTCCAACTCATATAAATCTTCAGTTCTTCTTTTAATTCCTGCACCAAAGCCATCAATAGTTTGATGTGCATTGATTGGAGTTAGATTAACATAATTTCCAGGAATTACAGATACCTCATCTAAAAAATAGGTAACCCCTTCTTGTAAAAACCAAAATTTTAATTTATTGGAGTTTCCTGAAGCATCAACAGTAAATGTATGGGTATATCGTTGCCAAGTATCGGTTATCCAAATGTCTTGTCCTTGAAAACTATCATTAATTTCAGATCTGAAAATAACTTTCATCTGTCTTAAGGAAGCGCCTTCTATTTTGGCATAAAATGAAACTGTATATTTTTGGCCCGCAACAACCTCGAAATTATATTCACTTGAAGCACTTATATCATAATTATTGTTTCCTAAAGAAATGATCTCACTTTTTAATGCCCTTGTACTTCCAGCAATAAGATTGTTAGCTGTGATTGAAAAATTAGCATTTGCTCCATTATTAGCTTGGGTTGCCCATTGAGAAAAAAAACCATCCTCAATAGTTTCCATTTCGCCATTTTCAATCGGCAGTTGATTTTGAGATATCAACTGTGAAATAGAAACAGCGCCAATCAATATAAAAACCCTTAATTTATTCACTCAAACTATCTTATATTAATTAAAAATTACAAAACAATCAAAACTACATTTTGATTAGAAGCTTTAATAATGTTTCTGAGGAAATCATTGCTAATTTTAAAGCTAAATAACCTCTTTATAACAAACCATAACCGGTGTTGGTTATGGTTTACTTATGTAGTATTATAATAAATTAATTATCCGTCAATTAATTCATTGGTATTAATTTCTGCTTGCGGTATTGGTAAAGTCATTGTCCCAGTTGGGTCTGTACTTAAAAGAATATCAACTGAAGGTTTAAACCCTGGATTTGAATTTGTGTTATGTATTAAAATAGTATTATTTAGAAAATAATCAAATCCACGCCTTCTGCTGTTATGAGAATCTTCACCTTCTCCAATTAACTCAAAACGATATTCATTCATAATAGCTTTTCTAAAATCTTCTTTAGAACCAAAAAAACCAACTTGTGGAGTGATCCCAACTCTTGTTAAAACTTCTGATACGTACCCTAATTGTTGACCATTTTGTAATTCATTAGAAATCTCAGCTAACATTAATAGTAAGTCAGCATATCGATAAATAACTATATTTTGACTGTTATATTGATTACTGTGCGTCTTATCTTTTTCAGCAAATTTGAATAGAAATGGGTGGGCTGCTCTAACATTATTTCGATGAGTAATCGCTGGATATGTTCGTTGAGGGTTTCCATTTCTAGCATGTGTATAATCATACATATAAGTGGCTTCGATTCTAGGATCATTTGGATACATGTCTCTATGAATCTCAAAAACATCAGCATGAACTCTAAACCATCCAAAATTTTGTGCTAATTTATAGTTGTTCGGCGTGTAATTTCTTCCCATTTGAGAATTAGTGGCATCTTGGCTGATTTGTAATTCAAAGACAGACTCCGAATTATTTTCATTAGAATCCGTAAATATGCTACTATAGTCAGTAACTAAAGAATATTGACCATAAACTTTAATAGCTTCATCATAAGCCATCTGCCAATAATTCATTTCTGTCAAAGATTCGTCTCTTAATTCAGAATTAGTAGCTAATGTCATGTACAATTTTGCTAATAACATATTTGCAGCATATTGTTTTGGATATCCTGTTCCTCTGGCCCCACTGATTAAATTAGCAGCAGTTTGGGCATCGCTAATTGCCTGAGCATATATTTCTTTTGAAGTTGATTTTGCTTTATTTAAATTACTTTCATCAGCTAGTTCGGTCCATAAGGGAATATCTGAAAAAAGACGTGTTAAATCAAAATAAGCCCAAGCTCTAACAAAATATGCTTGTCCAGCTATATCGTTAAAAAGTAATTCATCGTTTGTTGTAGGGTTTTCAACTACTGTAATATTTTTAATTGCTGCATTTGTTTGTGCAATTGCCGCATACGACCCTTTCCAAAACAATTCACAATCTTGATCTTGAATTGGTTTCAAAGCCATTAAATTGCTATTGTGTGGATTGTTAACATTATTACCTTGCCTATGAGTTATAAAGAGTCCTGAAAAACCATTATTAACCCAATAACGTCTTTCCATTGAATCATAAGTTGTGAGTTTTTGATAAATACCATCTAAAGCAGCAATCGCACTTTGTGGCGTGTCATACATTGTACTATCTAAGAATATAGGGTCTTCATCTAAGTTACATGAACTAGATAAAAAACCAAAAATAATTACTATCGTAAATTTTAAATTTTTCATGTGTTTCTGTTTTTTGTTTTTTTTATAATTCAATAGTTCTTAAAAATTAATATTTATTCCTAATAAGAAAGTACTGGCATTTGGCGCACCATTCCAGTCTACACCATTTATAAGACCAGTATATAAGAAACTTGAAACTTCTGGATTATATCCACTATAATTGGTCCAAGTTACTAAGTTTTGACCTGCTATGTACACATTAAAACGTTCAAACATCTTGCTTTTTTCTACTGGAATATCGTACCCTATTGTTACGTTATTTAATCTTAAAAAACTACCATCTTCGATAATACGGTCTGTAATTGCGATTGTTTGCTTGGGTATCGCTTCATACCCTATTCTTGGGTATAAGTTTGTTTGAGCATCTGGTCTCCATGCATTATAATAAGCGTTAGGGCTGATATTGGTTTGTAAGCCTTCAGCATTGTTGAGTTTAATTAAATTCCCGTTTGCTATATCATTCCCATAAACTCCATTAAAAAGAAAGTTAGCAGTAAACCCTTTTAATTTAAAATTTAAATTAAACCCGTAGACAAAATCAGGATTAGGATTTCCAATGAATGTTCTATCTAAAATATCTATGACTCCGTCTTCATTTTGATCAATAATTCTTACATCACCAGGCACAGCGCCTTCAACTAGGTCTGTATCTTCTGTTTGATAGATCCCATCAGTTTCTAAACCATAAAAAAGCCCACTTTCTTCACCTTCAATAAAGACATTGGCAGGCGTTCTAAAGTATTGACCTCTACTAATCTGATTACCAAGATAGAATGAACGTTGATCTGCAACTCCATCAATATAAAAATCCTTCAAAGGAATTCCTAGACTTTCTATTTTAGTTTTATTTAAAGCTATATTTCCTCCAATATTTATCTCAAAATCATCAGTAGAAACAGCAGCAATGTTTAAAGCAATTTCAAGCCCTTTGTTGGAAATAGAACCTCTATTAATAAGAATATTTGCAAATCCTGAAGAAGTAGGAATTGGAGAGTTTTGTAATAAATCTTTGGTTGTTTTGTCATACATATCAACACTACCGGAGATTCTATTATTTTTAGTTTCAAAATCAACTCCTACATTTAGTTGTTCGGTTGTCTCCCATGTTAATTGAGGGTTTGCAATGTTATTTAGTGATAAAACAACACTTGTTCCATTACCCGGTGTACCATATAACTGACCGTTTATACCATAATCAGACAAAGTACCATAAGCCCTAATACCATGGTTTCCTATTTGTCCCCAACCAGCTCTGAATTTCAAATCTTCAAAAATATTTAAATTTTTGATAAAACTTTCATTTTCAAGCCTCCATGCTAATGCAAATGATGGGAAGAACCCATATCTATTTTCTGGTGCAAATTTAGAAACACCGTCTCTACGGAAAGATGCCGTAAGAATATATTTGTTGTTGAACGTATAATTTAATCGCCCTAACATAGAGAAAATCTGTTGATCAGATTTTAAATAACGTAAAGGCTGAGTGATTACTGATGCTAAAAAGGGTTGTTGTATGGTTAGCTCTGTAGTAACAAAATTTTCTACGGCATAAATGCTATTCTCTACATTTCTTACATCATAAGTAATACCTGCTGTTGCATTTATTCTATGCTTTCTATTAAAAGTCCTATTGAATCTTAAAAAATTATTTATTTGATAGGAAGAGGTATTTAAAGTTGATATCTGTAATGCTCCATTCGCATTTGCCCCTTGAAATGTTGTCAACCCATAAAAACGTCTTCTGTCTTTAGCTCTGATATTTCCACCAGCTTTTATTTGATAAGATAGCCCTTTAATCGGGAGCTTATAGGTAAGTCCTAAAGAAGCGATGTAACGCTTTGCTTTGGAAACGTCTTCAAAGTCATTCACCCAAGAATATGGATTTGATGCCTCCAAATCTTCTCCTAAATCTTCAAACTCTTCAGTGATTACTGGCCTAAATAGGATAGCGTTTCTAACAAAACTTTGGTTAGCTCCAATTAAGTCACCAGATTCAGCAAAATTTGTATTGGTAAAAGAAGCACTAACTCTAGCTTGCAATTTCAGTTTACTGCTAAGGGTTTTATTTAAATTAATTCTAATATCACCACTTTTAAGACTTGAATTACTCACAATACCTTCTTGATCATCAAAGCCTCCTGAAATATAATAATTACCATTATCACTTCCCCCAGAAGCTGTGAAGCCTACTTTAGTACTGAACCCTTGGCGGTAAAGATCATCTTGCCAGTTTAAAATTTCAGCTGGTGTATTTAAAACTGTAGGATTATTTGCAGCGTCATATGCAATACCAAATACTTCTGAGCCTTCAATTTGAAATCTAGGATTAAGATCATTAGCTAAAGAAAATTCATTTTGATAGTTGGCATAGCCAATACCATCTAAAACATCATATTTTTTATTCATAGTTCTTATAGTAGTCGTAATAAATCCACTCATTTTTACTTTCCCATTTTCACCTTTCTTGGTAGTGATTAAAACCACTCCATTTGCACCTCTTGATCCATAAATGGCAGTAGCTGAAGCATCTTTTAATATTTGAATACTTTCAATGTCTCGAGGATTAATACCATTTAATCCATTTTGAATTTCTTGTCCAGAATTACCAACACCTCCAGCAGCCAGCACATCCTCGCCTGCAGAGGAAATAATAACACCATCAATAACATATAAAGGCTCATTATTACCTCTTAAACTATTTGTCCCTCTAATTTTTACACTAATACCAGATCCTGGTGAACCAGCATTTTGAGTTACTTGAACACCTGCTGCTCTTCCTTGTAACATTTGATCTACAGAAAAAGATTGATTAGCAACATTGTCTTTTACTTTTACAGAGACTACAGATCCAGTAACATCCTTTTTAAGAACTGATCCATACCCAACTACAATAACTTCATCTAATTGTGTTGAATCTGGAGTCATTATCAAATCTATTGTTTCTTTAGTTGAAACATCTACCTCTTCAGTTAAATATCCTAGATATGAAAAAATTAAAATTTGGGAATTCTCAGAGGGAATAGTGATCGTAAATTTACCATCAAAATCGGATACTGCTCCAAGTTTTTCTGTATTTTTTATTTGAATAGTCACACCAGGCAAGGTTAATCCCGTTTCATCTTTTATAGTTCCAGTTATGGTTTTAGATTGTGAAAAGACCATTATAGGTAAAAAAATTAATAAGAAAAGTATTCTTTTCATGATTTTAAATTTTAAATTTTAAATTTGGGTTCTTAGTTTGATTTGTTTTTTTGATACTGCAAATAATGAATAAAAAATATTCTTTTCAAATTTATAGGTTATTAGCTATATTTATTTATAATATTTGAGGAAAAAAGTATAATAATTGAAGCAATACAAATAGATAAAAAGAAGATTTATGTTCAAAATATTATCTTTATAGGATAATTAATAATTGAAAATATTATAAATGAGCTATGAACTACTGTAAAATTACATCCATTTTATTAGTCTGTTTTTTTTCTGTTTTTCAACCTTTAGTTGGACAAGAAAATTCCAGTGACTATAATTTTAATTCAATAGAAGATGGTTTTACACAAAGAGCAATCACCTCTATTATTAAAGATTCTGATGGGTTTTTATGGATTTCTACTTACGGGGACGGATTATTCAGGTATAATGGTGTCGATTTCAAAAATTATAAGCAAGAAAGAAATATTAAAGAAAATTCTTTAAATAGCTCTATCGTCTATTCTATATTTCAAGATTCTCAAAAAGATATATGGATTGGCTCTCAAGTAGGTCTTAACTTTTACAATAAGAATATTGATAAATTTGAAACTATAAATATTCAAAAAGAAGAAAAGAAATTAAAGTTTGCAATACATTCAATTGTAGAATATGATGAAAATACTTTACTTCTAGGAACTCATGAATTCGGATTATACAAGTTTGACAAAAAAAAACTTACTCATAAACTGATACCTTATAAGACGAACAAACCAAAACTAAACTTACTTATAAATGCTATTGTTAAATCCTCAAATGGTAGATTTTTAATCGGAACAAATCATGGTTTAATGACATTTGATCCATATAACGAGGTGCTACAACTAGCGAAATTGAATACTGTAACCGGATATGAAACTATTGATAAATCTATAGAATCTCTTCATGTTGCAAAAGACAACTCTATATGGATTGGTACATTTTCTTCTGGATTATTACGTATTTACCATAATAATAATGATATATATTCAATTGAAGAGTTTTCTATAAGTCAGAAAAGAATTTTGTCTTTGGCAGAAAAAACAAATGGAAATATTCTCTGTGGAACTGAAAATGATGGGCTTTTTGAAATAAATTATAAATCAAGAAACATAAAAAGCTACAAACAAGAAAAATTAAAACAAAACGGAATAAAATCAAACTCTATTTGGACCGTTTTTACTGATAATAAAGATAGGGTTTGGTTAGGTTATTACAATAAAGGAATTGATTTACATGATGATAATTATAATAAGTTTAGCTCTATAAAAAGCCTTCCTTATGTAACGAATTCATTAAATTCAAGTTCAGTAACAGGTATTGCTAAAGACAGTGATGGCCGTTTTTGGATTAGTATGTTTGATGGAGGTGTTGATGTATATGATCCAAAAAATAAAAAATTCATAAATCTATATGATCAAAAAAACACCATTGCACGAGGATTAAATAGACTTGATATACCTACAGTGTTTATTGACAGTAAAGAGAATGTTTGGATAGGAACTTGGGACTCTGGATTGTTTTTTTTAAAACATGACAGTAAAAAATTTGTGAATATAAATACAACTAGTAACAAGAGCATATTTAAATCTAATAGAGTTATGAGTTTTGGTGAAGATTCGAAAGGAACTATTTGGATTGGTACCTTTGGAAATGGACTCTATTCTTATAACCCTAATTCAGAATCTTTCACACATCATGATACTCCTGAATTTCAAAAATATTATACAAATACCAGTAGTATTAGAAAAGTATTAGTTGACCACAAGGATGCAATTTGGATAGGCACAAGAAATGGGCTTTTTAAAATTGTAAAAGATAAAACAGAAAAGTTTAAAGTTTATTCCACCAACGATTTAATGAATACCGTTTTAAATTCTGAGATTGACGAATCTAAAAACTCCAGTATTGTTTTTAGTTTATTTGAAGACTCAAAAAAAAATATTTGGATTGGAACACTTGGAAATGGGTTGGCAAAATTTACTGCTAAAAATGATTCGCTAATATGGTATAATTTAGATAATGGGTTGATTCATGAAACCATATCCTCTATAACACAGGGACCTAATGGGGCTCTATGGATTGGAGGTAATAAAGGTCTATCTAAACTAGATATTAAAAAAAACACATTTACAAACTTTAATAAAAAAGACGGCTTACTTTCAAACAGCTTCAATTATAATGCTGTTTTTAAAGATATTGACAACGTTCTTTACTTCGGAAATTTAAAAGGAATTAATTATTTCAATCCTGATAAAATCGTCTATAACCAAGAAAAACCGACTGTTTATCTATCTAATTTAAAAATCTCTAATGAGATAATAACTCCCAGAATAAAAAATTCTCCCCTTAAGGATGTGATTTCAAAAACAAAAAATTTGGTATTAAACTACGAGCAATCAAACTTTACTTTTGATTACGTTGGAGTAAATTATACTAGAGGTGAAAACAATCAATATGCCTATTTTTTAAAAGAGTTTGATGAAAATTGGAATTATGTAGGAAAAACTAGAAGCGCTACTTATAAAAATGTTCCTCCGGGAGACTATACTTTTATGGTTAAAGCCTCAAACAATGATGGTATTGGGAACAATATTCCAACAACTATAAATATTAAAGTTCTTCCTGCTTGGTGGGCAACTAACCAAGCAATTATTAGTTATATTATATTAATACTTCTACTTGTCTATATAATTTATAAATATATTAATACACGGATAAAAGAAAAAAGGGAGTTAAGTACTGAAAGAAAAGAATACAAGCAGTTTGAAGCTCTTAATGCAAAAAAAATTCAATTTTTTACAAATATTTCACACGAATTTAGAACGCCTCTTACCCTTATTTTAACCCCATTAGAAGATATAATTGAAGAAGATACTTTAGACTTACCTCAAAGTATTAAAGAAAAACATAATATTATATATAAAAACGCAAAACGTCTTTCTAGACTTATTAATGAATTGATGGACTTTAGAAAATTACAATTTAATAAGATGTCTATTAACGCATCACAAATTAATATAGTGCCATTTATAGAGGAGGTAGTTGGTCATTTTGAAGAAGAGGCTTCATTAAAAAACATTCTCCTTTCTGTAGAATATGATCAATACGATTTGATTATCTGGTCTGATCCATCAATGCTTGAAAAAATCACATTCAATTTACTGTCTAATGCATTTAAAGCAACACCTGCCGAAGGCTTAATCACCATTCAAATAAGTAATCCTTCTGATTTAATTCATCTTCCTCTAGTTCACGAAACTAATCCAGTGAAAGCTATCGAAATAATAATAAAAGATACCGGATTAGGTATAAAAAAAGAAAACCTCACCAAGGTTTTTGATCGTTTTTATCAAGCTAATGAAATGAATGAACAATATTATGGTGGAACTGGTATCGGTTTAGAATTGGTAAAAAGCTTTGTTGATTTACATAAAGGAAAAATAGTATTAACAAGTAAAGAAAATATTGGTACACAATTCAAAATTTACTTCCCTTTGGGTTATTCGCATTTAAAAGAAAATAATATCAATAAAGACCAAGAAAAGGCAATCAATCAATATTCTGATTCTCAAAATGAACATTTAAAAAACCATGGGTATAATAGTGAAGAGAATGAAAGTAAAAAAACGATTCTTATCGTAGAAGACAATATTGAATTAAGAACGTATGTGAAAAATGAATTGAAAAATGAATATATTATTAAGGAAGCTGAAAACGGATTGGAAGGTATAGAAAAAGCAACTAAATATATTCCAGATATCATTATTACAGATGTTATGATGCCAATAATGGATGGTTTTGAGCTTTGTGAGCGTATAAAAAATGATTTGAAAACTAGTCATATCCCTATATTAATGGTTACAGCTAAAGGAATGCAAATTGACAAAGTTAAAGGGATTGATTCTGGGGCAGATGTCTATCTAAACAAACCTTTTAATATGAGGATTTTACGATCACATTTAAATCAGTTAATTACCAGTAGACAACTATTATTTGACAAATATTTCAATACCTTAAGTACAACCGTTAATTCTAATAACACCACTTCGTTAGACAAAGAATTTATGAGAAGTGTTTTGGCGCATATAAATGAAAATATAAATGATGAAAAGTTAAATGTAGAACACTTGGCCGGTGAATTATTTTTAAGTAGAAGTAAATTATATAGAAAAATCAAAGCGTTAACTGGTGATACTGCAAACGAATTTATTAGAAAAGTTCGTTTAGAAAAAGCAAAACAGCTTATTAGTGAAACAGAACACACAATAAGTGAAGTTTGTTATAAAGTTGGTTTTTCATCTCCCTCTTATTTTACAAAATGTTTTAAAAATCATTTTGGGATACTCCCTACCGAAGTTCGAGAATCTATAGTTCTTCCAAAATCAAAGTCAGATACTAGAATAGAGAAAGTAAAAGAAGAATGAAAAGGCTGTAAAATTAAGAATATTATGGACTGAAAAAATTGTCAATGTTTTTTATGGTATATTCCTGTTGATAAATTTTAAAAAATGTTTTTTTTGATAAAAAATACTGGATTTAAGAGCTAACTTTTACTACTTTATTGTCTTTTAATTGATATTCTTCTTTACTCTCTATGCATAAAGCAATCCCCTTATCATTGAAGTCTAACCTGTGACCGTATTCACTAATCCATCCTATCTGCATAGACGGATTTCCAACTACTAAAGCGTAGGGTAACACTTCTTTTACTACTACAGCACCGGCGCCTATAAAGGCAAATTCTCCAATAGTATTTCCACAAATAATGGTCGCATTGGCACCAATACTTGCTCCTTTTTTTACCAGTGTTCTTGTATATTTATTATTTCTTTTTATGGCGCTTCTTGGGTTTATAATATTGGTAAAAACCATTGATGGACCTAGAAATACATCATCTTCACAAATAACTCCTGTATAAATAGAAACATTATTTTGTACTTTCACATTATTGCCCAGCACAACCTCTGGTGATACAACAACATTCTGACCTAGATTACAGTTCTCTCCAATAGAACAGTTAGACATGATATGGCTAAAATGCCAAATATTTGTTCCATCACCAATTTTGCAGTCAGAATCTACGACAGACGTTTCGTGTGCAAAGAAAGATTTCATATTCTAAAGATGTTTTTAATTATAATTCGAAAATACAATTTATTATTGAAATCTTAAATAGAGAGGCTATAATCAAAAAAAAACAACCCTAAGATTGCTTTTTTTTAGTTTGTATATGATTGAGGAGATTATAATTGTCTTACAATCATTATACCATTGGCATTTGTACAAAGTCCTGGTGAAGCAACTCCGCCCCAATCAAAATTGAAATTCATTACATATGGTGAATAACCAACTTTTGTTGAAGTCCAGTAGGTTAAAGACTCATTAAAGTCACCTTTTTCTTCTAAATGAACATTATCATAAATGGCCTGCATAGAATCTCTACTAGGAATAAACCAATCATCAAAGTTTCTATATTCTAAGTCTAAGACTGTTTTAAAAGCATAATCGCCTACATGCTCTACTCCATTAACAGAATTATCATTTGCGTTTCCATTAACAATTTGTTGTGTGTTTTCTTGTCCAGTACCTATTGCTGAATCGGTATCTAAATCAAATATATCTCCCCAAGCAATAATTCCAAACTCAGAATAATCCGATGCAACTAAAGTTGTTCCATCAATCTGATTGATATGAAATATAAAACCACCACCATATTCTAAACCATAAAGAGAGTCAATACCTATTTCTGTTACAATATTTAAAACTGGAACACCATTTTCTAAGTTTTGAACAACTGATAATTCAGAATTATATATTGTTATATCAATCGGTTCATCGTTTGAACAACTGATAAGCACTAATGCTATAAACGAACAAAAAAACATTTTTTTCATATTATAATATTTAATTATCATCAAATTTAACAACAAAAAGTATACCAAAATAAATTTTTAGCTAAAAAAAACAGGAAAATTTAAAATTCTATTATAGGTTAGGTAATTAATCTACCTCTATTCTCATTGGAAGTGTATATTTAACTCCTACCGCTTTTCCTCTTTGCCTTCTTGGTTTCATTTTTGGAAGTAACTTAATTATTCTGATAGCTTCTTTCTGTAATTTTGGGTGTGGTGCTTTTGCTTTAATATCAACAATATTCCCAATTTTATCTATCTTAAAAAGCATAATTATTCCCTTCTTTCCTGGAGAAATCCCAAAATCGTTTGGTAAATCTGTATTAAATTTTCTTTGAAAATGTTTTGGCATTTTTTTGTTGAAACAAGATTTCAATTCCTTTTTGCTTCCTTTACATCCTGGAAATACAGGCACATCTTCTATAATTGTAAAAGGCACATCTTCAATTACTTCTTCTGGCTCATCTACTTCTTCAATATTTGTTGCTTCTAATGCTTCTGTTTCATCTGGCTCCGTAGATTGTAAAACCGTTTCGTTAACATCCACATCATCATCTACTACCTCAATTTTTTCTGGTAGAACTGGTGGTTCTGTTTTTGGAGTTTCTAGCTCTCTAGGTTCTGTAATTGGTGGTTCCTCATCTATATCTTGGTTCATTGATACTCCTTGTAATGCTTTATATTGTCTAAACGACTTTTTTTCAATGACCACATAGCTAAGAAAAAGTGCTAAAACTAAACCTAGCTGTATAAAAATCTTACTATAGTTGTCTAAAGTAACTTTAGGGTTTTTCTTGTTTTCCATACCTGTATTTTTTATGAGTTTAAGATTTAAAAAACAAATAGCATGTCAACAAAAAAATCCCAGCTTGTAGGCTAGGATTTTAAAAAATATTGTTAGTTGAAAGTTATTCTACATCAATTCTCATTGGAAGTGTATATTTAACTCCTACTGCTTTTCCTCTTTGCCTTCCTGGTTTCATTTTTGGAAGTAACTTAATTATTCTGATAGCTTCTTTCTGTAATTTTGGATGTGGAGCTTTTGCTCTAATCCCTACGATATCACCTTGTCTATCTATTTTGAAAAGCATAATTATTCTTTTCTTTCCGGGTGCAAGGCCCAAATCGTTTGGCAAATCAGCATTAAATTTACGTTGAAAATGTTTTTGCATTTTCTTATTAAAACATGATTTTAATTCTTTTTTATTTCCTTTGCAACCTGGAAATACCGGTACGTCTTCAATAATTGTAAAAGGGACGTCTTCAATAACTTCTTCAGCTTCTTCTACTTCTTCTATTTCTTCTACTTCAACGGCCTCACTTTCATCTGTTTCTGTAGATTCTATAACTGTTTCTTCAACTTCTTTTTCATCTTCAACAACTTCAATTTTTTCTGGAGTTGGTGGTGGTGGAGTTTTTGGAATCTCCGGCTCAATACGTTCTGTAATTGGAATTTCTTCTTCCATATCAGCGTTCATATTTACATCTCCTAAATCACCAAACTGGCGATCAAATGTTTTTTTCTCAATAGCTACATACGTAACAAAAAGTGCTAAAACCAAGCCTAATTGCATAAACAATTTGCTGTAGTTTTCGAGGTTTGATTTTGGGTTTTTTTTGATTTCCATTACTGAAAGTTTTTATAGTTCGCTAATTTAGCTAAATTATTATTTTATTTACAAGATTTAACATTAAAAGAGTTGAATTTTTTTTTCAAAGAAATGAAATGTTAAAACTGCTAGTCCAATACCAACACTATTTGCCAGAATATCTAAATAACTAGTTGTTCTGTAGGTTGTAATTGTTCCTTGAAGTATTTCAATAACTATGCCGAAAATTAAACAGCCTAAAATTAGGTATTTTATATTTTTTTGAAATTTTTCATTTTTTAAAAAGGCGTATAACCATGAAAACATTAAAAAAAAATACGCAATAAAATGATACGTCTTATCTGATACTGATATTGATTTTAGCGTTATTAAATCTGGCTTTACAAGGCTACCAATAGCGATAGATACTGTGATGAATATGGCTATAAATATAGCATTATCCTTCAATAATTTTTTTATAGTTTTGAGCATCTAATAAGTCTACTAATTGTGAATCATCTGCAATTGAAATTTTAATCATCCATCCTTTTCCATATGGATCTTCATTAACAATCTCAGGCTCATCTTCTAAAGATTCATTAAACTCAATGACTTCACCTGACAATGGCATAAATAAATCTGACACTGTTTTTACAGCTTCTACTGAACCAAAGACTTCGTCTTTTTCTAATGTATCATCTAGTGTATCTACATCAACATAAACAATGTCTCCTAGTTCTCCTTGAGCAAAATTAGTGATTCCAATGGTGGCTATATCTCCTTCAATTTTAACCCACTCATGGTCTTTTGTGTATTTTAAATCTGTTGGAATATTCATATTAAATATTTTTATTTGTTTCCTCCTAAGTTATAAATAAAGTTAAATCCTGCGTTTATAGACTGCCTTGGAAATGTTGTTGAAATAGCATATCTAGACGTTTGGTGATTGTAATAAAACGAGGCTGTTAAATTACTATTTAATCTATAATCTGCAGTTAGTTTTAATGAAAATAATTTTTGACCACCACTTATCTGATCGTTATCTGAATTTACAGATCTAACCAAGGTTAAATTATCTCTCAATGAAACGTCTGCTCTTACATTTATATCTCCTTTCAATGTTTGTTTTTTACCTGTAAAAGAGGTCTTCACCTTTACATCTTTAAAGACATAGCCAAATCCAAAAACATACTCTGTTCCTTTAATATCGGTTAGTGTGCTGTTATTAAAATTCATGGTCAGCGTTCTATCTCTCTTTAGCTCGCCTCGCATAGAAAATGAATTCTTCATTTTCATATCTACTCTAATAAGTGGTGAAAATTCATCTACCAATGTTGCTGATGAAACTAGTTTGCTAGGCTCAAAATCACCTGCTATATTAGTAACTGTTGGATCATTAGAATCAAACTGAAGGTTGTTTGTAAAGCTAGAAACTGTGTAGGATGATTTATATCCATGGGCAACACTAAAACTGCTAAAATTATTTTTAAACCATTTCAACTTCATAAATCCAGTGTAGCGAAGATTCCATGATGGAATAGGTATATTTCTAAAAATACCTAAGTTCACTTTTTCCGCATCTTTACCAGAATAGGCAGATAGAAAGGCGGGCAATAAAACATCTTGACTACTGCTGCCATAGCCAACAACTGTTCCGTTTTCTGAATCTATATTGTTTGGATCATCAAGATTAATACCTGCTTGCTCTCCTAATCTTCTTGAAATAGCAATTCTATTTGTTCTTAACTGCTGAAATAATTGATTCCCATCTTTAAAAGCAGTTGAAAACATAGAATAACTAGTACTAAAGTTTCCTGTTATAAATGCAGGTATTATTTCATCTATAAAACCATTTCCACTAGGATCATTAGAATCTACCCTAATGTCTAGTTGTTGTGCCAAACTTCTGGTTTTAATTTTATTTCCAGTTATTTCAATATTTAAATCCTTAATTGGTTTTAGAGAAAAATTATAATCTAGTTTATCAAAGTGTGTTCTTGTATAAGTTTTATCGTAATAATCTTCTCCATCTACCCTCGGTGCAACTAACCAACCGTTTTCTAATGCTGTATTTCTAATGTCTACCTGACTTCCAAAAACAAAGCCCAAAGATGGTGCTAAACCTCCTCCAAAATTGTTTCTACCTAAAAACCCGACTTCTGGTTCATATCCTGGTAATAATTGTCCGTTATTTTCAGTATAGCTTATTTTTCCTGTTTTTACAGAGGTTATTAAATCATAGAAGCCTTTTATAACTTTTCTTCCTAAAGGTTGTTTTTTTCTTTTACGAACAGAAACTTGATTTGGGGTTTGAAGCTTTCCATCAGGAGATGTAACTTTTTTTGTTCTGTTTTTTTTCTTTAAAAACAGATTTTCAAATTTTGTGTCCTTATAAAGTTTTGCAAAATTTAATGATCCAGTTATGTTATGTGTATTTGCATTTTGGATTAAATTCCCAACTCTTTCCACAATTGATGGGTCTTGAGAGGTAGCTCTCCAATCAAAATCTGCAGTGTAAGCATAATCTACTCCTATAAAACCTAAATATGGAATTTTATTGATTGGAATTTTATACGTTGAATTCAATTTTTGATTGTATTGAGTAGGTCTTCCTAAATTAAAGAAATTGGTAAAAATCTCTAAATCATCTCCATTCCCAAAAGCATCATACATATAACTGTTGGTTGCATTAAAATTAACTGCTAATGATTTTGTGAAATTAAAAGCTAGTGCATAATCCCAATCAAATAAAAATCTTCTTTGTTTTAATGTTGGCTGTGCGCTTAGTCCTTCAACCAAGTTCCTAGATCGCTGTTCATTAAAACTTCTATTTATTCTAGAATTAATAGCTAAGCTTGATGGAACTGGATTAAAATTAATATCTCTTATTAACTGTAAATATTTACTTTTAAATAATTCTTTTTTCTTAAAAGGTTCCAAAAATTTTGACTTAAAAGTAAAGTTGTAAGATGCTGCAGCTGATACTTTTTGATTTACAGCTCTTTCTATATTATAATCTCTATGAGACTCCTCATTGAAAGAATAGGATACAGATACATTTTCCACATCGTAAAATTTAGGTTTTTTAGATGATTCTGGGTTTCTGTTTTTTCTTACATTAATAAAACTTATGCTTGATCGCTTTGTGTAATTTCTAGAAACGTCTGTTCCTCTTGGGAGAGTTGAAGGCAAGTTGGCTGCTTCAACATCTACAAGTTCTATGTCTTGATATTGAGGATCAAATTTGGGGTCTATAAATTGTTCACCAATACTGTAATTCATTGGTAACTCTATGCCCCATTTCTTTGGCATCATTTTACCTAAATTAATACTTGTTGAAATATCATATTCTTTCGTTTCATCTAATGATCGTTGACTTACTCTATCTTCTACATTTCCAAATCCAACAGTTTGCATTCTACCTGTCATAGATACATTTGCAACATCAGCAAAATTAGCATCTGCACTTACTACAGCTGCCCAACCACCATCATTATCAAATCCAGCAGAGCGAAGTTCGTTAAACCAGATTTCTGCACTTTTTTCTATAGGACTATTGTTCCTTAAACCTAACATAATAGTTCTAATCTGGGCTAATGTAGGATTTCCCTTTACTCTTAGAACTAGTTCTCCAGAGTCTAATTCTGGTGCAGTAAACAATTCGTTGATTGGTGCATTTACCTTATCTCTTGCTAATTTAATTTTCCCTAATTGTTCTAGTAATGCATCTAAATTATTGGCTTCTGGCCAAACATCTAAGGGCGCTAAACTTCCATTAGGTGACATTTTAAGAGGAATTTCTAACTGATAAAAATTATCATTTAAATCAGTTCCTAGCCTAATAATTGCTGATAACTCATCATCATCAACACTTCCTATAATTGTTGACTCAGCATGTAAAAACATTTTTAACTCTTTATATCGACGCAAGTCAACACTTATGTTTTTATAAATAGCTCTAATCTTATTTTGAGGTAGGTTCGTTACTTTTAGTGTAACGGATTGTTCATTTTGTTGCTGAACAGTAGTACTTCCTTGTAATCGTTCTCTTTCAATTCCTGGGGGCAATACATACCTGCCTTCATTTTGCTCTATGTTAACAACCCCAACTTCAAAATCATTTAATTCTTCCTGAGTTAATGCTTGATTAGGACTTACTACTGGGTCTAAAGTTCTTGTATATCGTCTCCAATCCCCTCTTACTAAATCTAATTCTCCGAAACGAAGAATTACTGGCATTCTAAAATTGGTCATAAACATTCTAATAAAACGAATGCTATTAAAATCTGTTATGTTGTTAATAGGAGTACCACTGCGAATTGGAATCCTAAATTGGTACCATGTAACAGTTTGACTTTGTCCATTTTTGAGAGTTACTGTTTTATCTTTTTGATCAACAATAAAATTTTGTCCAACCACTAGGTCTGTGCTATTTAATGAAACTTTATATTCAAAATAGCTTTCAACTGTATTCATCGTTTGATCTTTATTGATATCTTCAACATCTGGATATGTTGTTGATGAAGTTGGAAAAGATTCTGAGGATTGATTTAATGTGGGTGAATTTCCTTGTGTATTGTTAAATAGTTTGTATCTCGAAATTATAGAAGCGTCTGAAGTGTCATAATCACCTCCCCTGTAATATCTGTAATTATCTGATGCAGGATCATCTAACCCTGCCAATGAAGGAAATTTTATTCTTTCTTCTTCATCTGTTAATCCATCTAGTCCAATATCTTGTCTAGTTCTGGAGGCATCTTGTTCGTCAAAAGCATAAATAATTGAAGGATTCGTAGGTACTTTCCCCCAAATTGTTGAAGTTGTATTGGTCGTTAAATCGTCTATTGGCAAGCCATTCTCATACATTTTCCGATTATCTTTTAGGATATCTTCAGAAATATTTCCTAAGTTAATGTATAAATCTCCAATCTGATTCTGAAGATCTTGAGGGTTTATATCAGTGGGTAGGCCTTCAGCATTGGTTATTGAATAATTTTTATAGGGGTCCATCATCCAGAACTGAATATACTCTACGTTTGCTTGTTCAAAGTTATTGGTAGTTAAAGGACGCATAATTCCTCCCCAACGAGCTTCTGGGTTTTCAAGTGTTGATGGATTTGTTATGTCTGTTGGCTCTTCAAAATTATAGGGTCCACGTTCCTCAGGAAAATATGCTAAGTCTAATGTTCTTACAAGGGTTTGCTGGGTAACATCTAATTCTTGATTTGGAAATAATTCATCAAAATTAATCTGTCTTGTTTCTGCTCTAGAGAGTGCGTTTGCATCTATGTTTTCAGGAGTATCTCCAGCACCATAAAAAATAGGATCTATCGTGTACCAAGCCAATCTAGCTCTTTGATAATTGTAACTTGTATTATTACTTAAATTTCCATTAAAATTTGGAAATGAGGGTGTATCTGGTGTACTAGCAGTAAACCATTGCAATGGCGTTAATAGACTAATAGGGATTTGAGATGCCTCAAAGTCGTCTATATATGCTGTAGCAGCACCATCAACATCAATTCCTCTAGGTGATCCAGGAATTAAATATGCCATATCTGCTCTAAGAGATAAATTAGATGTTACATCAGTATCTACAAAAGGCAACTTATTTGCTAATTTAGTAAATAGGGGCATTTCTGATGAGAAATCTAAATTCATTCCCAACATGGTATTATTAATTGGCTCACCTCCAAAATTTACTTTTGGTGTTAAAGGTCTTTCGTTTACATTTAAAATAGTTGCTCCTAAAATAAAGTTTTCATTGAAGTTGTGTTCAACATCAACACCCATAAAAGTTTTTCTTTGCTGATTAAATACAGCATTATTTTCTGTTGAGACCTGAATAGGAATACCTGATGACTCTAGGCCTGGATCTAAAATCTGAACTCGTCCTGCCATATAATCTACTACATAGTCAATTCCTTCAACCAACTGTCTTCCTCCAGCAGTTACAGTAACAGAACCTCTTGGGACATTGTAGGCATTTAATGGAATTCCCCCACTATTTTCAGATTTAAAATATCCTTTTAATAAAAATTTGTCTTTATTCTGATAATTGTTTTTTACATTAATTTTAGTATCTAAATATAGTTCATCAAATACATATAAATCAACATCTGATGTGTCATTTAGAGAAGATTCTAATCCATTACCAAAAGGTTGTGCTTGTGGGAAAAAAACATATCCATTTTGAGAATTAATCGTAATTCCTTCAACATAATCGAAATACCCATCAGCAGTTTGAAACTGTGTTTGGTCAAGCCTGTCAAGGTTAAATACTTGTAAAAGAGGTTTAGTAGCTATGTCTGTACTTTGAGCATTTTGTAATGTATTTGATGGTATTCCAGTTTCATCATCTCTATATTGAATCTCAAAACGAAAACCATCAGGTGTTAATGGAGATGCGCCAAGAGCATATACATTTTTCATCATCAAATTCCAAGTAGGAAAGGCTTTTTCTACACCTGCTATCGTTCTTTTTGTTGTTAAAATCTCACTTCTTAACAACTTCACTGCTAAATTTTCAGGAGACAAAATTCCATCATTTGAAAACTCTCCAACTTTAAAAGAGGTTTTTCCATTGGAAGCACCCACAACAGTGTATTCATATGCAACTGCTAAAACTTCACCATCATTTAATCTTCTATTTAATGAAATAAATCCTAATTGAGAATTGAGAGTATATTCATTTGGTTGTAATTTTCTTGCATTTTGCAACAAGCTGTAATCAGACCCTTGACGCATCCCGTAAGTTCCGGAAAGATAATCATCAACCGTTGCTATATCTCTTATTTGCGAATTAGATAAAGCATTAGAAATATTATTAGATTCGTTGGTGGGCAATGCGACACCATTTACATTAGGGGCTGATAATAAAGGTGTTACTAATCCATTTACACTAACATAGTTTTCTGATATTGGTTCTGCAATATCTGCTAAAGCAACAATACTCCTAAAATCTTCTACGGAAGCATTTCTGTTGGTTATCCAAATTTCAATTCTTGTAATATTTACCGGACTACTGATCAGCGGATAATTTTTTAATGATTTAGCGTAATTTTCTCTAAAATATTGTGATAAGAAAAAGTGTCTATCGTTATCATAATCTGTGGCTCTTAACTCAAACTCTTGAATAGAAGCACCTCCTTCTGCAGTAACAGATTTACTTTCAGAGTTTTGCTGAGAAAAAACTGCTGTAATATTTGTTTTCCCAAATTGAAGTTTTGTCTTTAATCCAAACAAACTTTGCGCCCCATTAATTAGAGAGTTTTTAATAGGCATTGAAATATTTCCTGCTTCAATTCCTTGTATAATTCCATCTTCATTATATTTTACATCGGAAAGTGAAGAAGGTATTCCGGCATCAGCTAATGTTGGAGGTATGAATTCTAGCCTTATTAAATTTTGAAAATCAAAGGTAGATTGTGTATCGTAATTGGCTGTTAACTTCAATCTTTTACCTACTTGGGCTTGTATTCCAGCATTTATTTGTTGATCAAAATCAAAGGTAAAGCTACTTCTATTTTGTTCTGATAATTGAGGGTTTTCAGTGTTTTGATAAATAAACCCTAGTTTTAAATTGATGTTACCTGTTGGGGTAATTATTATTTCATTCCCTCCAAAAATAGTTTTAAAAAGCTTAGAATTTACGTAATATGAGGGTAACATATCTTTTTTATCTGATGTGTTTTTACTGCTCTCTGCTGCAACTTTACTTTTAAAGTACTCCAACATATCTCTTCTTAACCGATATTTTTCATACTCCTCAGGAGTCATGAAGATGGGAGTTTTGATATAATAATCACCGACTTTTTCTACGAAAATATATTTATTGAGAACTTTGTCATATATCACTTCTATTTCAGAAGGATAATTTAACAACATATTCCCTGTTTGTGAATGATTGAAATTATATTTTAACCCTGTTGAATCTTTCTTTACAAGAACAGAATCTTTGTTTTTTGGGGTTGTTTGCGCTAATAATGTATTCGCTAAACCAGCAAAAAATAAAAAATATACAATGTGTTTTTGAAGCTGATTCAATTGATTATAAATTATTTAGTGCTTTTTTAATTAACAGTTCTACTGTTTCATTTGGAGAGTCTTTAAGAATTACAGCAATTGCTTTTTCAGATTGCTTTCTATTAAACCCTAAAACTTCTAATGCAGATAACGCTTCTTCTTTATTAGTATTGTTTATGTTAAGAGAAACTTCGTCAATATTAAATGTTTTTAAAATTTTATCTTTTAAATCTACAATAACGCGTTGTGCTGTCTTTGCTCCAATACCTTTCACAGATTGTATTAAAGTCACATTCTCTGTAGCTATTGCATTTTGAACCTCTTCTGAGCTCATTGATGATAACATAGTTCTGGCAATACTTGGCCCAACTCCAGATACAGAAATTAGTAATTTAAATACTTCTCTTTCTGTCTTACTAATAAACCCATATAGGGTATGAGCATCTTCCCTTACAGATAGATGTGCAAACAACCTTACATTTTCGTCGTCTGGCAACGCTGAAAAAGTTTGTAATGAAATATGTAATAAATAACCAACTCCAGAACAATCTACAACTACGTATGTTGGGTTTTTTTCTACAAGTCTTCCTCTAATTTGTGTAATCATATTCTTGT
>OJHG01000093.1_pt1 | contig 63153 bp, 60 predicted proteins | sample 1594761 | NCBI WGS metagenome assembly OJHG01 (sample SAMN05416786, study PRJEB24817) | seawater metagenome | isolation source: Sea water | place: Canada:Atlantic | collected 2013-07 | reverse complement strand
CACCTCTCTATTCGTCGGCAGCGTCAGATGTGTATAAGAGACAGGTAAAGGGCTTTACCTTCACGTAAGAACTCTGGCGAGAAGATAATATTTTCAGTGCCATGACGCTCTTTTGCTTCAACGGTAAAGCCTACTGGAACAGTAGACTTTACAACCATTACCGCATTAGGGTTAACCCGCATAACTTCTTTTATTACCGCATCTACTGAGCTGGTATTGAAGTAATTGGTTTGCGCATCGTAATCTGTAGGCGTGGCAATAATTACAAACTCAGCGTCTTTATAAGCAAGTTCAGTATCTAACGTGGCTTTAAGATTAAGCTGCTTGTTCGTTAAGTATTCTGTAATTTCTTTATCTTCAATAGGAGACTTTTTGTCGTTTAGAAGATCCACTTTCGCAGGAACTACATCTACCGCAATCACTTCATTGTGCTGTGCGAGTAATACTGCATTAGATAAACCTACATAGCCTGTGCCTGCAACGGCTATTTTCATGCTTTGTGGTGTGCTTTCCATAATTTCGTTTTCTCCGTAACTAGAAGCAATGACTATAAATTATCAATATGAATCTAATAAAACACTCTGCTCTTCTTTTGTCTTAAGCGCAAAGTTTTCGCGTTTTAGCGTTAAATTAGGATTATATGCAGGGTCGTGTTTAATAACATGAGACCACTTTGTTTGTAGATATTCAAGCTCCCGATTAAACCTTGCAGCCTTCTCTGGTGAAATATCTAGCCCTCTACTGACCGACTCGTGATGATATAATTCAGCTTCAGCACAGTATAAGTTCCTAACACCCAACTCTCTTACCCGTAAACAGAAGTCGACATCGTTGAAGGCCACCGCGAGGTTTTCTTCATCAAGGCCGCCCACTGCACCAAAATGGCTACGCTTTACTAACAGGCATGCCGCAGTAACCGCACTATAATTTTGCGTGGCAGCAAGTCGTTTTAAGTATCCAGGGTGATATCGAGGGAAATATTTATGCGCGTGTCCAGCACCTCCTCCATAGCCCAGCACCACCCCAGCATGCTGAATGCGGCCATCGGAATAAAGAAGTTTAGCCCCTACGCAACCAATATCGTCGCGCATTACATGGCCAACCATGTAGGTGAGCCATTCTGGGCTAATCACCTCAATATCATTATTAATTAACCCTACTACCTGTCCTTTAGCATGTTTTACGCCAAAGTTGTTTATCGCTGAATAATTAAAAGGTCCAGGGTAGTTTAAAACGCGAACTTCTGGTAGTTCTGCTAATGTCTCGAAATATTGAATACTTTCTAGTTCATCGGAACCATTATCAATGAGGAGTATTTCGTAATTTTTGTAAATAGTTTTTTCGCGAATAGAATCTATGCAGGCTTTAACTAGCTGCCAAGCGTTTTTTGTGGGAATGACTAAAGACACCAAAGGTTCACTAGGTGTTTTCCACAGCACGCAGTTAATATTTTGATGTTTTGAAAAGTTCGATATTGCGCCTGTTTGCGTATTCAATTCATCAGATATTGAACCCAATTCATTTTGCTCACGTTTTATCGAGTTTTCTGAATGCACCAAGGTAAAAGGAATATGCGAAATTGTAATCGACGAATGCTTTTGCCACGCAGCTGCAACTAATTGTGCAATAGTACTAACGTCATTCGAGGCAATCATATCTTTTACTGACGGTGAGATTAACACACCCGTCTTTACATAAGCCGTTGAAAATTGTAAATCAGGATTCCAATCAGGTAGAAACCTAGGACTTATTAATACCCCTTTCGGGTTCTTCTCATCGGTATCGCAATAAACAATATCTGTCTGTTGCGCAACAGAAATAAATTCGTTCAATGCAAACTCTGTGAGGGTATCGCCTGACTTAATGAATAAAGTGGAATGCTTCGAGGAACAAGCCTTAAAGGCTTGAGAGAACGACAGAACACTTTCAATATTTTCGTATTGAGAAGCGATTACTTTACCAATCACAAGTACTTGTTGAATTTGGCTTGAGTAACGTTGCACGTTTTGCAAGGTTGTAGCGAGAAAGTCAGTTCCTACAACAACAAGGTTTACTTTTTCTTTATTACTCTCAGTCTGGCTGTCGTATTTATCGTCTAGCACCTGATTCTGCAGTTTTAAGTAATGCTTATACATTGCCATGCGCTTCTTCTTACTGGGGAAACCATAGAAGAGCCCCGAGCGCTGAAGGGAACGACTATAAAACTCAGTTAACTGAGCATTCTGCTTTAGCTTTTGTTTAAATGATAAAGGCAGTAGTCCTACCGCACCTTTCACGGTAAGCATTGCAAACTTCTTCATACTGCGTAGGTACCTCGGATAAAAAGAAAAAAGGCCACTAAAATAGTGGCCTTCAAGTTTAACATGATTTAAAAGCTAAAAACTAACTGCTAGTGCCTAAGCGTTCACCTTGGTAGCTCCCATCTAGTACGGCTTTCCACCAGCCTTCATTACTTAAATACCATTCTACCGTTTTGCGGATACCACTTTCGAAGGTTTCTTGTGGCTTCCAACCCAATTCACGTTCAATTTTTGAAGCGTCGATAGCGTATCGCATATCGTGACCAGGGCGGTCTGCTACATAAGTGATCTGCTCGGCATACTTACTGTCTTTTGGCTTAACGTCATCTAGTATGTCGCAAATAGTATTCACAACTTCAATATTCTGCTTTTCGTTGTGACCACCAATGTTGTAGGTTTCGCCAATTTTGCCTTCAAGAGCAACTAACACCAATGCACGGGCGTGATCTTCAACATACAACCAATCACGAATTTGGTTACCTTTACCATATACAGGCAATGGCTTACCCGCTAACGCATTTAGAATAACTAAAGGAATAAGCTTTTCAGGAAAGTGATAAGGACCATAATTATTCGAACAGTTAGTTACCAATGTAGGTAGCTTGTATGTACGTAACCAAGAACGTACTAGTTGGTCTGAACTCGCCTTGCTTGCAGAATAGGGCGAGCTTGGTGCATATGGGGTAGTTTCTGTGAATAAAGGTAACTCTGTACCTTCTTCTACTTCATCTGGATGTGGAAGGTCGCCATAGACTTCATCAGTCGAAATATGGTGGAATTTAAAACCATCTTTTTTAGCACTGGTCAGTTCTGACCAGTATGCACGCGCTTGTTCAAGTAACGTGTAAGTTCCCACAACATTGGTTTGAATAAATTCACCAGGGCCGTCGATGGAACGATCGACATGAGATTCGGCGGCTAAGTGCATGATGATGTCAGGCTTATGGGTATTAAGCACTTGTTTAACCCCATCGGCATCACAAATATCAACTTGCTCAAAGGCATAACGTTCATTGTCAGATACGGACAGTAATGACTCTAAATTACCCGCATAGGTAAGCTTGTCTAAGTTTACTACGTGATGGGTGGTGTCATTAGTCAAGTGACGAACTACAGCCGAGCCAATAAACCCTGCGCCACCTGTTACCAAAATTGTTTTACTCATTATTTTCTACCAAAACTAAAATACGGTGTTTACGGTTCTGCTATGTTGCTTATTAACTTGCTTTAAGCTCATCCATCATTGATGACAATTGTTTACGCCAATGAGTTGGGTTACAAGAAGCAAATGCCTCACGAGCAGATGTTTTATCTAGCACACTATAATGCGGGCGAGTGGCCGGTGTTGGATACTGAGAAGAAGGTATAGGCAACACAGGAATAGCCGATGATAACAACCCCTTTTCAATCCCTAACTCTTGAATGGCTAGCGCAAAATCATACCAACTTGCTACGCCTTCATCAGTCCAATGATAAACACCTTGGGTTTGATTTTGTGCTGCATTAACGCACACCTCTGCCAACCCTTTGGCCCACGTAGGTGTACCAATTTGATCATCAATTACCGACAACTGAGGTTTGTCGGCCATTAAACGAAGCATGGTTTTAACAAAGTTATTCCCATGAGATGAATACACCCAAGCGGTACGAATTAAGCAACTTGAGTTAGGCAGTAAATCCAACAATGCCTTTTCACCATCGGCTTTCGTTTTTCCGTAAACGCCCTGAGGCTCTATGGCGTCATCTGTGAGATAAGGCGAACCTTTATGGCCGTTAAATACGTAATCGGTAGAAACATGCACTAAAAACGCGCCAGCCTGTTTACAATATTTAGCTAAATTTTCAACGGCTGTTGCGTTGATAGCGTGGCAAAGGTCGAAATCTTCTTCGGCTTTATCTACTGCGGTATACGCGGCAGCGTTAATAATAACGCGGGGAGCTAGCTTACTGAGAGTTTCAGATAGTACGGCTTCGTTGGTAATATCTGTATCTTCTGGGCCCAAACAAATGGTGTCTTCACCTAAAATACGAACCAATTCAAACGACAATTGGCCAGCATTGCCAATAACTACAATACTCATATTTAATCCTTAAAACGTAGGGGCATCAACGAACGGGACGCCATTTTCATCTTTTCCAGATAAAGACGGCTTTTCACCATTAACTAGTGGCCAATCGATGTTTAAAGTAGAGTCGTCAAATTTAACCGACACTTCTGATTCTGGGTGATAGTAATCGGTGCACTTATACACAAACTCGGCAGATTCACTGGTTACATAAAACCCGTGAGCAAAACCGGCAGGTACCCATAATTGTCGTTTATTTTCAGCCGATAACAATACGCCTACCCATTTTCCATAAGTTGGTGAGTCTTTGCGCATATCTACTGCAACGTCGTATACCTCACCGCTTACCACGCGAACCAATTTACCTTGGGTTTGCTCTAATTGATAATGCAAACCACGAAGAATACCTTGGCTACTTTTTGAATGGTTATCTTGTACAAAGTCGACGTCTGCACATTCTTTTTTAAACCAGTCAGTGCGGAAGGTTTCTAGGAAGAATCCACGCTCGTCGCCGAATACTTTTGGCTCAATAATTTTGACGTCTGGGATGTCTGTTTTGATTACTTGCATTTACTTTCCATATACTTATATAAGTAAAGAAGGTGGCTGCTGCCACCTTCTTACTGTTAATTTTTAACCTAAATTTTGACTCTGTCATTTATTACTTTAAGTAAGTAATCGCCATAGCCGCTTTTCTTAAGCGGGGCAGCCAATTTCTCTAGCTGTTCGGCGTTTATGTAGCCCATTCTGAAAGCAACTTCTTCAGGGCAACACACTTTTAAGCCTTGGCGTTTTTCAATAGCGGCAACAAAGTTCGCGGCATCTAATAAGGAATCAAGTGTACCGGTATCTAACCATGCAGAACCCCGGCCCATTAATTCCACCTTTAAACTGCCATCTTGCAAATAAAGGTTATTAAGGTCAGTAATTTCTAACTCACCTCGATGCGATGGCTTCACTTCTTTTGCAAAATCTACCACGCGGTTATCATAATAATATAACCCCGTTACCGCATAGTTTGATTTTGGTATTTCAGGCTTTTCTTCGATTGAAAGCGCATTCCAATTTTCATCAAAATCAACGACACCATAACGCTCTGGGTCGTTTACGTGGTATCCGAAAACTGTTGCTCCGTGTTCTTGCTTATATGCGTTTTGAAGAGAAAGCTTCAGGTCATGGCCATAGTAAATATTATCGCCTAAAACCAACGAACAGCTGTCGCTGCCTATAAAGTCTTCACCAATCAAGAAGGCTTGTGCTAAACCATCGGGCGACGGTTGTACCGCGTATTGGATATTCATGCCTAAGGAAGAACCATCTCCAATAAGATCGATAAAGCGCTGTTGCTCCTCAGGCGTAGTGATAATGAGTACATCACGAATACCTGACATCATTAACGTAGTTAACGGATAGAAGATCATCGGCTTGTCGTAAACAGGCATAAGCTGCTTACTTACCACTTTGGTTAATGGGTGTAAGCGTGTGCCAGATCCACCAGCTAGTATTATTCCTTTTCTCATTCTAACCACCTTGTAACTGGTCGACTATCATTTTCATAGATAAAGTTCTTTGTTAAATAGTCTACCGCATTATTAATAACATTTTGAAAATTGTCTTCACTCTTTGTTGCAAAAACATTTCGCATTTTGGCGATTGAGTCTTGAAGTGAAACATTTGCCCACCTTGAATTACTTGCAAAGGGATATGAACCATCTTTTACCGACTCTAATTCATAATCTACTAGCCACGGGTAATCATTAGGAAAGAGATCAGTGCTTCCAGAATACCCTGTGGCTATAACAGGTAACTTTCTTAATATAGCCTCGGCAATAGTACGTCCAAAACCTTCACTTCTATGTAGCGATACATAACAATCAGCAGTGCGCCATACCATTTCTAATTCATTAGAAGTCATTAAGCCACTCATTATCTTGATCCTGCGATCTGAAGCCGCCTTTTGTTTCACGGTGTTCCAATGTTGACTATCAGTCTCATTTGCAACTTTTAAAATAAGCTCAACATGTTCTGAACTGCAAAAGGCGTGCTGAAATGCTTGAACAATAGCAAGAGGGTTTTTTCTCTCAATAAAAGAGCCGGCATCGAAGATAAATAAGAAGCGAAATGGCGAACCGACTCTTTTACCTTTCACACAACTCTCATTTAATGGCATAACCACTGGGGCGGCATAATGAACATTACTATGTACTTTTTGAAGTGCTGTAGTTGTAAACTCTGATATTCCCCACACCTCATCAAAAGGAGCAAGAGTAGAACTCCATTCTTCTGGAACGTTCTCTAATTCCCAAGGTGGAACTGCAACAACGCTACCAAAATGTTGTTCAAAGTTGTCATAAATGCCGAGAAGCTTAGTTATTTCTATCGCGTTTAAAAAGAAGATCGATTTGTTATAAAGCGCCTCCCCTTCATTGGAGTGCTTGTATAAAAATGGGTCGTCAGAGGGATGCCCAATGTGAATGATAGAATATTGAACACCACTGTTATCTAATAAAGCAGCGTAACCACGAATATCCTCACCTAATCCCAATCGTCCTCTACTATACCCAACCAAATTGACTCCACCTGGCCTTAACTTTTTTTCTTGCACGTTTGTTTGTGAAAGTAACCTTTGGAGTTCGTCAATATTATAGATACTACGCCCAAATTGATTATACCAACAAACCAGTTCAGCACGTTTTTTGAATGTTGATAGATCGGTTTGCCGCCCAATTTTTTGACTCAACAACACCATTAAATTAGAGATCGTTTCTGACTGGTCTTGAGTAATTCCCTGTGCCGGCGAAAAAAGCTGATCCCATACACTAGCAGAAATGCTTCTAAGCCTTTTTGGTGTCCATGGTAGGTATTGATTAAATATATCCATTTACTTCTTTTCATTTGCAAATAAGAAGCTGTTATTTAGAAATTTCTTAAGTGTTTCGCGTAACAGTAGCTTTCGAGGCATACGCTTCTTTAATATTTTAAGCCTATGCCTATTAAAAATCTCATTTGTCTTACTACTATTATTTACCAACAATTTAATAAAGAAGTTTATATCTTCAGGGTGGGCACCAATATAGCGGTCTAGCAACGTTTTAAAATCATGATTAGAAAGATACTGCCGAGCATATTTTTTTTGGCTAATGTCTTTAGACTTGACGATAAAGTCGTCAATATTGTCGATATTGTAGACTTCTTTGACCTCTCTTAACCTTTTTATAAATAACGCTCTGTGATGCTCAAACATATCTGGAGAGACGAGTGAGTAGCTTTTTGTACCATCATCTATTTGCTGCAGAAAAGTATCCATCTTGTGAGATACCCCACCTAACTCAAACTGATTAAACCATCTTTTAAATTCTAACGCTTCTAGCGTGTAAGATTGATTGACTCTAAGCTTAGCTTTTTCTCTAGCGAAATTAGAAGGGTTTAATCCAACGCTATGCAAAAAGTCAGAAATCAAATCCCCTTCATAAAAACAATCTTTTAAGTAAGGCCTTAGCTTAAATTTTTGGGTGCCTGCAACCTTCATTTGATTAATCAATTCTTGCAATTGAAAATGTAAAGGCCTTTTACCGACACCGAAAGCCTCTATTTTCTTGTGCCTTTTTATACCCTGATTATATGAAGACTCAACCACCTCTAATGGAAACCTTATGTAGGCTAAAAATGTTGCTGTTGGTAACTCTTTTGCTAATAATACTATTTTTTGAAAAAAGAATTCAGATGACAAAATAAGCGTGTGGCAATCGTTAAGCTCAGTATTCTCCTTCAGTAAAGCCAGTTTTTCAGTGCTAAATTCTAAATCGCCATTCGGCAATCGATTGAACAACGACAAAAGGTTTCCTGAACTAACTCCATTCTTATCTGTATTATGCTGAGGGTAATAGATCCCTTTGGAATTTAGGGATTTTTTGTTTTCAATTAACCATTTTTGTATTGCAGAAGTGCCAGATTTTGGTGGGCCAACATGAATGTAGATTTTCAACATAAAAGTTTATACAAGTCCCAACTCATCTAATTGTGTTTTCAATCTTTCCATATGGCCTGGAACTTCTGAGCGGGGAGTTGTATATTCATTTTCGATAAAACGCTTAACGTCAACGCTAATGACTTCTTTAAACGAAGCCTCATCGAAAGTGTTGAAATCTATATTTTCGAATTCAAAAAACTCCTTTAACTTACCTGCTTGAGGAATGGTAATTCCAGCATCTGTAGCAGGCTCGCCGTCAGCCCTTATTCCTGCGATTACTCTACCAATTTGATGGTAGCTTAATTCTCCACGTTCGGCGGTTCGAGGCGATAACAACCCTTTAGCCATTAAAAAATTAGGTCTTCTTTGCAATACTCTTATCTTGCAGTCAAGGTGACCTAATAATTGAAGTGCATGGAGTGCAGAGCCCTCTGAAAATATGAGTGTTTCGGCATTCATATATATCTTAAGTTGCTCCCACAGTGACAATGTTTCAGGTTTGATAATTTTTATGTCTTTAGTAGATAGAAATGACTCTATGTACGACTCACCAGCTATCATACCTTTAATCATTCCAGCACGAGATATGTAGTAAGTTCCGTGCCTTTTGATAGAATCTAATTCGTTCGCTCTGACAAAGCCATCTAGAATATTTAAATAGTTTTCAGATGGTCCTTTTTGAGGTAATTGCTCTTGCTGTGGTGCTACTGTCAGATTTTGCACAACAGTAGGCTGCTCTACAAAATGGATATTTTCTGGTTCGATTTTAAACCAGCAAAAAATTTCTTTTATGAAACCGGGCAAATCTGCAAAGGTGAACCCACTCCCTTTTCTAACAGAGAAAAGATACTTTACATTTCTTCCGCGATAACAAGCAATTCGAGTCGAAAAATCAGCAATTTGATGGCCAAAATGATTAACAATAGGTCCGCACCAAGCATAGTTTCCAAGTGCATAAGTCAATTCTGTATTTTCACCAAGCCAAGGCTTATCATCTTTTGGGCTTCCTTTTCTGTGAAAACGAACTTCGCCCGCATTATCCCATTCAGGCCAAACAGGTCCTAATTTGTGCTCTGAATTACCAAAAGGGCTTCCTAGCACCTGTTGAATAGGCATTACTATGATATTTTCGAAATCCATTCGTTAGATCCAGCTATTTTTCAAAGATGATTTGTGTGCATTGATTAGTTCAAGGTCTTCAGCACTAAGCTGTTCAGAGAAATCTACCAAATTTTTCTGAGGAGCTTGATTGAGAAGTGGATCCCAAGCTTGCTCAGCTTTTCCATCTGAAGTTGTAGTTGCTCCAATATTTTTCACACCAATAAAATCAAAGACTTTTCTTAAATTAAGTTCAGGGTCATCTGTTAATTGACCATACGGAACAACGATGAGTTTATCGTTATGGCTTTCAGCTAACGTTGTAATTTTTCTGTCTATCGATGAAAAATACTTTAAATAATCATTAGTAGAATGATTTAGCCAAGCTATTGATTTATCGTCTGGCTCTTTTCCAAGTTCAATTTCTTTTTTATATCTTTTTCTATGAGATGCAATTATCTCTGCTGGATTTCGAGTGCATATAAGCAATTTGGCGTTGGGAAATGTAGCTAGTATTTCTTCAGCACACCTTATATGCGCTGGGGTTTTCTCAACTAAGCGCTTCTCACCAAGGTTTTGCCATGAATGATAAAAAAATGACCTCAGTAAATGTTTAAAACGCCTTTCAAACCAAATACTCTTTTTATCAGAATGATTCAAATACTGAAGCGGCATTCCATCTTCCGATAACATTTTGTTGCGCATAATAAACGGCTGAATTTTTTCTTGAAAAGACTTTAAGTTCTTTTGACCTAGATATACACGCATTTCGTAATTTTCAGGCCCAGCAGGTTCAAGCAACAACCAAGGCTTGATAAAGCAAAATGTTTCTACTGTTGCGTGGGAAAAATCGCAAAACTCAGGATGGTTTGAAACCTGTTGGAACAGTAGGCTAGTCCCACTTCTTTCAGGGCCCATTATGAATACTGGTTGCTGAGCTTTAGCCCAATCTCCCAGCATTTTTTTATATAACTGAAAATCCATTAATTCAACCGAATAAATTTTTGAAGTTAAGAATGTGTTCACCATTGTAGCGGTCGAATACATCTTTTGAGTTTTTGAGTAAAAGCTGATGACGTGCACTATCTAGCGCTTTAAGGCTGTTTACCATATCTGGTATAGAACTCGCCTGCTGATAAGGATCAGTAGTAGAAATTCCAACCATCGCATCTTTGGTAGCTAATAGCGCTTTTCCATAAGACAGAGCTTCTAAAGACTTAATCTTGAGCCCTGTCCCTCCTACCATGGGGTTTATAGCAATATCAATTTGACGATAAAAGTCGTCTAAATCCTCTACATGGCCAATAATATCAAAAATTTCGTTCATCTTATTAAATGTTTTACATACCGTACCACCTAGTAAAAAGGTGAACTGCTGCATAAGCTCTGGGTTTGCCATTACTTCTTGCTGAAAGACCCGCAAGCTCTCTACATTAAACGGATTGCCTGAACCAATATAACCAATAACCACTTTATCATGCTTGGCGCTTACCAAAGGTTGAAATGGCACTACGTACCCCATTACCTCTACGCGAGTAGAAGTGATGGTTTCAAAATATGCTTTTTCTTCATCTTGTATGGCTAAAACTAAGTCTGCTCTATCAAGAGAATAAGCTTCTAATTCTTTAGTAGTGTAAAACCAAACAGGCTTCAAACCTGCTTCTTTAGCTACTATGTGCCGATCACCAAATACATCATGGGTATCAATCACTTTCTGTGTATTGTTTGGCAATACATCCAATACCTTGGAAAACCAGACGTAATTTGCAACACAAACATCGAAGTTCCATTGCTGACACAGACCATCTACGTAATCAGATACCCTATCGTCATACCAGTCATCGATATCAAAAAACTCGCCAAATGAAGGCTCTGCTGCGGGCCCTTCTGGCTGGATGAAGTGGAAATAATCCCATTGTTGCTCCATTGCTCTTCGTTGCTCATCATCTAATCCTTCCATACCGAAATAAAGAAAATGAACCTGATAACCGCTAAGCTGAAACATTCTATTTAATCGAAATATACGCGCACTATTACCTTGAAATTGCGGATGAGAAGGAATAGGTGACACAATAAGTACATGTTTATTCATAGGGGCATTTCCTCCCAATGAACCGCTAGCTCAGAAATCGAAATGCTTAGCGATTTATCATCTATCTGTACGCTTTGTTCTGAAACAATTAACAATTCGGCTAAATTGCCATCTCTTTCAGAGTAATAAGGAATTTTGACCGTTGTTCCAGCTTCAACGTTTATCGAGCTTTTCAAACATCCATTAACGAAACAGCGAATGGTTGTATTTTCTAACCCATCAGCTAGCGAAAATACGTTAAAAGAAAGGGTATAATATCCACTAGCTCGTAAAGGTAGGAAAAGCCTAACGCCTTTGTCACTCACCCAACGCCAGAAGTTTATGCCGTCGGTCTCCATTGGGTATAACCCAATGTTTAACAGCTTGTCTAAATAATACCAGCGCCTTTTATACAATAAATAATCTAGGGTTTGGTGTGCGAGACTGTCGCTACTCTCCGTTAATGTAGGCCAGGCTTGTTGCGACAACAAAAACATTGGCAGCTTTTCATCAATAGAACTTTTATGTTTGCTTATCAAGGCTTCTACCGATTGTAAAATAGTGAGATTTGGTACTAACCAACAGTAAGCACTATCACTGTCAGAGTTGAGAGTTCTTAGTGTGTTCGTTACCGCATAGTAATTGTTACATTCACACCAGGACAAAATATCTCTAACGCTCTCTGCGTTAACGTTACCACTCAATAATGGCCGATGAAGATTAACAGTTCGTTCGGTAACCCCTAGGATGGAAGGAGTCAGATTGTCGAATGCTAACCAGCTTAATCGCACTCTACTACTTAAGTACGCATCTGGTGTAGTAACGCTTAAGCGCTCTGGAAGCGCGCTCAACCCTTCAAAGCCCGCATGAACTTTTGGTGATAGCACTACATTCATAGACTCGATATCGAAGCATACAGGATGAACACCAGCCTGCTTACTTGCTTCAAAAAAGGCAAGACCATACTGTTCGCAAAGAGACCTATTCATAAGATTTGTGACATTTGCACCAGCAGCTTTTGCCAAAATTGAAACAATACTCTGTGGCATAGTATTTAACACCACTTCGTCAAGTTGCGGCAAACTTCGAAGAAAAGCCGATGTTACCAGCACGTCAACATTAATGTTGTGACGTTTTGCAGCTAACTCTAAAGGGGTGGCTGAAACGTTCTCCATATTAGTCATTTTGCGTACCCTTTGTGCATGTGGTTCTATTTTTTGAATAGATCCACTTCAATTCGCTGCTTCCGTTTTGATAAACTTCAGGGTTAAGGTTAATCATCCATGAACGCTTAATTGCTATAAAAATCCAATATTCCTCAGTAGGCGCACTGTCGTTCATCATTGAAACATCCAATGGGCCAGCTATAGTCTTCTCAATAGTGAAACCTGCTGCTTCAATCAGTTGTTTTACACTAGCCCTATCTAATCTATATTCACTAAAAAGGTTACAAGGGTTCTTAAGTGATAGAACCAACTTGCCGCCAATATCTGCCACTTTATTCAAATTGGCGAACCAGTTCACAGGTGCTTGAGCGATATCGGCTAGCGATGCTTCACACACCACTAGAGGAAAAGTTTCAATATCGCCACTCTGTGATAAACACTCAAGGGTTAGCTGTGTGATTTGCTCTTTCTCATAGCCAAACAACGATGAAAGCACAGTATTTTGATGCAAAGGTTCCTGCGAAATGCTAAGCACTGAAGTTTGCTCTATTGGCACCGCGTTCGCTTGCCACCATAAGTTGTTACTTTTGGCAGGCATGCTGTTTGAAAGTCGCCAATTAATAACTTGCTGCTCGGTTAAATACTTAGAAGAAGAGTTATTCAGCGCCTTAGTTGTAAAATTTGTAGTATCAACTATTTGCGCTGCTTCATTTAAATACGCTTTGGTAGTAACAGCAATATTATGTGTTCTTTCTACCCACTTCTGTGCATTTTTACCAAATGTCACTCGATACTGTTTATCTTCAATAAGCCTTTTCAATTGGTTTTGCAGATTATCGCTGAAGTCTTCATCCCAATTTAGTTTAACTGCACAGTCTTCAGGTAACTCTCCAAACGGACCAATATTCACCACTACACAGCATAAGCCCATTCCCATAGCACGAGTTAATGTACCAGAAGACTCACCTCCGGTTGGATAGCGCAAATTGACAATAAGGTCTGTCGCCAACATGTATTTAAAAAAGGCATCTTCATCAAGAAATCCTGTCACTAATACATTATCCGCCAGACCGCTATCAGCAATATCTTGATGTACATCGTACTCGTGAGGTTTGCATTGCCCTGCTAACACATATGTAAACTCTGTGCCTTCTTGCTTAAGCTTGGCTAACGCCTTTAATACAGATTTAATTTGCTTTGCTTTAGCTATAAAACCCATTGAGGTAATAATAGGCTTATTGCCGGGGAGGCCTAGCTCTCCGCGATACTGCATTTTGAGCTTAGGCTGATACTTTCTTGCAGCAGGTGAAAAATGGTGTGGTACGGTACATACTTGATTATGGCCAAGCGCCGCTATTTTATCTGCTGAATATTTTGAATGAACAAGAATACGTTCTGCGGCCATTATGATGCTTGCATTCATCATTAGTTCGTGGGGCATAAACTGGCCTTTCCAGCCAAACTGCTCTAATTGCCGCCCTATAGTTTTGCCTGCTTCGCCATAATTATTTGTCAGCGCCAATTCATAACCTTTTTTATCCCCCTTAGCCAGATTGGTAAGATCAACTAAATAATGCAGGTTAAGGTCATGCACTACTACAAGGCCAGGTTTAGAAAGCAGCACCGGCAACATATATTGCGTATCAGGGTTATTACCAACATGATATATGTGCGGTACACAAGCAAACTCTGCCTGCCTCCACATATATTCCTCTAACCGCAGTACAGATACATTTGCTGCAATACCAATAGGGTCTGGATGCTCATTTTCAAGAACAACAGTGACACTAGTTGTTCTTGAAAAATACGGTATTTGTTCAGAAAAGTAATCTGCAATACCGTTGGGCTTGGGTGGTAATGGGCAAAATACCACTACCTGAGTTGGCGCGTTAGTCATTACTTCCCTGATTCTAGCTGCTGCTTGATATAGTCGAACTCACGTTGCATGCGCTCATTTTGAATAGCAAGCAAAGTATCCATTCTGCGTTCTACTTCTATCGAAAATTCACCAAGTGTATCGGTAAAACTACTTTTCAGTGAAATAGGCTCACCGGTAACGCGCTTACCATTGATATATAAGTGAGCTTCGCGTGCTTCTGCTGAAAATGGCAGCATATCTAACTGCAAAGTAAAACCATGACAGCCATTACCCACGCCGGCGGCCACAAGATCTTCTCGTAACGTAGCAGCCTTTGTCTTAGCCAAAACTTTATCGCCGCTTTTGAGCTGAACATCGCAGGGTGAAGAAGGGTTTGCTGAGTTGACAGCCCAGCCAGATACAACATCGCTTGTTACCGTATCAATATGATAATTGAGTTCGCTTCTACCTAGCAGGCGTTTAATTAAGTTTTTAAGTTTGCGCTTCATGTGTTCTTACATCCATTCCGTATATTATTGTAATTTTAACCTAAATAGAAACGCGGTTCATCAGCAATAATGATGGTTTATTACTACTAAGGTATCGATAAAATTGGGATGAGTCAGAATTTTCAAATAGATCCACTTGATAGTTAATTCAAAGCACAATTTTGTTACCCTGCTCGTTGAGGAAGTAATAGAGATAACTTTGACGTAACCAGTTTAAGTCTGATTTATAAAAACGTTAAAATAATTGCTTAGCCGGATACCCAACTAAGCAACAGTTACGTTAAGGTTTTTTGGGCAAGAGTTTGGGCGTCTATTAAACTTAACATCCACCGTTCTTTTTTTGCTGCGTCCAAATCCGTACAGTCAGTACTCTGTAAAATTTTTGGTGCAATTATTATTAGCTGACGAAGTTGCTCGTAATCATCCATGCTAAGTAACTCGTCAGTAATGAAAGCGAGTTCCTCACCATCCAAAGCTATATCAACCTTGAATTTATAGCCATATTCATCTTCTTCATGAGGGGGCCAAATTTGTAATGGAGGCTGCTCACCGGTCTGTTCTCTAAACTCGAACCTAAGCACATTAGTGACTCTCGACTCATTGGAGTCGTTAACATCAACGGCGGCAATCTTAAATCGAAATGTCTGGAACCACTTATTCTTGAGCATTAAGCCTGAAAGTACGAAGGCTAAATGTGAATATCCATCTATCTCGTAGTATTCATCAACGCTAGCAAGATTATAAGTTATAGGTATTCCATGAAAAAAATCAGCCCCAGAACACAATTTTCGCCAATTTCTTAGTTCATCATCTGAAATATCAAAGGCAAATGGCTTTCCACCTTGGAACAACTTTGATGAAGCAATTTCGAACATAGCGCTTATGAGTAATACTTCATCGCTGTTAAGATTACTTAAAATTTCACTGTCTGTACCTGCAAAATTGTTTGAGGAAAGAACAAGCAAATACTTACCAAATTCATCATCCATATTATCTGGAAAGCGCACTGTAGATGATGGGTTTTCGTTATCCCTTATTTCGATGCCAAAGACACCTTCTTTATCAACAATTTTAAAGTGAACCTCGGGATACTCCGCGCCGTTCGCTAAAATTAACTCTGTAATCGATATTCTCAACTCCGAATAACCAGGAATACTATATTTTGATTGGAATTCCACTTCGCTGAAGCAGCAACTTTTAAAAGGAGTTTGCCAGACTAGCTTGCTAAATTTACATAATTCTTTTGATAAAGACTCACTCTCTTCACTTTGACGATTTAACGTTTCGTGAAGCATTTCAACGTAGGATTTTAGGCTGTTTAGTTCAGACTCAAGCTTGCTTACGTCGCTACCTATTTCTTTATCCGAGAATCGCTCATCGTCCTGATAATGACTTTCTATTTCTTTTTGTAATGCTGCAATTAATTTTAAGTTATTTCGCAACATCATCTCTTGATGTTCAATTACTTTTTGCATTAACTAGCCCCCTCAATTTAAAACTTTGACCTAAATGTACAGTAACTTTTTGCTGCACTAAATTTAGACGCCAAACCTGAATTTTTATCTATTTATTTTGCGCGAGCATATAAACTATAATCGGCTTTAAATCTTTCCCTCAACTTTGATTCAATGTCGATATTGAAGAAAGATTCAAAATTTAAATCTAGACACTCCAGTTCTGAAGGATATTTTTCCCACAATGGAGCTGAAGATTTAATGCCATTATTGCTCGATTGATTCTCCCTACCGATCTCTATTGGCCTTCCTACTTCAGAACTTATAACATCAGCCAGTTTGGAAATAGATGACATTTTAAAAATAGATGTAAACTCGACTTTATCTGTATAAAGTACTTGCGGGCACCAATGAGTATCTAAATGACCGTCATCTGTCGTAATCAAATAGTCGACAAACTCCTTGAATGAAACCCCTTTGTTATAATCAACATTATCAGGCTCGACCTGCTGTATCGCGGCAAAAACAGGTGCAGTATGTGGCCATTGGCGCTCATCTAAACGATGCAAGACGAATTTTTCAACGTATGCACTCACAATTCTCTTATATGGTTCACGAACCACTACGAATGAAAAGAAGCCTTTATCATTCAATATTTGGAGTTTTTTATCTTCGTTAAATTCACTCAACTGAATACCAAGTTTGAATTCATCTATCAATATATGTACATCTGGATGTTGGGATTTAACTGACTCCGTTAAGTCAGCAATATCAACCATCATTTTTTTTAACGAGCTACATGCATTTTTTGCGATTGGACAATAAAGAATTTTATATTTCTCGCTTACTATAAAACTCTGCATAAAATCTGTTAGGTCTGAGCGTGTAATCACAGTAATACTCCTCTTTAAATTGCTTTTAAGTCCACTATCTTTTCAAGCAATGAATCTTTGCAATCTTTCCATGTCGAAAGCTCAATATTGGCTGATAATGGATGAGAAGACTTTTCAAACAATTCATTCCAAGTCAATACTGCATCCTTAATCACATCAGTACCACTTTCATTTTTGAAAAAATAAGCACAGTTTTGTGCAACCTCTCTAAAAACAGGTAAATCTCTAGCAATAATTGGTAACATGTGCCCCGCAGCCTCAATAAGTGGCAACCCATAACCTTCGCCTTCGCTGGCGGCTAGTAAGCAGGATGAAGCATCGTAAATTTCCTCTAAATATTCATCGCTTATTCCATTAAGCCATATAAACTCTGGGTAATTTTTTACAGTATTGCTCAAAAGTGATATCCCTTCTTCGCCAAGCCAGCCTTTTTTACCCACAAAAACCAGTCTAAAGTTTAGCCCTTCTTTCCAAAGCTCTATAAAAGACCGTAATACTTGAATATGCCCTTTTCTTGGTTCTATTGTACCAACCATCAGGAACGTCAAGTTATCACGTATTTCTTGTATTACCTCATCACTGCCTTCGGGGAAACCTTTTGAAGGATTTGAATTGATCAAATCGCAACCTAGTGGAAATGAGCGAGCTTTAAAAGATGACTTCAAATGAAGCTTATTTTCACCAACCCATGTCATAAAGTCATTTTTAACAGACTCAGAAATACACATTACACCATCGCTCTTGGCTACAAACTCAAGCCATCTCTGATGATGCTCAGCCGTTCCTTCAGGGAAGTATTCAGGCATTCGTACTGGCAATAAATCATACACAACATATAATACTCGAGTCCCAATTTGCTCTAACATTGGGTAAAGATGAGGAGTATTAAAAAAAACATTCGCTAAACCATCAGATGTAAAATCTAAATGCAACAAAGTATCATTAGCACCGAAAAAAACGGGTAAATCTGGCATGACTTCGTGCTCTATATTTAACAGGTTTTTGGTGTATATACTCGCTTCGTAGTACTCCCAATAACCCGCTTTATCGCTGAGGTAAACCAACTTAACTTTCGTATCAAAGTTTGTATCTAACAGCATTTCACGCGATATAGCTCTTACAACTCTTTGAATACCGGTTCGGATATCTGTTTGATGTACAGAAGTTATATCAATGAAAAGGTTTTTCTCAGTTGAACAAGCATGCTCATTTAAAACTATTGATTTCGCGAGTTCTAATTTATAATTCGAAAGCTCTGTATGTAACCCCACCGACTTGATGTTTTTGAGGAGAGTATTTGTATTAAATCTAGAGTTTTTATAGAAAGACTCAATAGTCTCAAAATATTTATGTGCGCAGTGCTCTGGATGATGATGTTTGTTTATCAGAAGTTTTGCAGAAGCCCCTAGGTTTGACCTTAAAAGTTTATCCGAAAGTAAAGTACGTAATGCATTGCTTATATCCTTTACGCTAAAGTCAGGTCGTAGAGCGTAAACGCATTCGTCATCATTATAATCAAAAGCTTCACTCTCGTTTATAATAGTGGGGATGCCATAATTTAGACAATCTAGTATAGCGGCTGAAGTTTCCCCTCTTGAATCTTTCCTCAACTGAATAGCGATATCTGTCGAAGCTAAATATTTTTCGTAAGCATCATCATCTACGAACCCTGTCACTATAATTTGAGAGTCAGTTCCAACAGAGGTAATTTTTGCTTTAACCTTATCGCCATAATTATTGTCAGGTATAGCACCGACGAAGCATAAAACATAGTCATCTTTATTTCCATACCCCGAATCCAACCAAGCTTCGATGATGTCCAAATGCAGTTTGGCTTCACCTATTAAACCGAAAGACGATACAATGGTCCTATTCTTGGAAAGACCAAGTTCTTCTTTAAAACATTTTTCAGAATAAGTTGGACACTTTCGTATTAAAGGTACTTTGGCTGTATGCGAAATACTAGAATAATATCTTTCAGCTTTATCTACCGCGTGATCCGAATGAGTTATGACACCAACAGAATGTGTAAATACATCGCCTGAGCAAGGATTTTCTATTAAAAGTCTGTTTAATTCTTTTCCAACTAGTGATTTATAACCATGTTGTCCAATAACAGCGGCATTAAACTCATTCACTTTCCCTTCATTTAATTGCCGGTAGTATAATAAATCCCCTAAATTAAAATCGTGCAAAACACTGATACCGGGATATTTTGTCATTATCTCATATATATCACTGTGCATAGGATTATTGCCAAGCTGATATACAACACGATCAAACCTATCTGCTTCTTCTTCAAATACCTTATAACTTTTACAGTCATAGTCGTTGGCTAGCTCAGAAAAAACCTCTATATCATATAATTTAGCCAACTCAGGAAGCAAAATAGAACTATAATCAGCTATTCCACTACGTTGTGGTGGCATTGGAGTTAAAAATGCTAATTTTAACCGAGGTCCATTATACAGGTCTACGTATTGAGTCTTTTTCTTTTTCTTTTTCTTTTTCTTTTTCTTTTTCTCAAAATCTAGATCTGCTAGAAGCCCATCAAAATTTTCAAATTTAGTAATATTTTCGTAATTTAACAAAGGATTTTTTGACAGAAGAAAATCTGTACATGAATTTCTTATATAACCTTCTAAAATCAATGCATCTAGCCGTTCATTCAGTAGCTCAATGGACCATACTCTCTGAATTTTTACATTATCAATATTTACCAACTCTACTAATTGATTATATAACTCTACTGTTCTTAAGAAGTAGACTGTAATATGTTGCGCTTTTGTCGAAGCTGCTCTAATCAAATCAATACAATCTGGTAATGGAATATGGGTTAATGCTGAGTCACCATCGATAACAATTCTCATAATGCCTCCATCATTGCTAAAACTTGACTAACACGATAGTTTTCATTACGACTTACTTTTATACTTTGAGATTCAGTTAAATTCGAAATTCTATTATTATATTCCTCTGATTGAACTAAACCATCAATCAAACCTTCTATATCATAGATCCCACTTTCCATATCTTTGACTATTCTACCGAGCGACTCGTTGTCGACTTCCCTAAATAAAAAACTCTTATAAGCTAAATTTATAAGAGTTTTTAGATTACGTCTCTCTACCATGTTAGATTGTTCTAAACTCACATCATTAGTCCATTTTTAATTCTGAATTTCTGTTGACTACAAAATCGGCTGCATATCTCTATCTATCTCAAATGCAGATCTAGAGCCCGAAACCTTCACTCTTTATACATTTCGGAAAGTGTTTCATAAAGACTTATAACTTTTAAATTTGGACAGAAGGTAAGTAGCTTTCTATTATCTCCGGCAATTGTTTTCACTTCATTCTCTCGAACAAAACTGGGATTGATTCTTATATCAATAGAGTCTCCCGAAATCTCCTCTAAGTATTCGATAATTTGAAGTAATGAATAGGATCTACCGCTACAAATATTAACCACCTCCGATGTAATATCGGACAATAATAAACTTACATAGGAGTCAACCACAAAGTCTATCGAAGAAAAGTCACGTGAAACATCTAAATTCCCAAGCTCTATAGCTGATTTTTTTTCTTTAAAGTGGGCTACTATTTTGGGCACTAAAAAGTGATTAGCTTGTCCTATACCTGTATAATTAAAAGGCCTACTTATGATTATCGGTAATTTATTAAAGTAATTAGCAATGATTTTTTCCATAGCTAACTTACTACAGGCATAATGATTGACAGGCTCTGGGCTAGCTAATTCCGATATCATGTCGATATCATTGTTGCCGTAAACATTAGCGCTACTTGAAATTATTATTTTTTCAAATACAGCTTTTGATTCAAGTGCGCATTGAAGGATATTTTCAGTACCTATAACATTAACTTTATAAAATTCACTTGAGTCTGCATGTGCGACAAAAGAAATAGCAGCAAGATGAATTATATAGTCAGGTTTAACTTTGTTAAGAACCCTCGTAACATCCTCTTTATCTGTAATATCTAATTCGTAGACCTCGCCCCTACCTGTAGACACACGAGTGGTGCCTACTACATTCATACCAAGAGAGCGGAGTTTTTTTGCAAGATGAGTTCCTGTGAACCCATCTACCCCCGTAATCAAAACCTTTTTAGAATGAGAATCCAATTTTATTTCTCCGTAGATCGGCCTGTACCATCATTGAGCACAATTCTTCAAGTGTAGTTTTAGGTTTCCAGCCCAATTCTTTTTCCGCTTTTTTGGGGTCACCAATCAAAAGTTCAACTTCAGCAGGCCTATAAAACTTTGGATTAATCCTTACTACCACATTACCAGTCAATTTATCTTTGGCTATTTCATTTTCTGCCTCGCCAGACCATTCAATTTGGATATCAGCAGCTTTAAAAGACATCGTTACAAAGTCTCTTACTGTCTCCGTTCTATTGGTCGCTAAAACATAAGTATCTGGCTTGTCAGCCTGAAGCATACGCCACATTCCTTCGACATAGTCTTTAGCGAACCCCCAATCTCGTTTTGCATCCATATTACCAAGCTCAAGAACATCAAGTTTGCCTAACTTTATCTTTGCAACAGAGTCTGTAATTTTTCGAGTAACAAACTCTTGACCTCTCAAGGGAGATTCATGATTAAACAAAATTCCGCTTGTGGCGAAAATATCGTATGACTCTCTGTAATTAACAACCATCCAATGAGCATAAAGTTTTGCAACACCATATGGGCTTCGAGGATAAAATGGTGTTGACTCTACCTGTGGAATAGCTTGCACTTTACCAAACATTTCCGATGTTGATGCTTGATAAAACTTTATTTTAGGGTTAACTATTCTTATTGCCTCTAACAAATTAACAGGCCCAACACCTGTGATTTCAGCGGTTGTTAGCGGCTGGTCAAAAGAAACACCAACAAAACTCTGCGCAGCTAGATTGTATACCTCAGTTGCTTCGGACTGTTGGAGTAAACGGATACTGGATGAAAGATCGGTTAAATCATACTCAACTAAATGAAGGTTCGGATTTTTCTGAATTCCTAGTTCATTTATTCGCCAAAAATTCACAGAACTTGTCCTGCGATAGGTACCAAAAACTACGTAACCTTTCTCTAAAAGCAATTCCGCTAAATAAGCAGCATCCTGCCCCGTTATCCCAGTTATTACTGCAACTTTGGATTGACTCATTATTTCCCTCTTTATGATATTTGATTTTTAATTAATTTTACTATTTCGAGAGTTGTAGACACTAATAAGTTGGCTCTACTCTCGCTATCTGATTCCGTATAACATCTCATTTCCGGTGCATTCCCAGAAGGTCTGAGATGTATGACATCGCCATTTGAAAGTGACAGGCGCAAGCCATCCGTTATATTAACGTCTGAAATTGATATATTCTCAAGAATGAAATTTGACAAAAATTTTTGCGGGCTTTCTTTCCACTCATTTAGTATTTTTTCACTTTTATCGTTCTCAAAATCGCTTAGCCTATCACTAGCAGTATATCTCGAGGGCAACTTAATAACTTGCTCAGATATTGTCCCCTTATCTAGGCTTGTTAAAACCATGATTGCAGGTAAAAGTGCATCCCTTGTAGGTAGGGATGATAACAATTTCGAGTTTATAGTAATATCCGAGCCTAGTAAGAAACCTCCATTAGCTTCAAAACCAGCTACAGATGAATATTCTTTAGATAATTCTGAAAGCTTTTCTATAACGTATGGAGAACCAATTTTCGTTCGCATAACTTTTTTGAAAATATCGCTGCGCTCAATGGCAGTATTACAACTTACAGGTATCGCTACTGACTCAATTTTAAGTGCTTTGGCACAAAGCAACCCAAGAATATCCCCTCTAAGCCAGTGACCTTTTTCATCTGCTATCAACGGCCTATCACCATCACCATCAGTTGAAAATATCACGTCAAGATCATAGTCCGAGCTCCATGCTAAAGCTTTCTGCCTGTCTTGATTTGATACTGCTTCTGTATCAATGGGAACAAAGTAGTCCGTTCTTTCAAGAGTTATAACTTCTGCACCCATTTGTTCAAAAACAATTCGATAAATCTCACGTCCAGCACTTGAATGCTCGTATATGCCTATTTTCTTGCCTTTTAATGCGGTATTTGTGAACAAAGAAGTATATCTTTCTTTGTATAGCTGAGCAGCACTTGTGTCTACTTCCAGCTCACTTAACAGAAAATTATCATCGAAACGTATTTGTGAAGTTAAAATAGCTTCTTCATCTGATTTGCTTATTTCTCCATCGGGTCGAAAAAATTTTAATCCATTTCGATCGAATGGAATATGACTTCCGGTAACCATGAGACTAGGGTGACCGTCAGTGATAGCTTTATAAGCCAATGCAGGGGTAGGTATCACTCCATAATAAATAACTCTTAATCCGAGTTGACTTAAAGCACAAGCTCTAGCAATTTCATAACTACTCGGTCGATTGTCAATTGCTATCGCGACTGAGTTGACCTGTTCCTGGAGAGAATCAATAAAAGCAAAAGTGAATGCTCGACAAACATCTATAGAAAAATCTTCTATAAGACCACGAGCTCCACTGGTTCCAAATGCGATTCCACTATTAGCAATAACATCTTTCGCTATTAATTCCTGAAAGGCCACGTTACTTTACAACTCTTCCGTACCTATCTGAAAATCTGACGATATCATCTTCCCCTAGATAAGCACCAGATTGCACTTCAATGAGTTCTAATGGAATCTTACCCGGATTTTCTAAAGCATGCACCGAGCCAATAGGAATGTACACTGACTCATTTTCGGTAACTAATTGAGTTTCTTCATCAATAGTTACATTTGCACTACCCGATACAACAATCCAGTGTTCGGCGCGGTGATGGTGCATTTGTACAGAAAGTTTTTCACCTGACTTAACCGTTATACGCTTAACCTGAAAACGGGCACCACTATCAATTGAATCGTAACTGCCCCAAGGCCGGAATACTTCGCGGTGGAATTCGAACTCTGGCCGGTGTTCCGCCTTCAGTTTATTCACTACCGCTTTGATGCTTTGTGCATCATCTTTATGAGCAACCATAACCGCGTCTTTCGTTTCTACTACTATTACATCTTCTAACCCGATAACAGAAACCAAACGCTGCTCAGCATTTACGTAACTGTTTTTGGTATTTTCTAGAATAGTATCGCCAACAGTAGCGTTGCCGTTTTCGTCTTTCTCAGCCGTTTCCCATATAGAAGTCCAGCTACCAACATCGCTCCATTGAGCATCAAGCGGAACCATAGCTGCACTGTCAGTTTTTTCCATTACCGCATAATCTATAGAATCATCAGGACATGTAGCAAAGATATCGTGGTCTACGCGAATAAAGTCTAAATCAGGTGCTTCAGTGTCAATAGCACGCTTACATACGTCTAGCATTTCTGGACTGTGTTTTTCTAACTCTTCTAAATATCTGCTGGCTTTAAACATGAACATGCCGCTATTCCAAAAATAGTTGCCAGAATCCACATAAGACTTTGCAGTTTCAAGAGCTGGTTTTTCTACAAATTCAGCGACTTCAAAACCATCGCCTAGTTCGTTACCCGCTTTAATATACCCATAACCTGTGTGAGGCTGATCAGGAACTATACCAAAAGTGACCAACTTACCTTGTTCAGCAAGCTTTTCTGCTTTTTGAATTGCAGCATGAAACGAGGGCTCGTCTTTAATTAAGTGATCGGCAGCTAATACTAATAAAATAGGGTCTTCGCCGTTAATTGTGGCATGAAGTGCAGCAAGTGCTATAGCTGGCGCAGTATTACGCCCTACTGGTTCCAGTAATATCCCACCATGTTGGATATCTTTTAGGCGAAGCTGCTCTGCAACTAAAAAGCGATGAGCGTCATTACAAATGAAAATAGGGCTTTGTGCTTTAGTACCATTCAGTCGAACGATAGTATCTTGCAACATAGTATTTTCAGATGTAAGAGACAAAAACTGCTTCGGAAGTGCCGCTCTTGATTTCGGCCACAATCGACTACCTGTGCCGCCCGCAAGTACTACTGGTTTCATGCTTAAATTCCTTAATGAGTGAGTTTATTCTCACGTCCTGATTAATTTTATGATGCCAGTATACAAAGAATTTTTTCACTGTGAAGTGCTCTAGGTATAATTACTTAGTTTTTTTGCTATGGAATGCTATTAGATAGATCTTTTGAAACCAATCATTTTTTATCACAGAACCACGACTGAATCTAACAACCCAATTACCTGTTCATTATTTGCATTAGATTGCGACAAAACCGATACATTTGCCTGCTCTACTATCTGACTTTGAGTTAAGCGTGCTGTCTCTTTAGCAAAGTCTGCGTCTACAATACGAGAATAGGATGCTTCAACGTTAACACTCATTTCAGCATTCACTTTATAGGCCGAGGTCATCTGATTCATCTTTGCACCATAGAAAGCACTACTTTCGCTTACGTTATTTAGCGCATCATCAAGACGGGAAATTGCTTCTTCGGCGGCTTCAGTCGTAGCTATGTTCGTATCAGCAATATTAAGTGCTTCAAGGGTAGCAGGCGTTTTTATAACTCAATATATTGAGTGCCTGTTACGGTGTTATTGCTAGCAGTAATATTAACCGGCCCGAGGGAATAACTGTTACCTTGATTTTCGTCCCCTAATGAATCCGAGTCTGCCGTTACTCTAAAAGAACCATTGCCGATTACTGATATGATAGGCGGTTGCGTTGTGGTTCCTATCGTTAGAGATTCAAGGGCACTGCTAGGTTGTTGATCGCCTGTAAAGGTAAATGAGTTGCCATTTATTGTGGCTGAACCTACGGTGAGTAAGTCACTGTCATCGTAAGTAGCGTCACTATCATAGCCATTTTCCACTAAGAAGAAGCTCGACGATAGGTCTGCGCGAGAAGTAATGCCTTTGGACGCCCACGTAGCGTTAGTCAGCGGTGTACCTACAAGGTGTTTTCCGTCTGTGGTAAACACTTGAATATCATCATTAGCACCGTTGTCATTCAGGTCTATTTGAACGTTAGTAGAACCGGCAGGAATATAAGCAATTGACCGTAAACCACTAGTCAGGGATTGCTCAACACCTTGACTGAAGGTATCACTCAAAGAAGGCGCTTTATCTAATAATAAGTCTTCGTCACCCGCCAACGGCAAGCTATTGAACGCCTCGGTATTGTAGGCAATAGCATTCAAGGCAAGTTTCAAATGTTGAAACTCTTTATCAAGTGCAAACCTGTCACTGTCTGAATTAATACCGTTGTGCGATTGAATGGATAATTACCGCATTCGTTGTAACAAAGCGGCAGATTCTTGCAGCCCTCCTTTCGCAATTTGTGCGTAACTAATTCCATCGTTTAAATTGCGATTAATTTGGGTATGTGCATTTTTAGAAGATGCTAATCGGTTGGAGATTTGAAGCCCCGCGCTATCGTCGGCTGCGCTATTTATCCTCAAACCCGAACTCAAGCGCTCAGGCGCTCTAGCGAAGTAGACAGGTGTAGGTTCAAGTGAACATCGCAACACTCCTTTCAATCATGTGCGACGGTGTTTTAAATTTCAATGTTTTTCTTGGTCGTTCATTTAGTTGAGTTGCGACTTCACTGAGTCGTTCTTGCGAGTGCAGTGATAGATCCGTTTTCTTAGGAAAGTATTGTCGAATAAGGCTATTAGTGTTTTCGTTCGTACCTCGTTGCCATGGACATTGTGGATCGCAGAAGTAAACTGGCATGCCAAATTCAGCTGTTAAAACGCTATGTTTAGCCAGTTCCATTCCCCTATCCCAAGTAAGCGATCTGCGGTATTTAGAAGGCATTTTTTTAAACACCGCCAATAATGCCGTATTCACTGAATCTGCGTCTTTTCCTGCTAACTTCAAGATGATTGTGAAACGCGATTTTCGGTCTACCAATGTGGCAATATGAGTGTTTTTAGAGCCGGTTACTAAGTCGCCTTCCCAGTGGCCGAGGGAACGTCGATTTTCGATATGTTTAGAGCGTTCGTGAATTGAAATGCCGTTAACTATGTTGATGGAGCCTCTGTCTCCTTTACGGCTATGAAAGCGGCTGTGCCGCATAGGCCGCTTTCTTCGTAAATGTTCAGTCAACGAGTGATGAATGATATTCCTTGCTCTAACGTACAATGACTTATAAATGGTTTCGTGTGATACCTGCATTTTCTTACGCCGAGAATACTCGACACGTAACCAACCAGATATTTGCTCTGGCGACCACTTCAACTCCAGCTTCTCTATAACCAATTGTTTCAGCTCTGGGTATTTTTCTAAAACACCTGGCTTTGGCCGCTTGGCCATGCGTTTCGCACGGTTATCAGCATCAACTGCTTTGTAATATCTACGCCCTCTATTTCTGGCGATTTCACGCGATATGGTCGAGGGAGAGCGGCCTAGTTGTTTAGCTATCGCTCTAATGCTCATCTTTGCAGACAATGAAACACGGATTTCTTCTCGTTCTGAAAGTGTTAGGTGAGAAATATTACGACGCCTTGGTCTAGGTTTAATGCCACCATCTTCACGTAAAATTGTGAAGACCGATCCAGGCTTTGCCTCAATGATACGACCAATATCACTGAACCCAGCACCTTGCTTCCATAAATCAAAAACAAGTGTTCTCTCATCTTGAGTAAACGTACGTTTTGTTCGCTTCATCCAAAGTCCTCATGCAAATCAGTATTTTAGTATAACTGTTGCATTGACCACTTGAATCTACAGGGAATTACTTTGTAAATTGGCAAAACTAATCGACTGAAGGTTGCGCGAGATAGACAACATATTCTTCCATGTTCTTATGCGTAATATAAGCTAAATTCACTTTATTGAATTCTACTTGTTTCCATTGATGCATATTGAACAGCAAGGTCTCTGCCAACTATTGACGGGAACTATCAAAAATTTAATTGATAATTAGAAAGGTAAAATACCAAAAACAAAAAACCCGGCCAAAGCCGGGTTTTTTAATAATTCTGATAACTCAGAATTGAGAGTATTTATTACTCTTCAGTTGCTTCTACTGCTTCTTCTTCAGCTTCAACAACTGGACGGTCTACTAGTTCAACGTATGCCATAGGGGCATTGTCGCCAGCACGGAGTCCGCATTTAAGAATGCGAGTGTATCCGCCTGGGCGAGCTTCGTAACGAGGACCAAGCTCGTTGAATAGTTTACCAACAACTTCTTTATCACCAGTGCGGGCGAAAGCTAAACGGCGGTTTGCAACGCTGTCTTGCTTAGCCATAGTGATAAGAGGCTCAATAACGCGACGTAATTCTTTCGCTTTTGGTAACGTCGTTTTGATCACTTCGTGCTTGACCAAAGAGCCGGCCATGTTCTTGAACATAGCTTGACGATGGCTGCTGTTGCGATTCAACTGACGACCACTCTTACGATGGCGCATAGTTTTATCCTTCTCTACAAATCAGTTTATTAAAAACCTGATTAATCTTTTTCAGCGATGCTCTCAGGCGGCCAGTTTTCTAGGCGCATACCTAGAGAAAGTCCACGAGATGCTAGAACATCTTTGATTTCAGTTAGCGATTTTTTACCAAGGTTAGGCGTTTTAAGTAGCTCAACCTCAGTACGCTGAACCAGGTCACCAATGTACTGGATAGCTTCTGCTTTTAAACAGTTAGCAGAACGTACAGTTAGCTCTAGGTCATCAACTGGGCGAAGTAGAATCGGATCAAATTCCGGCTTCTCTTCTTTCGCTTCTGGCTCAGATACATCACGTAAATCTACGAATGCATCAAGCTGTTCAGCTAGGATAGTCGCAGAACGGCGGATCGCTTCTTCAGGATCTAAAGTACCGTTCGTTTCCATATCGATAATCAATTTGTCTAGGTCTGTGCGTTGTTCAACACGGGCAGACTCTACACTGTAAGCTATACGCTCTACTGGGCTGTATGAAGCATCAACTAACAAACGACCAATTGGACGATCATCTTCTTCAGAGGAGCGACGGGTAGAAGCTGGTACATAACCGCGACCCATTTCTACTTTAATACGCATGCTGATTTCAGCTTCGCCAGTTAAAGTACAAACTAAGTGGTCAGGGTTAACAATTTCTACGTCGCCATCATGCTGAATGTCACCAGCAACAACAGGGCCAGCGCCAGATTTCACTAGAGTTAGGGTTGCCTCAGTTTTACCTTCAAGGCGAACCGCTAAACCTTTAAGATTTAGCAAGATTTCAATTACGTCTTCTTGCACACCTTCTTTGGTGCTGTACTCGTGAAGAACGCCATCAATTTCTACTTCAGTAACTGCGCATCCTGGCATGGATGACAACAAGATACGACGTAGGGCGTTACCTAGAGTGTGGCCAAAGCCGCGCTCTAGTGGTTCCAAAGTTACTTTGGCACGAGTAGGAGAAACGTTTTCGATCTCAACTAGTCTCGGTTTAAGGAATTCAGTCACAGAACCCACAATGCTTCCTCTTTAGTTAGCTTTACTTAGAGTAAAGTTCAACGATCAACTGTTCGTTAATTTCCGCAGACAAATCAGTTCTTTCTGGTAGGCGCTTAAAAGTACCTTCCATTTTCGTGCTGTCTACTTCAATCCAAGTTGGCTTCTCGCGTTGGTCAGCCAGTTCCAAAGCAGCTACGATACGAGCTTGCTTCTTAGCTTTTTCACGAACAGAAACCACGTCTTCGGCAGAAACGTTGAATGATGGAATGTTCACAACTTGACCATTTACCATGATCGCCTTGTGGCTAACTAGCTGACGTGCTTCAGCACGTGTGCTAGCAAATCCCATACGGTAAACTACGTTATCAAGACGCTTTTCTAAAAGTTGTAACAAGTTTTCACCTGTGTTCCCTTTTAGACGTGCAGCTTCTTTATAGTAGTTGCGGAATTGCTTTTCAAGAACGCCATACATACGACGAACTTTTTGTTTTTCACGCAGCTGAACACCGTAGTCAGACAAACGGCCACGACGGGCTCCATGCTGACCAGGCGCTGTATCGATTTTACATTTAGAATCGATTGCGCGAACGCCGCTTTTAAGGAACAAATCAGTTCCTTCGCGACGGCTAAGTTTGAGTTTTGGACCCAAATATCTTGCCATGATCTTTCTCCAACTGTCCGTCGATTAAACGCGACGTTTTTTCGGTGGACGACAACCGTTGTGAGGAATTGGTGTCACATCGGTAATATTTGTGATCTTATAACCAGTAGCGTTAAGAGCACGGATCGCAGACTCACGGCCTGGACCTGGACCTTTTACAAACACTTCTAGGTTTTTAAGACCGTATTCTTGTGCAGCAACACCTGCACGCTCTGCAGCAACCTGTGCAGCAAATGGGGTAGATTTACGTGAACCACGGAAACCTGAACCACCAGATGTCGCCCATGCTAATGCATTGCCTTGACGGTCTGTAATAGTCACAATTGTGTTGTTGAAAGACGCATGGATATGAGCCATACCGTCTGCAACCTGACGTTTAGCGCGCTTACGCGTACTACGAGCTGGTGCTTTAGCCATAACTTATTCCCCGTTTACTTCTTAATTGGCTTACGAGGACCTTTACGGGTACGCGCATTAGTTTTGGTGCGCTGACCACGTAGAGGCAAGCTACGACGGTGGCGAATACCACGGAAGCAACCCAGGTCCATCAAACGTTTGATGCTCATAGAGACTTCACGGCGTAAATCACCTTCAACGGTAAATTTAGCCACTTCGTCACGAAGCTTATCAATAGTCGCTTCGTCTAGCTCTTTGATCTTTGTATCTTCTGCAACACCAGCACCTACACAAATGCTTTTAGCACGTGTAGGACCAACGCCATAGATCGCTTGGATAGCGATTACAGCATGCTTGTGCTCAGGAATGTTAATGCCAGCGATACGGGCCATTAACAGCACTCCTCTAATTTATTGTTGACGACCTAAAAAGCCCGATAGGATACTTACCCGTCAACTAAATTGCAAATATTTAGGTTCAGAATACTTTAAACAAAACCAGCAGAACCTGATAAGTATAAGTCAGGCCCTGCTAATTGGCTTTGCGAGTATTCAGTACCGCGTAGATTAACCTTGCCTTTGCTTATGCTTCGGCTCTGTACAAATTACGCGCACAACACCGTTGCGTTTGATAACTTTACAGTTACGGCAAATCTTTTTAACTGATGCACGAACTTTCATTACATCACTCCCCTATCTTATATATTAAGGGGCTAACTTAACGGCCGTAGCCTTTAAGATTAGCTTTCTTCAGAACAGACTCATATTGACTACTCATCAAATGCGTCTGCACCTGTGCCATAAAGTCCATGATAACCACCACGATAATTAGAAGCGACGTACCACCGAAGTAGAACGGCACATTCCAGGCAATCAGCATGAATTCAGGCACCAAACAAATAAAGGTTATGTATAGTGCGCCTGCCAGAGTCAGACGAGTCATTACCTTATCGATATAACGTGATGTTTGCTCACCAGGACGAATACCTGGTACAAACGCACCAGACTTCTTCAAGTTATCCGCTGTTTCACGCGGGTTGAAAACCAACGCCGTGTAGAAGAAGCAGAAGAAGATTATCGCTGTTGCATATAACATCACATACAGAGGCTGACCTGGAGATAGCATAAGTGCTACGTCCTGCAACCACGCTGTAGATTCATTCTGCCCGAACCATCCTGCGATAGTACCCGGAAACAAAATGATGCTGGAAGCAAAGATGGGTGGAATAACACCAGCCATGTTGACTTTCAGTGGTAAATGCGTGCTTTGCGCGGCAAAAACCTGACGGCCTTGCTGACGCTTTGCGTAGTTTACCACAATTCTGCGCTGTCCGCGCTCTACAAATACCACAAGGTATGTAAGCGCAATAACAATCACAGCCATCAACAACAAGAACAACAAGTTAATGTCGCCTTGTCTTGCTTGTTCTGCCGTCTGACCTATCGCTGTTGGTAGACCGGCAACAATACCAGCAAATATCAATATAGAAATACCGTTACCGATACCTCGTTCAGTAATTTGCTCACCTAACCACATTAGGAACATAGTTCCTGTGACCAAGCTCACTACTGCCGTAAAGTAGAATCCGAAGCCAGGGTTCAATACCAGTCCATTAATTAGGTTAGGCAGACCCGTCGAAATTCCAATTGATTGGAAGATAGCCAACACCAACGTTAAATAACGTGTGTACTGGCTAATTTTACGACGACCTGCTTCGCCTTCTTTTTTAAGCTCTATCATCGGTGGATGAACCACCGAGAGCAACTGCATAATAATTGATGCAGTAATGTATGGCATGATGCCCAAAGCCAGAACGGATGCACGCTCAAGCGCACCACCGGAGAACATGTTAAACATTTCTACAATGGTACCTTTCTGTTGCTCGAACAAGTCAGCAAGTACAGCTGGATCGATGCCCGGAATAGGAACATAAGAACCTAATCTGAATACAACAATCGCACCGAGTACGAACAACAATCTTGCTTTAAGCTCACTCAAGCCGCTTTTCGCGCCTGAATCCAATCCTGGTTTAGCCATCTAGCTTATTCCTCTACTTTACCGCCAGCAGCTTCAATCGCTTCTTTAGCGCCTTTAGTAACCTTTAAACCGCTTACTGTAACAGCGCGTGATACTTCGCCGCTCTTGATAACTTTAACGAACTGGATCTCTTTTTTCACAAGACCAGCTGCTTTTAAAGTTTCTAGAGATGCTGTATCACCATCAACCTTTGCGATTTCTGCAAGCGTTACTTCATCAGTAACGAAGCTCTTGCGTGAAGTGAAACCGAATTTAGGAAGACGACGCTGAAGTGGCATCTGACCACCTTCAAATCCTGGCTTAACACGGCCACCTGAACGGCTTTTTTGACCTTTGTGACCTGCGCCACCTGTTTTACCTAGACCTGAACCGATACCACGACCAGTACGCTTACCAGAATGTTTAGCTCCTGGAGCAGGAGCAATAGTATTTAAACGCATAACTTACTCCTCGACTATTTCGACCATGTAATTAACACGGTGAATCATGCCGCGTACACTTGGCGTATCTTCCAGTTCACGAACATGGTTGATTTTACGAAGGCCTAAACCTTTAAGCGTAGCTCTGTGCTTTGGCAAACGGCCAATCGCACTTTTAGTTTGCTTTACTTTAATCGTTGCCATGTCTGATTACCCCAAAATTTCTGATACAGACAATCCACGCTTCGCAGCAACTTTCGCTGGAGAATTCATCTCTGTCAGCGCGTTGATTGTTGCACGAACAACGTTGATTGGGTTCGTAGAACCGTAACATTTTGAAAGTACGTTCTGTACACCAGCTACTTCAAGTACTGCACGCATTGCACCGCCGGCAATAATACCGGTACCTTCTGATGCAGGCTGCATGTAGACTTTAGAGCCAGAGTGACGACCTTTAATTGGGTGCTGTAACGTGTGGCCATTAAGGTCAACGTCAACCATGTTGCGACGTGCCTTTTCCATAGCTTTCTGGATTGCAGCAGGCACTTCACGTGCTTTACCGTAACCGAAACCTACGCGACCATTACCGTCACCCACTACTGTCAATGCAGTGAAACTAAAGATACGACCACCTTTAACCACTTTAGATACGCGGTTTACAGCAATCAATTTCTCTAATAGTTCACCGTTCTGAACTTCTTGTTTAGCCATTATAAACTCCTAGAACTGAAGGCCAGCTTCGCGAGCTGCATCAGCTAATGCCTTAACGCGACCGTGGTATTTAAAACCACTACGATCGAAAGCCACTTTTTCAATGCCTTTCTCTTTAGCGCGTTCTGCAATTGCTTTACCGACTATCGCCGCTGCTTCAGCGTTACCTGTTGACTTAAGATCTTTTGCAAGTTCTTTATCTACAGTAGAAGCCGCTGCTAATACTTCAGAACCGCTAGGAGCGATTAACTGAGCATAGATGTGGCGAGGTGTACGGTTAATTACCAAGCGATGCGCGGCCAGTTCACGAATTTTTGCTCGTGCGCGTGTAGCGCGACGAATGCGAGCTGTTTTCTTATCCATCGTATCACCCACCTACTTTTTCTTAGCTTCTTTACGACGTACATGTTCGTCAGCGTAACGTACACCTTTACCTTTATAAGGCTCTGGTGGACGGTAAGCGCGAATGTTCGCCGCAACCTGTCCTACAACCTGCTTATCGGCGCCTTTCACGACGATTTCAGTTTGCGTAGGCGTTTCAACGGTAATGCCTGCAGGCATTTCGTATACTACTGGGTGAGAGAAACCAAGCGTCAGGTTTAGTTTGCTACCTTGTGCTTGCGCACGGTAACCAACACCATTTAACTGAAGCTTTTTCTCAAAACCTTGTGAAACACCTTGAACCATTGCATTAAGAAGAGAGCGAGCAGTACCTGCTTGCGCCCAAGCGTCAGCAAAACCTTCACGAGGAAGTGCTTTCAATTGGTTTTCTTCTTGTACAACTTCTACAGCGTCGTTAAAAACGCGGGTCAAAGTGCCTTTACTACCTTTTGCGGTAATTTCTTGGCCAGCGATAGAAATATCTACACCTGAAACCAAGTCTACTGGGGCTTTTGCTACTCGTGACATTTCAACTCCTCCGTTATGCTACATAACCGATGATCTCACCGCCCATGCCAGCGTTACGCGCTGCACGGTCAGTCATCACACCTTTAGAAGTCGACACGATCGCGACACCCAATCCACCCATTACTTTAGGAAGCTCATCTTTTTTCTTATAGATTCGCAGACCTGGGCGGCTTACACGCTCAATAGTGTCAATTACTTGCTTGCCTTCGAAGTACTTAAGCGTAACTTCTAAAACAGGCTTAACGTCACCAGATGCAGCGAAGTCAGTAATATAACCTTCAGACTTTAATACTTCACAAATTGCTACGCGAAGTTTAGAAGAAGGCATAACTACAGAAACTTTCTCTGCCATTTGGCCGTTACGGATGCGGGTAAACATATCCGCGATAGGATCTTGCATGCTCATTATCAGCTACTCCTTACCAGCTGGCTTTTTTAAGGCCAGGGACTTCGCCGCGCATCGCTGCTTCACGCAGTTTGATACGGCTAAGACCGAATTTGCGAAGGTAACCATGTGGACGACCAGTTACGCGGCAGCGATTACGCTGACGTGAAGAACTTGAGTCACGTGGCAGTTGTTGTAGCTTAAGAACAGCGTCCCAACGCTCTTCTTCAGATACGTTAACATCGCTGATAGTCGCTTTAAGTGCGGCACGTTTTTCTGCGTACTTAGCTACTAGCTTAGCGCGCTTTACTTCACGGGCCTTCATTGATTCTTTTGCCATAACCCTACACCCTACTTTTTAAATGGGAAGTTGAACGCGTCCAGCAGAGCACGTGCTTCTTCATTTGAGTCCGCACTGGTAGTGATAGTAATATCCATACCACGAACTTTATCCACTTTATCGAAATCGATTTCAGGGAAAATGATTTGCTCACGCACGCCCATGCTGTAGTTACCACGACCGTCGAATGACTTAGGGTTCAAACCACGGAAGTCGCGAACACGTGGGATAGCGATTGAAATCAAACGCTCAAGGAATTCCCACATACGCTCGCCGCGTAAGGTTACTTTACAGCCAATCGGATAACCTTCACGGATTTTAAAGCCCGCTACTGATCTTCTAGCAACTGTAACAATCGGCTTCTGACCGGCGATAGCCGCCATGTCAGCTTGAGCATTCTCAAGCACCTTCTTGTCAGCAATTGCTTCACCTAAACCCATGTTTAGAGTGATTTTTTCAATCCGAGGGACTTGCATGACGCTTTTGTACCCGAACTGCTTAGCAAGTTCAGCTACTACTGTTTCTTTATAGAAATCATGCAGTTTCGCCATCGTACTCTCCAATATAATTAAACAAGTTCGCCGTTAGATTTGAAGAAACGAACTTTCTTCTCATCTTCGAAACGGAAACCAACGCGATCTGCTTTGCCCGTTGCCGGGTTAACAATCGCAACATTAGAAACGTGAATAGAAGCTTCTTTCTCAACAATTCCACCAGCTACACCCAATTGTGGGTTTGGCTTAGTGTGCTTCTTGATAAGATTAACACCTTCTATAATTACACGGTTATCAGCAATAAGCACTTTAAGGACTTTGCCTTGTTTGCCTTTGTCTTTACCCGCTAATACGACTACTTCATCATCACGACGAATTTTATTAGCCATTATCGTGACTCCTTATAGTACCTCTGGGGCCAATGAGATGATTTTCATGAAGTTTTCACTTCTCAACTCACGGGTTACCGGTCCAAAGATACGCGTACCAATTGGTTGCTTGTTTGCGTTAAGCAAAACAGCTGCGTTGCCGTCAAAACGAATGGATGAACCATCTGCACGACGAACGCCTTTTCTAGTACGCACCACCACTGCATTCAGTACGTCACCTTTTTTAACTTTACCGCGAGGAATTGCTTCCTTCACAGTAACTTTGATGATGTCACCGATACCTGCATAACGGCGATGCGAGCCACCAAGAACCTTAATACACTGAACCCTGCGAGCGCCGCTGTTGTCTGCAACGTCCAGGTTAGTTTGCATTTGGATCATGTTAGTGCTCCGCTCTATTATGAGACTCTGCCGAGTCGTTATTGCTGCTAAACCCAACAAACATTGTTGAATTTATATACATACCCCCATAAAAAGGGCGCGAAACTATAACAGAAATTTTGAGCTAGAGATAGCGTTAAATTGGATTATTTTTAATCGATGGGGAATTTGAGTGAATTGTTTCTGAAATGCGAGGGGGTCGCACGACGCATGACATGAATAGCGCCAGAGTCAGGTGTCTATTATACGCATGATTTTATATTTTGTCTTGTGATTTTATATCCCCCGTAACACATCCATAAAAAAGCCCCAGCATTGCCGGGGCAGATAGCCAAAAGTTGGCTATCAAGCAGGATCTTTAAACTTCTCCTGTTTATAAGACAAGTGATAGTTAATACAGTCCCCTAACCGCGAAACGCCTACGGGTTTTGATATGAAGTCATTCATTCCTGCTCGCAAACACTTTTCCTTTTCGCCACTCAGCGCGTTGGCAGTAAGTGCAATGATAGGAACGGTTTCACCTAGCGCTCTAATTTCTTTCGTGGCAGCTAACCCGTCCATCACTGGCATGTGGCAATCCATAAAGATAAGGTCGTATGGCTTTTTCCGCGCAATAGCACTTGTTACCTTAGCGAGGCCTAACGCACCATTATTGGCGAGCTCTACCGACACACCAATTTCTTTTAATTGCTCTTTAATGACTATCTGATTTATTTCGTTATCTTCAACCACTAACACGCGCGATTCTGACAGCACTCTTTTGCAAAGCGGTGTGACCTTGTTTGCTGCGATAGCTTTTTCTTTCATTACACCGGCATTTGCACAATCTAGGGTCATGGTAACGATAAATCGAGCCCCTTCCCCTATCGCGCTAGACACTTCTACGTTGCCGTCATAATGCTCAACAATATTATTTACAATGGCTAAGCCTAAACCTGTACCGCCAAAGCGTCGCTGTGTCGACTCTTCGGCCTGAAGGAATGGCGAAAAGATAACTTTTTGCTGCTCTTCACTGATACCAATCCCCGTATCGGTAACAATTAGCTTAACCCTAAAGCGACCCGCACCATACTTGGTACATCGCGTACTAATTTTAATTGACCCTTCTTCAGTGAACTTCACCGCGTTATTCATAAGATTCATCAGTATCTGACTTAGCCTTAACGAATCAGCGAGAAATAACGTATCTGAAACCGGCGCCGTTTCGGTGATAAATTCTATCCCTTTTTTATCGGCTAGACGCCTAAACATAGGTATTTGTTGCTCAATTAATTCTTTTAAATTTACAGGCTCAACATCATAGGTCATGTGGCCTGAATCAATTTTTGAAAAATCTAAAATATCATTCACAATGTTGAGTAACGACTCTGAGCTACGCATTGCGACATGTGCATATTCTTTCTGCTTTGCATTGAGCTTAGTACTACAAAGAGTTTCTAGCATGCCTTGCACACCATGAATTGGGGTTCGTATTTCATGGCTCATGTTTGCTAGGAACTCACTGCGCGCTTTAAGGGCTTGTTCTGCAATGGCGGTTTTTTGTTTCAAGGATTGGGTGGTGTTAAAACGCTCAGTTATATCTCGGGTTGCACGGATAATTTTATGGCAGGTTCCATTTTTCATAATGGGGTGTGCACGACTTTCTAACCACCGCTTTTCACCCGCATCGGTAATCACTTCGAACTCGTAAGCCCAATCATTTCCGGTTGTGGCAATTTCCTCCATTTTAGATTCGTAAACATTTCGCACTTTTGTATTTGCCATAAACTTTAGTGCATGCGCTGGGGTAACCGCTTGCTTCTCATTGATTTGAAACATGCGCTTCAAGGACACTGACCACTTAAGACCGCCTGACTCTAAATCAAGCTCCCACGTGCCCACGCCCGCCAATTCTGTAATCTGGTTTAGCAGTGCGTTTTGTTCTTCTAATACGTCTTTCTGAGAAATAATTTCGCTCAACGCTTGTTCACGCGCCACCTCTGCCCCTATCCAGTCGGCAAGCAGCAGTAAATAGTCATAGTCTAAAGCGGTGAAACTGTCGCTCTTTGACGTAGTGGAAGAGAAGTTGAGTGTGCCATATAAGGCAGCATTTACATGTATAGGAGTGGCTAAGTAGCTTTTTAATGTGTAGAGGGCATAACATGGATGGCTATTGCCTGGCATTACGTCAATGTCGTTATAGGCCACGATACCATTTGCATTCACGGTGTCAGCGCAATAAGTATCAGATAATGGAAATTCAGCGCCGCTTACAATTTCATTCAGCGGTGAAATGGCCTGCACCACCGTGTAGGTGCCGTTATGCACATAGCTAACAATACCAGTTTCGAGGCCTAAAACTTCAGTGCCAATTTCTAGCAAGCGGGCCACTTTTTCACTGAAGGATAGCCCGCCATCGGTAGTAATTTTGTGAAGATCTTTAATTACACTCATGAGGATTTGAGCCCCCCTTTAAAAAGCCTTAAAGGCAAAAAAGACTATTACGGGAAAGTAATAGTCTTTTCTAAAGGTAACTGAAACTCTCGGTATTTAAAGCATACCAGCATTAGCAATTAGTATAATTTTCACATAAGTGATTAATACAAAATGTTAATTTCATAGCCAGTTGCGGTATCTGCGGGTTCTACCGTAACAATATAGTTCTCTTCTTCGTTAAATCCGAATAAGGCTGTACGGTCTAGCAGAATTTGTTCTTCGTTATCATCTTCGTAAACGGCAATGATTTCGTAGTAATCAGACGGTAATACTTCACTATCAGTCTCGCCAAACTCTAAATTTTGTAGGTCGTATTCTGCAGTATCGATAGTTTCATCGTTACGTACTAGGTAGAAATCCACATCATCAAAGTCTTCAACAAGGTTAATGAAGTTCACTGTTTTATCGTACGCTTGAGGCAGTCCACTTTCTACGAATGTTACCGCGCCAAGTGCGCCCGCTTTTTCGTAGATTAGAATTGCTTTACTTTCACCTTGGTTCAACGTAATAAGCTTATTGCTTAGCGTTGTGGCTTCACCAGAGGTATCCGTTACTGTTACGCGGTAATCGCCATACCCAATTTCACTGAATTCAGATAATTCCCCGGCATCCAGTGAAAATGCAACATCCTCTTCGTCGGTGTTGCCACCAAAAGTCACATCAAGTGCAGTGGTAATATTTGTCGAGTTATAAATACGGTACTGTGAGTCTGCTTCAACATCGGTTAACGCCGTCACTGATGATGAATTCAAAATAGTGTCTACAACCAAACCTGATTGAATTGCGCCACTTACATCACGCATGGTGAGTAGGTATTCAGTTTCGTATGCAAAGTCTATTGTCTGTGATTCGAATAGAACTTCAGTACTTCCTGGCTCTGTTAGATAAATGGTGTACTCATCTTCATCAAAGTAGTCGCTGTCATCATCTGGATCCCAGTAGTCAAACTCAATCATTTCAGAGGCCGTTACCGTACCTAAGAAGTTTGCCGCTTCAAACGGGTCGCCAGACTCGGCTAAATAGAAGTCGTAAGAACCTTCATCAATGGTTACAGACAAGGCGAATAACCTGAAATGATCTTCTAGCGTTTCACGGGTATAGCTGTAATCGCTGATAATGGGTGAATCAAAATCACCACTCATTACGATAAGACGCTTGTCACCGTTTTTAAGGTTAACGGTGTAAGTATCAATAAGTACTTCTTGGTCATCTGAGTCGGTGCGAATGAACTCAAGTTCAATTTCACCGTTGTCCATTGAGTACATCGCAGTAGTATCACCAAATTGCGCAGAGCCAAAGCTATCTCCATCGACTTCTCGCATTTCTACATTCGCACCATTTGGCGAAGCATTATAGAATTGTATATAAGCATACGAGTAATCGGAGCTGCTGTCAGAGCCACCACAAGCAGCTAACCCTGATATTGCCACCAGACCGATAGCTACGTTTCGTAACCAAGCCGGAAATTGAAATTGCATATACTGAACGTCCTTACTAAATTCGTGATTGTTTGAAGGGAGTTACACTGCCCAGAAAGGCGTGAACTATACTGCCGTATGGCACTACAAAGCTTGTTATAGTTCACACCTTTACGCTGCCTTTACAAAGCTGACAATTCACTACAAAAGTATTTTGTCTTTCTATACAAAAAAGCCCCTATTACCTGTTTATAAGGTAATAGGGGCGAGCTTTTTATTTGTGGATTAACTATTTATTCATAGGAATACGATAACGTTACGCCACTGTAAGTTGTGTAAGCACGAATTCCGATGTGCCAGGTACCCGCTGCGGGTGCTTGGAACGTACATACTTCGTTATTACCATTCTCGTAAGGACGGCAATCAAAGTCACTGGTTTCGGGCTGTGACCCAAATTTCATATACAAATCGGCATCGCCACTTCCACCAGACGTTTGTACCGTCATGGTCGTTACACCTTCAGGAATAGTCCACGTATAACGATTCCAATTGCTTTGTGATGCAGATAGTCCGGTAAGTTGACCTGACACCGGCTCAACAGTTGGGTCGGTACCGGGATCTGAACCGCCACTGCCGCCGCAACCATTGGTATTTAGGTAACTGTAGGCATCCTCAAGTTGCATCAGGCCAAAACCATACAAGTTGTCTCGCCCATTTGCTCCCTTGTCTTCAGCCGCTGATGTTAACGCATTTCGGATCTGCGTGTTTGAGCACTGAGGGAAGTAACTCCATACTAAGGCCGCGCCACCTGCTACGTGAGGGGTAGCCATTGAAGTTCCACTTAAAGACGCATATGTGTCTGTAGGGTATGTTGAATAAACGGCACTACCCGGAGCGGCTATTTCAACTTGGTCATTGTACTGACTGTAGCTTGCTCTGTTTTCATTTGAATCAACAGCGGCAACCGACATGACTGCATCGTACGAAGCAGGATATGACTTCGCGCTCGTACCTGCATTACCGGCCGCAGCTACTAGCAACAAGCCATCGTCGGTAAAGCTTTGCATGGCGTTTTGCTCGGTTGTAGACGCGCTGCCGCCACCTAAACTCATGTTAACCACGTTAGCCCCGGCACTTTGACACTGTGAAATGGCGTCAATAAGATCAGAGGCATAGGTCCAATCACCACTGTCATTGAATATCTTAACGATATGCAAATTCACGCCTGGGTAAACACCAACAACCCCTTCGCTATTGTCATAAGCGGCAATGGTGCCCGCCACATGCGTACCATGACCATTGCCATCGTTATACCAATTCCCCACGGCACTATTATTCGCCTGACCGGTTACTCCGTTGTTAGTGCCAGGTAAGTCTGGATGCCCAAGGTTGTATCCCGTGTCGATAACACATACACGCCGAGCGGTAGTATCTGCTTGCGAAAGCTGATTAGCTTGTACCATGGTGTAACCGTAAGGCGTGGTTTGCGCCATAGGTGTGCGCTTTACATCTACTTCAATACTTTCTACATTTGCGTTGTTACGCAGTTTATTGAGGGCACTTCGGCTTAAAGATGCCGCCATCATACGATGCTTTCCAAGCTCTTTACGAACCTCTCCCCCCACCTTCTGTATTTCACTGCGGGCTGATTGCACTTCAAAAGGTCGCTTCACAATAGATTTTGTGGCTTGAACTAGTTCAGCCGAGCCAGATTTGCTGCTACTGGCATTGCTAATAACATCTGTCGTTAATGTTTCTTTGAATTTTATAATATAGCGCTGTTCTTCTTGTGCAGACTCGCCTTTCAAAACAAGTCGTTTACCGAGTAAAGATTGAAGCGATGCTTTTTGCTCTTCCACTTTTACTGGTGCATTGGTTGTGTTTGTTGCTGTCGTGTTTTTTGTGATTGCTGCAGTTGCAGCGTGACTTACTAACCCTACAGAAACTGCAAGGGCGATGGCTGATATACTTGTGTGTTTCATATTCACTTTTATTTCCTGTTATCTGTCTTGTCGTGTTTCAACGCTTTACAGCGCTTTTGAAACTTCGTTGTTATTAATAGACATTCAGGGCAAACGCTACTTCCTACGAAAGCACTCCATGCTCAAATTCGCAAACGGCCCACCTGCCTTTTGATGTGGCATTCGGTAAAACATCAAATGCGCACCATTTAACTATTAAGCATAGAATCAATGAGTTAAGTATTAGGAAATGTTCCTCACGTTGAAAATATATACGTAAGTTGTAGATTGAATTGTGCTTCAGTAGCGTTGGAATTTCGGTAAATGCAGATATGGCGCGAGGTTCGAATGTAAAGCGCCAATTTGTAAGAGAATATTAATTTACAATTTAAAATACCTTAAATATTTACTTATTAATTTCACGCTCTCCCTAACGGTTTTCAGAAACGAAAAAGCCGCTAACGAATACGTTAACGGCTTCTGTCTTTTGCGAATAAGTCTGTAGCTAATATAAGTTTGTAGCTAATAGTTATATACCAACTCAATAAAAGCTAGTTAGCCACGTTGGCGCACTATCTCGTACAAGCAAACACCAGTAGCTACCGATACATTCAAGCTACTTACACTACCTGCCATTGGTAACTTCACTAATTCATCACAGGTTTCTTTGGTAAGCCTGCGCATGCCTTTACCTTCAGCGCCCATTACTAGTGCGGTTGGGCCATCTAGTTTTATATCGTAAAGGGTTTTGTCGGTTTCGCCCGCTGTGCCAACAATCCATAAACCTTTATCTTGTAGGTGCTTTAACGTACGCGCCAAGTTAGTCACTTGAATAAGTGGGATAACTTCCGCCGCTCCGCACGCGACTTTGCGCACGGTGCCGTTAAGGCTGGCCGATTTATCTTTCGGTACTACCACTGCATGCACACCCGCGCCATCGGCGGTGCGCAAACAGGCACCTAAGTTATGCGGGTCGGTAATACCGTCAAGCACAAGCAATAAGGGCTTACTTTCTTTGTCTAATATTCTATCTAAGTCAGCTTCATCCATTACACGAGCGGGTTTCGCTCTGGCGACCACGCCTTGGTGCTGTTCGCCGTTAACTTTGTCGTCTAGTGCTTTACGCTGACAAAACTGTACTGATATACCAAATCGACGTGCTTGATTAACAATATTAGTCAAACGCTCGTCGTTACGGCCTTTTAATACCATCACTTCCATTACACGCTCTGGTTCTTGTTCTAAAACCGACTGCATTGCATGTAAACCATATAACCATTCTTGCTGTGCCATTAACGCTTATCCCCTTTCTTCGAACGCGATGGTGCCCCTTTGCCTTTTGGCGCGCCCTTTTTAGGGCCTCGCTTGGCATTTCTAGGCGGCTTCTTCGCACTGGCTACTTTAACCTTCTTGCCGCCGGGGCCGCGCAGCATAGACTTATCCAGCAATAAATCAATCTTTCTTTCATCTAGGTTAACCGCTGCCACTTTTACTTCTACGGTATCGCCTAGTCTAAATTGACGATGACCCGACTCACCCGCCAGTATTTGTTTAACTTGGTCGTAGTGATAGAAATCGTCATCGAGTGAGGTAATGTGCACTAGGCCGTCAATGTGATATTCGGTTAAGCGAACAAACAAGCCAAAGTTTGTCACTGAACTGACTACACCTTCGAAGGTATCGCCAACATGGTCAAGCATGAATTCACATTTAAGCCAATCAGCAACATCACGGGTAGCGTCATCGGCACGACGTTCGGTCATCGAACATTGTTCGCCTAGCTGTTCGATTTCTTCAACCGTGTAATTCTTCGCACCTGAAACCGTATTGTTGCCTTTTTGCTTGGCAATAATCCCTTTCAGTGCACGGTGAACTACTAAGTCTGGGTAACGACGAATAGGCGACGTAAAGTGCGCATAGGCTTCAAGGGCTAAGCCAAAGTGACCTAGGTTATCGCCATCGTAAATAGCCTGCTTCATTGAGCGAAGCAACATGGTTTGAATCAGCTCTTCGTCAGGACGACCACGGGTTTTTAATACCACATCGGTAAAATCTGCCGGTAAAGCTTCATCGGTAATTTTGTGCGGCACGCCTATTTCAGCTAAGTAGCTGGTGAAAGCCGTCAACCTATCGGCATCGGGTTTATCGTGTACACGATATAGCGTAGGCGCTTCATTTTCAGACAGTGTTAGTGCAGCACTAACGTTAGCTAAAATCATGCACTCTTCAATAAGTTTGTGGGCATCGTTACGAATAAGCGGAACGATGTTTTCTATTTTACGCTGGGCGTTAAATACAAACTTACTTTCTTGGGTTTCAAACTCAATAGCACCACGGTGCTGACGGGCTTTTTTCAACGAGCGATATAAATCGTGAAGATGGCGCAAATGCGGGACTTGTGCTTCATACCGTTGATGAAGATCTTTGTCGCCTTGCAGTATTTGCCATACCTTGGTGTAAGTTAAACGCGCGTGAGAATTCATTACGGCTTCATAGAATTGGTAAGTACCTAACTTACCTTGAGCGGTAATGGTCATCTCGCAGACCATACACAAACGATCAACTTCTGGGTTCAGTGAACACAAGCCGTTAGACAGCACTTCCGGTAGCATAGGAATAACTTGCTCGGGGAAATACACCGAGTTGCCTCGCTGTTGGGCTTCATCGTCTAACGCTGTGCCGTTTCGTACGTAGTAACTGACATCGGCAATGGCTACCCATAGTTGCCAACCACCATCATCTAACGGTTCACAATATACGGCATCATCAAAATCCCGTGCGTCTTCACCATCGATGGTAACAAGTGGAAGCTGACGTAAATCGATTCGCCCTTCTTTTGCTTCATCGGGCACTTGCTCGGTAAGACTTTTAACCTGTTTGGTAACGCCTTTTGGCCATTGGTGCGGAATATCAAAGGTGCGAAGCGCCATCTCTATTTCCATACCAGGCGCCATATGTTCACCTAGTACTTCAACAATTTTACCCACTGGGCTCATTTTACGACGTGGGCGCTGCGTAAGCTCAACCACCACTATTTGCCCCATACGGGCGCCGTGTACGTGTTCAGGGGGAATAACAATTTCATACTGTAGACGACTGTCATCTGGCACAACCATGCCAAACCCTTGCTCTACAAAGTAGCGACCAACTATAGGCTCTGAACGCGGCTCTACCACTTGCGTAATAAAGGCTTCTTTACGACCGCGACGGTCGGTGCCGCTAACTCGCGCTTCTACAATATCGTCATGTAAAAACAGTTTCATTTGACCTGCGCTAATGAACAGGTCGCCGCTTTTATCTTCGGGGCGTAAAAAGCCGAAGCCATCACGGTGGCCAATCACTTTACCGCGGAACAACTCATCTTGATCTTGAAGAATGTACTTCTTTTGACGGGTGAATTGAACTTGCCCTTCTCGCTCCATGGCGCGAAGGCGGCGTTGAATGCCAATGCGAGCATCTTCTTCTTCGGCATTCACTGCCGTACATATTTCAAGAAAAGACATAGGTCTGTCTTCTTCTTTCAATAAACTCATCAAAAACTCCCGGCTTGCTACCGGATTTTCGTACTTTTCTTTCTCGCGCTGATAATGCGGATCATCACTCATAGAGTTGTTCTGTCGCCTCGTTAGTTTATTCATTTTTCAAACACTGTTGCCCATGTTCTACGCATAGCAATTTTAAAGCGTTCGATTTACGCACAGTATAACAGCAATCTGCACAAAACATTACGTTATAAAACTGCCATGCCAGTGTCATACACTTTCGATATATCTTTAGTTCTCAATCACTAAAAAAATAACCCTTACGGACATGCCTTATGGACAGACGTTCTTTTATTAAATTAAGTTCTATTACCGGTGCCAGTGTTGCCATTGCAACAGGTTTAGCCGGCTGTGTTTCTACTAAAAAGCCACAAGATAGTGCCAGCTTCACTCATGGCATTGCTAGCGGCGATCCTCTGCATAATAGCGTTATTCTTTGGACCCGAGCTTTGCCCGACAAAAAAGCAGCAAACGCTAACATTTTATGGGAAGTATCTACTTCAAAAGATTTTAGTACGCTTGTTGCCAGTGATATTGCCCAGGCTCAGCAATCACGAGACTATACTGTTAAAGTTGATGTTTCCGGTTTGAATCCTGCCACCCGCTATTATTATCGCTTCAAAAGCGCAAATAGTATGAGCGAAGTAGGTACAACATTAACCTTACCGAAAGAAAACGTAAGCCAGGTAACGTTCGGGGTGTTTTCATGTTCTAACTACCCTGCGGGCTTTTTTACGCCTTATGCTGATGCTGCAACACAACAGAATATTGATTTTGTATTACATCTAGGCGACTACATTTACGAATATGATGGCGAAGGCTATGCCACCGAACATGCTAAAGAATTAGGCCGCACGTTTGCCGAAGACAACGACACCGAGCTGTATACCCTTGAAGATTACCGTAAACGCTATGCGCTCTATCGTACCGACCAAGGCTTGTTAGATTTACACCGTGCTAAGCCTTTTATAGTGGTGTGGGACGATCACGAAATCACTAACGACACCTACAAAGACGGCGCCGAAAATCACCAAGAAGACGAAGGGGATTTTTATGCGCGCAGAGCCGCGGCGGTGCAGGCCTATTATGAGTGGCTACCCATTCGACCTACCTTTGGTGAAAGCAGATTAGAAATATATCGACAGTTTACCTTTGGCGACTTGGTTGACCTATACATGCTAGATACTCGTGTTTTAGCGCGAGATAAGCAGTTAGCCTATAGTGACTTTCGCAACCCTGATGCTCCCGATTCCGAGGCTTTTGATTTACCCAGCTTTACCAAGGCGATTAGTGCGCCGGAACGAGGTTTACTGGGGGATGCTCAACGAACATGGCTTAACACGGCCATGAACGATAGCAAAGCGAAGTGGCAAGTATTAGGGCAGCAGCTTTTAATTGGCCGCATGATGTTTCCTGCCTCTATCTTTAATGGTGTCCCTTTTGAAAAAATTCCTGCTCATGTGCATGCCCTTGCAAATAGCAAACGCAGAAAGCTAGCCGGAGAAACCATTTCAGCACAAGAAGAAAAGCTGCTAGCCGCTGCCATGCCATACAACCTTGATGCCTGGGATGGCTATCCGGTAGAAAGGGAAAAATTGCTAACCGCAGTGCAACAATTAAATAAACCAGTGATCGCGTTAGCGGGCGACACGCACAATGCGTGGCATAACACCTTAACCTTGCAAGATGGCACCGCGGTGGCAACGGAGCTTGCCACATCCAGTGTTTCATCGCCGGGTATGGAGCATTATTTAAAAATGGATGCTGACACTGCGAAAATTATGGCGGAGGATCTTCCTGTGCTTATCGATGATTTAGCATATTGCAATTTGCATCAGCGGGGATATTTAACGGTATCTTTTACTGAAAAACAGGCGGTTGCCACGTGGCGTTATGTAGATACGATTAAATCCACATCATCCAGTACAGTAAATAGTCATGAGTTTGTTATTGAGGGCTGACGAAAGCCTGATTAGTGGCCAAGTAGAGGCTAAGTAAAAAAGTAAGTAGTGGCTGGGCAAAGTCTGAATTGATACGAGTAAAGCGCTAGCCCCGTTACTTGCCACCTAGCACCAAGACAAAAAAAATCCCGTTACCGCCAAAAGCGAAACGGGATTTTTTATTATTTAAAAGCTACCGATATTAGTAGCTATAGTAGAAGCGAACGCCTGCAATGCGCGGCATACCACGAACATAGGTAGGAATACCTAAACCACCACCCGTATTACCAGCATCAATTACATATTCTTTATCGAAGGCATTTTCTAAATACACTTCATACGCAAAGCTGCTGGCTTCTTGTGAGAACTGTACTGAAATATCTGTTAAAGAATGAGTATCTTGCGATAAACCAGGGTAATTACTGCTTTCAAAGAATACTTCAGACTGGAAGCTAGTTAACCAATTCACATTTACTAACCAATTCTGAACTTCAAATTCCTTATTGATGTTTATCGCACCGCTCACTTCTGGCGCTAAGCGGAATTTATTGCCAGCATATTGAAATGGGCTACCATCGGCCGTTTCATCAGCAAATTCTGCGTCTAAGAAACCGATGCTACCGGTTATCGATAAGGTATCGCTGTAATGGTAGGTTCCCATGCCTTCAATACCGGACATGGTTGAATCACCCACGGTTACGGTAATGGATTGTAAAGTTTCAGGATCAGTATAAGACTGCTGATAATCGCTATATTCATAGGTAAAAACCGCACCGGAGAAGGTGAAATTGTTACTTTGATATTTAACGCCTAAATCGTAGCTATCAACAATTTCAGCTTTAGTCGTCGATACACCAGAGAAGTCGGCATTAACTACAGGTGAGCGACGGCCTCGGGCGTAGTTCGCATAGAGATTCCAGTTATCGTTCATGTCATAACTTACAGCAAAACGAGGTAGCGTATCGTCAAAGTCACCCTCTGCTTCAAACGCAAAGGTACCTGAATCTAACGTGTAGGTATTTTTGGTATAGCGAGTTTCATCAATGTAGCGCACGCCGGCGGTCACATTCACTTTATCAGTCACAAAGTAAGAAACTTCTGCCACATAAGAAGTAATGTCTAACTCAGCTTCAAAGATGTACGGGCCTTGAATTATAGTAGAGGGGAAGTCTGCACTTGAAATTGGCGTGCCATCGGCATTAAACAATGAAGACACTAACATAGCGCGCAAAGCTTCAATTTCTTCAAGCGAGGCATCGGTAGCAATGTTTTGATTGAGCGGAATATTCGAAGACGCTTCTAATTGCGCTTTTACCGCATCGAAGGTGCCGCGTACAAACGGGTCTACCATAACGTAATACGGCAATATTGAGTCGTCTTGGCTTACTGAGGCGCCCACAAAAGCCACCAGCTTTTCGCCCGCATCATAAACCAAGCGCATAGAACCACCGCTTAGTGTTGCATCGTTATCGAAGTAAGCATCTTGAATTCTAAGGGCCGAACCATCGGCATCAAACCCTTCACTTACTTCTACGTCTTTATAATACGCATCGCCATGAAACATTAAGCTGTTGCTAATATCGTAATCTAATGAAATATCGTAGGCCTGCAGTGTACGCTCAATACCAAGCTCACTGCCCATACTAAATTCAGCCGCTGTAAACGGGCTGGTATCGCCGCCATTAGGCGCAATCGAGCCTGATTTAAATGCAATACCTGGTTGGTCGTTATACTCCATTGAAGCACGGGCTATTATTTCAAAGTTATCGTAGCTGGCTTTCCATGTACCACGTAGGGCTTGTACTGAAATACCTTGCAGATCTTCACTGTTACAGGGCACGGTATTACCTAAATGATCAATCATGTCGGCGTTGCCATAGTAGCTGTCTTCAGAGCAGGCATTGTTTTCTACAATACCGTCCATCTGACGATATAAGCCGGCAATACGCACGCTATGATTATCATTGAGAGGCGTATTGAACATGAACTCGGCTTCTTTGCCTGACTCAGTGTCGTACCCTAGCTGAACCCTTGCTTCCTTTTCATTGGTAGGCAAGTGAGAGTGAATACTGATAGCACCGTTAGCCGCGGCAACACCAAATAGTGTGGGCTGCGGGCCTTTTAATACTTCAACACGAGCAATATCGTAAAGCGCCACACTTGATACCGTTTTCTTACTGATATCGAAGCCATCTTGATATACCGAGATACGTGGGGTAGCCGAAACGGAAGAGCCGTCGTCTGTAACGCCACGAATATTAAATGAAGGTAGGCTTACCGCTTGTTCTTGAATTTGAACGTTTGGCAAAACGCGAGAAAGCTCATCAAGTTCCATAATGTTTGTGCGCTCTAAAAAGTCGCCTGAAATAACATCCATGGTTACCGGAACATCCATTATCGATTGCTCACGCATTTGAGCAGTAACGGTAATTTCTTCAATGTAGTCTTTCTCATCTGCTGGTGAATCTGTATTAGCAAATGTTGGGGCGGCCAATGCACTAAAAATAGCGCTGGCTAATAGCGTTTTTGAAAACATGTGTGTCCCTTAATGAATATCTCGTTAATGTGTTCTGCGCTTGGTTGTGTGTGTTTTTTCATGGTTTATTGCAGTAGTGGTCAGAGCTCTGCAAAGCAGATGAATCTAATCTTGTTATAAGACGAAATGATGAAGCGAAGGTGACAGGTAAGAGGCAGTTTTATGACAACATGTTTCAAAACCCAATAAATATCATGCACGTATATAAGTACACAATGAATGTGTTGGATTGGAGTAAGAGGCTATTGATAGCCTACTGGATGTTTTTTCTTGCGGTTTTAATTTATTAAAGTCGCACTATATTACGTTTTAAGTGAATTGCGGTTTAAGTGAATTGCGGCCGAAGTGAATTTGCTCAAGCATTGTTGCAGTGGGGGAAGTTTTCGAGCGCGCCATATACTTTTTAGCGAACGTACTTAATGGCGGGCGAACGTGCTACCAGTGATTGCTAGCCTAAGTGGATTAGCTGTCTAGTGGGCGTTTTGCTGCGCGTACTGCTTTAGGGTGCATTAGCTGTTCAAGCTTGCTTAAGTAACTGGCTATTTTTTGATGCTGTGCTTTGTCGTTAGTGACTGAGTTATGTAACCAATGATAGGCATCTTGATAGTCGTAAGGGCTGCCGTAACCGTCAAGAAATAGCTCAACTAACTGCAATTGCGCCTTTAAACTTTTAAGCGCTGCGGCTTCTCGCAAATACACTACCGCTCTTTCTTTATTTTGTTGTACTAAAGTGCCGTTCGCATAATAACGACCTAACTGTTCTAACGCAGCAGGGAAACCTTGGTTCGCTGCATCTTCAATATGGGTCATGCCCCTGGCAGGTTCAGCATCTACACATACGCCCCAGGCTAACATATCGCCCCATAAAAACTGGTAGGCAGGCACTTTAAGTATATCCGCACGGGCTTCAATATCTTGTACAAGCTGACATCTATCGGCGACCACTTTATCTAAGTGGGTGTTGGCATTAATCATATCGATAAGCGCATTTTGATCGTATAACTGTACCGCACGAATTTCATCAATGGTTTCCCCTTCAGCCAACACCGCGGCGCTGAAAAGTGTAGAAAGCAATAAACAGATTGTGGGCAGTGAATACAGTTTCATATCAATGGCTTCTTTATTTAGACGTTGGTATTTTAAGTTAAAGTCTTAAGTTAAAGTCTTAAGTTAAAGTCTGAGGTTAATGTCTACAAACCATGCTTCTAAAGCGTTTAGGTATAATGGCAAAGAAACAAATAAGGGTATGAATATGACGATATTTGCATCTAGACCTTAATGGCTATGTTTAATTATCGGCCATTAAAGCGAATACTTAATGCTAGTTTAACGAGGCTTGTTTAACGGGGCATGTTAAACAGCAGCCCCGCTACAAGCGTGTATTCTTTAGTGGCTACTTTTGCGGTTACACAACGCCGATTGCAGATGGCGGGAATGATCGGCCAAATCTATTCCTAAGTCGGTAAGGTAACCGCCATCGGGCTGAGTAATCAGACCCTTTGCATAAAGTCTTGATGCAGCATTCACCATTGATTGGCTGGCATCGTGATGTATCTTTAGGCCTTGTAATAAACTGTCTGTAGGGAACTTAACTAATAAGTTAAGTTCGTCGAGCATGTCCTGGTCAAATATTGTCATACACTCACCTTAGGCAAAAAAGGGTATTATTGTTTTTCACTCTTTTGTATTGACAGTTCAACTACTTGAAGTTCAACCGCACTAACGCTATCAGACTACCATTTACGTAGGGTGTCCAGATTATTTTATCAACATACGCCGCTAAAACCTGATAAGCCACCCTTTTAGCCCACTGAACTGATCGGACTTTGTGTCGAAATAGTATATTCTTGTTCCTAACTTTAGTCTGCGGATACCCCCTGTTCAAATGAAGTACAAAGATTTACGTGACTTTATTCACCAGTTGGAAGCCAAAGGTGAATTGGTTCGCATTAGCCAGCCAATCGATACCGATTTAGAAATGACCGAAATAGCTGACCGTACATTACGTGCCGGTGGCCCTGCGCTATTATTTGAAAACCCTAAAAACCATAGCATGCCTGTATTGGCCAACTTATTTGGCACACCAGAACGTGTGGCAATGGGAATGGGGCAAGAATCGGTTGCGGCACTTCGAGAAGTGGGCGAATTACTGGCCTATTTAAAAGAACCCGAACCACCTAAAGGACTAAAGGATTTATGGCAAAAACTGCCTGTTTTTAAACAGGTGCTGAATATGCCCGCCAAGGTCGTAAAAAAAGCACCTTGCCAAGAAGTCGTGCTAACCGGTGATGATGTCGATTTAGGTAAACTGCCTATCCAGCGTTGCTGGCCCGGTGATGCCGCGCCGCTTATTACGTGGGGGTTAAGTGTGACCAAAGGCCCGCATAAAAACCGCCAGAACCTAGGTATCTATCGCCAGCAGGTTATCGGTAAGAACAAGCTTATTATGCGTTGGTTGTCTCACCGTGGTGGTGCGCTCGATTTTCGTGAATGGTGCCAAACTCACCCAGGAAAGCCCTATCCAGTAAGCGTAGCACTAGGGGCCGATCCGGCCACTATTTTAGGTGCCGTTACTCCAGTGCCTGACACCCTTTCCGAATATGCCTTTGCAGGGTTGTTGCGAGGCGATAAAACTGAAGTGGTTAAATCGATAAGTAACGATCTGCAGGTGCCCGCAAGCGCTGAAATTGTTCTGGAAGGTTATATTGCACAAGACGAAGTCGCGCCCGAAGGGCCTTACGGCGATCATACGGGTTACTACAACGAAGTTGATGACTTCCCTGTGTTTACGGTAACCCATATTACCCATCGTAAAGATCCTATTTACCATTCAACGTATACCGGGCGCCCGCCTGATGAGCCAGCTATTTTAGGCGTAGCATTAAACGAAGTATTCGTGCCTATTTTGCAAAAACAGTTTCCGGAAATTGTAGACTTTTACCTACCGCCAGAAGGGTGTTCTTACCGCATGGCTGTAGTTACCATGAAAAAACAATATCCGGGTCATGCTAAACGCGTAATGATGGGTGTTTGGTCGTTTTTACGCCAGTTCATGTACACCAAGTTTGTGATAGTGTGCGATGACGACGTAAACGCCCGCGACTGGAACGACGTAATTTGGGCGATTACCACGCGTATGGATCCGGCACGCGATACGGTTATGATTGAGAATACTCCCATCGACTATTTAGATTTTGCTTCGCCAGTGTCTGGCCTTGGGTCGAAGATGGGGATGGACGCCACCAATAAAATGCCCGGCGAAACCGACCGTGAATGGGGCGAACCCATTGTGATGGACGAAGACGTGAAAAAACGGGTGGATGATATCTGGGATGAACTTGGTATCATGGATTTACCAACGGCGAAACGCTAACAGCAAACGTAAGAAGAGATTACATGTCAGAAATTAAATGTAAGGTTGCCAGCATCACGCCGTTAACCGACGTAGTATACAAAATTGAATTAACACCTCCCGCGCCAGTTGCCTTTCAAGCAGGCCAGTACGCACTTATTGATATGGGCGAAAAAGACAAGCGCCCCTTCTCTATTGCCAATGCCGCCTATGATAATTCACGCATTGAACTTCACATTGGCGCAGAGCCTGGCAATACTTTTGCCGGTGAAGTATTGAGTCGGATGAAAGAAGAAGGCGAAATTAGCCTTAGCGTGAATAACGGTGAAGCCTTTTTGCAATCAAACGGCTTGCCTATGGTGCTTATCGCTGGCGGCACAGGCTTTTCCTACACCTACTCTATATTACAGCAGCATCTGAACAGCGGTGATAAAACGCCTATTACCCTTTATTGGGGAGGCCGTCATGCTGGTGATTTATATCTCTCAGAAGCGCTAAATGCACTTGCTGCCAAGCACGATAACTTTACCTTTGTACCTGTAGTGGAATTTGCCGAAGACGACTGGAAAGGTAGAACAGGATGGGTTCACCATGCAGTATTAGCCGACCATACAGACTTCGAACACATGCAAGTGTATGTAGCAGGGCGTTTTGAAATGGCTAAAACTGTACGTGAAGACTTTACCGTTCGCGGCTTAAAAGTAGAAAACCTATTTGGCGATGCCTTCGCGTTTATTTAAACATACGTACATATTGTTACATTTTAAAATGGTGACTTTGTACATACAGAGATAGTATGAAAATTGATTAACAAAGCGTTGAGCACCTTCCCACTGACTGCTCAACGAGTTGCTTTGTTATAATCGGTATCCAAAGGGCGGGATAGCCCTTTTTGGCCTAGCAAGAAGCATTGCCACCTTAATTGTTTGTTTTTGCTTTTGCTTGCGCCTTTTCTTGACGTATGTAGGAGTAAATCATGTATAACACCAAAAATCTTCTTGTTGCTTCAGTCGCCATGGGCTTGATTGGCTGCGGTGGTAGCGATGGTACCCCAGATACACAAACGCCTCCATCTGGTGGCGGAAACTCTTCATTTGAATATATTGTTAACGCCTCTTACACATCGAAGTGCGGCACTATTACTCCCCAACCTGAAGCGGTTATCGTACGGCATGATGCATCAGGCGACGCTGTAGAAGTCTATGAAGCCGATGAAAATGGCGATATTACGATAGACTATGGTGATGTAGCCACTTTCAGCTCAATTACTTTCTCAATCGGCGACAGTGGCCGCTTTCCTGAAGTAAAAACCTACGTGTCGGTTACCGCCGATAAAATTTTTGATATGACTTCCTTTCCCGGTGCCGATGATAATGTGACTCAATGTGAATGCGAGAGTGTCACTTTTGATATCAGTGAATTTACTTCATCAGGCGGTGTTACCGTGCGTGCATCTGCGGCCAATACTAATGAGCAAACGTATTTATCTAGCATTGACGACGTGGCTGAAGCGGAAGTGTGTAGAGCGGTTGATGGCGAATGGCCTAGTTTAGCAGTCGTTATTTCAACTCCCATTAACGGCCAGCCGTACCAAGAAATAGAGGTGTACAGCACCGAGATATCTGATTATGACGTTGATAGCACGAATAATATTTCACTATCAGATGCACACCTTAATACGAACGTTCCTTATTTAGTCACCAATACCCCTGTATTTACTGAAAGCAATTACCGCGTATCAAGTTCTAGCCAGATTGAAGATTTACACTCTTTTGGTTTTTACACAGGCGCTGACTCACTCGCCTTTTTACCGCAAAGTTTACCTATTTACAGCGAAAGCGAAAACTTGGAAACCTATCTTACATTTCAAGAAACAACCTATGATGAGATACTTTTTGATGACATAGAAGGTTTCGTTTGGATGGACATGGTGTCTGGTGTTTCGGTCGATTCAGATTATGCAGGCGTCGTCGATTTTACCGTGATGGAACCAACCCCATTCCTTGAAGCCGCTCAAGATATGCTTTCAGGCGACGATTATGATTTCTCCAATACCGGTGCCGACAATGTTTACCTGTATTTCAGTTCAGATGGTGAATTTTCTTTCAGCTTGACCACTCCCGCTCAAGGTTCAATGAGCATTCTTGATACGCTGAATTTTGATGATGTTGTTTTACCTTTCGAACTAGATTTAGACATAACACAGGAAATAGAGTCAGGGTTCTTGTATCTGCGAGCGGAAGACGTACTAAATACAACTGATTATCTTGAATCTTTATCTGATTGGAGTAATTCTTCATTTGGTGCCCTTTATATAGCAAGATAGTTAGCAACTTGCTTTCACCTTTGTCAATAGCCTCTTTTTGAAGAGGCTATTCTTAATACACCTTTTAATTCGACCATTAACTTCTCCACACGTTAACCCCATTTGTTGCTTTCTCTCGTATCCAGTATGGTGATAAAAAAAGAGATGGAGAAAACAATGATAAAAAGCATTCCTACATTCGTAAAAATTTCAGCGTTAGCAGTATTACCACTTTCCTTGACCTTTACAGCGCAAGCGCAAAATGAACAACAACAAGCTTTATACAAAATAGCCGAAGACATTTCCCCAAAGCGCATTGAAAGCGATATCACCACACTCGTGAATTTTGGAACCCGACATACCTTATCGGAAACCGAATCAGATACCCGAGGCATAGGGGCCGCAAGGCGCTGGATTAAGGCTGAGTTTGAAAAGATATCAGCCGAATGTGGTGGTTGCTTAGACGTGTATTTTCAGTCTGAAACCATTAGCGGTGAAAAACGTATACCCGACCCTGTCGAGGTAGTAAGCGTTATTGCTATTCAACGCGGCAGTACCGATCCAGAACGTTACGTGATGATGTCTGGTGATATAGATTCTCGCGTATCTGATGTGATGGATTTCACATCAGACTCACCTGGCGCAAACGATAATGCATCGGGCGTAGCTGGAACACTGGAAGCCGCACGCATACTATCGAAATATAAATTTAACGGTAGCATTGTGTACGCCGCACTAGCAGGGGAAGAGCAAGGCCTGTTTGGTGGGCGTATTATGGCAAACCAAGTTCAAAAAGACGGCTGGCGGTTAAAAGCCGTATTGAACAACGACATGATTGGCAATATAGAGGGCGTTAATGGGGTTATCAACAACACCACGGCGCGTATATTTGCTGAAGGCACTCGCGTAACCGAAACCACAGATGAAGCTCGCACCCGCCGCTTCACAGGTGGAGAAGTCGATTCACCAAGCAGAAACTTAGCAAGATACATTGATAACATTGCCGACCAATACATTGAGAATCTAGATACCATGGTCATTTATCGATTAGATCGCTTTGGTCGTGGCGGGCACCATCGCCCCTTCAACGATTTAGGTTTCCCCGGTATTCGTATTATGGAAACCAATGAAAACTACACTCGCCAGCATCAGGATCTTCGAGAAGAAGATGGTATCAAGTATGGCGATACCTTAGACGGTGTGAATTTTGATTACGCAGCCAAGCTAACGGGTTTAAACGCAGTATCGCTAGCGGCTATGGCTTGGGCGCCCAACCCGCCAGCTAATGTAAAAATTAAAGGTGCCGTTCAGCCTTCTACCTCATTAATGTGGGACATAGCAGATACAGCCCAAAACCCTCAACTGTCGGGCTATAAAGTTTACTGGCGTCATACCGATGCACCACAATGGGAATTTAGTAAGTTTGTTGGTAAGGTGAACGAAGCCACGCTAGAAAACGTAGTGATTGATAACTACTTTTTCGGGGTTGCCAGTGTGAACAACGATGGCATTGAAAGCCCAGTTGTATTCCCAGGCGCTGCAGGCAGTTTTGGCCAGTAACGGTTATACTGTTGATAGGTAATAGCGCCTATAGATAATAATAATGTTGTTTTGGAGATGTCGCCCGTGTTGGTGAGAGTCATCGCTTTATTAAGTTTTATCACCGTGGTGGCGCCGTTAAAGGCAAACAGTGTCACACTTGCCGCAGCGCCATTTGAAACTTACGTAAGCGATGAGGGCGAACCTTCAAGACTCACGTCTATCGTTGAAGCGGCGTTCTCGCGAATGCAAACCGACCTGGAGCTTCAGGTTATGCGCGATGCTTTCTTAGGTAGCGCAGTACGTTCAGGTAAGGTGGATGGCGAGTTCGCCTATATAGATTTAGGTGAAAGAAAAGACGCGGTTACCCTTTCAGCCCCCTACCTTCCCATCTATTTATATGCCACGGGTAAAAAATACGATGTTGAAGAGATTAAGCTGATACCGCATTTAAAAGACAGCCGCGTAGCGATAGAAAACCGCTTTGCTAATACGCCAAAGTTCCGCATGCTAAAAGAAATCAAGTGGTCACGTAATCCCAGCACGTACGACGCTTTTAAGCAGCTAGCCGATGACAGAGCGCCGTATTTAATTACTACCCGCTTGTTGATTGAAGAGTTTAATTTACTTCTTGATAAAGACGGTGAAGAGCTTTTACACGTATCTTCAGCATCGTTGATGAACGCTGGTTTTTCCTTGGCACTTGGCACAAGTACGCCTAACGCTAAGGCCACTATTGAAGCGTTTGAACACACCATTCAGGTCATGCAACAAGATGGCAGTTACAATAAAATTCTGGGGCTACCTTGGCTATCCAAAGACATTAACAACGACGGTATCGCCGACTATATTGGTGAAACTAGTGTGAGCCTTGTACCCACAGATACACTTACCGCCTACCCACTCGATAAATCGTTACCTGGTGATAGCAGTATTTACGTTATTGATGGTGTTATCGTTGAAACGAAAGCTGAGGCAATGGCTATGCTTGATAGTGTTAAAGCCGAGCGAGAAAGTTTGCTCGACCCTGATGTTTATAAAACCATGATTAGACGCTGGTAATTATTTAGCTGCGCTTTTTTTCCGCTTTTTATTGCGCTTTTTTGCAGCTGATTTTAGCAGTGCCTTTTGCTAACACTGTAGAAGAGCGCCCTTATAGTCAATCATTTTGCGAAACCGCTCTCGCTTTCTTGGTTTTCAACTAGTAATTTCAACTAGTGATTTCAACTAGTGATTTCAAGAATATCAAATGTTGAGCCAGCATCTCCTCTGATTAACAAAATACAATCGGAAGTTTGCGCCGGAAACTCTATTTTGCTCTCCCAACCTTCTACATATTTTTGTTGATAATCGTTGCATCTAAGCTCCACTGAATCAACATTCCCTTGAGACACTTCAACTTTAAATGTTGAGGGATCATACGTTTGAGACCACGCGCCTAAATAACTCAGCTGACCTTTAGTGACGTTTGCTGATCCAGTCGCTTTAGCAGTCTTCAGTGCGTCTGCAAATTGTTGATAGGTTTCTTCAGATAAATTAAGGCCATTAACACTTCCCATTCGCGAAAGGGTTTCGGCGGCGCCATTAAAATTGCCGAAATAAAGCTGTGACTGAAAAAGATTCACCGTCGACTTAGCCAATATTGCTATAGGCAAGTGCTCGTATAAATCTACTGTAATTTGGGATTGGCGCATATATTCTAAAAAATCTTCATTTTTATAATAATAGATAGACTTTAACCACGCAGCCAAAGCATGTTCGTTTAAATTTTTAGTATGGTCTTCTACCAAATTGTCTATGGATTTTTTTATATTAAGCATATCTGCGGTAGGGCTAGAAAGCGCATCTATGGTAGCTTGGTATTCTTTTGCAAAGGCAGGCGTCACACTACCTTCGCTATGGCCAGCCTCTGAGTATGTGTGTTTAACAAACAGAGTTTGAGCACTTGCTACTGGCATATTGTTAACGAGCGCAGGAGAATATTGAAGGTTTCTTATGTATTTAGTGACTTTTTTGACATATCTGTCTTTGCCTGAATAATCAAAAACAACGATATCTTTCGTTGTGCCGTCTTTGTCTATTATAAATGAAACTCTTGTCCAACCTTCCATGCCTCCGCGCGAGGTAAAAGTCTCTTCCACTTTATTAACATTTTTTATTATTTTGGCGGCTTTAACTTCTTTGCTGTTACCATTGGCAAAAGAGAAGCCGCTGGACACTATCAATAACACGCATAATAGCACAGAAAATATTTTCACAATTTATCCCTAATTTTTAGCGTGTTAAAAGTAATAAACCTCAACATCGCGTTTCCTGTTTGATTCTATATTGTTTATAGCACCTATCTTTTAAACTTAACAATAATTCGAAACGTCACCAGACGAATTATCAACGAACATAAGATTCACCATGCCCATTTATGTCGTTTTCGAGTTCCTCCTAACATAATTTTCATCTAATACTTGTTGATCTCAATCAAACTTCGGCATAAACTTTCAGTAATTTCTGAAAGTTCAGCAGGTATAGATATGAAAATGACACCACTTATTACTTCTGCGGTTATGCACTTCGGCGAAATGGGCAGTCGTTGGGGCTTTAATCGCACTGTGGGCCAAATTTTAGCGCTTATTGTACTTGCTGATGAGCCCATTTCAGCACAAGAAATTGCTGATGCGCTAAACATATCTCGCGGCAACACCAGCATGGGGTTAAAGGAGCTACAGTCGTGGCGCTTGGTAAAACAACACCTTGTTCCTGGTGAACGAAAAGATTTCTTTATTGCAGGTGGAGATATCTGGACCCTTGCAAACCGCGTATTCGAAGAGCGCCGCAAACGCGAAATAGACCCTACCATGAGTTTATTGCGGGATTTATTGCTCGATACCCCCGCCAACAAAACTGAAGCCAACGCACAAGATAAGCTGAATGAAATTCACGACTTATTAGAGTCGGTAACGGCATGGTCACAAGAGCTTCAAAACCTAGGCCCCGATAAACTTAACACCTTGATGAAACTCGGCTCGGGTGTTGGCCGTATGTTAGAACTGAAAGACAAAATTCTTCCGGGAAAAAATTCCGTTAATTAAGGAGACTATCTGTGGATGCGTTTTTGCTGTCTCGTTTACAATTTGCATTAAATATTAGTTTTCATATTCTGTTTCCTACTATCACCATGGCAATGGGATGGTTCCTTTTCTACTTCAAATTTCGCTCAAATGTAACCGGCCACCCTGTTTGGATGCGTATGTACCGCTTCTGGGTGCGCGTATTCGCACTAAGCTTTGCACTTGGTGTAGTAAGTGGCGTGACCATGTCTTTCCAATTTGGTACCAACTGGCCAGGTTTCATGGAGCGGGTGGGTAATGTGGCCGGCCCACTATTAGGTTACGAAGTCCTTACTGCGTTTTTCTTAGAAGCCACCTTCTTGGGTATTATGCTGTTTGGTATTCGCCGGGTCCCCAATTGGTTACACACTCTTTCAACATTGATTGTGGCAGTGGGCACTACCATGTCAGCCTTTTGGATTTTGGCGCTTAACAGCTGGATGCAAACGCCTCAGGGGCATGAAGTTATTGATGGCGTTGTGTATGCGGTAAATTGGAGCGAAATTATTTTTAATCCTTCGTTCCCCTATCGCTTTGTACACATGATGCTAGCTTCGGGTTTGACGGCCAGTTTCTTAATAGCAGGTTTGTCGGCCTACCGTATGCTGAAAGGTGATGACAAGCTAGCGCCAAAACTTGCCCTTAAAACCGCCACCTATACCGCAGCGGTGCTGATCCCTTTGCAAATATTTGCCGGTGATATGCATGGGTTGAACACATTAGAGAATCAGCCACAGAAGGTTGCCGCAATGGAAGGCTTGTGGGATACCACTGAAGGCGCTCCCTTACTGTTGTTTGCCATTCCCGACGAAGAAAGCAGAGAAAATCACTTCGAAATACCGGTACCCAACGGCGCAAGTCTTATTCTAACCCATAAAATGGATGGCAAAATTCAAGGCCTGAACGACTTTAAAGGCGAGCATCCGCCAGTTGCACCTGTGTTTTTCGGGTTTCGGGTAATGGTAGGCATGGGTTTTTTAATGTTGGCGGTTTCGTGGCTTGGCAGTAGTTATCTACTTAGAGGAAAGTCTTTCCCACTTTGGCTCAAGCGAGTATTCGCTGGCATGGCATTCAGCGGCTGGATTGCAACCTTAGCCGGTTGGTATGTGACTGAAATTGGTAGGCAGCCTTATCTCGTCAGTGGTGTTTTACGTACACAAGAAGCGGTAACAACACTTCCTCCTGCGAATATTGCTTTCTCGTTCACCATGTACGCCACAATTTATACTATTTTGCTGTTCGCTTATATGGGAACGCTCATGTTGATGTGTCGCCGCGCCGTTGAAATTGAAGAGATTTCTACAGAAGAGCGTGAAATGGCTAAAGCCAGCAAAATGTCGCCGGCTAACACTTAAGGAGCAGCTATGTTATTCGAAAATGTATCAGCAGAAACATTAGGGAATATTTACGTTGGCCTGCTTGGGCTGGCGGTATTGCTGTACGCTATTTTAGATGGCTACGATTTAGGGGTGGGTGTTTTAATACCGCCCCGAGAAGAAAAGTTTCGTGACGATATGATTGCGTCTATCGGACCCTACTGGGACGCCAATGAAACGTGGTTGGTATTAGCCGTTGGACTTTTACTGATTGCCTTTCCCGAGGCGCACAGTGAGGTGCTTCAAAGCCTATATATCCCTGCCACTATCATGTTACTGGGGCTCATTTTGCGTGGTGTCTCTTTCGATTTTAGGGCGAAGGTCGTTCAAGTACATAAACGCAAATGGGACCTCACTTTTAAATACGGTTCACTGCTTACCACGCTGGCGCAAGGTTATATGCTAGGCATTTATGTAACAGGTTTACGTACCGACTTATGGGCACAAGGCTTTGCCTTATTGTCTGCTATTGGTGTAACGGCTGCGTATGCTTTTATTGGCTCTTGCTGGTTAATATTAAAAGCAGAGAACGACTTACAAGCCAAAGCCTATTATTGGGCGCGCAGAGGGTTGTTTGCGCTTTCTATAGGGATAGTCGCGGTTAGCCTAGCAAACTTATTCTTACATGATGATGTGCGTGACTTGTGGTTATCATCCACTATTGGCTATGTATTGATGGCTATTCCTGTTGCCTGCT
>OJHG01000085.1_pt1 | contig 70653 bp, 56 predicted proteins | sample 1594761 | NCBI WGS metagenome assembly OJHG01 (sample SAMN05416786, study PRJEB24817) | seawater metagenome | isolation source: Sea water | place: Canada:Atlantic | collected 2013-07 | reverse complement strand
GAGATGCTCAGGAGTCTCGTGGGCTCGGAGATGTGTATAAGAGACAGGGTTTGTCTTCTTCCTTCAAAATGCTCATCAGATGTTCCCGGCTTGCTACCGGATTTTCGTACTTTTCTTTCTCGCGCTGATAATGCGGGTCGTCACTCATGTATTTGTAATTTACCTTTTATTTGTATTAAACGGCTTAGCCTAATTGCTTTACCATTTGGTCGTTTGGTGCACAGTATAACAGTATTTACCACAAAAACATTGCACACTAGTGACACGCTTGGGTCATACAGCCTGTGTATAAAAAGACGTTCGAATTATAACTACGCTTGTAACGCAAGTTAGAAGACAGCGGCATGGCTCAGTAAACGTACAGTAAACGTATAGCAAGGCATTTTAAGTCGCAGAGCTCAGTATATTGGAGTGCATGTGTCCTCTGTCAATTTAATGTGGTTCTGACCCCATTTATTTTACTGTGCTAGAAACCGTGCTAGTCTGGCAATAAGAACTATTCTCAATGATTGGCCGTAACAGCCATTCCTATAGAAAATATGTAGTTAGCAAGTTTACCCTTACCCATGTTCAAGGAGACGACAATGAAAAAAGCAATTATGCTACTTACCGCCGTTGGAGCGGCTACCCTATTAAGTGCTTGTAGTGCAGAGCACGGCACTACTATGTGTACCACAGCACCGCAGTCTGAATGGCAAAATCAAGAGGCATTTCAAGCACAGCTGGTTGCCCAGGGTTATAAAATTAATGAGTTTAAAGTTACCGATGGCAACTGCTACGAAATTTATGGTTTCAACAAAGACGAAAGCAAAGTAGAAATTTACTTTAACCCCGTCGATGGCAGCATTGTTAAGGAAGAAAGTCACTAACGTAAATACGTTGTACGACACCTTCAAAAGCGCCACAATGATGCATTGCGGCGCTTTTTACGTTTTAAAGAACAGATCATGACAGACCAAAACGAACATCCCAACACCAAGAGCAACGATATCACCATCTGGGATCGTATTGTACGGCTATGCCACTGGATGTTAGTGGCCTGTTTCGTAACCAACTACTTTATTGTCGAGCCTGGTCGCCTTTATCACGAAATAGCGGGTTATACTGCTGTGTCGTTTATTTTACTGCGCCTTATTTGGGGCTTCACTCGCCCAATCACTAACTATGCGAGCTTTCGTACGGTTAGCCTTCATATTCGTGAATTCAAACAACATATTCAGCATTTAAAGCAACGTAATGTGCCCGCGCAACACGGTCATAATCCCTTCGGGTGGTTAATGATTTTTGCGGTCATTATTTTGTTTTTAGGGTTGGGCGTGACAGGATTTATTATGGAGGAAGTAGACGCGTTTTTCGGAAACAGTACGTTGGAGTGGATCCACGGCACATTTGCTGATGTGTTATACGCCTGTGTGCTAATTCATGTAGCAGCAGTATTTTTTGTGCAGTACAAAGGCCGCGTTCAATTACTTCGTCCCATGCTCGTTGGAAAACGCAAAGTAGCTAAAAAGAATAGCTAATAAAGTAGTGAACAAGAGACACCAAAACCAACCTTGATACGAGAGAATCTTAAAACAGTGAACTACCCAGCGACATCGCTTCTGATCACTGGGCTTCTACAGTCTAGCTTTGAGCTAAGCTGCTTCTCTTTTCTCAGATCCACAATCCAACTTCGATAGCTCGAAGACTTTCATTTTAATGGAATATTTCTGCTGAGATGTAGGCTTTAAAACCTTTGCGACGATTCCCGCCGCAATTAAATCTAATTCACCTGTTCGAGCTATACTTTTAGCTGCTGAGAGGTCGCGGTTTTGATATGTTCCGCAAGACAAGCAGGTGAAATATCTATCGTTCAATGATAATACATGACGCTGACCGCATTCTGAGCAAATCCCAGTGGATTTTTCAAAGCGACCAATTTCGTGATAGAGCTTACCCTCAAGCTCGGCCTTATATTTTGAAAGCTGAGTGATTAACCCCATCACATTATCAACAACCATGCTGCCATTGAACTTTTGCATCGCTGCTACATTCAGATCTTCAAAACACGCTATATCAGTTTCATTGATTATCTGTCGTGATACTTTGTGCGCAAAGTCGAGTCTTTGCCTTGAGATTTTGCCGTGCAATTTATTGATGCGTTGTTTTGTTTTTTGCCAGCGATTTGAACCTTTGGTTCGGCGAGCAAGCTGGCGTTGCAATTGATTTAATTTCTCTTTTGAGTGTTTTAAAAATTTAGGGTTGTCGGCCACAAAACCGTTAGAACCTACCACCGTTTGTTTTGAGTTGATGTCAAAGCCAGTGATCGTTTCCAATACTTGTTTAGCGGTTTTACACTCAACTTCCTGAGTAATACTGCACTCCCATTTTCCGTGACGATACTGGACAGTCACTGTTTTAATATTACTGACCAACTCACGATGCAAAACGATTGGCACTTTGCCAACTTTTGGGATGCTAATAGCACCATCTTCGATTCGAATGCAATTGGAGTTATTGACAGCTCGGAACGAGTCATTGTGAAGCTTCTTTTTCTTGTAGGATATTTTATGCTTTGGAAACCGCTGCAAACGACCTTTTGAAAACGCATTCTTCATCGCCGTTTCTAAGTCACGAGCGACTTGCTGGCCTGCCGCTGAATCAAACGCTTTAATCCACTCAAATTCCTCGAATGGCTTTATTTCCTTAAGGAGAGAAGCCATGTCTTTGTAAAACAGGAATGTTTTATCGTATTCATATCGACGCCTATTTTCAGACAACAACAGATTCCAAATGCCACGCGCTGTAGCGCCAAACTCAATGAGTTTAGCTTCTTGAACTGGCGTAGGATTTAGCCTGTAATTGTATCTGAGCGTCTTTTTCATATACTGTACAGACTACTGTATAAGAACGGATTGTCAAGATGGAATATGAGACTAAATCTCACTGTAAATATCTAATAGCACTTCATTTAATTCTGGTAGTTAAATACAGAAAACCTTTACTAAATGGAAGACTAGGTGAGTTTGTTAAGAAAACAGTTTTCGATGTTTCTCTATTTTCTGACTTTAGGATCGAAGAGGTTGAGATAGACAAGGATCACATTCATATGCTGATTACAATCGGCACTCGATATTCAGTAGGTCAGCACGCAAGGAGGATTAAGCAAGTTACAACAATTAAAATCTGGAAATCATTTCCTTATCTCAAAAACCAATTTTGGAAAGAGAAAAAATTTTGGTCTGATGGATACTTTGTGTGTTCTGTAGGAAATGCAAGTGCAGAGACAATACGAAAATATATTCAAGAGCAGGGGTGACACCGATTCATCCCCGCGACATCACTTCGTTCTGATCACGGAGTTTTCTCGGTGAGCTTCGATAAATCCGCTAGTGATCATAGCGTGGCTATTTCTGAGCGGCTGGCTGTGGGGAATGATACTTATTGAGCCTTCTCCCCAGCTTAACCAATTTTATTGACTAAGCTGGAAGGCGACCAAACCCAAAATGGAGAAGACTCAATGCAATTCTATACTAACTTACATCCTTTTTACTGTGGAATCGATCTTCATGCACGAATGCTTTATGTTTGTATTCTTGATGAACGTGGAGAAATACTGGTTCATAAAAAGATAAAAGATTCATCCGAGGAGCTTTTAAAGCTACTTTCCCCCTATATCGGAAATATTGTGGTGGGTGCAGAATGTATGCACTGTTGGTACTGGCTCAGCGATTTTTGTGAACACCATAATGTTGATTTCATACTCGGCCATGCTCTCTACATGAAGGCAATTCATGGAGGCAAGACGAAAAACGATAAAATTGATGCGTACAAAATTGCCAAGCTTATGCGAGGTGGTAATTTTCCTTTGGCTTATGTTTATCCAAAGGAAAAGCGTGCTATACGAGATTTATTACGCAGACGAACACACGCTGTGCGCCACAGTGCTGAACTGAAAGCATTCATTAAGAATTCTCTGTCACAGTACAACCTGCCAGTACCTGAAAAGTCAGATCTAAGCTACACCACAGGTCGTGATGCAATGCGCGGATATTTCCCCAACCCACAGGTTCAACGCAGTATTGATATGAATCTACGACTGATAGAAGTTTACGACCATGAAGTCAGTAGTATTGAATGTTATGTTGAAAAGCTCACCAAGCATGATAATGGCAGAGATTACTATTTGCTACGTTCACTACCTGGAGTCGGGCGTGTTCTTGCGCTCACTATTCTTTACGAGATAGGAAGCATTCATCGTTTCGATAGTGTTCAAAAATTCGCTTCTTATTCACGTTTAGTTAAATGCAAAGCGGAATCGGCAGGTAAAGCCTACGGCACTCAGGGTACTAAAATTGGTAACGCGCACCTCAAGTGGGCGTTCTCCGAGGCGGCAGTGCTGTTTCTCAAAGGGAATCCGTCTGCGCAGGCTTATTTACTCAAACTGCAAAAGCGTATGAGTAAAGCAAAGGCACTTTCAGCGTTGGCACATAAACTCGGTCGCTGTATGTATTTTATGTTGAAGAATCAAACGGTGTTTGACAGTGAACGTTTTTTAGCAGGGTAAGTCGCACAGGCGGATGAGCTGAACACCTAACTGGTCGAATGGCGAGTATTCTGTTCATGATGATTTAGGGAAAGAACCTGTTGAACATGAACTATACCAGTGCCCACAGCCACCACGTTTTGATTAGACATCCGTCTGTTGCGCATCAATACTCTGTGCTAAATCGCTTGCACCTGAGCTGAGCCTGCCCCTAACTGGCGATAGCAATCAGCCACTACGTTTGAATAGTGCCAGCATCAGGTTAACCGATGAATGTCTAGTGCCCCTGTGCCCGTAATGGAATACATCGCAACAGGCAGCGATGAGATCGCACTAAGAGAGCCTCTATATGTGTTTGCCGCAGGCGATGCCTGACGATGACCATGACAGATGAAGCTAGGAGGTTTAGCGCAGAGATTTGGACTGGCTGCTAACGCAGCCAGAGAAATACTATTACCTATTGACGGGAGCTGGGCTCATATGTGTTAGGCGATGGCTCAAATGCTACACCATAGGTTATTGTGTTTTTACCGCCGCAGCTTTTGCAAACCCAAAATTTACCAAGACCTACTTCCCGCTGCCAAATAGGGATTAGTTGCTTACATGATTCATTACCACAGATGATATTTTGACGGTTCGCATGCCAAACATAGTTGCCGTTTCCTTGAGGTTCTAGATTATAGCTAGCCTTACAATTTTTACATTCTGCTTCTATTTCTAAGTCATCATCAATAGACGGAACTCTTTTTCTAATAGGTTTATCGCATTCGAAACAGTCTATATGACTAAATGTACCCAGTGTACAATTGAAAAGTGGGGAAGCAAGAACGCTATCAATCATCAAATAAATTTCGGAGCACCGAACTCTCATCCTTTCAAAATCAGTAGTTTTATTTCGTTGAAAGCTCCTAAGATTCATCATGTGAAGATAATTTCCCAACCGATCATAGTGATCTTTTAGAATCTTCATGCTGAGAACTTTTTCCGAGCCTATATGTTTCATTTCTTGAGAAGGTTTACCCGTGGACTCCTCAATTCCCATAGCTATAGATGAATCCTTATCAGTGGTTGGCTCTATCTCGATAAGAATGGTCATGATTTTTTTTGGCTGCCATGTATCATATTCTCTTTCAGGGAATTCATCCTTAAACGATAACGCTCTATCGTAAACTATCGCTTCCATAGCCATTCTCAAATCGAGTGCAGCATACCGAAGGTTGCTATCATCAGGTGAGTCGATTTGCTTTTTAGCAGCTTGAAGATGTTTACGAGCAAGATTACGAAAGTTCATAAATCCCTTTGGTGTCTAACTTTTCAATAACGGGCGCAGGCACGTAGGGCATAATGGCGAAGCCGCCCTGCGTGTATGCGTCCCAGCGAACGAAGTGAGTGTGTTGATTGAGTTGTTATGCATCAATAACCCCAAACAACCTAGTATAGTTTTTCTTATATAAGTTGACGAATACAAATGGACGGACCATGAATGCATTAATTATGACAGGAAAAATCACAACGAAAGTAAAAAGAAGCGTTGCGTCAAAAGTTAAAAGAAAGCCCGAAAGAGCGACTGAGATATAAGTGAGAATTGAGTATGTTTTAAACGACGAAATATTCTTAATTAAAATAGTGACCTCACTTTCTCCTATGTAGTCACTAATGAAAAGGTACAATGAAAATAAGCCAGCTATGCCCCAGAGCAAGCTTTCAGGGCGAATTGTTGATAAAGCGCTTCCAAGCATAGCCGAAGAAATTGCTAAGCTAAACGTATCTGATGTAGCCATCTTTGACAGCAAATACTGGCTGAGTGGCTCTTTTGACAGAGGCATTCGCTCCATGACTACTCCTGATGCATAACATTAAGCTAAGCGGCGCAGTTGCGTGGGGCATAATGGCGAAGCCGCCCCGCGTAAATGCGTCCGAACGACCGAAGGGAGTGACTTGAGCGCTTTGTTAGAAGCAGAGCCTGTTCCTTTGGCCTAGTTAAAAACTGATAAAGTCAGCATACGATTGATTATTAACACAAACAAGTAAAACAACATCGCAGTGATGGTATTGATTTGACTGAAGCAAGCAGCCATTTGAACTACCAAGTGCAATGGCGCTTGCCGGATAAAATAAGAAGTTGTTGGTAAAGCGCCTATTGCGCAACCTATGAAGTTGAAGCGGCGAAGTTAAAACCACCAAAAGCCAGAGCGATTTTTGAAACAGCAGGTGAGGGCGGTTGAACTGTTATTTGTATTAAGCGAAACGTAGTTTAGGCTGACGCCTTCTAACAATTTAGTGTACGGAAAAAATCCTTTATGCAAGGCGGAAAGTTTCCATATATCACCCAAATAATATTTTAACTTTCGCACGTAAGTTAACTTATATCAATATCCTACACTTTGTATCTGAAAACACTGTACTTAAGTACGGAATGTTTCCTTTTTATTTTACGGCGTACTAAAAAATCGTAATGCTGTATGTAATTACAGTTTAAATGTGAAAAATAAAAATGAAATCAATGTTTATGCAAATGGTGGTTCAACACATGCGAAATCACCGTTACGCTAAGCGCTCTATACAGCTTTATAGTGGGTGGATTGTTAGTTATATTCGGTTTCACAATACTAGGCATCCTGCCGAGATGGGAGACAAAGAAGTAGAATTGTTTCTATCTCACTTAGTGAATAAAAAGAATGTAGCACCGGCTACTCAAGCCAGCGCACTCAATGCGTTGGCATTTCTTTATCGAGACATACTAGAAAAGCCTCTTTCCTTGAGCCTTGATTTTGTTACAAGTCGCAGGCAAGCCAAGTTACCTGTTGTGCTTACGCAAGACGAAGTGGTTGCGCTTTTTGCTCAACTTCCTGCTCATTTAAAGTTACCTATTTCGTTACTTTATGGAAGCGGGTTACGTTTAATGGAGGCTGTGAGGTTGCGTGTAAAAGACATTGATTTCGACTACAACGCTATTCGAATATGGGATGGTAAAGGCGGCAAACATCGTGTTGTTACTTTAGCATCAGAGCTAAAACCTGGGCTTAATCGGCAAATAAGTGTAGTTGAAAGTTACCTTATTGCAGATTTAGATAACCCTAGTTACCAAGGGGTATATTTGCCTCATCGTTTGCGTGTTAAATACCAAAATGCGCCTAAAGAACTTGGATGGCATTATCTTTTTCCTTCTGCGCGTTTATCGGTTGATCCCGAGAATGGAAAAACGCGTCGACATCATATTGATGAATCAAGCATACAAAAGGCGATAAGAATAACCGCAAGTGCGTGTGGGCTTAAAAAGAAGGTTACGCCGCATACCTTACGACATTCATTTGCTACTCACCTTTTACAGTCGGGTGCCGACATTCGTACTGTGCAAACGCAACTTGGTCATTCTGATGTGAAAACTACGCAAATTTACACTCATGTATTACAACAGGGGGCGCAAGGGGTAGTTAGCCCGCTTTCCCGTGTTTTAAAATAGTCGTGTTTGCTCAAGCTGTATTGTGCTTTACGAACCTCATGCAACAAAAAAGGGCCCGAAGGCCCTTTCAATAAAACGTAAATAATTAATTACACACGTTCAAATACAGTGGCTATACCTTGGCCTAAACCAATACACATGGTGGCTAAGCCTAGCTCTACATCTTGCGATTCCATCAGGTTAATCAAGGTACCTGATATACGTGAACCAGAACAACCTAGAGGGTGGCCTAGTGAAATAGCGCCGCCGTTAAGGTTAATCTTGTCATCAAGATTGTCCATCCAACCTAGTTGCTTAATGCACGATAGTGCTTGGGCAGCAAAGGCTTCGTTGAACTCAGCCAGTTGAATATCGTCCATGCTAAGGCCAGCACGTTTTAGGGCTTTTTGTGTTGCCGGTACTGGGCCGTAACCCATAATAGCTGCATCACAACCTGCCACTGCCATTGAACGAATTTTAGCGCGAGGTGTTAAACCTAGTGCTTTTGCTTTGTCGGCAGACATAAGCAACATGGCAGACGCACCGTCAGACAACGCTGATGATGTACCTGCTGTAACGGTGCCGTTTACTGGGTCGAACACAGGGCGAAGTTGCGCCATGCTTTCAGCTGTGCTTTCTGGGCGAATAACTTCATCATGGTCAATCAGTTTAAGCGTACCGTTGGCATCATGGCCTTCGATAGGCACAATCTCGTTAGCCCAGCGGCCTTCAAGGTGTGCTTTATGCGCTAGCTGATGCGAACGTGCGCCAAACGCATCTTGCATTTCACGAGTGATACCATTTTGACGACCAAGTAGCTCGGCGGTCATACCCATCATGCCAGAGGCTTTTGCGGTGTACTTAGCAAGGCCTGGGTGAAAGTCGATGTTGTAGTTCATAGGTACATGGCCCATGTGCTCAACACCACCAATCATGTATATATCGCCACGACCGCTCATAATGCCGCTAGTCGCATCATGCAATGCTTGCATCGATGAACCGCATAAACGGTTAACGGTGACTGCACCTGTAGTACGTGGAATTTGGGTTAGCAATTGCGCATTACGCGCAATGTTGAAACCTTGTTCTTTGGTTTGCTGTACACAGCCCCATATAATGTCTTCAATTTCTGCTGGATCAACACCTGGGTTGCGCTCAAGTAATGCGGTCATTAGCGCGGCAGACATAGTCTCTGCACGAACATTTCTAAATACACCGGCTTTCGAGCGTCCCATAGGGGTACGAACACAATCGATAACTACGACTTCTTTCATTATTAGTCTCCTTGGGAATTAAGCGAAGTAAGATTTACCTTCAGCGGCCATCTTGCGAACGCCATCTGAAATTTGGTAAATCGGGCCAAGACTGGCGTATTTGTCGGCTAGTTCGACAAAGTTCGCTAATCCCATTGTTTCAATCCAGCGGAATACACCACCGCGGAATGGAGGGAAGCCTAAACCGTAAAGTAAGGCCATATCTGCTTCAGCTGCAGTACCTACAATGCCTTCTTCTAGGCAACGAATTGCTTCGTTAGCCATAGGGATCATCAAGCGTGCAATAATGTCTTGCGCGTCGAAGTCTTTGGTATCGGCTGTAATAGGAGCAAGCAAGCTGTATGCTTCTTCAGCAGCCACTTTCGTAGGCTTACCGCGCTTGTCTTTACCGTAGTTATAAAAGCCTTTGCCATTTTTCTGGCCTAAGCGTTTTTCTTTATAAAGCACGGTTACTGGGTCGTCGCCAATACGTGCCATACGCTCTGGAATACCTGCTGCCATAACGTCTGCAGCGTGGTCGCCAGTATCAATACCAACAACATCCATTAGGTAAGCGGGGCCCATTGGCCAGCCGAACTGTTTTTCCATTACTTTATCAACAGCAACAAAATCAGCGCCATCTATTAGCAACTTACTGAAGCCTGCGAAGTAAGGGAACAATACGCGGTTTACCAAGAACCCTGGGCAATCGTTAACCACAATTGGGGTTTTACCCATGCGAAGTGTGGTGGCCACTACGGCATTAATAGTATCTTCCGAGGTATTTTCACCACGAATAATTTCAACCAATGGCATGCGGTGTACTGGGTTAAAGAAGTGCATACCACAGAAGCGTTCTGGCTTGTCTAAGCTTTTCGCTAATTGGTTAATTGAAATAGTAGAGGTGTTAGAACAGATGATAGCGTCATCGGCCACTACGTCTTCTACTTCTTTAAGCACTATGCCTTTTACTTTCGGGTTTTCAACAACGGCTTCAATCACAAGATCTGCATCTTTAAGCGTGTTGTAGTCAAGGGTAGGCGTAATAGCGTTAAGGGTTTTTGCCATGGTTTTGGCATCAACTTTACCGCGCTGCATACCTTTACCAAGAATATTGGCAGCTTCGTTTAAGCCTAGGTCTAGTGCTTCAGTGTTAATGTCTTTCATGATCACTGGCATGCCTTTAACAGCACTTTGATACGCAATACCGCCACCCATAATGCCCGCACCCAGTACGGCATTAAGTTTTACCTCTTTTGTGGCAGCTTTAGCTTGTTTCTTACCTTTACTTCTTACTAGCTGGTCGGCTAGGAAAATACCAATTTGCGCTTGCGCTGCATCGGTTTTAGTTAGGGCAACAAAGCCAGCGTTTTCAAGCTTAAGTGCGCCATCGCGGTCAAGGCCTGCGGCTTTTTGAACGGTTTCTACCATTTTGTGCGGAGCAGGGTAGTGCTTGCCTGCTTGGGCAAATACCATGGCTTGTGCGGTAGAAAAACTCATCATAGCTTCGTTTTTATTTAGCTGTAATGGGGCTTTCTTCTGAGCACGACGTGCTTCCCATTTGAACTTGCCATCTGCGGCATCTTTTAGCATAGAAAGTGCGCTGTCGCGTAATGACTCTGGTGCAACTACGGCGTCAACGGCGCCTTCAGCAAGGGCTTTTGCGCCTTTTCTGTCTTTACCTGTGGTCATCCACTCTAGTGCATTGTCGGCACCAATTAAGCGAGGTAAACGTACGGTGCCACCAAAGCCAGGCATTATGCCTAATTTAACTTCTGGTAGGCCAATAGAGGCAGTTGTATCTGCAACGCGAAGGTCACAGGCTAGTGTCATTTCACAGCCACCACCCAATGCAAAACCGTTAATGGCAGCAACGGTAGGGAAAGGCAAATCTTCGAAGCGGTCAAACACCTGAGACGTGTTTGCTACCCAGTTTAGTACTTCGGCTTCATCCATCGCGAATAAGCCGGTAAATTCGGTGATATCAGCACCTACAATAAATGCAGATTTTGCGCTGCGTACTACTAAGCCTTTAACACCGCTTTCTTTAAGCAATGCTTGGGTTGCTTCATCAAGTTCTGTCACCGTTTGGCGGTCGAACTTGTTTACTGAACCTTCGGCATCAAATACCAGTTCAGCAAAGCCATCATCTAACAGACTGACGGATAAACTCTTGCCTGTGTATATCATTATCATCTCCTTCGGCGTTGGCCGGGATAGTAGTGTAGCAATCTAACCATTCGCTATAAGCGTATAAACCAAACATACATTCTGGTCGTACCACAACACTAATGCGTTAGGGTGGCTAGCTTTTTAACTAAACTTAAACAAAATATCAATGAAAAATTCAAACGAGCGTTTCAATTGTTAAAAATGGAGGTCATTCATCGAAAATCAAGCTTCATTTCAATAATAGTGCTTGTATAATGGATGCTATTGACGCAAAGCGCCAATCCAGCAAAACAATAATCTACAATCATGATGTAAATGGTTGTAAGTCATAATCATCAACGCTGGCACTTTTTACTTCTGTGGCACGGATCCATGCCGATAATTTATCGGCTTTCACGCAAGCATCGTTTTATCATTACACCAACTCTGGTGTATTTGAATGCAATAAGGGGTAGGAGTTCACATTGTGTCGTATAAAGTAGGAATAAATTTTTTTCCAACTGCACTCGCATTTTTCAAGCAGTTGCCTTTGCATAAGCCATTGGGGTTATTTACGTTAGTGGCTATTTCAAGCTGCCTTCAGCTAAGCCATGCGCAAGTTTCGCCGCTATTCCCTGATGACATCTACGCCGATGAGCGGGCACGTTTCTTAATTTTAGAAAAAAGCTTACGAACCCTACCGAAAAGACGTTTAGAAGATTTAGACGAAGAAATTTACGGGTTGGCGAATTATCCACTCTATCCGTATCTACTTCGTTTGCGATTAGAACGCACCATGTCGCTTAAAACTCAGCGTGAAGTAGAACAGTTTCTAGAAGATTACGCGGGGCAACCTGTTAGTTATGGTTTGCGCTATAGATGGTTAAACTACCTTGCCTCCCGCGGCCACGAAAACGCGTTTTTAAGTAGTTATCGTGATGGCATGGGCGCTAAACTTACCTGCCAAGCCTTGGGTTACAAATTAAAACGTACCGACGATCCCAAACCTGTGCTAACGGATGTAGACCCTCTTTGGTACAGCGGCCAGTCGCAGCCCGATGAATGCGACCCTCTATTTGCAAAGTGGCGAAGTAATGGCCTCATGACGCCAGATAAAGTGGTTAAGCGTATTGCCATTGCAGCGAAAGAAGATAATCGCCGCATTATTCCTTACCTCAAACGCCAATTGCCAACCAGTCATCAATATCTTGCCGATGCGTGGTCGGCAGTGTCTCGCGACGTAAGCTTAGTCAATCGAAGTCGCCTGTTTCCTTTGAAACACAAAAACAGCGAAGCTGAAATATTAACCTGGGGTATAGAAAAACTGGCGTGGAGAAACCCTAAAGCGGCAATAAAGGCTTACAATACCTACGCCCCTAAAGAGATTTTTTCCGTGCCTGAATTACATATTATTCAACGGGCTATTGCCTTAAGTGCTACTTTAGATTTCTTACCTGAAGCCCATGAATGGCTAGATAAGGCCGATATCGCAGGTGCTAGCGATGATGTGAAACTTTGGCATGTGTCGTTTTTGCTTCGCGGCAAACAATGGCAGCGGGTCGTCGATGTGATTGATGCCGCCAGTCCTGAACTCCAGCAAGAGGAAAACTTCCGCTATTGGAAAGCCCGCGCGCTTGAAGAACTAGGGAATGTGATGCAGGCTACGGTGATGTATCAGCAACTGTCCACCGAACGCAATTATTATGGTTTTATGGCGAGTGCCCGTATTAATAGTCAGCCTAATTTGGCACATACGCCAGCGCCTCTGGTGCAAAGTGCGGTGCACGCTATTGCGAATACCCCCGCTACCCAACGGGCAATGGAATTTTACCGTTTAGAGCGTTCTACGAGTGCGCGTCGAGAGTGGCGCTATTTGCTATCGAATTTACCCGATTCACAAGTGACTGATGCAGGAGTGCTAGCTTACGAGTGGGGTATATACGACCAAGCCATCATCAGTTTCGCTAAAAGTGGTTATTGGGACGATGTTGAGCGTCGTTTCCCCTTGGCGTTCGAGTCACAATTTAGTGAAAAGAGTGAAACCTACGACGTATCAAAAGCGTTTGCGATGGCAATCGCCCGTCGTGAAAGCTCTTTCATGGTAGACGCAGTATCGCCGGTGGGCGCGGCAGGGTTAATGCAACTTATGCCAGGTACCGCGCAATACTTAGCCAAAAAGAAAGTCAGTCGAAATACCTTGTTTCAAGTTGAGAATAATCTCGACTACGGTGTGCAGTATTTACGTTATCTAGGCGATAAGCTTGATAATAATCCTGTATTGGTGTCGGCGTCGTATAACGCTGGCTGGCGTAAAGTGTTGGAATGGTTACCCGCAGGCGAAGCGTTGCCAGTGGACATTTGGATTGAGAATATTCCTTACAAAGAAACCCGTAGTTACGTGAAAGCGGTATTGGCTTATCAGTATATCTACGAGCATCAGTTAGGTGAAAATAAAAACGTGTTTCCGCAGCTTACCCAAGATGTTATTCCTTCATCAAGTGCCGTTAGCACCCACCCTGTAACGGGAACCTTGCAATTAGCGCCTCACTAGCGCAGATGTTTAACTAATGATACAAGCCGCTCGGTGAAAGCTAAGCGGCTATCGTGGTACACTATTCTCCTTTAAGAGAGCGTACTCAAGTCGCCTTAGAAGAGAAGCACACTTAACGACAATGGCTAATATTATTCACTTCTCGCACTTAGTGAAGCTAGCGTAGAACCTGCGATTTGAAACGGCTGGTAACGCGTTGCTCATTGAAGAAGGCCAGTTAGCCATGCAAATCAAAAAACTTAAATGAGGTGTTATGTCAAAACATCAGGCAAGCTATCAGCAACATATCGATGAACTTCAATCTCGCACTCGCGAAGCACTTCAGCGTGAAGGGCTAGAAGGGTTAGTCATCCATTCAGGGCAAGGCAAGCGCTTGTTCTTAGACGATAACCATTATCCATTTAAGGTAAACCCACAATTTAAAGCATGGGTGCCGGTTATCGATAACCCCAATTGCTGGTTAGTGGTTAATGGTGAAGATAAGCCTACCCTTATTTTTTATCGCCCAGAAGACTTCTGGCACAAAGTACCGCCAGAGCCACAAGATTTTTGGACCGACAGCTTCAATATTATTTTGCTTCAACAAGCCGATGCTGTCGAGAAGCACCTGCCTTACGATAAGCGTGGTTTTGCTTATGTTGGAGAATACATTGAAGTAGCTAAAGCATTAGGGTTTGAAAACGTAAACCCAGATAGAGTGCTGCATTATTTGCATTACCAACGGGCGTATAAAACCGATTACGAACTAGAGTGTATGCGTGAAGCAAACAAGCTGGCGGTAGCAGGGCACAAAGCGGCAGAGCAAGCCTTTATTGAAGGCAAAAGTGAATTTGATATTAATTTAGCGTACAGCGCAGCGTGCCGCCAAGGCGATAACGACGTGCCTTACACAAGTATTATTGCGCTAAACGAACACGCGGCAATTCTGCATTACATGCAGTGCGATACCATTGCCCCAAAGCAGTCTCGTTCTTTCTTAATTGATGCAGGAGCAAATTATCACGGTTATGCTGCTGATATCACCCGAACCTACAGTCAAAACTCGACGCTATTTTCAGACCTTATTCAAGCCGTGGATAAAGTTACGCTAACCTTGGTAGATTCGCTTAAGCCAAGTGTCGCCTATACCGATATTCATTTGCTTGCCCATGCAGGTATAGCTCAAATCCTACAAGACACAGGCATTGTGAATCTTCCGGCGGCAGATATTGTTGAACAAGGTATTACGCGAACGTTCTTCCCTCACGGCATTGGCCACTTTTTAGGGCTGCAAGTACACGATGTAGGTGGTTTGGTAAATGACGACAGAGGTACACCTAAGCCTGCCCCTGAAGATCATCCTTTCTTACGTTGTACGCGCATGATTGAAGCGCGCCAGGTGTTTACCATCGAGCCTGGTTTGTATTTTATTGACAGCTTGCTCAGAGACTTAAAAGCCACCCCAGCGTCGAAATACATCAATTGGGATACGGTAGATACGTATCGTCCATTCGGTGGTATTCGCATTGAAGACAATATCATTGTGCACCGCGATAAGAACGAAAACATGACCCGAGATCTTAATTTAAAATGATCTCATCGCCACGCATCACTCTATGATTAATAGCGTTAGGCTTAAAAATTATAGATGCGCTCAGCGAGAACAATGAAAAAAGACAGCCACTTGAGCTGTCTTTTTTTATGGTTATTAAGCACTTTACCAATAGTGTTAGGCTAAGTAATGGAACGACTCAAGGCATAGGGAGCAGACATGCAGCAACCCGATATTCTAAATCTCATTATAGTGGCAACCTTAGCTGGCCTCGCTATGCCTGCTGGTGCGCTCTTATCTAAGGTAAAAGGCTTCCGTCCTAAGTGGTTAGAACAAGAATTGCGTCACGGTATTTTAGCCTTGGGGGCGGGTGCGTTAATTTCAGCGGTAGCATTAGTGTTGGTGCCTGAAGGTATCAAAGACGTATCGGTTTTAATGGCGTGTAGTTGTTTTGTCGGCGGGGCACTTGCCTTTATGGCGTTGGATATTTATCTGGCAAAAAAGAAAACCGCAGGAAGCCAACTTGCCGCCATGTTAAGTGATTTTGTGCCAGAATCGGTAGCGCTAGGCACCACTGCCGCACTAGGTGGAGGTACTATGTTGTTAGGCGTGTTAATAGCAGTACAAAATCTACCAGAAGGGTTTAATGCTTATCGTGAAATGACCCCAGCAAACAAAAACCGTAGTACTAAGCTTATTTGGATTTTTGTATTGATGAGCTTACTTGGCCCAATAATGAGCGCAGTAGGGTTTTATTATTTGGCAGATTTCCCCGTCATCATGAGTGGCATTATGCTATTTGCAGCAGGGGGAATTTTGTATTCAGTATTTCAAGACATAGCCCCTGGTATTCGCATGGAAAACCATTGGTTACCCCCCTTAGGCGCAATACTTGGCTTTTTAGTGGGGCTGGTGGGCGCTATGCTTGAAGCGGGTTAACGCACTAACTAGTGCGTTCTACCGAGATATGAGCAAGAGCAATCAATGCCTCTTTGTAAGGTGAATCTGGAATAATAGATAAACTATCAATGGCCATTTTCACTTCGTTGTTGGCACACGTGCGGGTGTAATCGAGTGCCCCAGTGCTTTCCATGATTTGTTGAATGCGGGTAAGGTGAGGTAAACCGTTGCTTTGCTCTATGGCATCGCGAATAAGGGCTTTATCTTCTTCACTGTCGGTATTCCACATTGCATATAGCAAAGGTAGCGTAGGCTTTCCTTCCGCTAGATCATCACCTGCGTTTTTGCCCATTTCATCACTGTCGGCCATGTAATCTAGAATATCGTCGGCTAACTGAAAGGCGGTGCCTAAGTGCTTGCCGTATTCTTGCATGGCATGCTCTACGTTTTCTGGTTGGTCGGTCAATACCGCTGCCAGTTGCGTAGCCGCTTCAAACAAGCGGGCGGTTTTACCGTAAATTACGTCGAAATACCGTGCTTCTGTGGTAGAGGCATCGTTGCAGTTCATTAACTGCAATACTTCACCCTCGGCAATTTGATTGGTTGCTTCAGATAAAATGTCCATAACACGCATGCGTTTTAAACTTACCATCATCTGAAATGAGCGGGTATATAGAAAGTCACCTACTAAAACTGATGCTTGGTTACCAAATACGGCGTTAGCGGTTTCACGTCCGCGTCGCATGGTCGATTCATCTACCACATCGTCGTGCAACAAGGTGGCGGTATGTATAAATTCAACAATAGCGGCGAGGGTATGGTGGTCAGCATTTTCAATGCCCATTGCACGTGCACTTAACACGGTAAGTAATGGGCGAAGGCGCTTACCGCCACTATTAACAATGTAGAATCCCAATTGATTAATAAGTGCAACGTCAGAGTCGACTTGCTGTTGAATCAAGTGGTTAACCGCTTGCATATCATCGTTTGATAGCGCGCGTATTTGATTTATATCCATTGGCATGGGCGTAAAAACTTATTCATTTCTTAGGCAATTATAGGGGCTGATTGTACCTGAATGCGCTGTACTATCCACCCAATTAAACACATTAGCCACCCAATTAAACGCATTGGCCACCGAATTAAACGCATTGGCCACCGAATTAAACGCATTGGCTACCGAATTAAACGTATTACCCAGCCAATTCAACCGAATCGCAGTCGACATGTCTTGAAAAGGTCACGGTGAACATATCTTCGGGAATTGCACAGCCAATTATCAATCAGTCGTTAATATATACTTAATATACTTACGTTAAGTCTCATTATAGGTGCTATCACTCAATTTTGATGTGAAATGTGTATTTTCAGAAATATTCTTTTTGCTAGCTGCGAAGTTCAGATCAAAATGCTACAATCTCGGATCTGTTATTCGATCGTTTTGATCACGGTGATTTAAAGGCGCGGTTTATGCGCGTTTTTATGATCAGATCGGCGCGGTTGGATCGTATTCGATTTTCCATCTACAGATAACGCATTCCATGCTTTTATTAGTTATAAATGCTTATCGAATTTGGCGGTTATCATCTCGAATTTTACCGTTTGTCCATTTACTTAGCGCTGTTTTCTAAGTGTGACAACGTGCATTTTTGGGTGAATTCACGCAAAAATTCACCCATGTTGGAAAAATAATCTACTTTTATCAGAATCGGGGTTGTGATTTGCGGATGTTTCACGTACAATTCGCGCCCTGTTTTTTGAATTGATTGCGTCAGTGACGCAGAGCGGAGTTAACTATGTACGCGGTTTTCCAAAGTGGCGGTAAACAACACCGTGTGGCCGAAGGCCAAACCGTTCGTCTAGAAAAAATCGAAGTTGCCCCAGGTGACACGATTGAATTCGACAAAGTTTTAATGGTAAGCAACGGTGACGACGTAAAAATCGGCACACCAAACGTTGCTGGTGGTAAGGTGACTGCTGAGGTGGTTACACACGGTCGTGGCGATAAAATTAAAATCGTTAAGTTCCGTCGTCGTAAGCATTCACGTAAGCAGATGGGTCACCGTCAGTGGTTCACGGAAGTGAAAATTACTGGCATTAACGCTTAATAGGAGCACGAACACATGGCACATAAAAAAGCTGGTGGTAGTACCAAAAACGGTCGTGATTCAGAGAGTAAACGCCTAGGTGTTAAACGCTTTGGTGGAGAATCTGTTCTTGCTGGTAACATCATTGTTCGTCAACGTGGTACTCGTTTCCACGCTGGTGACAACATGGGTATCGGTAAAGACCACACGTTGTTTGCATTAAAAAGCGGTAAAGTTCAGTTTGATGTTAAAGGACCGAACAACCGTAAATTTGTAAGCATCGTAGCAGAGTAAGCGCCTTAGCTACTCGCCGAACAGGCTTAGAAAAACCCCGCGCTTGCGGGGTTTTTTGTTTTATGGAAACCCGAGCTTTAGTATCTGGGCAGTACATAACAATTTGGTGTAAACTTAGTAGTTAAATACTGAGTATAAATAACCCCTACGGCAACAATGCCCGGAGTGATAAATGAAATTTGTAGATGAAGCTGAAATTCGTGTTGAAGCCGGTGACGGCGGCAACGGCGTAATTGGCTTTAGAAGGGAAAAATATGTTCCCAAAGGTGGCCCTGATGGTGGCGACGGGGGCGACGGCGGTAGTGTTTTTCTTCTTGCCGATGAAAACCTGAATACATTGATCGACTATCGTTTCGAGCGTTTCCACCGTGCAGAGCGTGGCCAAAATGGTCAAGGCGCTAACTGTATTGGCCGTGGCGGTAAAGATTTAACGGTAAGTGTTCCAGTAGGAACCCGAGCTACCGACAGCGATACCGGTGAAGTACTTGGCGACCTTACTCGTCATGGGCAACAGCTTAAAGTGGCACAAGGTGGGTTTCACGGTTTAGGTAATGCGCGTTTTAAGAGCAGTACTAACCGTGCACCACGTCATAAAACCAACGGTACGCCAGGCGAAATTCGTAATTTAAAACTCGAATTAATGCTATTGGCCGATGTGGGTTTACTAGGTATGCCGAATGCAGGTAAATCTACGTTTATCCGCTCTGTATCTGCAGCTAAGCCTAAAGTGGCCGATTACCCGTTTACTACGCTAGTACCAAACCTAGGTGTAGTTCGTCAAGACGCACAGCGCAGCTTCGTAGTAGCCGACATTCCTGGGCTTATTGAAGGTGCAGCTGACGGCGCAGGTTTAGGTATTCGTTTCCTTAAGCATTTAGAGCGCTGCCGTATACTGCTTCATGTTGTAGACATTATGCCTGTGGATGAAAGCGATCCAGCTGAAAATGCCAAGGCTATTGTTGAAGAGCTCGAAAAGTACAACCCTAAATTAGCAAGTAAACCTCGCTGGTTAGTGTTTAACAAAGTCGATTTGATGCTTGAAGAAGAAGCCAATGAGCGCTGCAAAGAAATTGCCGCACAAATTGGTTGGGAAGGCCCAATATACCAAATATCTGCTTTCCAGAAGATTGGCTTAGAGCCGCTTTGCCGAGAAATCATGGACTTCATCGATACGCTTCCAACCGAAGTTATTGCAGAAGAAGAAACGAAAGATGTTGAGTTCAAGTGGGATACTTACCATCGTAATACGTTAGAAGCACAAGAAGCTGACTTAGGCGACGACTTCGAAGACAATTTAAGTGATGACTTAGACGATGATGAAGATTGGGACGAAGATGACTACGATGTAGAAGTTGAGTACCGTCGTTAACTAAAAAAGCATGCACGCTTATTTCAGTGCTAAACGAACAACATTAAAACCGCTAGTTTGCGAAAACTAGCGGTTTTTTATTAAAAGCTTCTGATTTTTTTAAATACACAGTTTACATGCCAAGCTGGTAAGTATTTTTATCAGCTTACTGATGTACAGATTTAAGTAAAAACGCTGATAACAGAGCCGATTCTGTGGCTTGTAAAACTGAATGCGTTCTGTCCAATATGGCGTTTCTGTAATTGGGAAGGTTTAGGTGGTAATAAGTTTCCTCTAATAACCCGGCTAAACTTTTTACTTTATGTATCAAGGCATCGTTTTCACCCCCATCTACTTCTAAGAGAATAACCGCAATATCAAAAGCGCAACCTAAGTAAGGAATAGCTTCTGTGTATTGTCCGCAGTGCAGTAAAAGCGTGCCTTGCATCTCGTCTCTGGCCATAAAGTGAAGCGCTTGCTCCGGGTTGTTGTAAATCCAATCTTCGTGTTTTGCACACAAGTAAGTTATTTGCATTTGCTTGCCCTCCTAATTACACCCTAGACGATATAGTATATTATCGCAAATGATAATTGTTTTTATTTGCATGTGGTTCGTAATTAAGATTGACTCGTCTCGCTTTTTTCACCCTAGCAACGCGCAGTAGACAATAAGGCCCAGCAGACCATATGGGGAGAAAGGAGAAAGGAGAAAGGAGAAAGAGGAAGACTATTTGATCTGTATCTAAGTAAGTCAAAAATGAGAAAATAAACAGGACAGAAAAGTGGCTAGGTTTGTTTAAATTCATAGTAACTGGGGCAGGTAAGTCGAAGGGTGTTATCGCCTCGGTTTTAATCAGTTATCATAGGTGCAATTGAAACACTTTTGGTCAGTATTACTATGAAAATTGCGATGATTGCCGCGATGGCTAATAACCGTGTTATCGGAGCTGATAACGACATGCCTTGGCATTTGCCAGCAGATTTGAAACATTTCAAACAAGTAACCATGGGTAAGCCTGTCATTATGGGGCGTAAAACCTATGAGTCTATCGGACGCGCTTTGCCGGGAAGACCGAATATTGTTATCACTACAAACAGCGCTTACAGTTTGCCAGACGCGTCGGTTGTATCATCACCTGAAGCGGCTATCGAATATGCTTCAGCATTAGAGAGTCACCCAGATGAGGTTATGATTATTGGTGGTGGCACCATTTATCAGGCGTTTTTAGATAAGGCTGATACTTTGCACCTAACATTTATTAATTTGGCAGTAGAAGGCGATACACAGTTTCCTGATTATGATGCCCATGGCCATTGGAAAGAGAAAAGCCGTGAGGAGCACACCGCTGATGAGAAGAACCCACATAACTACACTTTTGTGAGTTTAACCAGGGTTTAAGACTACAAACAAAAATGCCGAGGGCAAAATGCGCCTCGGCATGGTGTTAGTACAATGTGCTATTAATTCATTTGGTTAAATAAATTTTCTAGCGATAGGCCTTGGTGGCCTAGAATGTCTCGCAATCGACGTAATGCCTCTACTTGAATTTGACGAACTCGTTCACGAGTAAGACCAATTTCAGCACCCACATCTTCAAGCGTTGAGGGCTCATAACCCATTAATCCAAAGCGTCTTGCCAACACTTCACGTTGCTTAGGGTTGAGTTCTTCCAGCCAGCCAACAATATTTGATTTGATGTCTGAGTCTTGTAAGTTCTCTTCTGGACCGAATTCTTTTTCATCGGCTAGAATATCTAACAACGCTTTATCGTTTTCGCCACCAATTGGGGTATCTACCGACGTAATACGTTCATTAAGTCGCAGCATCTTGGTAACGTCTTCGACAGGTTTGTCTAAGGCAAGTGCAATTTCTTCAGCAGTAGGTTCGTGATCGAGTTTCTGAGATAACTCACGAGCTGCACGTAAATATACATTAAGTTCTTTTACAACATGGATAGGTAACCGAATCGTGCGCGTTTGATTCATAATTGCGCGTTCAATGGTTTGTCTTATCCACCAGGTTGCGTACGTTGAAAAACGAAAACCACGTTCGGGATCGAACTTTTCAACAGCACGTATAAGTCCTAGATTCCCTTCTTCGATTAAATCTAACAGGGCAAGACCGCGGTTGTTGTATCGACGCGCTATTTTCACTACTAGGCGTAAATTGCTAACAATCATGCGCTTGCGTGAGGCTTCACATCCACGTAGAGCCTTTCTGGCGAAAAACACTTCTTCTTCTGCACTAAGCAGAGGCGAGAAGCCGATTTCACCTAGATATAACTGTGTGGCGTCTAGATTTTTTGGTTGGTCGTCTTGGCTTAACACTAATTCTTCTGAATTGGTGTCAGTGTCATCAGATATTATTTTATCTGTTTTCAGATCGGCTGGTATATCAATGACATTTAAGTCATCTTTCGTATTTGATTCTAGGCTTTGATTTATATGACCCACAATGAATCTCCTGCTTCAAGGTTTACCTTACGACGTTTCTCCTTAATTCGTTTCTTATTGTTATTTGTTATTATTATGGTCGTGTAGCTGGCAGATAACGCAGTGGGTCTAAAGACTTTCCACGATACCTAACTTCAAAATGAAGTTTTACCGAATTTGTTCCGCTGTCACCCATGGTGGCGATTTTTTGCCCCGCTGACACCCAGTCTCGTTCTTTAACGATAATGTTGTCGTTGTATGCGTAGGCACTTAAAAAGGTGTCGGTATGTTTGATAATAACCAAATTACCGTAGCCTCTTAAGGCGCTTCCTGAATAAACAACTTTTCCATCTGCTGCCGCGTGTATCGATGTACCTTTTGCCGCAGCGATATCAATTCCTTTGTTGCCCGACTCTGACTTACTGAACGTTTCAACAACCCTACCTTTGGTAGGCCAAACCCACTTCTTTACCTTGTTAGGAAAACTATTGGCTGCCGTTATTTTGACGCTTTCTGACGGCCTGTTGACGCTCGTAACGTTTTGTCGCTTAACAACTTTTTCACCTTCACCATACGCCCGTGGTTTGGGGGGGTCAATCAAACTTTTGTCTACTGTTGTCGTGGTCGGATCTGCTGACTGAGTGGTCTGCGGCTTGGATCTTGTCGAAATCTTTACAATTTTAGGGGGGGGAGTGATGCGTAATTCTTGACCAGGGAAAATACGATAAGGTTCTGATAAACTGTTAAATTTAGCGATATCTCGATAGTCATTTCCGGTATACCAAGCGATGCCAAAAAGGGTGTCTCCTGGCTGTACTTTATAGGTATCTGATGTGAATCCACCAGACTCTTGATCTGCTTGACTATTTAATAGAACAACGGGGGCAGGGCCGGTTCGGCTACTGCAACTTTGTAGTAGCAGTAGCACAGCACCAATCAGAACTAAGCGGTATGACATCGCTCTGCTATTATCGCAAGATAAGGTAAGCGGCAACAGCCAATAGCACCACTGCCCAGCCTAATACTTCCACATATTGGCGTAGCTTTGCTTCCATAGGGGCGCCGCCCCAGCGCATAAGTCCTGCGACCAAGAAAAATCTTGCGCCACGGCCTACCGCAGAGGCAATAAGAAACGGAAAGAACGCCATTTGTAGAAAGCCAGCACTGGTAGTGAAGACTTTATAGGGAATAGGGGAGAACCCCGCTACAAACACCACCCAAACGCCGTAATCGGCAAACCACTGCGTCGCAGTTTCTATTTTGTGGGTATAGCCCCAACTTTCAATGATAGGCGCTAACCATGCATCAAAGGCAAAATACCCCAGCCAATAACCCGCTATCCCCCCAAAAATAGACGCAAGCGTAGTAATAAGCGCGAAGCGCCACGCTTTGTCCGGTTGAGACAACGACATGGGCGCAAGCATGACATCAGGTGGAATTGGGAAAAATACTGACTCAGCAAAACTAAGCCCGCCTAAATATTTAACCGCATGGCGGTGTCTAGCCCATCGAAGTGCCATGTCGTACATTGGCTCGAACAATTTCACAATAGCTCTCCTGCTACTAAGGGAACAAAACGCACCGCTTCTATTGTGGTGGTTTTTAGCTCGCCTTCTATCCTGTCGATACACAATAGAGACTGCTGTTCATTTCCTACGGGAATGATCAGGCGGCCTCCTTCTTTTAATTGATCGCATAAATCTTGCGGCAAACTACTGGCCGCAGCCGTCACAATAATGGCATCGTAAGGACCTTTAGATGTCCACCCTTTCCATCCATCACCATGCTTCATGGCAATATTATGTAAATCGAGTTGGTTCATCCGTCTTTTTGCATGAAACTGTAGCGATTTGATTCGTTCTACGCTGAATACAGCCGAAAAAAGCTGTGCAAGAATAGCGGTCTGATAACCAGAACCTGTACCAATTTCTAACACTTTTTCAGGTTTATTCGGACTATCTAGCAGCAGTTCAGTCATTTTCGCAACAATATAGGGTTGCGAAATGGTTTGCCCCTGCCCGATAGGCAGCGCAGTATTCTGATAGGCTTTATGCTTAAGCGCATCAGGTAAGAATGTTTCCCGGGGTGTACCGGCAATGGCATTGAGCACAGGCTGCGAACGGATCCCTTCATCATAAAGCAGCTGTGCTAGCGCATCCCCTTTTCTGGAGGCTCTCATGGTGGTGCTTATTATCCTTATTATCGGCCGCGCATTATTCGGTTATTTGGCTAACCATTCTTTCATATTGTCTAAGCTTTGGTAGGCAGTCATATCTACACTCAGCGGGGTAACGGAGCAATATCCGTTTGCCACTGCGTGAAAGTCTGTACCTGGGCCTGCATCTTGTTCTGAACCTGCTGGGCCATACCAATAGATGGTTTGACCAAACGGGTCTTTATCTTCAAACATAGGTTCAGCACGATGTCGGCGACCCTGTCTGGTAACTTCTATACCTTTAAGTTCATCATAGGGTATATCAGGAACATTTACGTTCAAAATTTGATTTGCAGGTAAAGGATGAGATTGAAGTTTACGGATAATATCTAGCACTACTCGAGCTGCTGTTTCAAAGTTCTCACCTTTCTTACTGGCAAGCGACACGGCAATGGCAGGCAAGCCCATATATCGCCCTTCCGTCGCCGCGGCTACCGTACCTGAATAAACTACATCATCGCCTAAGTTAGCACCATGATTAATGCCAGATACCACCAGTTCGGGGTCATCTTTTAATATTCGGCTGATACCTAAATGAACACAGTCTGATGGCGTGCCATTGACAGAATAAAAGCCACTGTCCATGCGTTGAATACGAAGGGGTTGATGTAACGAAAGGGCGTTACTTGCGCCGCTACAGTTACGATCGGGGGCGATAACAGTAATATCGTGCTCGCTGGCGATGGTTTTGTGCAAAATAGCTAAGCCTTTTGCAAACACACCATCATCGTTACTCATTAGGATTTTCATGCAATCTCAACTAAATACTGTGAATGGGAGAAACGGTTTCAACACATTCCCTAAGTACGGATGTGGCAAAACAACCGCTAGGTAATGAAAAAGATAGGGTTAATGTATCACCCTTACTTTGCCATTCAAGTTGCGATGGCCATATTTTTATTGCACGACGTTCTTGCTCGAAGCCACATTGCCCTAGGAAGTCGATAACTTCAGGATGGCCCGTCGCTACTTTCTCCTCCGTAGCGTTTGCTTCTGATGTGGTAACTAAGTCACCCTTTCCCCAAAGCGGTGCCGAAGGACATACATCTTTGTCTTCATAACGTTGCTGACTGCCTTGCTGCTTGTCATCGTCAATAAAGAAACTGTTTGAGCCGGTTAATACCAAGGCATCACCGGTAAGTACTTTATCGAAGGTCTCGTTTTCTAAACGAGTAGAGATGACCTCATTGAATAGCCAGCTACGCAAGGCCGATAATGCCATAGAGCGCTTATTTCTATGACGAATGGTTTCACCGTTTATCATCCGCTCAGCCATGGCAAGGTTGCCACCGCGCTGCACTTCACCTTGCTCGTTCACACGCATGACCCCAAAGCGCTGTTCGCCATAATAATTAGGCACACCATGTTTGGCGATTTCCTGCAGGCGTTCTTCAATGGCTTCAGGGTGTACAACTTGACGCAGCGTAATGGTGAAGGCATTACCTTTTAATTGACCGGTACGAAGTTTTCTATTGTGGCGAGTTTGCTTAATAACCCGCACATCTTCTAGCTCAAAATCGCTAAAATCGAAATCAGCTTGCCCTGGTGCATGCAAACCAAACCACTGACGGGTAAGAGCATACTTATCTTTGCGGCCAGCATAAGTTACTTGGCGAAGGGGCAATTTGGTATAGCGAGCCAGTTGTTCAGCCACAAAAGCAGTATTGGTATTCATTTTCTCTACAAAAATGAATTGATGCTCGCCTTCACCGCAGGGTTCATAACCTAAGTCTTCCACAACCTGAAAGTCATCAGGTTGGAATTTAAATAAGCCAGTTGAAACGGGTTTATTGAAGTAGTAATTCCAGTGTTGAGTATGTAATGGTTTCATATCTTTTCCAGTAACACGACCGCATGTGCAGCAATGCCTTCCTTTCTGCCTGTATATCCTAACTTTTCTGTCGTAGTCGCTTTTACGTTGATTGCATCAAGCTCGCAATGACAGTCTTTGGCTATGATTTCTCGCATGGCCTGAATGTGTGGTGCCATTTTTGGGGCTTGCGCCACTATGGTCATATCGGCATTGCCTAAGGTATAGCCTTTTTCATTGACTACGTGAACCACATGCCTGAGTAGTACACGACTATCGGCACCTGAATAGGCGTCATCAGTATCGGGAAAATGTTTGCCAATATCACCTAGGGCTGCAGCGCCAAGTAAAGCGTCGCATAACGCATGTAGTAATACGTCGCCATCAGAATGGGCGACTAGGCCTTGTTCATAGTCAATGCTTACACCACCAATAAGAATGGGGCCGTTACCACCAAATTTATGAACGTCGAAACCGTGTCCTATTCGCATTCTACTTGTGCCTTCTGTCGTTGATGTAAGTAAAAATCTGCCAAGGGTAAATCCCCAGGGTGGGTTATTTTAATATTGGCTGGGTCGCTATCAATAAGTGCAACCTTGTACCCGCTGTATTCTATGGCCGATGCTTCATCGGTAATGGATGCGCCAGCGGCGAGCCCATCGTATAACGCGTTCTTAAGCAGCGTAGTGGGAAACAACTGCGGCGTAAGGGCATGCCATAAATTTTCTCTACTTTCAGTATGAAGAACCGTTGGAAAATTGGCATTAGCAGCCTGGCTATCGGCACCTCGTTTCATGGTATCTCGTACCCGAGACGCTAAAATACCGCCTGCTACCTGTTCATTATTCATCACCGTTAGCAATTGAGTAATGTCATGAGCACTTACGCAAGGACGCGCGGCATCGTGCACTAATGCCCACGTATTTTCTGGCAGGGTGTTTACGGCATTCAGCACAGAGTCAGCCCGTTCATTGCCACCTTCTACGACTTTAACCTTCGGATTCTTAGCAATGGCAAGAGAAGGGAAGTAGGTGTCGTGAGGGCTAATGGCAATAACAAGGTAATCGATGGCGTGATGGTTTAGCAGTATTTCAACGGTGTGTTCAAGAATCGTTTTCCCTTGAAGGGTTAAATACTGTTTGGGGCGATCAGCCTGCATTCGGCTGCCAATTCCAGCTGCGGGAATAACCGCAACCACAGAGGAGGATGTCATGTTACTCACTTAGTTTCTGGCGGTAAAATCCGGTAAAAAGTTTCCCCTTGCTTAATCAGACCTAATTCATTGCGAGCACGCTCTTCAATGGCTTCTAAACCTACTTTAAGGTCGGTGATATCTGCGTTTAGCAAGGCATTTCGCTGCGCAAGGTTTGCGTTTTGTTGGGCTTGAGCTTTTACTTCCTGCTCTCGACTAAGATAGTCAGGAATACTGTTTTTCCCAAACCATAGCCGATACTGCAACAACCCTAATAGGGTGATGAGTACAATAGAAAGCCATTTATCTTGCCACACAAAATCACCTAAAAACCGGTAAGCGGAGGAAAATTTAAAAAGGGCAGTAAACTGCCCTCTACGTTATGACCTATTATGCCGCGAAGGGCTTAGGAATCAAAGGTGCTTTATTCACCTTGCCCTAATTTCCCTTTGAGTTTGTCGAACAATTTATTCTTTTGTTCTTCAACCACACTGCTCAATTGGCTTTGAAGTAGTTCTTGTAAGGCCCCGCTGTCGCCCTGTGCCGCACTTAGCATTGAATTAATATCGACTAATTCACCTGATAGGGCATCTTGTTCACTGGCAACCATCGCATTTAGCTTGGTATTAAGTTCATCAAGCTTATCTTGCTGAGACGCGGTGAGCTGAGAAATCGCAGCTTGGGCCAGTTTATTGTCTAAATCTGACTTAATATTAAACCCAGGGTTAGCTAAAGTGCCATCAAGTAGCATGGTCATCGATAAACTACTTAACGATTGAAGTGCCGAGGCAATCGCGCTTGTCACGTCGCTTGTACCTGTGGCTTCCATCACTAACTCTTGCAAGTTAACCTTACCGTTGCCGCTTAGCTGGTTATCAACCACTTCCATTGAGCCTGTGGTTGCCATGAGTGCAGTTTTCATCACGGCGTTAAGGGTTTCATTACCGCTTACTGGAATATTTGACATATTTACCCCAGCTAACTCCCATACTTGGCTCGCATCTACGCCACTTTCATCAATCCAGAATTCACCACTTGAGGTAAATTGCTTAAGCATGTCGCCAGCTGCTTCAATGGTAAAGGTCGTTGGGTCTCCAAACACACTGTGGGTGTTGGTAATGTTCTGCCATGAGCTACTTATCGACTCGTTTTGCCAAAGCACAGACACATTAGCTTGCTTCACCAAAATAGAAGGCATATCGGCAGCAGGTTCTTCGGGTGTATCACCGCCTTGGAGTAGGGGCATCACAATTTGCATGGCCGACATTAGGTACTCTGAGTATTCAGCAGCTTTGTCGCCAAATACAAAGTAAGTCACTTGAGATAGTGCCGCTTCATCGCCCGCAATCACGCCTTTAAGTAATGCATAATCTTCACTAGGCGCTTCTTTTAAGGCCTTTACCGAGTTGCTCAACGCACTCTTAGCATTCGACGCTTTTTCGGTAAAGCTGCTAATAAGCGCACGATCTGCACTCATTTCTTCTTTTAGCTTATCTAACGACGACTTAGCTTGAATGAGGGCTTGTGGATCTTTGTAATTCGTTTCTTTAAGCGCAGCAACCTGGGTTTTGTAATAGTCGATGCGTTCTTTATCAGGCAAGTTTTCATATTCTTGCTTCAAGCCTTCAGAATAGGTGGCGTAGGCTTCTTTTGCCTCGGCAACAGCGGCGGTCGTTTTTAATGGATTACGGGCAAGCAGTTCGTCTACAGAAGGCACTGCTTCTTTGGCTTTTGCTTTAATTTCATCGTAGGACAGTGAGCTTTCAGGCACCCGGTAAACTTCACCTTCGTGCTCACGGACTTGGTCAAATTGCACATCAAGTAAGTTCAGGTTGTTTACCACAACTTGATTGGAAAGCAGCGGCATTAGGGCAACGTCAGCATTTGCTTCGCCAACTAGCACTTGATTGTGAGAAGGCTTTGTTGCGTTGGTTAAGCCAATGCCTTTAAGAGTAACAGTGGTAGGATATAAAGAGTGATCAAATTCGGCAATGTTGACTTCTGCGCCATAAGACTCGCCTAATTTCGATTCTAGTACGGCTTTAATAATGGTATTAGCAAATAGAACATACACTAAGATAAGTAAAACAAAAAAGCCCAATACCCAATACTTGATTGGGATCCCTTTACTATCACTGCTCATATATCACTCCTTGTAAACGACGTTTAGCTGGTTATCTAACGATGTAGATAACCAGTCTAAAGCACCGCTTTAAATACTTCCATACGCAGGAAGTAGTATAAACCTGTGAATACCTTCCTTTTTACGACTAATTTGGTTCACTAAAGTTTAAATTTGCTGGCAATTTCTTTTATCGCCATACAGCTAGCTTTTAGTGCCTGACTGGCACTCGCTAATTTTTCCGCCGTTTTTAGACTGTTATCAGCTGCACCTGATAAGGCATTGATGCGAATATTGGCTTCATTGGCGGCCTCTGCCTGTTGTTCTGTCGCACGAGCTATTTGGCTACTCATACCTGAAATCTCATTCATAAGCCGGTCGGCTTCTTTTAAGCTATCGTTTGCTTTGTTGGCATTGTCCACCGTATTTGCTGAAGCACTCTGACTGACTTGCACGGCGTCTACAGCAGCTTTTGCATTGCTCTGTAGCTTTTCAATCATCGCTTGAATTTCATCGGTACTTTGGCCTGTACGACTGGCTAGCGTACGAACTTCATCGGCCACCACGGCAAACCCTCGGCCTTGTTCCCCAGCGCGAGCGGCCTCAATAGCAGCATTCAGTGCAAGTAAGTTAGTTTGATCGGCAATGCCGCGAATAACGTCTAGTACAGCGCCAATACTGTTAGTTTGTTCGGCAAGCTCGCTCACCACATGGCTCACGCTCTCAATGTTCGACGTCAAAGAACGAATATCACTCACGGTACTTTCTACTACGCTGGTGCCTTGTTCTACATTGGCGCGTGCGCCGCTAGTACTCGTTTCAGCAGTATCTGCATTTTGGCTCACTTGCTGAATTTGGGTGGTCATTTGTTCCATGGCCACGGCAACTTGCATCATATTTTCATTTTGGCTTTGCGCTTGGTCATTGCTATCTTGGCTAACGGTTTCAACCAGAACGGCTTGCTGCGTTAGGGCGGTGATATTTTCACGTATACCTAACAAGGATTGCCGCATTTTATTGGTGTATTCATTGAAGTAGCGAGCAAGGCGCGTTATTTCATCGTGGCCTGATTCTGGAAGTGACCGTGTTAAATCGCCCTCTCCCATGGCAATATCTTTCATTCTTTCAGTGACTTCATGGACAGGTTTAACAATACTGCCGCCAATATAGAAGATAAGCGCTACCACCAATAACACGCTAATAATACAAATAACGATAAGCAAATTGCGTAAGTTGGCGTACTCTGCTTCAAGAGTGGATAAGTAAATACCTGAACCTACAGTCCAACCCCATGGTTTGAACTCTTTAACATACGAAATTTTGTCTACCGGCGTTTCCTCACCTGGTAGTGGCCAAACATAATCAACAAAGCCACTGCCTGAAGACTTAACCAGTTGGGCCATTTCCACAAAAAACGCTTTACCGTTTCCATCTTTAAAGCTTCGTAAATCTTGCCCGTTCAGCGATGGTTTGATGGGGTGCATGACCATGGCAGGGGTAGCATCTTGAATCCAAAAATAGTTGCTCTCATCGTATCTAAGGCGGCTAACTGCGGTCAGCGCCTGTTGTTTAGCGGCGTCTTCATCTACTCCTTCCAAGGATTCAAAGCTTGCAAGCAAGGTATGAACAACTTCTACCAGGTGTTGATTTTCTTTATACGACTTTTCTTTGAGCGCCTTGTAGTGCTGGTTTAATACCGCACCGGTTAGCACCAAAAACAACAGCGCCGTCAGCGCGACAATGATACTGAGCCTTTGAATTAAACTAAAATTGCGTAACCACATCAGCAGGAACCTCCAGTTTTTATATTATCTAGTGTAGACCTTATATTGAAGTTGTTGGCCTTGAATAGATATTTTTAAACATTTATTTAACATGGTGTGGAGTGCCACCCGTGAGTTGAATCCCTGTGAAATGTTATTCACCTGCGTTCTTAGACGCTCTATCACAGTGGCGCAAAAAGTTGACAGCGAGGGCTTGGCGAAAGACGCATTTATGCTAGTATCCGCGCAATTTCGGCGATATCGTGATCTTCATTGAGAAGATCGAAGTTTAAATACCTATTGACGCAAGCGCGGCCCACTTTAGGTGGGGCGCTTCAAGCAAAGCTTAGCTTTACTTGTTAATTCATTTTTTCCATGTAACGTTATGCTAGTTTTACGTTACCGGAACCATTTTCTACAGCTATTCGAATAAAGGGTTGCAATGCTCATTAACGACACACTTCATACTACATCTCCCCTACGCCAGCGCATTCGAGACTACTATCGAATTAGTGAATCTGTGGCTGTAGATCAAATTTTACCCATTGCTGAGGTAAACCCTCGTGCGAGAAGTCGTGCGTGGGAACGCGCCCGTAAAATGGTACTGCAAATTCGTCGAAACCAAGAAGGCCATGGTGGCGTAGATGCGTTGTTAAATGAGTATTCACTATCCACCTCAGAAGGTGTGGTATTGATGTGTTTGGCTGAAGCCTTGTTGCGTGTGCCTGATGGCGATACGCAAGATGAACTCATCCGCGACAAATTATCTAAAGGGCAGTGGACACCACACCTTGGCAATTCAGATTCTTTGTTCGTGAACGCTTCAGCATGGGGCTTATTGTTTACTGGCAACATGGTCAATTATGCTGACAAGCGCAAGAAAGAACAGTTTGGACTGTTGAAGAAAACCTTGGGTCGCTTAGGTGAGCCGGTTATCCGCCGCGCAATGAATATTGCCATGCGGGTAATGGGTCGTCAGTTTGTGATGGGCGAAACCATCAAAGATGCGGTAGAGCGTGCTAAGGAAAAAGAAACCAAAGGCTATGTATATTCCTACGACATGCTGGGCGAAGGCGCTCGCACTATGGAAGATGCAGACCGTTATTATGATTCTTACGTTAAAGCTATTGAAGTGATTGGTAAAGCGGCTAACGGCCGTGGACCTAAGCGCTCACCAGGTATTTCAGTTAAGTTGTCGGCAATACATCCACGCTTTGAGTTCTTACACAGAGAGCGCGCAATGCGTGATATTCCGCCGCGCTTAAAAGCCTTGTGTATGTTGGCTAAAGAGTACGATATTGGCTTAACGGTTGACGCTGAAGAAGCTGACCGTTTAGAGCTTTCCCTCGATATCATTGAAGCGGTATTCCGTGATGAAGATTTAAACGGATGGACTGGCTTTGGTTTAGCGGTTCAAGCCTATCAAAAACGTGCTATTCATGTAATTGAACATTTACGCGCGCTTTCGTTAGAAGTCGGCCGTTCGTTAATGGTGCGATTGGTAAAAGGCGCTTACTGGGATACGGAAATTAAGCTTACCCAACAAGCGGGCTTAGAAGAGTTTCCTGTGTTTACCCGTAAGTCATCTACCGATGTGTCTTACCATGCTTGTGCAAACCGATTATTAGAATACCGCGATACTTTGTACCCGCAATTTGCTACTCACAATGCCTACTCTGCATCAGTGATTATTGAACTGGCTGGCGACGATAAAGAAGGGTTTGAGTTCCAGTGCTTACACGGCATGGGCGATACCCTTTACGATACGGTAGTAACCGAAGAAAAAATTCAGTGCCGTGTTTATGCGCCTGTGGGTGAACATGAAGACTTATTAGCTTATCTAGTGCGTCGCTTATTAGAAAATGGCGCAAACTCGTCGTTCGTAAACGCCATTGTTGATGATGAAAAGCCGGTTGAATCATTACTTGAAGATCCGGTGGAAAAAACCCAGCGCCTTAAAGTGCGTTTCAACAAACTAATTAAAACACCACGTGGTTTATACGCACCTGAACGTGATAACTCTCGCGGACTAGATTTAACCGACGTGAACGCGGTTACCGCGCTTCAACACGAACTAGAGCGTTGGCAAGAGTTTTACAGTGTAACCGATGGTGTTCCTGAGGGCGCAACAGCGGTAAGAAACCCAATGAACCACGACGATGTGGTGGGTTACCATTATTACGCACAACCTGATGATATGCGAAAAGCGTTAGACGACGCAGATGCAGGCTTCGACGCTTGGTCTAAGCGTGACACTTCAGAACGTGCTGAAATTCTTAATCGCTCCGCTGATGCCCTAGAGCGCCACATGGCAGAACTTATTGCTATTTGTATGCGTGAAGCAGGTAAAGTCGCGCAAGACAGCATTGATGAAGTACGTGAAGCGGTGGATTTTTGTCGTTACTACGCGGCCCGTGCCCAAGAATTGGCTGAAGACAAGCGCTTGCTTCCTCGTGGTGTGGTGCTGTGTATTAGCCCGTGGAACTTCCCTCTGGCAATATTTTTAGGTCAGGTATCCGCAGCATTAGTTACCGGTAATACGGTTATTGCCAAACCAGCTGAACAAACCAGTATGGTGGCGAAACGCGCTGTGGATATTATGCAATCGGTAGGCCTGCCTGAAGACGCGTTAAAACTCATTATTGCCCCAGGTAAAGAAGTAGGTGAAACCCTGCTTTCTGATGAACGCATTAAAGCGGTGATGTTTACCGGTTCTACCCAAACGGGCACGCTAATCTCACAAGAACTTGCTAATCGTGGTGGTGAGCAAGTACCGCTCATTGCTGAAACTGGCGGGCAAAACTGCATGATTGTGGATTCAACCGCGCTACCAGAGCAGGTAGTTGATGATGTTATTCATTCTGGTTTCCAAAGTGCGGGACAACGCTGTTCAGCCCTTCGCGTATTATTCGTGCAAGAAGAAATTGCTGATGATCTTATCAGTATGTTAATCGGTGCCATGAAAGAGTTAACCATTGGCGATCCGACCATGCTGGCCACTGACGTTGGCCCAGTTATCGACGAAAAAGCACTTAAGAGCCTAACCGACCATGTAGACTTTATGGAAGGAAAAGGAAAACTGCTTTATCGAAACGATCTGCCTGAAGGCACTGAAAACGGTACTTTCTTCCCACCTACGCTTTATCAGATTGATAACTTGGATGTGCTGGAAAAAGAAGTATTTGGCCCAGTGGTGCATCTAGTGCGCTTTAAATCGAAAGAGCTAGACAATGTTTTAGAGCAAATTAATGGTACGGGTTACGGCCTAACCATGGGTATTCACTCGCGCATTGAAGAGCGTGCATACGAGCTTGCTGCTAAGAGCCGTGCAGGTAATGTCTATATTAACCGCAACATGATTGGCGCTATTGTTGGCGTACAACCCTTCGGTGGACGTGGGTTATCAGGTACGGGTCCAAAAGCGGGTGGGCCTAACTACTTGCCACGTTTAATGATGGAACGTGCTACACCGAAACCAACATTGATTGATGATGTTGATGGTACAGATAACGCGCTAGTCGGTGACGATAAAATTGCCGAACGTGCCCATGTTGTGATGGATCAAGCTAAGGAAGTTGAAGCCCAGTGGCGACATATGGCCTTAAATGATCGTATCTCTATGGTACGTCAGTTACTGGCCAAAATTGCCAAGGTCGACATTGTTGACGACCTAGCCGATGATTTAAACCGCACGTTGGCCACTGCCCGCCAGCAGTTAACCAGTGTTGAGCGTAAGTTAGCGAAACCTACCGAGCTTCCTGGTCCTACAGGCGAATCTAACAAACTTTACCTTGAACCCAGAGGCACCCTGGTATGTTTCGCCGATAAAGACGTATCGTTTGAGTACTGGATGCTGTCTATCGTTACCGCACTTGCTACAGGTAACACGGTGGTATCGGTGGTATCTGAAATCTTCTACGAAGAAGCTATTGAGATTCAAAATAAGTTTGAATCTACGGGTGCGCCGAAAGGGGTATTCCAAGTAGCGCGTTTAGGTCACTTCGATGCCTTATTGATGGATGAAGACTTAGCGGGCGTAGTTGTGGATTCAAGCACTGAACGTACGGCGCGTATTACCGCAATGCTGTCATCGCGTGAAGGGGCTATTTTGCCAGTGATCACCGCTGAATATAACGATAAGTTGATTCAGCGTTTAATGACTGAAAAAACCATTAGTATCGATACTACGGCATCCGGTGGTAATACATCTCTCATGACGTTAGTGGAAGACGATGAGTAATAGCACAAGGTAATTTTCCTTGTAGTAATCGGTAACCATGTAAAGCCAGTCCTTGTGACTGGCTTTTTTTATTTCATAGTGCATTAGTGACTCGCTTATTTGAGCGCGATAAAAAACTTCAAACAAAATTTTGGTCGTTAACCCCGCCTTAACCCCCGCTGTGACACCCTGTATGCATGGTAGGCAATAATCGAATTACAATGATCGGGTTAGGTAAAATTTCATTTATGCCATTTGTGGCACTTGTACTGACGGGGTTAACCGCGTGTGCCAGTCATGACGAGGCTTCGCTTAGCGAGTCGGCATCTGCAATGACAGGAGAAAGTGTTACGTGGCAAGTGCAATCAGAAGATGCTGTTGCGGCCACTGCATTAACCGACTTAGTGTCGGTAGAAGGGCTGCAAGCCTATATTGATGAAGCGCTTGAAAACAATGCAAGCTTGCAGCAAACGCTTATTACGTTGAGGAAAGCGCAGGTGGCGATTAAGTCGGCTGATGCGGCAGATAACCTTAATGTAGATGCCAGCTTTTCAGGCGCTAAAACGGAAAATAGTGATGCAAATTACACTAGCGGCTTAACCGTTAGCTGGGAAGTGGATCTATGGCAAAAAATTAGCGACAGTGTAACTGCCGCTAGTTTTGATGCTGCTAGCGCCCGCTCAGCGTATCAGTCTTCTCGCGATGCACTTGTTGCCAGTGTTATCCGTAATTACTTAGACATTATCACGCAGAAACAATTGCTTGCTATTGAGCAGGAACGGTTGGGCGTTTACGAAAATAGTGAAAGTATTATCCTTAAGCGCTACCGTACTGGGCTTGGATCTCTTGATGATTTAGACAACGCGAAAACCAGTAGCGCAAATACCCGAGCCTCTATCGCATTGTATGAAAATACGATTAGTGCTGCCAAGCGAACGCTAGCGGTGTTGCTAGGTCGCCAAGACCAATCTTTATCTGACTTTCCCGCAGTAACGAAATTTCCAGAAGTGCTTGAACCAATGCTTGCCTTGCCAGAGCAAGACCTAGCTAGACGCCCCGATTTACAAGCGGCTTACTATGCTATTAAAGCCGATGAAGCCAATGTGAAAGTCGCATACAAAGCACTCCTACCTAGTATCAATCTGTCGGCGGGACTAACTGACAACGGTGTCACACCTTCTCAATCGCTGTTTTCTAACCCTCTGTGGAATCTTCTTGGGCAGGTAACCGCCCCCTTGTTTCAAGGCGGCGCTCTTCGCGCGCAAATCGATGATGCCAAGTTAAATACGTTAAACAGTTGGTGGCAATATCGGGAAACATTACTTAACGCAGTACAAGAAGTGCAAAACGCGTTAGATAACGAAAAAGCGTTTACTCAGCGTCAGTATTACACCGACATTGCTTACCGTAATGCATTAAATAGCGCCGAAACTTTTTCGGGGCAATACCGTCAAGGCTTGGTAGACATTTTAGATTTACTGTCAGTTTACGACACCACCTTTAATTTGCAGGCGCAGCGCGTCGAGCTTCAATATTCTCAGTTAAGTAATCGTATCGACTTGGGCCTTGCGCTAGGCCTTGGAGTGTCACAATGAACAAGAAAAAAATTATCGTAACCCTTGGTGCCGCAATGACTATTGTTATTGCCATTCTTTATACCATGAGCCAATTAGGTGGCTCAGGAGGTCCGGGTATGGGCCCTGGCCCCAAAGGAGGAAAAGAAGGCCGGGCAGGTAAAGGAAATCAAGAGATTAGTGCGCCTAGAAATGCGAATGCTGAAAAAGCGATTACTCAAGTAGAAGCACAACGTGGTGTAGAACAAACCGTGCTTGCGCCGACAGATGAACAAGGTGAAGGCCGTCAGCCTGGTGAGCGCCCGCATCGCGATATGTCTAGTCAAAAGTCAGGTCAAAAGCCTGATCAAAGCCAAAATCAAAACGGGGCGAAAAGTGCAGCCAATAATCAAACGGCTGGCAGTAGCTCAGCAGATGTTGCCGAAGTGGGCGTGGTAGAGGTTTACCCAACTACCTACAATGCAAAAGTAAAAGGGTACGGGCAAGCCAGTGCTACTCACATGCTTACGTTATCAGCGCAAGTGAGTGGGCAAATTACTGAATTGTCGCCACGCTTTGAAACCGGCGCTTTGTTAAATAAAGGTGAGGTGATGGCGTATGTAGATAATACTGATTATCGCCAAGCACTAGCCGCTGCCGAAGCAACTTATGAAACTGCTTTCGTCGCTCTTGAAGAAGAACGCCTTCAAGGGTTGCAAGCACAAGACGAATGGACACGCTCAGGGTTGACCGGTGAGCCAGAGTCGGCCTTAGTGCTTCGCGCACCTCAACTTAAATCAGCGCAAGCAGCATTGCGAGAAGCCGAGCAGAATGTCGCGGCGGCAAAGCGCGATTTAGCTTTTGCTAACATCAGCGCCCCATTTAATGCCTTAGTGGTTAGCCGCAGCATTCAGCCTGGAAGTTATGTACAAGTGGGCACCGAAGTGGCCGGTTTGTATTCCGCTGATGTGGCAGAAATTTCTATCCCACTCTCGCCTAGCCAATGGGCACAGTTGCCCCAAGCACAGGTAGGTGAAAAGCCAGATTGGAAAGTACAACTAACCGATACCACTGGCGAACATCAGTGGCTGGCAAGTATTGAGCGTATAGAGTTACACCAAGACGAAGATACCCGTCAGCGCAGAGCTGTTGCCGTTGTGGAAAGGCCATTATCGTTAGCGAGCCCTTTGTATTTCGGTACGTTTCTAGTGGCTGAAATTGAAGGCCGTGACCTTGATAATGTATGGAAAGTGCCGTCCTCGGCCATATCGCAAAAACAAGAAGTATGGTTTGTCGCGCCCGACACTAACTTGCTCAACAAGTTTACCCCTACCGTGCTTTTTGAGTACGAAGGTTTTGCTTATATCACGCCTATGGCGGGTGCTAACCAAGCGCTTATTGTAGCGCGCCCGCTTAATAACTATCTTGTAAACACTCTGGTGAAGCCTGTAGTTGAGGGCAATGGCAATGAATAGTCACAAGGGCATTATTGCGTGGTTTGCGCAAAATTCGGTGGCCTCCAACCTTCTAATGGTTGGTCTTATCGTGCTAGGCATGGTGTCCTACGGCGATATTAGAAAGGAAGCCTTTCCTAGTATGGAGCCTAGGTTTGTTAGTATCTCCATGACATATGAAAGTGGTGATGCTGAGCAAGCCGAAGAAGGCATCGCGATTAAAATAGAAAATGCGCTTGAAACCGTGCCAGGAATTAAGCGCATCACTTCTACCTCTAACGCCAATGGCGCGAATGTTCAGGTCGAAAAAGAAACCGACTACGATTTAGATGTGATGTTTAACGACATTAAAACCGAAGTCGACAGTATTTCCAATTTACCTTCTGATGCTGAAAACGCCATTATTGACAAAGCTACCCGCGACGAGCACGTTATCTGGGTGCAGCTGTATGGCGATGCCAGTCATGCTGAATTGCAGTATTTAGGTGAGCAATTAGAGCGAGACTTGCTGGCGCAAGATGATATTCGCGATGTGAGCGCAGCCAGCTTTATTGACCCTATGATGTCGATAGAAATTGATGAGGCGAAACTACAAGCCTACGGCTTAACCTTGTCAGATGTGGCCTCACGTATTAACCAAGAGTCGTCTACGTCACTCACCACTAGCTTGCGGAACCAAGAGAAAGTTATTCGTTTAAAAGCCTCTGAACAAGCTTATTACGCCGGTGATTTTGCCAAGATACCTTTAGTGACTAGCGCTGATGGTGCGGTGTTAACCGTAGATGATGTTGCAGAAGTAACCGACACGTTTGCCGACGATAGCTACTCATTAGCCAGATATAACGGCCAAAACGGTTATGGCTTGCAAGTATTAATGGATAAATACGGCGATGTTACCGATATGGTGGCACAAGCTCATGCTGTCGTTGATAGCTGGCACGAGCGCGGGTTACTCCCCGAAGGTGTACAGCTTGAAACCTGGTATGACAGAAGTACGCTTATCACAGAGCGCTTAGACTTACTTACCAATAACGCACTAATGGGTATTGTATTGGTATTTATTACCCTCGCGGTATTTTTAAACTTACGAGTCGCCTTTTGGGTGGCCGCAGGACTACCGTTTATTTTCTTCGGTACTTTGTATTTCATGACCGATTCTTACACCGGCATGACCCTTAACGAAATGACCACCTTTGGTTTTATTATGGCGCTGGGGATTGTGGTAGATGATGCCGTAGTGGTGGGCGAAAGTGTTTATTCCACTAGGCGGCGTTACGGCGATACTTTAGCAAATACCATAGAAGGTACCCGAAAAGTCGCCGTCCCTACTATTTTTGGTGTGCTTACTACGGTGGCCACTTTCTTTGCCTTGTCGAACGTATCTGGCGGCCTTGGCACCTTGTATTCTCAGTTCGGTACCATTGTTACCCTTTGCCTTTTATTGTCGGTAGTGGAATCTAAATTAATACTGCCTTCTCATTTGGCGCATCTACCCACCAAGAAAACTACGAAAAAAGGCATTGCTGGTTTGTGGGGTAAAGTGCAAGACGGTGCCGACAATGGGCTAAATTGGTTTAACGAAAAGCTCTATCAACCAGCATTAAGTGCCACGATTGCTTATCGCTATGCGGCGGTGCTGTTGTTCATTACCTTGTTTATTGTAGTTATGAGTTTGCCGTTGACCGGCGTAGTACGGGTAGGGTTTTTCCCAAGTATGCAAGGCGATACCGTGTCGGCCAATATGTCGCTTTACAGTGATGCCAGCTTTGGTCAAACCGAACGTAACTTATTACGCTTAGAAAACGCTGCACTTGAAGCCGACAAGCAGCTGGTAGAAGAAAAGGGTGTGAGTGCGAGTGGCATGAAGAGCCTGCAAGTGACAGCTAGTGGCGATCAAAGTGGCACAATTACCATTTCGCTGTCTGAAGATAAGCCTTATACCTTGGATGAACTAGCCGCACGCTGGACAGCACTAAGTGGCAACTTAGAGGCGGTGAAAAAGCTTAAGATTCAAGCGCGACGTGAAATGGTTGATGCCTTCAGAGTAGAGCTAAAAAGTATAGACGACGCCACCTTAACAGCGGCTAACACCGCCTTTCAAGACGCATTGGAAAACATAGATGGCGTATTTGGTGTGGAAAGTTCTTTAACGCCCGGTGAAGCCATGATGCGCTTTGAGTTAACGCCTGAAGGTCGTGCTATGGGCATGGACACCCAAAGCTTATCGCAACAGCTGTTAAAAGCGTTTGGGGGCGAAATAGTGCAGCGTTACTTGCGCAATAAAAACGAAGTGAAAGTGCGCGTACGTTACCCTGAAGAAGACAGAATGGACCCGTCTGATGTGATGAATACGCGAGTACGTTTAGATAACGGTACGGTAGTGCCATTAAGTGTTATCGCCACTATGACACCTGATGTTCAGCAAAAGCAGGTGGTGCGTATTGACGGGCTTCGTGCGCTTACTGTTAGCGCCTCAGTAGACAGTGACGTAATAACCGCCACTGAACTGGTGAACTACTTAAACGAAAGTTTCGTGCCTACTATATCTCGTCAGTATCAAGACTTGTCACTGCATTTTGCGGGGGAAGCCGAGCAGCAAGAAGAAACCCAAAGCTCAATGGAGAGCGTATTTATATTAGCGTTAATTTCTATTTACGCCTTGCTCGCCATTCCGCTTAAATCTTACGTTCAGCCGCTTATTATTATGACCGCTATTCCGTTTGGCATTGTAGGTGCGGTATTAGGACATTGGAGCAACGGGCTAATGCTTAGCATACTCTCTCTTAACGGAATATTGGCGTTGAGCGGGGTAGTAGTTAACGACAGCCTGTTGTTGGTGTCTCGCTATAACGCATTGAAAGAAGCGGGTATGCGTGTGCAAGAGGCGGTTATTGAAGCCTGTTCAAGTCGTCTTCGTGCCGTATTGCTTACTTCCATTACTACCTTTTTAGGTTTGTACCCCATATTGGGTGAAACCTCCATGCAGGCACAATTCTTAATACCTGCCGCTGCGTCCTTGGGGTATGGTATTTTGTTTGCCACGGCTATTACATTAGTATTAATTCCTGCATTGCTGTTAATTTACGAAGATGTAGCGCAGCTAGGTAAAAAAACCAAAGACGCTGCTGTACAAGTGGCAGGGTAGAAAAGGTGGACGGAATGATTCGGGTGTTGTTAGTGGAAGATGATATTGGCTTGGCTGGTAACGTTCTTGACTACTTGGAACTAGAGGATATGCAATGCGACCATGCCAGCAATGGCGTGGCGGCATTGCAGTTTATTAATCAGCATCAATACGATGTGCTAGTGCTTGATATCAACTTGCCTCGACTCGACGGTTTCAGCGTTTGTGAGCGTTTGCGAAACGACGGCAACGATACCCCTGTTATTATGCTCACCGCGCGAGATCAGCTTGAAGACAAACTCACGGGGTTTCAAAAAGGGGCCGACGATTATTTGATTAAACCCTTTGCGATGGCTGAATTAGTGGCGCGGATAACCGCATTATCGGGGCGCCGTTCTGCGCAGGTAAATCAAATCGCTATGGGTAATGTGACACTCAACATGAATACGCAAGAAGCCCATACAAGTGGCAACCTTATTAAACTTAGCCCCATTACCTATGCACTGCTTAAAAAACTGTTGTTAGCTAAAGGGGAAGTGGTTAGCCGAGAACGGCTTATTGAAGCAGCTTGGAAAGATGGAGCACCCGAAAGCAATGTGCTCAAAGTGCACATGCATCATTTACGAAAAAGTCTAGAACAGGTGAATGCCTCACTTTCAGTGCTAAGTAAACCAAACAGTGGTTTTTACCTCGCCGAGGACGTTTGATATGGTTAAAGGCTTACACCTGAGTTTACGTCGCTATGTGTTGTGGACCTTGCTTGCCGTAGGAAGTGTGCTGATCACGTTGTTTTCAATGTTTTCAGCTGAGCGCTTTTTTCAAGGTATGGACGGCATGTTGCGCGGCACTATGGTAAGCGTGGCAAGCAATACCGAGTTAACAGGTGAGTTACCTCAACGTGTTTTGAACTTCTACATCAGTGCCGAATTTGACCAACAACCAGAAGAAATCCTCGCGTCATTTAGGCAAGACGAGCTTATTCCTTTTGTTTTAGCTAAAGATTTAAAGCGTGATTGGTTTTTCACGCGCCCGTACGCAGCACGATTTTTAGTGATGGTACCGCTTGAAAGCGGCGAGGTAAGGTACATTTCTCAGGTGTTTGGTGAGCCAAAAGGGCGTGGCCGTCGGCCGGTGTGGTTAAGCCATGAGTTGGTGAGTATCATTATTGGAATAAGTGCACTGGTTGTGTTTGCAATTGTATTGTTGCTTATCATGCGAAGCGTGACTAAGCCCGTAGAAATGCTTCAGGATTGGGCGGCGGCGCTAGATGAAAAGCAACTTGATGCGCCTATCCCAAGGTTTCGTTACAAAGAGCTCAATGCGCTTGCGTCACTGATACACAACAGCCTGCAAAGCGTGAAACAAACCCTTGAGCGAGAGCGTACTTTTGTTAATCACGCGAGTCATGAGTTACGTACTCCCATTGCTGTTATTCGAAGCAGTACGGAATTGCTACAGCGTGTTTTGGAAAAAGAGCAGTTAGAAAATCAAGCGCATACAATAGGCAGTAAAGGGGAAAATGCCTTAATGCGGATTGATAATGCCTCTAAAACAATGACCGATTTAACTGAAACCTTATTGTGGTTAGCGCGCGAAGACAGTCAACCTTTGCCTTATCATCCCGTGGATATTGCCACCACGGTTGAGCAGCTTTGTGATGACTTAGCATACTTACTAAAAGGAAAAACCGTAACCGTCGATGTGAATGTGCCAAGTACAACAATGTACCTGCCAGATACTGCTAGTAGAATAATTATTGGTAATGTTATCCGAAATGCCTTCCAACATACCGACAGCGGCGTAGTGTCTATTACATTATGTGACACTACCTTAACCATCGAGAACCAGAATGACGCAGAGGCTTCTCCACTATCAAACGTTGAAGATACTGGTTATGGGTTGGGACTTAAGCTAATTACTAAATTAACAGAACGGTTGGGGTGGCAGTGCCAAGCAGGTGTGGTCGTAAATGGTTATCACGTCACGCTAACTCTCAATGAACCTGAAAATACCGATGTGTAGTTGTGAGTGTAATTGTGAATGTCACTTAACAGGCTGGATTTAAAATAAGCGGCTAACAAGCCGCTTATTTTGTTTAACCTCGACAATTTTGCCTTGTCGATAGAGCAGTACAGGTAATTACATCCATTCTTTACTGCGATTACGCTTTTTCGGCATATAAGTCAGAAGTACGCCTAATAAAATACCTGCGCCGGCAACAATACCGCCACGGGTGAACCAGGTGACCAGTTCATCTTTATCAGCGCTTTCTACTTGAGCACTTAAGCGTTTAATATCGTTGCTTTGTTGTTCAGTATCCGTTGTGAGTTGCGTAATTTGCTGGCGCGCATCATTAAGCTGCTGGCGCAGGTTTGCATTCTCACGTTGGGTAGTTTGTAAGCTGGTTTGGCTTTGTGCTAACTGCTCACTTAGCATAGGTAGTTTTTCAGCTTGTGACATCTCTGTAGTCACATACTTTGATTCAATCCACCCCTTACGACCTTCATCATCGGTCACTTGTGTGAACTCTGCATCAGCATCACGGTCTAGCACAGTAATCGGTGTGCCTGCCTCTACAGACCCTAGAATACGGTAGTTTCGGCCTGGGCCCGTGTGTAAAAAGATAAATAAATCATCGCGAATATAGTGCGACGACGACGCTTCTAGCGTATCGCTCTCTTGAAGAGCCAGCGCTTGGCAAGAGCATGCAAAAAGGGCAACTGCTAACCACTTTCGAATCATAGGTAGTCCAAATACTCGTCTAAAACATGGAGATGGTATTGGTTGACCGCGATAAAGGCAAGTTTGTTCCACTTTTGTCTACTGGTTAATTTCATCGCAACCAGTTAACAGTGTCATTGCGAATTAGTTTGGACACAGGTAAGGTTGCATCATTATCACGTGTGCCACTGCGCAAATATGTCTGAAATTGAACTAAAATTTGTTACTCAAGATGGTGCGCATCAAGCTTTTAAAGACCGCGTACTCCCTCTTTTTGAAAAAAATAATATTACCCTCATTTCCCACACCGAACTTCGGCTTGAAAACGATTACTACGATACGGTAAATCACGATTTTCAAGAAAGTAAGATGGGTTTTCGTGTGCGCGGCAATAATGGCAGCTACGAGCAAACCTTAAAAACCAATGGGAAAGTCAGTGGTGGGTTACATCAACGTGCAGAATACAACATTGACCTTGATGCACCTGAACCCGACTTAACCCTGTTTGATACTTCAGTGTGGCCTTCTAGCTGGAATATTCCCAGCATGAACAGCAAATTGGAAAAGCAATTTAGTACCCACTTTACTCGCCATGCTTATATTGTAGAGGTAGAGAAGAGTCGCGTAGAGGTAGTGCTTGATTGCGGTGAGGCGGCTACCGATAAAGCCAGCTCGCCCATTAATGAAATTGAGCTAGAATTGCAAAGTGGAGACCTAGACAGCCTCTTTATATTGGCAACGCACATAAATAGTTGTATGGATGTCAGGCTAAGCGACGTGTCTAAAGCGGCGCAAGGGTATCAGCTACTGCATGGCTTTAACGCCAAAGTAAAACCCTTGCCAGACTTTTTGCCGCTAAATCCAAAATCGTCTACCGAAGAAGCCTTTTCAAGCGCACTTCAATTGGCTTTAGCCCATTGGCAGCACCATGAGCATGTATTTATTGAAAGTGGCTCTATTAAAACCTTAGCTGAAGTGGCCAAGAGCGTGCGCTTGCTGTTACAAAGTGTGTCTTTGTATTTACCTGTTTTACAGTGCCCAGAAATGCTTGCGTTGCATAAAAAGCTTATTGCTTACGCACAGCAATGGGCCTGGCAAGATGACTTGCAAAGCTTACGGTATTTATTGTCTAAAAAGAGCCTGTTCCACAAAACCTTAAGCAAACACCCGGCTATTGTCAGTTATTTGCAGGGACGTAAAGCAGGGCTGCTGCATGCACATGACCCAGCCAGTTTATTTTTCGACAGCATGGCTACCGATATTAAGCTGAAAGCTATCGACTTAATTAACGCAAAACCATGGCGTAGAGAAGCTACAGGGTACGATTTGCTGGTATTAGATCATGCCAAAGGGTGGTTATCTCAGGGGTGGCAAACGGTGCAGCAAAGTATGCCAGCCAATAAAACCATGGGCCCCGCCAACTATACGTTGGTAGAAGTTGTGCTTCGACAAACCTTGTGGAGCGGTTTTTTACTTGGGGATTTGTTTTTAGAAGAGCGGGGTAACTTCAGAGCACCTTGGTTAGATTTGTTAACCGGCATAGAGGAGCTTAATGCGTTACTTATGCTTCGCCAAGCGGTACAAGACTCCGAATTAGAGACACAAGATGAACTTAGTAAGTGGACAAGCAGTAAGCTGACCGTGCTCGTGAAAGTCATGGAGCGAACCCGCGCTGTGGCGTTAGAACGAGATATTTACTGGTAATGACACTAGGTAAATCGTGAACAAGGATGTAGTAAGGTGAAAGCAGATATGGTGTATGACTACGCCCTTTATGCGGCGCTGTTCTTCTATTTTATTGTGGTAATAAGATTTGTGTATTATCGCCACCGTATATTTCAGAGCCCCTGGCTAGCTGCGGCTATTCTGAGCTGGCCCATTTTCATGCTAGATGAATGGATGCGGTTGTGGCAGTTAACCCAACTGGCGCCCCTTTATGGGCTGTCAGACGTCTTTGCGGTGCTACTGATGACATGTAGCTATAGAATGGTAAAGCCCATGCTTTTGGCTTATCCGTCTAAACGTTCTCGATTGTGGGTGCCTTTTTGGGTAATGGCCGTGCTGCAACTAACTATTTTGCTTATTCCCACTGAAGACAAGCTATTGTGGTTAGAAGCCTCCCCAAGTGGCGAGCCATTAATGTTATGGCCAGCTTACTTAGCTTCGTTAACTACAGGGTTCTGCGTGTTGCTCATTGGTATTCTCATCATTGAACACATTCAAATGTATCATAGGCATTTACCCGAACAGGCGGTTGACGTTCAAGAGTTTCGCGTACCAAGACTTGCCAGCGTCATGGCAAATACGGTTGTTGTGGCGTTTGCCAGTATTTTGCTGGTGACTGCTGCCACCTTTGGCTTTTTTGCAGTGCCTTTTTGGGAAAGCCTACATCATACGGCCCTTGGCGTTTCTCTGCTCGTGGTGCTATTCAGCCTTACTTTTCCTAGGGTAACGTCACCGTCGCCTTTAGATTACGAGCGGCTGGATGAAGGTGCAGTAAAGCCAGCCGAAGTGCGAGCGGTCATTGGTCAAGCTAAGCGCACCATGATTGATGGTAAAAACTACAAGAAGCTGGGGCTAACATTGAAAGACTTTAGCGATGAGGCAGGAGTCGATCCCACCACCTTGGCGATTGCCTTGCACTTAGAGCTTAAGAAAAACTTTCGCGGTTTTGTGTACCAGTACCGGCTGGACTACGCCAAAAATGTACTGCTGCGAAGTGATGCCAAAATAGCAAAAGTGGCGAAACGCTTAGGTCTTAATTCTGAAAAGTTTTTAGGCGATGTGTTAGTGAAATACCTGCGCAATAGCCAAGAACCACACTAGTTCAGTAGGCTTTGTTTATTTAATCTACAAAGCCATGCTAGCTAAACGCATTATAAAGCACCTGCTGGGTAAAGGTTTTACGCAAGTAGAACCCACGAGGGCGCGTTTTTATTCGCTCGCCTTGCGGACCTAAAGCATCAGTTAATACTTTGCCGCTAGCAGCCTTAGGGCGAAGGTGCAACGCCTCGCCTTGTCGAGAAGTGATTGATTCTACATGCCCCGTCAGTATTTGCTCTGTAAGCTCTTCCCAGTCTTGTTTTAACATCGCATCTTCTAGTGCACTCGGCTGCCAATAAAACGCACTGGCGACTCTGCGCTGCGCCAATGGTATGCGCCTGTCTCCCTCAATAGGTAACCACAGCACTTGTTGAATTTTATTGCGTACACTGCTTGTTTCCCACGTTAACCCTGGCTGCATCAATAAGGGGGCGTAGCAAACATAGGTGGTTTCAAGAGGCATAAAATTGGCATCGATGGGAATAGTTTTAAGTTCAATACCCAGCTCTGGGAAGTCTTGCTGAGGTTTAGAGCCGGCACTGGCCCCTAGCCAACGTTCAATTAACATGCCTGGCCAACCTTTATGACGCTGTAAGTTTTCTGGTATGGCAACGTCAGCCATATGGGCTAATTCTCCCAAGGTTAAGCCCGCAATGGCGTCACAGCGCGCTAATAACGTGGTTGAATTTTCAGGTGGAGACTCGGGTGGACGCATAGTTCAGCTCAGTAATTTTCTATAAGGAAAGCATGAATTTCGATTAATGCTTTGAATGGTGTATATATTATGGAAGAATGCAGAGATATAAAAGTATAGTGTGCCCGGGAGTCTATGTGATAGATGCCGATGGATTCCGTGCGAATGTGGGCATAGTGATTTGCAACAAAATGGGTCAAATATTTTGGGCAAGGCGTTATGGTCAACATTCATGGCAGTTCCCTCAAGGCGGAATTGATGAAGGGGAATCTGCCGAACAAGCTATGTACCGCGAGCTGCACGAAGAAGTGGGACTGACGCCGAAAGATGTCACCATTTTAAGTGTTACACGTAACTGGCTTAGATATAAGCTTCCTAAGCGATTAATTCGTCAGGGAAGTAATCCGGTCTGTATAGGCCAAAAACAAAAGTGGTTCCTGCTGCAGCTTGACTGTAATGAGCGGGACGTGAATGTATTGAAAACAGGGCACCCAGAATTTGATGATTGGCGTTGGGTGAGCTATTGGTATCCAATTAGAAATGTCGTGTCGTTCAAGCGAGACGTCTACCGTCGGGTTATGAAGGAGTTTTCCCCTGTTGTAATGGCTGCTCAACAGCGTCCACAACAGCGCCATAATACGTCGTCGCAAAAGCGCGGTAAAAAGCGTAGACGAGGCTAGGCGAACGAGCAAAGTATAGGGAGTAGCGATTGGACACTCAGGGTCACAAAGGCGCAATGTTAACCACGCTTAAACGTATCGTGCAGGAAATGAATCAAATTCCTGCGCTAGATACTGCCTTGTTTCGTCTGGCATCTCGCGTTAAACAAACGCTGGATGTAGACTCATGCTCTATTTATCTTGCCGATTACGAGAAACAAACCTTTATTCTAAAGGCTACCGACGGTCTGCACCCTGATGCAGTAGAGCAAGTTCATATAGGCTTTTCTGAAGGCTTAATTGGCTTAGTCGGTCAGCGTGAAGAACCGCTTAACATTGTTAACGCCCAGCATCATCCTCGATTCAAACACTACCCTGAAGTTAAAGAAGAAAATTACAACGCATTTTTGGGTACGCCCATTATTCACCAGCGTAAAGTGTTAGGCGTCATTACCCTACAGCAAAGTGAAATGCGCCGTTTCAGTGAAGACGAAGAAGCATTCTTAGTCACCCTCGCTGCCCAGCTAGCGCTTGAAATTACCAATGCTGACATGCGCGGCGCACTAAACAATACCGCCAATGTAAACAGTATTGCACTGCAAAAAAATGTCTCTGGTATTGCGGGTTCGCCCGGCTTAGCAATTGGTAAAGGCTTCTCACCAGATAAGTCACTTAATTTAAAAAACTGGGTTGTTAAACGCAGTAAAAATCCAAACGACGAAATCCAAACCTACCGCAAAGGCGTGGAAGTCACGCGCCAACACGTGGATGGATTATCGAAAAGTTTAGATGACGATATTCCTGATGACGTTAAATCCATATTTCAGCTTTATCACCATTTACTTGATGCCAATAGCTTAGGCCGCGAGGTAGAAGAGAAAATCAGGCAAGGTTGGGATGCTGCGTCGTCACTTAAAATGGTGGTCGAAAATTACGCCGCACGTTTTCGCGCGATGGACGACCCTTACATGCAAGAGCGTGCCATCGATATCGTCGACCTTTCCGATCGTATTTTGGCGAATATTCTTACCGAAGGCCAAGGGCAAAAGCTGGTAGAAAAACTCGCCACCGAAGATAGTATTTTGGTGGCCGATGAAGTATCGGCAACCATGCTGGCTGAGTTCCCAAGAGAAAAGCTCAAAGGCATTATCTCTATACGGGGGTCAAACAACTCTCATGCCGCTATTTTAGCAAGGGCAATGGGTGTGCCTGCGGTGATGGGGTGTCAGAATGTGTCTCCTGCACTGCTTGAGGGTAAAGAGCTTTTACTCGATGGTTATGCAGGTGAGGTAATTGTTTCCCCAGAGCGGAACATCAAAACTGAATTTATTCAGCTTATTGAAGAAGAGTCGGCAATAACCGAGCGCATAGACGCCGAAGCCGGGCAGCCTTGTGAAAGCGTAGATGGCTGTCGCATGTCGCTATACATCAATGCGGGTTTGTCTGCTGAAGCCGAGCTTAATGCTGGGCATATTGGCTCGGGTATTGGTCTGTACCGTACTGAAATTCCCTTTATGCTACGGGAGCGTTTTCCTTCTGAGCAAGAGCAAGTTGAGCTTTATCGCCAAATCTTAGAGTCGGCACCCGATTTACCGATTACCATGCGTACCCTTGATGTGGGAGGAGACAAACCCCTTCCTTATTTCCCCATCAATGAAGAGAACCCGTTCTTAGGGTGGCGGGGCATACGGTTAACACTCGATCACCCCGAGATATTCTTGGTACAAGTACGGGCCATGCTAAGAGCCAGTATTGGGCTTAAAAACCTACGCATTATGTTACCAATGATATCCACGGTGGCAGAAGTGCAAGAAGCCAAGCGCTTAGTTAACCAAGCCTACTTTGAGATATGTGACGAGGTTTGTGAGTCGGGTGAAGTACTTCAGCGGCCTAAGTTAGGTATCATGTTAGAAGTACCCTCGGTATTGTATCAACTGCCGCAGCTTGCGAAACACGTAGATTTCTTCTCGGTGGGCAGTAACGACTTAACGCAATACTTGTTGGCGGTAGATAGAAACAACACTCGTGTGGCGGGGCTGTACAACAGCTACCATCCTGCGGTATTGGCTGCACTCTACGACATTGTGCAGCAATCAAACGAGAACCAAATCCCTGTTACCATTTGCGGCGAGATTGCCGGTGAACCGGCAGGTGCTATTTTATTAATGGGCATGGGGTATCGTCGTTTAAGTATGAATGCGTTCAATATTCGAAAAATTAATTGGCTTATTCGTAAGGTTTCGCTGGCGGAAAGCAAACAGCTTCTTTCTCTCGCGTTAACGTCGCAAAGCCATGAACAAGTATTCGGACATTTAAACGAATATTTAGAAACAAAAGGCTTAGGTGGGTTAATACGGGCAGGTGCGTAAAATAGGCATGGCGCTAGCAGTGTAAATGCTAGTTTCTGCTGTGTGATAAAGGATTTTGTATGGAACCGTTAACCATCATTTTTGTGAGCTGCTTAGTCCTTGGCGTGGTCGTCGGGTTATTAGCAGGAATGTTAGGTATAGGTGGTGGTCTTATCATCGTTCCTGTACTCTCCTACTTACTGATTCACTTTGCTGGTATGACCGTTGAGACCGTGATGCCGGTGGCCATAGCTACCTCACTTTCTACCATCATTTTTACGGGCATGTCGTCTGCGTTCGCACACTATCGCTTAGGTAATATCCATAAACCAACGGTGCTTTATACTGGGTTTGGTATAGCAATAGGTGCTATCTTAGGGGCGCAAATTGCCAGTCATATTTCCGGTGCGCTATTAAAAGACATCTTTGCGGTTTTGGTTATTATTATTGCCGCACAAATGATATTTGGTAAGCAGAAAACATCAGACAGCGAAGCATCGCCATGGGTGCTAAGTTGCGTGGGTAGCGGCACAGGTTTAATTAGCGCACTGATGGGTATTGGTGGTGGCGCCTTGTTAGTACCAGCTTTAGTGTGGTTCAGAATTAACATAAGATTGGCGATTGGCTGCGCGGCATTTAGTGGCTTGCTAATCGCAGTATTTGGCACCGCTAGTTTTGTTGCTGCGGGCTGGCAGCAAGCAGGTATGCCACAGTGGAGTTTAGGTTACGTATATTTGCCCGCCACAGCAGGTATTGTCACCACATCAATATTTACCGCAGGTATCGGCGCTAAGCTGGGCCAGCGGGTAAATACTCGAGTTTTAAAAGCAATGCTAGCGTGTTTGTTAGTGTTGGTAAGTATCAAAATGTTTGTAGGAATTAATTAAGCGTATGGCTGAAAGCAGTTATTTGGTTTTTCCCAGTATAGACCCTATTATTTTTAGCCTCGGGCCATTAAGTGTCCGTTGGTACGGCATGATGTACCTCGTTGGTTTTATTGCCGCGTATTTGTTAGCGCAGAAGCGTTTGTCGCGCACTGAATGGACGCGAGATCAACTTAGCGACTTATTGTTCTGGAGCTTTGTTGGTGTGATTTTAGGTGGTCGTATTGGCTATGTGTTCTTCTATCAGTTTGGCATGTTTCTAGAAAACCCCCTCTACCTGTTTAAAATATGGGCCGGTGGTATGTCGTTCCATGGCGGGCTTGTTGGCGTATTAGTGGCGTTAATGTGGCAAGCTAAGCGAATGAAAGCCACCTTCTTGCAATTAGGCGATTTCGTCGCACCACTAGTTCCCATTGGTTTAGGCGCAGGACGCATCGGAAACTTCCTTAACGCTGAATTATGGGGCCGTACCACTGATGTGCCTTGGGCTATCATTTTCCCAAACGCCGGTAATGTGCCTCGCCATCCTTCCCAGTTATATGAATTTGCCTTGGAAGGCGTATTATTGTTTGTTATTTTGTGGCTTTATTCTGCCAAACCTCGACCGGTTGGCGCGGTAAGTGGTGTCTTTTTACTTGGTTATGGGAGTTTCCGTTTTATCGTGGAATACTTTAGAGAGCCAGATGCTCACATTGGTTTATACCAAATGGGGCTTAGCCAAGGGCAGCTATTATGTTTACCTATGATTGCATTAGGCATAGGGCTAATAGTGCGCGCCTACACCCGCCAACAGCAACAAACTAAACAATAAATAAGAAGAAAGATGAAAGAATATCTCGCATTGATGCGCCATGTACGTGATACAGGTGTAAAAAAGGAAGACCGCACTGGAACCGGCACGTTAAGTGTATTTGGCTATCAAATGCGGTTTGACTTACAACAAGGCTTTCCGTTAGTTACCACTAAAAAATGCCACCTCAAATCTATTATTCACGAACTGCTATGGTTCTTGAAAGGCGAAAGTAATATCGCTTATTTGAAAGAGAATGGCGTGAGCATTTGGGATGGTTGGGCAACAGAAGAGGGTGAACTAGGCCCTGTTTACGGTAAGCAGTGGCGCAGTTGGGACAATGGCGATGGCACCACTATCGATCAGATAGCTGATGTGATTGAACAAATTAAAACCAACCCAGATTCTCGCCGTCTTATTGTCAGTGCATGGAATCCGTCTGTCTTGCCAGATACGCAATATTCGCCACGTGAAAATGCGAGTATGGGTAAGCAAGCATTGCCACCGTGTCATACTATGTTTCAATTCTATGTGCTTGATGGCAAATTGAGCTGTCAGCTATATCAACGCAGCGGTGATATTTTCTTAGGTATTCCTTTCAATATTGCTAGCTATGCTTTACTTACCATGATGATCGCCCAAGTGTGTGACCTTGAGCCAGGTGATTTCATCCTGACCTTAGGTGATGCGCATTTATATAGTAATCATCTAGAGCAAGTTGACCTGCAGTTAAGCCGAGAGCCTTTCGCGCCGCCCGTTATGGAATTAAACAAAAGCGTGAAAGACATTTTTGATTTTTCATTTGAGGACTTTACGCTTAAAGGCTATCATTCTCATCCCCATATCAAAGCACCCGTCGCAATATAAGGAGGTTTTGTGTCTACACCTATTCTTATATGTGATGATTCAGGTTTTGCACGACGCCAAATGGCACGCAGTATCCCAGATAGTTGGGAGGTTGAGATTTCATTTGCCGGTAATGGACAAGAAGCCCTTGAGGTTATCCGTGCTGGTAAAGGTGATGTGGTCTTTCTTGACTTGAATATGCCTGTTATGGATGGCTATGAAACCATGGAGGCCATTCGTAAGGAAGACTTACCTTGCTTGGTTATCGTGGTATCAGGAGACGTACAAGCGCAAGCGCGAGAACGAATGCTAGCCTTAGGTGCCATCGATTTCATTCGTAAACCAATTGATAACGAAAAGCTCACCAATATTTTATCCTCCTACGGCATTTATAGTGGTGTTTCTACTGCAGTACAGCGAGAAGCCGTTGCAAGAGACACCGATGCATCGTCATTGGAAGACAAGCTAGATGCGTACCGTGAAATGGTGAATATTGCTATGGGGCGAGCCGGTGAAAGCCTAGCGCAGCTTATGGGCGAGTTTGTCGACCTGCCTATTCCCAATGTCAATTTGCTAGAAAGTAATGAACTGTCGATGGCCATAGCCGAGATAAATCGCAACGACTGTGTGTCGGCAGTATCGAAAGGTTTTGTCAGTGCGGGAATTCGCGGTGAAGCGCTGGTTATTTTCAATGATATTAACTCACAAAACATTGTTGAGTTATTAAAATACGATGCCCATCAATCTACTGGCAGCCTAGAGCTTGAAGCGTTAATGGATGTGTCGAACATTTTAATCGGCGCATGCCTAAATGGACTGTCTGAACAATTAAACGTGTCGTTTAGCCATACGCTTCCTGTATTGCTCGGTCGTCATCAGGGGCTAGCTGCGTTACTAAACGACAATGTTAAGAAGTGGGGCAAAGTCATGGCAATCGAGATTGGTTACGCTATTAAAGCCAGAGATATTGCATTCGACTTGTTACTGCTGTTTCCCGATGAAGCGATGAACCATATTTATGGTCGTTTAGTGGATGTAGACAAGGAAGCTTCATAATGATTTCACTCACCCAAAACGGAAATTTGCCTGCTGAACTGCTCGACTCTATCGAAGTAGGTATTGTCGTGTTAGATAGAGATTTCAATGTAGAGGAGTGGAATAAATTCATGGAAAACCACTCTTCCATTCCACCGCACGATATTAAAGGCACCTCGTTGTTTAACCATTTTTCAGAAATAGATGAAAAATGGTTAAGGCTTAAATCAGGTCCGGTCTTCAACTTAAAAAGTCCTGTATTTATTATTTGGGAACAGCGCCAATATTTATTTAAATTTGGCGGCAATAGGCCCATTACTTGCCAAGCCAGTTACATGTATCAGAACGTGACCATGTTTCCCTTAATTTCTGAAACCGGTGAGGTTGAGAGGTTCTGTATCGTAGTTTATGACGTAACAGACCAAGCACTCAGCAAAATTGGTATGGAAAGGCTGAATGAAGAGCTGAAAACAGCCAGTCGAATTGATGGCTTAACAGGGCTATTTAATCGTCGATACTGGCAGGAGCGTTTTGAGCAATCTTATAAGTTAGCGAAGCGCCAAGATAAGGCGAGTACCGCAATGATGTTAGATATCGATCACTTTAAAAAAGTGAACGATACTTATGGTCACCAAGCTGGCGATAAAGTTATTCAAATGCTTTCTGCCCTTATTAAGCGCTGTGTCCGAGAAACCGATTTAGCTGGCCGTTATGGCGGCGAAGAATTTGCCGTTATTCTCACCGATTCCTCCGTTGAAAAAGCCGTCATAGTCGCTGAGCGTATTCGTCGTTTGGCCGAGCGTTTGGTGGTAGAGCATGATGGTGAAGAAATTACCTTTACAGTGAGTTTAGGCTTAGCTGAATTCGACCCTCACAGTAAAAGCTCTATGGCTTGGCTTGAGAAAGCCGATCAGGCGCTTTACGAAGCTAAAGAAAGTGGTCGAAACAAATACTGTATTAGCGCGCTGGCCGGAGCGTAACGCTGCTATTTACATCGTCGTTTTCGGTAGTATAAAACAGAGTTGGTGGTGCGCTTATTACACACCAACTCTGCGTCTACGCTCTATAACTTTAGCAGCGTCAATCCAAGCGTATTTTTCAATTCTTGAAAGGTTACAGGCTTGACCAAGTGGTAGCGAATACCTGCAAGCTCAGAGGCCTTTCTATCGTCTTTATGTGCGTTAGCCGTAATAGCAATTATAGGAATGTTCGGCTTCTTCTCTTTAATAATTTTTGCCACTTCTAAACCGCTTATATCAGGTAAATTAATATCTAACAAAATAGCGTCGTAGGACTCTTCACTCGCTAGCATGATGGCGTCATTACCATTGGTTACTGTCTTAGGTGAGTGACCCATGCATATCAGCATATTTTCAAGCATCTGTGCATTGATAGGCTCATCTTCTACCACCAGTATCTTGGCATGACTCACCGATTGATAGGCGGATTTATTCGGATGTGCTAAGTGATGAAGCGTATCTACAATACGGTTTTTATCAACTGGCTTAACAAAAGATTGCCATATTTCAAGCTTACTGTTTGCAATAACATTGGCAATATCTGGTGTCGCCGACAACACCACAATAGGTGGCGTACGCTTTCCGTAAATAGCATGAAGTGTTCGAGTAAGCTCTAAGCCATCGATACCCGGCATGTAAAGGTCAGCGAAAATGGCGGTGTATTGAAGTAACTCATCATGCAGACTTAGTAGGTCTGAACCTGAAGCAAAACAACGCGCGGAAAATCCTTCGCCCGTAATAATGTTTTGAATATGCAGTCGAGAAATTTCTAAATCATCAACGATAGCGAAGCGCGCATTGCTAGTGTTCGTTTTGGATGTTTCGATATCAGGTAAAGGCGTAATGGGAATAGTGGCAACAAACTCAGTGCCAATGCCTTCTTGGCTAGTAAAGGAAAGGCTGCCACCGAGTTGATTAATGCTTTTTTGTACCACGGTGAGCCCAATGCCAGCACCGGGAAACCGATGATCTAGCGGCTGTTCGCCACGGAAAAAGCGTTCAAAAATTTTAGGTTTTATGTCATCTGCAATACCAAGTCCTGAGTCTTTAACTTTTATGACTAAAAATATTTTTTTGTTTTTCACCAAAGTTGTGACATCTACGTGGATAATGCCATTGGGTGTAAACTTAACGGCATTGTCTAACGTGTTGCGGATGACTTTAGATAAGTTTGTGGCATCCCCTTCAATAAAGTGCGGTACGCTATGGTTGCAATGCATCGTGAATTCGACTTTTTTCCCTCTAACCTGAACGGAGTAAGGGGCAATGCATTCGTCGAGCAAGCTGATGAGGTCAACACGACCGATGTGTTTATCTTGTTCGCTGCCAATCGACAAGATATCCAGCAAGTTGTTGGTTAAATTCAATAGCCGATAGCATGATTGCTCAGCTTGTTGAATAAGCTTTCCTTGCTGCTGTTTCATGTTAGGAATAAGTTCTAGTGCAGTAATGATGGCACTAATTGGTCCTCTAAACTCGTGGCTCATTAAGTTTAGGAAGTCGCGCTTTTCATTCTCAAGTAAGGCTTCAGATTCTCGATATTTCGAAGAGATATGCGCTTCTTTCTTAAGTAGGCGAGTTCTATTTTGGTTGATTTTTGAGAAAACAAATAGCCACAGCGCCATAAGAGAAAGTGCTAACAAGGCGGTAATCACGAACAAGCTTACCTTGAGGTTCTGAGCACTGTGACTCAACCGATTCAAGGTGATTTGTTCTTGAAGCCGAATATCTCTAATGAGTGGCGAAAGCTGAAGCGGGGGGGATAGATAACCCGCTACTTCACTAGGGGGTAAACCAACAATAGTACGGAGCAAATAAAAAGTGACTTTCACCTGCTCGGGAAGTGAAAGTGAAGTGCTCATTTGTTGTTCGCTGATATAGGCATCTAAACTGAGTGCTTGGGTATTAAAGTCATCGAAATGCGCATCGTCAATTAAAAAAGCATGTTGAAAGTGATACTTTGCTTCAACGACAAGGGGCATTAATTCCCTCTGAATAGTGGCTATTTCATCTGAAGGTTGTGGCTTAGTAAGTGTCTCAATATGGTTTTCTATTTCAATGAGTGCATGATGCAGTGAGTTGCTCGCACTTAGCGATTGCGACAACGTATAGTGGGTGTGTAAAAAGTGGTATAGGTAGGCGAAAAAACACAATATAACTACGGCAAACCCTGTAGCGATGTATAAATTCCAATGCGTTGCTTCGTTAAACGGTACTTCATTCTTGCTCATAGCGACTCCATGCTACTACGCCTACTATTGGTCTTTTCTTGATTTTCTCTTAGACGTTACTAGCTTTCCACTTAGCCATAGGGCTTTCGCCAAACCCACTACTACTACGTTTTAATCGGCTACATTGAAGCCAAGTGAAAGCTTATCGTATGGCTAATTTAGGCCATCCTTTTACGAACTCATTCCTCATTATTGCTTATATGCACAGTAGTTTAACTTTAGATGGGAAATGAGTTATTGCAACCTTATTACTCAGAAGTTTTAGATTTTTCTAAATGAGTGATCTTATGTCGAATATTGTGTAAGAACAGCAAGCTGGGAATAACCATAAGTGCTGTAATAACAAAGAACTGGCTCCAATTACCGTCAAGGAAATCAACCACGAAACCACTACTGGATGCTACTAAGGTTCTTCCCGCTACACTTAGCGATGCCATAAGGGCGTATTGGGTGGCACTGAAAGCGCGATTACACAACAGGGAAATAAAAGCGACCATGGCCACGGTGCTCCAAGCAGCCGTAAAGCCGTCGATAATGACCGCAGCGGCCAGAAGGGTAACATCAGGCCCGGTAGTGGCAATAAGCGAGAACATAAGGTTGGAAGCCGCCATAGCAATGCCGGCAGTCATTAGGCCCTTGTAAATACCATAGCGAATATTGACCAACCCACCTATCAGAGAAAAGATAATGGTTACCCACCAGTTGAGCAGCTTTGAGTAAGTGCCGATATCGCTATTTGAAAAACCAATTTCTTTGTAAAAAACGATACTCATTCTTCCTAAGAAAGCTTCCCCAATTTTAAACAAGAATATAAACAGTAAAAACGACAAAGCGAGTTTTACGCCATTGCGTGAGAAAAACTCAGAAAAGGGGGCCACTAAGGTTTGTTTAAACCAAAGCGCTATTTTAGAAGGCGTTGCGCCTGTATTGCTGTGTGCTGGGTTCCCCGTTGCTTGGCTACGCAATAGGTCCCGATCTATGTCTGGCTCTTTAGCAAACACAGTAGTGACCATAAGCACAAGCATAAAAAGGGCGAGTAAACCGTAAATATCAGGCCAATACCAGCTGCTGTTGTCTGCAATAAAAAACGGGATGGCCCCAAGTCCACCATAACCCGTCCACCATCCTGCGGTGGCAACGGAAGAGGCAGCAGATAAACCGTCATTGTCATTTTCTTCAATAACATCAATTCGATAACCATCTATCGCAATGTCTTGAGTAGAAGAAAAAATGGCGATGAGCAAACCCACCAATGCCAAATAAAATAAGTGACTATTGGCCGATAACTGTGTCATCAACGCACAACACAGGGCTATGCCACCTTGCATGATGAAAATCCAGCCTCGACGCTGGCCAAGAAAGCGAGGTTTTACGCGGTCAATTAAAGGAGACCAAAGAAAATTGAATGAATAGACCGCAAAGATAGCACCAAACAAGCCAATGGCTGACCGAGATAGGCCTTCATCTTTTAACCAAGCAGATAGCACTGAACCAATCATAATCCATGGAAAACCACTGGTAATGCCAAATAGAAAAATACTGAGGTAACGTCGGTCGTGATAAGTTTTGAGAGAGTCTAACAATTGCGTTCCATGGCCAAAGCGTGATCCATTCGTATTGAGCCATGATCACGCTTGAGTTTCAATGAAAACGAGCAATAAAGGGTTGAATCACTGATAAATTAACGAATAAAGAAAGCCGCTAGGGGCGGATACCTACACAGTCGATGGGGCAGTGCCCTTTGCCTTCTAGGAACAATACACAATTCATTAACTCATCGACGAGGTATTTATCTGAACGTAACTTATCTTCTTGCCAAAAATGGACTTGATGAAGCAAATGCCAAAACACCCGCTCCTTATAAGTATAAGGTTGGGTAAATGTGTATTCTATCTGGCCCCACTCTTCCATGCTATCCCAAAAGAATAGCTCTATCTCCTCGATAGGAAGCTCTCCTTGCCAAAATGACCTCAGATAAAAACACAGCTGCTTGGCCTTTTTGTTTACGAATGTTTGAACAGTCATAGACACACAGCCGCCGTTATTAAAGATTAAAATGAATTATAGTTCAGAACACTCAGTGATACCTTGTGAAACATAAGGCACATGAGATAGATTACTGTTTTGAGCTGTAAATTAGACTAGTTGGTTTAGATTCTAATTACCAGCCTAAATGTTGAGTCCATCCAAGAACGCTGCCAGCAATTAACTGAATTTTAGCGCTATTTTCATTGTCCATTAGACCAAAGGTTGAATTATGGGTTGAGAGTGACTGTTGTCTGTAGTGGAGTTTGAGGGAGGTGATGGCAAGTTGTTTTCGTTTCGTTTCTGTTTGCGACGCCCATGTATTGGTGTCGTTAATAGATAAATCTAATACCGGAAATTCTGTTCCGGCAATAAATTCAGGTACACCGCGATTAATGTCGGCATTCGGCCAAAAGGGGGTGATGGCGACTAAAGTGTCTGGTGAGGGAATAATGCCTTTAGAACCTAAATCCAGCAATTGTGCAGCCTGCATACCATAAGCAATGTTCATTCTAAACCCTTGATGACTTTCAAGGTGCGTATTAAGCGCATTGATTAAGATGGTTAAATGCTGACTGGACGATACGTAACTTTGTCGCTGAAGTCGACTGTCACTTTTCGGGTGAATGGCTTCATCAACGGGAAGGTCAGGCTCTTCTTCTAGCGTGAATGAAACTGGGCTAACCACAGCATGCCAACCTTTTTCATTCAGTAAACTGGCTAAGTGACGCGCGTCCCCAATGGAAAGTCCGGTGGGTGAGGCATCAGCTAATATAATGGCCGCACCGCGAGAGATGGGTAATGCTGATGGGCTCTCAAAAATAGGCACGCGGATTTCCCCAGCCATTACATAGGTAATGTCATCGGGTAAAAAAGCGTGGGTAATATCCTCATACAAGCTTTGGGCTTGCGCACCAGGCGCAAAATATCCCATCAAAAACATAAAGCTAAAGCTGCAACCCACCACGAGAAAGCGAAATAAACGTAACATGGCGTACCAATAAAGCACTCAACAGTTTTATTATCGGCTAAAGCTTTGAAAACTTCAGTTCGAACCAATAGTATTTTTTAGCACTTGGTTAATCAACCGCTTAAATGATAAAAGCTGAAACAGGTAGCTAAGAAGCGCCCCAAAGTCTCAATCTATAGATAGTGGGGCGGGGGAGTAATGGGCATAAGCAGTAAACGGGATAGGCGTTTGAAAGGTTAACCAGTCTTCCGAGGCAGGATGCGCAAAGCTCAAGCTTTCTGCATGCAACTGCAAACGTTCGGCCATACTCAGCGCTTCAGCATGAGCATACAACCTATCACCTAAGATAGGGTGACCTAACTCAAGCATGTGCACACGTAGTTGGTGGGAGCGCCCAGTAACGGGGTACAAGGCCACTAACGTTTCGCTTAGCTCACTCGTAGTGCTGGGGCTAGCACAAGAACTAGCGCTGGCGGCTGAATTAACGGGTTGAGGTGATGCTTTTGGTATAACGTCTACTACTTCATAATGGGTAAGGGCTTTTTTGCCTCGCTCAAAATCCACCATTTGCTTAGGACGGTTAGGCCAATCACAAATAAGGGGTAAGTTCACTTCCCCTTGGTTGCTTTTCACGTTGCCAAAAACACGAGCGAAATAGCGCTTCTTGGTTTTGCGTAGTTCAAATTGCTTTGAAATATGCCGATGGCTTTCTTTGTTAAGGGCCATCACCATAATGCCCGATGTGGCCATATCTAGCCTATGGACTACTGTCGCCGTAGGAAACACAGTATTAACTCTGCTAATGAGTGAGTCTTTATGTTCTTCTGCTTTACCTGGCACACTTAACAGGCCGCTGGGCTTATTCGCTACCAAGATGTCATCATCTTGGTAGAGAATGGTTAAATAGGGCTGTACGGGCGGGTTATAAACAAACGCTGGATTAGCCATTAAGGGTTATTCACCACTAGACGAAGGGCATCAAATTGCACATCAGCGCCTTGTATTACTTTGTCCAATGCGTTCATTTGATTTTCAATAAACTCAATTTCACTGTCACGTACTGACGGGTTACGCTTCTGCAAATCGACTAAACGCTGGATTTCACTGTTTAGGGTTTTATGCATGTCTTGCAGTGCATCGTGTAGCTTTTGATTCGCTTGTTGATGCGCCAGTTTACGGCTGCTCTCAATCGCTAAGGTAAGTGGCTGTTGAAGCGCTTTTATTAACTGATGCGAAATTTTGCGGTTTACTTTACGCTTTATCTCGAAGGTTAAATCTACTTGGTTACCTTGTGCATCTAAACAAATACGCAGTGGCGTTTGAGGTAAGAAGCGGCCAAGCTGAAGGGCTTTGGGGGCATTGGCGTCTAACACGAACAAGGCCTCTAACCAGTAAGCGCCCTTAGGGAGGTCAGGATCGGCGATAAAGCCAATGCTGCTCTTACCGTGCACATCACTAAGCACTAAATCGATAGCGGTATGTACAAGAGGGTGATCCCAACTTAAGAATTGCACATTTTCTAAGGTGGTAGCAACGCGGCGTTTATAGGTTACCGTCATGCCTTCAGGATCAAGCCCCGGTAATTGGCTAACCATAGATTCGGTTGGCATTAGAATAAAGCAATCGCTGCCCTTTTCTTCTTGTTGAACCCCAATAGCATCGAACAAACGGCCCATAAAACGTGACAAATCTTGCGAGTTATCAAGCAATATGATGTCTTCAAGCAACTGTTCAACGCGGCCTTCACCAGAGGCATTAAGTTCTAATAAACGGTCACGGCCGGCTTCCAACTGTGCCACTAACTGACTATTTAACGTGGTACTTAAGTTGATAAGTTCATCACGGGTATGAAGGTCGTGTGGGTGCAAACACGCGCCAATCAACAAGGTTTTTACGTCGTCAAACACGCCTGATCCAGTAGGGCAGGTTTTCTCAAATGCATTCAACCCTTCATGATACCAATCCACCAACACGTGCTGAGCCGTGTTTTTCAAATAAGGTACATGAATTTCAACGGTTTGAGTTTGACCGATACGATCTAAGCGACCAATTCGTTGTTCAAGTAAGTCGGGAGTGACGGGTAAATCGAATAACACCAAGTGATGAGCAAATTGGAAGTTACGCCCTTCACTGCCAATTTCGCTACACAGCAATATTTGCGCGCCATCTTCTTCATCAGAAAAATAATGGGCGGCTTTGTCTCGTTCTACAATGGTCATGCCTTCGTGGAATACGCTATGACGTACACCGGTTTGAGTGCGAATGACTTCACCAAGTTCTTGTGCGGTGCGCGCACTGGCACAAATCAGTAATATCTTTTCTGGTTTTACTGATTGCATAAAATCAAGTAACCAGCCTACCCGAGGATCTTCATCCATCCAGCTATTCACCACGCTTGGCATACGCTCAGGGTATAACGCATGGGTTAAATCACCACCGGTTACCGCACTTTCATATACCTCTGGCAGTTCAAGTTGGTAGCCAAGTAGTACACGGTCAGGGAAGCCTTCAATGTTGGCTCTGCGGTTTCTAAACAGCATTCTGCCAGTACCATGGCAATCGATAAGCTGATGCACCAGTTCTCTGCGTGCTTCAGGCTGTGCTAAATCGCCGGTATTTTCCATCACATCCGGGGCGAAGTCGGTTAGCTTAGTGCGCTGTTTTTCGTCCGGTGTGGTGTCTGAAAGCAAAGGGGCTACTGCGTCTGCAAGCTGACTGTAACGCGACTCTTCGGTTAAAAAGGCTTCGTAGCTATGGAAGCGGGCAGGGTCGAGTAAACGCAAGCGAGCAAAGTGGCTTTCATGGCCTAGCTGGTCAGGGGTTGCAGTAAGCAGCAATACCCCTGGGGTTTCATTGGCTAACGCTTCTACGCAAGTGTACTCAGCAGAGGGCGCATCGGCAGACCACGCAAGGTGATGGGCTTCATCAACCACCATTAAATCCCACGATGCCGCTTGAATTTGTTGCTGACGCTTTTCGCTCTGACTCAAAAAGTCGATGCTACATAGCACTAACTGGTCGTTATCAAAGGGGTTAGTTTCACCGTCATCATCTAAGGCTTCGCATCGACTTTCGTCAAAAATAGCGAAAGGCAGGTTAATTCTGCGCAGCATTTCAACCAGCCACTGATGCACCAATGAATCTGGCACTAAAATTAGCACTCGCTGCGCACGACCGGTACGAAGCTGCTGATGGATAATAAGCGCAGCTTCAATGGTTTTACCTAAGCCAACTTCATCGGCAAGTAAAACACGCGGCGCATGACGGCTACCCACTTCAGAGGCAATATGCAGCTGGTGGGGAATAAGGGAAATACGTGCGCCGGCTAAACCAAGTGTGCTAGAGCGTAAATAATCGTATTGGTGATTTAGTGCGTTTAGGCGCAAGTCGAACCACTTAGGGTGGTCGAGTTGTTCGCTGAACAATCGCCTTTCAGGTTGGTTTAATCGAATGTGGTGATCAAGTAAGGTTTCAGAAAGACGAACTTGTGCTTTGGTGTCTTCGCGAATGCCGAAATAAATGCAAACGCCCTGACTTTCTTCAATTTCAGAGATAGTCATTTGCCAGCCGTCTTGGCTTTTCACGGTTTCGCCAATATCGAATACCAAACGGGTCAATGGTGCGTCTTGCTTTGTATACATTCGCGCTTCTCCCGTGGCAGGGAAAAACAACTCAACTGAGCGAAAATCAACACTAATAACAGCGCCTAAACCTAATTCGGTTTCAGAATTACTTAACCAACGCTGACCAATGGAAAACGGATTTCCTGAACTCATAAATCACCAACCTTTTTTGCGGGGGCGGTATTGTACGCATTGTGTATTAATAAGTCATTAATACTAGCCCATTTGCGCGTTTTAATCTTGGGTTGAACAGTGTGGTTGGAGGAGGAGAGTAGGTACACAAGAAAAAATATTTAGCAGAAAAACAGTGCTAATAATGAAAATCTGGATTATGGTGGATTTAGCGCTTGTGATTGTTTGTTGGGCAAGCGTGTGAAGTGGCGGTGTTTAGGTTACTGCCACTTTTCGGTCGACGCGACAAGGAGTGGAAGTCCTGTTCGAGCGACAACTTCTCCTCCTTCAGCGGAACTGTTCCTAGCACGCTAATTTGTTGTGTGTGCCTGGCCTTATTTACCGGAGTAAAGGATGCCAAGAAAAAATTCCACTGATACAAAAATATACGTCCTCGATACCAATATTCTGCTGCACGAACCTCACGCATTTCTCTCCTTTAAAGAACACGATGTCGTTGTACCAATGACCGTGCTTGAAGAACTAGATTACATCAAAGACAGTAAGAAAGACGTTGCCCGAGATGCGCGAGTATCTATTCGTGCAATGGAAGACTTACTGCACGATGCGTCACCTGAAAATATGGTGGCCGGTGTGTCTATGGTTGGAATGGGCGCAGGTGAAACAGCGCCGACAGGTTCTTTGTCTATTTATACTGATTTGAGCATGGCGCAATCGCAGCAAGTGTTCACCAGTAATGAGAACGACAACCGCATCATTAATGTGGCGTTGCATTTACAAAAAGCGAATGCACCGCAACAAGTGGTGTTAGTCACTAAAGACCTCAACATGCGTCTTAAAGCGAAAGGCGCAGGTCTTGCGCATGTTGAAGATTATCGCACCGACCAACTTATTAGTGATATCAAATATCTCTCTCGGGGTTTCCATCGCTTTGAGGGCAACTTCTGGGACAAGGTGAAAAGTGTAGACAGTCGCACTGAAGGTCGTGATACCATTCACACCATTCCCAAAGCCATGCTGCCAGAAGCTTACATCAATGAGTTTCTACTTGATGAAAGCAACGATTTTGCTGGACTCGTTGAGGCGATTAACGGCGACTCTCTTGAAGTGCTTGATTTAGGCTATGAGCGCTTAATGGGCCGCCATGCGTGGGGAATAACGCCAAAGAATATTGGTCAAGCAATGGCGCTTCATGCGCTACTCGACCCACACATCGACTTAGTGATCCTTACCGGTCCTGCCGGTAGCGGTAAAACCCTATTGGCCCTAGCCGCCGCCCTTGAAATGGTGGTAGAGCGCAACATGTACGATAAGATAATCGTAACACGTAGCACCCCAGAAATAGCTGAGTCGATTGGTTTCTTACCGGGAACCGAAGAAGAGAAAATGTTGCCATGGTTAGCAGCCATTACTGATTCGTTAGAAGTGCTGCATAAACACGATGAAAACGTGAAAGGCTCTATGAACTACATCATGGAAAAAGCCAACATTCAGTATAAGTCGGTTAACTTTATGCGGGGGCGAAGCATTCAAAACTCAATTGTGATTTTAGATGAATCGCAGAATTTAACGGCATCACAGCTTAAAACCATTATCACCCGATGCGGTGAAGGTACTAAGATTATTGTGGGCGGAAACTTGGCCCAAATAGACAGTAATTACTTAAGCGCTGTGACTTCAGGACTAACCTACTTAGTAGAGAAGTTTAAAGACTTCTCGGGCAGTGCAACCTTAAACTTAGATGGTGTAGTAAGAAGCCGCTTAGCCAGCTTTGCGGAAGAGAATCTTTAGTTTTTACGTGTAAGCAAATCAGTAACACTAAAATACGACTAAGCGTGTTCGTGGCTCAAGCCGCGAATGCGCTTTTTGTTTTAGTCAATTTTCTCCACTTGATAACGGCCGGTAGAGATGTAGCGTTTCGTGTCATCTGAAATATCGCCAAAGGGGATAAGGGCTGGGCCTGTTGGGTCAAACAGTACATAAGTCTCACCCTCAACCTCTAATTTCTCGTCTTCAGGAACCGCATTGATAGCTACCCCTAATAACGCATGATGGGGAAGAAAAACCATAACGATGTTGGTGGAAGGAAGAAAGGCACGTACCAGCGCGCCAGTTAAAACCGCCTTACTGTCGCAGTCCCCCCTATTTTGCATAAGTAACCCTAGTGGAGGCGCAAACCCAGAACCATTACTGGCAACTCTGTCTTCAAGGGAATCATAAGGAATACTTTGTACCCAGCTAGTCATCAATTGTAAGTAAACACGGTTATTTTCAATTCGATCTACTTTGTCGTAAAACGCTTCCGAGATAGGTCTAAGTGATTCAAACGTTTGTGCAACATAACGAAGGTGATCAGGCTTTACCGCTTGCTGGTTAAAAAGCGTGGTGAACCGAGTGTAATAGTGTTTATCAAGATAGTCAGTATAAGCGGTACGCTGCACACTTTTTAACTGAGATAATATCTGGTCAGCTTTATTTGGCTTTGTTGATGTAACCTTTATATTAATTGCGTCGTTTTCATTGGAAACAGACACCACTGCTTCACGTGGGTCGACCTTCTTAGCCTCTTTAAGTAGCGATACGGTAACGTAACGTTGGGCTATTTCGGGTTTATAGTTGGCCTGTGTGGTAGGCGCGACCTTTAATGCACTATTGGGCAAAGAGAATGCAATGGATTGCTCAATACCTTCACTATCTAACCATCGATATTCAAACTGTATATCATCAGTCGAGACGGTTTTGTTGAAAGAGAGTTGAGCAGCGTAAGTGGCGATAGGGGCAAAGCAAAGAAGAAGCGCAAAACTAAGTGGCAAGGCAGTCGAAAGCGCTAGCGACTTAGATAGTCGAGTTGGCAAACCTGTGGCATACAAGGCCGTTTGCTGACAAAGACGACTTATTTGCCCCATAAATGTAACCTTCGTTTTAGTGTGACGACCAATGTGCTGCTGCCAATATGCCGCGTAGCTGATTAATTCAGTATGCGTTCGCAGGCATAAATTGCAACAAATTAGTTAAAACCACGCCTGCTTACTGGCGCAAACTAGTCACCGAACCAATTTAGCTGTTTATGTAAACTCACCACCGTACCCACAATGATTAACGTTGGTGGCTTTAATGCTGATGTAGCAGGGTTTTGCGTAATATCGCTAAGTGTGCCTGTCACCACTACTTGGTTTTCGGTGGTAGCCGACTGAATAAGGGCAATTGGCGTATCTGGTGTAAGACCGTTTTCGATTAACTTCTCACAGATAATGGGTAAGCCCGTTAACCCCATATAAAATACAATCGTTTGGTTTTTATGTGCTAACGACTGCCAATTCAAATCAATCGTACCGTCTTTTAAGTGGCCTGTAGCAAACACCACTGATTGCGCATGATCTCTATGGGTTAGAGGAATGCCTGCATAGCTTGATGCGCCATTAGCCGCGGTAATGCCAGGTACAACTTGAAACTCTATTCCATGTTGAATAAGCGTTTGAATTTCTTCGCCGCCACGGCCAAAAATAAACGGGTCTCCGCCTTTTAAGCGCACAACCCGATTGCCTTTTTTCGCTTCATCAACCATCAACTGGTTTATGTCATCTTGCGGCAAGCTATGATTGCTCTTCGCTTTACCAACGTAAATCTTTTCAGCATCGCGGCGAACGAGTTCTAAAATCTGTGGCGACACCAATCTATCGTAAACCACCACATCGGCTTTTTGCATTAGGCGCAATGCGCGAAAAGTCAGTAAATCAGGATCGCCAGGGCCTGCGCCAACTAAATAAACCTGACCTTGAACTTGGTTATTTTCAGCCGCTGCCGTTAGCGCGGTCTCAAACGCTGCATCGGCTTTACTGTCTTGGCCTTTTTCAACCATTTCAGCTATATCGCCGTCTAACACGTCTTCCCAGAAATATCGCCTAGCAGTAACACCATTTAAAGATTGCTTTACTTTTTCTCTGAATTTTTCAGAGAAGGCACCTAGTTTACTTAAATTAGCAGGCAGCACGGTTTCCAGTTTTTGACGCAAGTACCGCAATAACACCGGGGCTACGCCGCCACTGCTCATAGCAATAATAATAGGGGAACGGTCTACAATAGAAGGGGTGATGAATTGGCAAAGTGGCGTGTTATCAACCACATTGACGAGCACTATTTGTTCGCGCGCTAAATCGTGAATAGCTTGGTTGGTTTCAGATTTATCGGTGGCGATAAAAACCATGTCTTTATCGGTTAAATCGCTGTCGATAAATTCCCGTTCAATAAGGGTTACTTTCTCGTTTTTAGCCAAACGTTTTACGGTTTCGCAGGCCCAAGGCGCCACCACAGTAATGTGGGCAGGGGTTTTCATGATGAGCTCAAGTTTGCGGGCTGCTACTTCTCCAGCGCCGACAATTAAACAGCGAAGAGAGCGAGCATCTAAAAATAGGGGAAAGTAATCCATTGAGGTGCACATAAAAAAAAGAACTAACGCTATTTTGCGCTAATTCTTTTTATTTATAAACAACGAAATCAGCCTTCATATTCACTAATGTTATATAAAAGCGAAATGTTCTTGTTTTTCGTTCTTACGACTTGCGACGTGCGCGATTATCACGGCTGCGGTTTTCACCACGGTTGTCGCCTCGCTCACGCTTTGCCGGTGGTGTGTCTGACCATTCGCGAATAGACAAACGTTGACCCGCTACGCGAGTACCTTGAAGCTTGTCTTTAGTCTCTTTTGGCATGCCTTCCGGCAAATCAACAGTACTGAAGTTATCATAAATTTCAATAGCACCAATGTGCTTAGAATCCATGTTACCTTCGTTTGCGATAGCACCAACGATATTACCCGGCTTAGCACCGTGTGTATGACCTACGTCAATACGGAAGCGTTGCATACCTGCTTCTGGCTTACGACCAGTGCGAGGTGCTCTAGGCTTACGTTCACGACCGTCACGTCCACCATCTCTGCGGTCGCCACGAGGCTCACGGCTGTCACGAGGTGGTTTGCTGTGAAGATCAGGGCGGTCGCTTTCTTTAAGGATAAGCGGCTCATCACCTTGTGCAATCTTAAGCAATGCTGCCATAAGCACTTCAGGAGAAGCTTCAGCTTCTTCTTTAATCATCTCAACTAATGGAATAAGTGTTTCAATGCTGTCATCTTGCGTAGCATCAATAACAGATTGCTTGAAACGGCTTAAACGGGTTTCGTTGATTTCACTAATTGAAGGAATTGGCATTACTTCAATTGGCTGCTTAGTCGTTTTCTCGATAGAGAAAAGCATACGCTTTTCACGATGTGAGATGAAAAGTATTGCATCACCAGTACGACCTGCACGGCCTGTACGACCAATACGGTGAACATAAGATTCACTATCGTAAGGTACGTCGTAGTTGATAACGTGGCTAACACGTTCAACATCAAGACCACGTGCAACAACATCAGTTGCTACCAAGATATCAATGTTACCTTGCTTAAGTTTATCAACAGTACGCTCACGAGCGTTCTGAGGAATATCACCATTTAGCGGTTCAACATCGTATCCACGTGCAGAAAGTTTATCAGCAAGTTCAACAGTAGCTGTTTTAGTACGCACGAAAATAATCATGCCGTCAAAACGCTCTACTTCCATGATTCTCGTAAGTGCCTCAAGCTTATGGTGAGGAGCTACTTGGCAGTAACGTTGACGAATAGTACTTGCAGTACTTACCTTAGAAGCAATTTTTACGTGCTTAGGATCTTTAAGGTAACGCTGAGTAATTTTCTTAATTGGACCAGGCATAGTTGCCGAGAACAACGCCGTTTGGCGTTCAGCTGGCGCGTGGCTCAAAATAAGCTCAACGTCATCAATAAAGCCCATGCGTAACATTTCGTCGGCTTCATCAAGTACGAGGAATTTAAGTTCACTTAAATCCAGCGTT
>OJHG01000067.1_pt1 | contig 76973 bp, 61 predicted proteins | sample 1594761 | NCBI WGS metagenome assembly OJHG01 (sample SAMN05416786, study PRJEB24817) | seawater metagenome | isolation source: Sea water | place: Canada:Atlantic | collected 2013-07 | reverse complement strand
CGATAACACTCAAAGCCCTATTCTAGAAAGACTAGGGTTAGACTCAGCACAGTGGCTAGCCTTAACCACTGAGTTTGAAAAACACTTCTGCTACGCCGCAGGTGCAGAGCAAATGATGAATGCCTTCAAGCGCCATACCCATCATCAACGAATACGAGGGATGGGCAAAGCAAAAGAGCTGCTAAAGCGCGCTTAAACTAGTTTCAACGAATACAACTAATGCACAGCCTGTGACACGCGCGCTTGTCTATACTTCTTCAATCCACATAAATTCCTCCCCAACGCTCAACTTTCCATCAAAAGTCTCAAATGGCTCAGCTCAAAAGCGCAGTTATTGAGTATCTAGGGGAATTCTTACCAATGAATAACAGTGCTGTTGGTTAAAGCGTTTTAAGCAATATTAAACATGGCTGTCTTTATAAGTTTTTTATATTAAACATGGATGTCTTTATAAATTTGATAAAATAAGCGGAGCGCGTCTTAGTATATTGTAACGGTCTCGGTTGAAACACTTACTCTGTTCAAGCAAAGGGTTATCTCTGGATTATTGATTCTCCTGCATCACCTTTCATTGCTTTTCCAGCATCGCTGTCATTACTTTTCCAGCATCACTCTTATTACTTTTCCAGCATCACTCTTATTACTTTTCCAGCGTCACTTTCATTGCTTCACCAGCATCACCTTTCTATTATTTTCCTTCAGCATGCAGTCACTCTGAATGTCACTTATTTTACTATCGACTTTTGAGTCAAATGCACCGGTAGCAATGGATGCGCGGCTAGTGAACTCCCCTAAAATCACATTTAGCAAAATAGAGGTTGGCAGCACCGACGCCACGCCATTGACTAATTTTTCACGAATGGTGGTTTTATGGGACTCAAGGGAGGCGATATGCCCATGTGCTTCCTCGCAATTTACCGCTTTATTTATATGCTCGGCAGCCAGTTCATGGCGCTTTACGGCCGACGCGCAGCCGGACATTAAAAGTACAGAAATAGGAACGATAAATAACGCTTTCATAGTAGGTAGCAGCCTGTTTTGTAATGAACAACATCAGTCTAAACAGACTATTTTTCAAACAAAAGAGCGTACCTTGCATTGTTAATAAATAGTGATAAGCCACATACTTTTGTGATAACTGTAAGTGCATCGTTATAGGCAACAAGTAGGTGTTTTTTTAAAAATCGTGGGATAGAAAAGCGGGTCTGAAATCAGTTGAGAAGCAACGGCCGAAAATGGTGGGCTCGCCTACCCGAACGCTATTGAGCCTCAGATGCTAAAGTCTCAGTTTACCCACCTTGACTCACTGGGGACGGCTCGCGCCCGGCACTTTTGCAAGGTGAAAGCGCGCAACTTACCCGCAGCCGATTATCTAACAAAAGGTTAAGCCTATCCCCGAGCCAGAATCACCCTTTTCGATTCAATAATACATGGCATCCTAGGCAGCCAAAAAATACAATATCTAACAGTTCGCTCAGTAAAGGCCCCATGTTAATAACGCGCAAGCTGCAACGGTTTATTCGGATATCCCTCTAACCTTCTTAGCGATGCTTAAGCACCACACAACTAAATACGCTAAGCGCTTACAGTATTCGAACTATCAAACTCAGTGCTTCAGAACTTATACAAATAAGCGAACATCAACCTATTTTCAGTGGAGCTATCCACTAGCGGGCTGTCTTTAATTTCATCACCAAGACTGATAATACTGGCATCGATGAAAATCGAACTTTGTCTGTTAAACAAGTATGCCGTGCGTAGGCCCATTTCAATGTTTATCGTTGAATCGCCACTATACGCTTGCCGCTCTGCTGTCGCTTCGTTGGCACGAACACCGTACTGGTAATCCACGTAGCTTTCATCTAGCCAAGTGGCAACAATTCTCGGAGATAACATCACTTGCTGGCCGAGCATCCATCTTTTATCAAACCCTAAGCTGAAAGTGTTACCGTCGCGGTCGCCTGAAATATCCCCAGTCCATTTAGCGCTCACATTCACAATTGGGTTTTGCCACTGTGCTGTGGCACCGATAACAAAGCCACCGTCACGTTCGTCCATGCCTTGTAGGATTGGCGTATCCTCAATATCGTCATCATCATATCCGCTAAAATCATAGCCAGCAGATAGCGTAAAGGCGATGCGCTGCTCTTGGTTTATTTGCAGGTTAGGTAACTTAACGTCTAGGTTCGGGCCAAACCAACGGACATAACGATTCTCATAGCTAATAAATGGAATGACATTGGTGTTTCTGTCGATATCTTTTATGCCCAACTGTTGGCTTATGGCGCCGATCCCTATTCCCCAATGAGACTCAGTTGATTCTGGTTGTAGACCAGCGCGCTGGTGAGTCGGAGCTTGCGCAGATGCAGGAGCGCATAACCCCAAAGCAAATGTGAGCGCAGTAAAAGAGCACAGGCTTTGCTTAGATAATTTAAAAACAGGTAAAAACGCGAATGACATTAATGATTCTCCAATAGATTTTAGCAGGTGGCAGCCAAAGCTGTGGCTAGGGATATATGTAATTTTGCATGTCATCGAATGATGAACGCGCTGCATATCACTCGCTGTGCGTTAAAAAGCACTCAAAGTGATAATTAACTTACCGTCTCTCACTTCTAACGACTCTAACGACGCCTTGGCTAACTTCTGCTTAAGGTCGCTATCATCTAATACATAAATCGGCCGAGAGCCTAAAATAGTCCCCACCACAGGCTGTAGTAGCTTTTTGATATCCTCTTGTTGCTCAGCAGATACATTATTTAGGCTCAACTCCAACAGTTTAGCGTTAACAAAATAAAGCGCGCCTTGCTCCTGATTGTAAGACAAACTTCCCGTTAAATACCCACTACCACTGCCGCCATAAGACCCTAACGCACTGGCTTTAATATTCGCACCTAAGCCAATTTCATTACTGGACTCGAGTAAATCAAGTCGCGGTTCAGACAACGTCATAGTGACAAAGAATTTACTTCGCGTGATAGGCATAATGGCACTCACCATTTCCTGCAACTCAGCCTCGGTGAATTCCTTGGTAAATGCGAACGCCTGACTGATACTCATCAGCCAAATGACACCGATTAAATATTTCAATTTTTACCTCGTTAATACTGACACTAGGTTGCTAACCGATTGATTGCTGATATTAGCTGTTCGTGCTCAACCTTGACTAGAAGTTTTCACGTGCCTAAATAAGCAATTTAAGCGACTGAATTAAATGAGAAAAATAAAACTAGGCTAAAGTATAGATTTAACCCCCATCATTAACTGTCATTATTGTTGTATTCACCAGCACTTTGCAATATCGCTGAGTAAAAAGCTAATCAACTAACGTTTCAATAAGTCGTTGATAAATCGCTTTTAGAATGCGTTTCCCTATTTATTACGAAACACATAGAACTAACTCATCCCTACCCTTGACATAATTTACAGCACGCAAGCCAATGGCTACTTTGTCGAGTACGGCCTGCGCTCTTCGTTTAATTATTCACCCCACGTCAGTGTTGCTCCCTTTGTGAAAATCGCATTTGATTATGGTTATGCATCCAATAGCCACGCGGAGCACAATCATTCAACTTTGGGAGTTACTGCAGCTAACGTCACGATTGAGCATACAGCTAATTGCAGAACGCACGATTGGCGGCAGCTTTATTGCCCGCCAAGCAGGCTCGCCGCGTCACTTATCCTGGGCTGGGCTGAATGTTATATCTCAGTTTTAACCTGCCAAACAGAACCCATTGGCTCATCCCACTTGGTTGCATTTTTGTTAACACGCTATTAAGTATCTAGTTTAGAGCATAAAATTCTGATAAAAGGCTAGTTTTCAGGCAGACCTTTGGTACTGTAAATCCTAGCTACTTTCAGCCCTTCAAACTGACTCACGATAAGGAGCAAACCATGAAAAAGGAAACCATCTGTATCCATGAAGGATACGAGACCGACCCGACAACCAAAGCCTGTGCAGTCCCCATTTATCAAACTGTCGCTTACGAATTTGATAACGCCCAACATGGTGCTGACCTATTTGACTTAGCGGTACCGGGCAATATTTACACGCGTATTATGAACCCCACATGGGACGTGCTTGAAAAGCGTGTAGCTGCTCTTGAAGGTGGTGTAGCAGCCTTAGTGGTTTCTGCAGGTAGCGCAGCAATTAACTACGCGATTTTAACCATAGCCGAAGCTGGCGATAACATAGTTGCAACTCCGCAGTTATACGGCGGCACGTACACCTTGTTTGCTCATTTATTACCTAAGCAGGGCATTGAAGTACGCTTTGCTGAATCAGACAAAGCCGAAGATCTGGCCAAGCTAATGGATGACAAAACTAAAGCAGTATTTTGTGAAACCATAGGTAACCCAGCGGGCAACATAGTCGACATTGAACCCATAGCCACTATGGCACATGAACATGGCGTTCCCTTGATGGTGGATAACACAGTTGCGACCCCTGCACTGCTTAACCCCATTGAATATGGCGCTGATATAGTCGTACATTCTTTGACTAAATACATGGGCGGTCATGGTAATTCTTTAGGTGGGATCATTGTCGATTCAGGCAAGTTTCCTTGGGCTGAGCACAAAGAGCGCTTTCCTATGCTGAATGAGCCAGAGGCTGCCTATCATGGCGTTGTGTATACCCGTGAATTTGGTGCCGCGGCATTTGTAGCGCGCGCCCGCACGGTGCCACTTCGTAACACAGGCGCGGCGCTCTCCCCAATGAATGCTTTTATGCTAATGCAAGGCATGGAAACACTGCCTTTGCGCATGGAGCGCCATTGCGACAACGCGAAATCTGTCGCTGAATATCTCAAAGCTCACCCAAAAGTTGAGTGGGTTAGCTACGCTGGGCTTGAAGGCGACAAGTATTATCCGATGGCGCAAAAATACTTCAACGGCCGCCCATCGTCTTTGATGACATTCGGTATTAAAGGCGGTTTTGATGCTGGGGTGAAATTCTACGATGCCCTTAAATTAATCAAGCGCTTGGTTAATATTGGTGACACCAAAACCTTAGCGTGTCATCCGGCTTCAACCACTCATCGCCAATTAAATGAGGACGAACTAAAAAGTGCAGGTGTAAGTCCAGAAATGTTGCGCTTGTGTATTGGCATAGAGCACATCGATGACATTCAAGCAGATTTAGCCCAAGCCTTCGAGGCAGTTTAAATTCCAACATTTCGCTATTTGAACGTTAGCCCGCTGTTTTACATAAACGGTGGGCTTTTTTGTATGTGAGCTTATATTCTCAAATAAATGTGATTATGATTCAGCTTCTGCTTCGAATGCCCTAGAAAGCACAGCCATTATCCAAGGAACAGGAACAACATGACATATTTACAACTTGCCTATTTTCACCTCGCCACGGTTTTGCCTGCCTTTCTAATTGGCACCTACTTATTAGCCAATCGAAAAGGGACACCAACGCATCGTATGCTCGGCAAGGTATATATGAGCCTAATGCTTGTCACCGCTTTGCTCACGTTATTCATGGCAGCGCAAGTCGGCCCCGTGCTTATTGGTCATTTTGGATACGTACACCTGTTTAGCCTGCTAGTACTATACGCCGTACCGAGCGCCTATTTCGCCGTTCGAAAAGAGAATATTACGAAGCATAAACGCAGTATGCTCCTGCTTTATATAGGCGCAATACTGATTGCCGGCGGCTTTACCTTTACCCCCGGCAGAATGTTGTACGACTGGTTTTTAGCCTAGAACGTGTTGACCTTTGCTGAACATTTTTGCCGTAAAGTTCGACATGCCCTAGTATCATCAGCGACCTCACTGATTAAAAATAGGCAGAGCTTTACCAATGGGCTGACCATTTACCTTGGCATAGTCTTGGGGCTTTTGCTCCAGTAATTTTAGAGCAGTCGCTGCAATTTGATTCAACTGATATGTATGGCCGTCACCTATCTCACCATAGTTTTTCACATCAGGGCCCATCGCAGCGGCCCACACTTGGTTCGAACCTTCAATGCCATTCTTATGCTTGGCTAGATTACGCAAATAACCTTGGGTCGCTTTAGGACTCGCGTGATGCTGCCAAGTTTCATTGCTGTTACCTCGCCCGTGATCAACTGTTATCAGCAAATTGGTATTGTTCTTATAGTGCGGCATGCTTTGTAGCATGTGCCATAAACGCGCAATAAACACGTCACTTTTATGGGCCGAGCGCAAATACGCTGGATAATCTCCATCATGGGCGAAGTCGTCTGTTTCACCGAGTGCCAGATAAATCACGTTTGGTTGTTTGGCTTTCACATACTCCTGAGTAAACCCCACCGTAAACGCATCCAGACGTACATTGTGCCAAGGACTAGGAATATCTTTTTGCAGCGCATTTAACCACGTCGCTTTAGCCGATAAATTGTTCCAATCGGCTGACATAAAACCCGCATTAATTGGCAATTGACTGCGCTGCTTATTCAAAATAGCTGGAAATACATCCCAACTGCCAAAAGCAGCTACCTTATTTTTGAAGCTTTCTTGGCTGTTCAACCACTCTAAAATACTGATATTAGGGTTCGCCACAGGTTTATTCGAATCTATCTTAGCATCAGCCTTGCCTGTGAGTATTTCGTTATAACCAGGGTAAGAGAACCACCAGCTATTGCTAACATCCATCGCAGACTGGTTATCTCGATTTCCTATTAGCACACCTTCTTTCACCACCTGCCCCCAAAGAAAAGGCATCAGTTTTTCACGCTTAGCATTAGGGCTCTTGCCGTCAAACGCAGCTGCTATTTCATCTTGCTGTCCAGCGAATTGCGGTTGCGCTAACAAAGTAGCGTGATACCCCCGAAATACTTCTTGCCAGCGTAAGCCATCAATACTGATGATAAGCAAATTATCTGCTGCACTCACGGGCGATGCGACTAACACGATACACAAGATTTGGCTCAAAATAGCCAGCCGTTTCACGAATGTCATTGGTTTTATTTGCTTCATAAGGGCCTCGTATACAGAAGAGGAATAATGTCTGCCACCGCAAAGGGAGCGTTGTTGAAAGAAAAAAAGGCGAGCCAAAGCTCGCCTATCATGCTTGAAACGCGTTCGTCTTAGAAGCGCGCTTGAACGTTAAACGCCGCAGTGCGCGGTGCGCCAATCCATGCAGATTGTCCCGCAATGCCGCCCAAGTAACTCTCATCAAACATATTATTTACGGTAAAACGTAAATCAACTGCTTCAATACCTTGAACTGGCGCTTCTAAGCTAACCCCAGCGTAAAAGTCAGTGACTAAATACGCTTCAGCCACTTGGGTGTTTGCCGCATCGATAAAGCGGTCGTCTACCCATTTGGTTGATGCACCTATGAAGTAATTACCTCGGGTCCAGTCAGCTGACACAACCGCCATATTTTCAGGTGAACCAAACACAGTATTGCCTTCAGGGAAATCAATTGAGCCGTCAGTGTATTCTGAATCGTTGTAGGTAAATGACCCATACAATGCCAACGAATCTGTCACGTTGAATGACAAAGACGCTTCAAAACCTGATGATTCAATGCCCCCAACATTAACGTAACTGCCGTTAGTGCCGATTAAGAAATCGATGCCATCGGGTGAGTCGGGAGCAATGAAAGTCAAACGGTTATCAAACTTGATATTGTAGTAAGTCAAACTTGCATTAAAATCACGTGACACATAGCGCAAACCTACATCAACGTTTTCCGCAGTTTCTGGCTCAACTTGAGTCAACGTAGACGCGTCACGTTCAAGTACGGTGTCTTTAATGGCAGCGAAGTTTTCTGCATATCCAGCAAACGCTTCTAAGCCATCAATTGGCATTTGAACCACAACACCACCTGAGAACAAGGTATCAGAGTCTGAATTCATTTCCGCTGTATTGCTTTGGTCGAAATTATCTTGACGCTCTAAGTCTACGTAGAAGCGCTTCACGCCTAGGCGAACGCTAGCCCAGCCCATGTCTAGCTCGTCTTCTGCGTAAAGCATCATTGTTTCCACAGGGAATTCACGCGAGTATTGCACCCAGTAAGGCGTGTGGTCGAATTCAACACCTGAGCGTGAATCAATGATTTTATGCCAATCACGTGATTCTTCACGGTTATAATCTTCGTACCAAATACCACCGCGTAGCGTGTTATCCATATCATTTATTTGGGTATACCAAGCAAAATCAGCATCAAAGCCAAAGCGTTCTTTTTGATAATGGGTATGACGATATGAGCCAACTGGCACAGCGCCTTGGGCGTAACATGTTGGATCGTATTCAGGGCCAGCGCCGCCGTATGGCGCGGTGATAGAGCTTGTACAACCGTCAGTTGGGCTCAAAGCGAAACCGCTGCTATCCACATAATAAAGTTGGCCTAATGCGCTGCCACCATACACTGTATTACCAGATACCAGTTCAGAGTGTGCAACACCGTCGCCGTCTGCCTTTACATCAACCACGTAAGGGGGCACCCAATCACCACGCCCTTCGTTATCGTGATAGTAAACATTACCGGAGATTTCAAAATTATCAGTCGCGTAATCAGCTTTTAAATAAGCGAAAAGGTTTTCACGTAATGTCGCCCAACCTTGACGGTGAACTTGATCAACATAAGGGATACCAGTCCACTCACCGTTTAAGCGATCACTATCTGGATTCTGCTCAAACTGCGCTAAGCTAATACGCTGATAATTTGCTTCGTGAACATCATCCCACGAAAAATAGCCTTCAATTTCAACGTTGTTGATCATGCTAATAAATTTACCAGCTAAGTGATCATGTTCATTTTCTGCGGTTTGCGTGATCCAGTCTGTATTTTCACTGCTAGAAACACTGACCCATGCATAGGTATCTTTAGCAATTTCACCGGTTTCATAACGTAGGAAATATTTTTGTGCATCAAAGCTGCCACCAGAGATACTGATTAGCATGGACTCTTCTACACCTGGATCAACTGTGGTGAAGTTAAGCGTGCCGCCTAGCGCTTCGTTTGAGCGCGACGCGATATCACCCGTTCCTTGCGATACCTCAACGTTGGCCAAGTTTTCGGTGTCGATGTAGCGATTGGCTTTAGCACCGCCACCATAGTTAGAGTTACCGTTAGCAATGCCGTCAATAGTGATGCCGATTTGCTGCTCATCTAGGCTTAACTGAAAGCCACGAATGGATACTGTGGTTGACCAATCATCGGAGCCAAACGTATCACCTTCGTTGATCAAAACACCTGGCAAATTATCGATAACGGCCAACGCACTGGTCAACGAGCTCTGTTGTTTTGCCATCTCATCAGAAGTTTGGTTGTTAGCGTAAGAAACGCTTTTACCCACGACCGTGATCTCTTCGATTGCGGCGTCGTTGGGAGTTTCCTGTGCATTTGCAGAGCTAATAAATGATTGGCTGCCTATCGCCATTGCTACGCATAATGCTAAGTGTGTTTTAGCGGTTGTTTTCATTTGTGTGTGGTCTCTAGTTAAATTGACCGCAACAATGTGACGGCTTCGCGTTACAATTTGAGTGTAAAATTATGACGATCTTGTGACGAGTTAAGCATCTGAATTTCAAAGAGCAACAAGTTGAAATGTAGCCAAGGTTTACTACAGCAAGCTTCACATCAAGCTCTTATTGCCACTAGCTTAGTAAAAGCCAGATGAGCTTTAAGCTAGTAAGATGCACGATATCGGAGATTAAACTTGAAAACAGGAATGATTATCAATAACATCTAAAAACCTATCATCACTGCTAAATCCCCATGTCTGCGCGTATATTAATCATTGAAGACGATGTCGTATTAGGTGCACAAGTCGCCAGATTGCTCGAAGAGAGAGGTTTCAACACAGAGCAATGTCGGGACGGACAAAGCGGGTTACAGTGTGCCCTGCAAAAACGTTTCGATTTGATTTTATTAGACGTACTTCTACCGACGCTTAATGGCTTCTCAATACTGAACAAAATACGCAGTGTGAAGCAGACGCCGGTTATGATGATCACCGCCTGTGGTGCTGAACAAGAACGTATTGAAGGCTACCGCAAAGGCGCCGATGATTACCTACCCAAACCATTTAATTTCACTGAAATGATGCTACGGGTCGAGGCTTTACTGCGACGCAGTCTGCATACGTTACAAAGCGACACACACACCTCAACTCTTAGTGCAGATCGCCTGTTACTCAATCGGGCTAAACAACAGGTTTTCTTTGCTGATTGCTTGGTTGAACTCACCCCCCTTCAATTTAGGTTACTTTGGGTGCTGGTCGAAAACAGAAGCGACATCATGAGCAAAGCATTTTTGTATCAAACGGTGCTAGACAGAGCATTTAGCCGCTACGACCGAAGCTTGGATATGCATGTTAGTCGGGTACGCAAAAAATTGGTCGAGGCCGGAATGCCCCCTGAGCGCCTATTGACTATGCACGGAAAAGGCTATCAATTTTCATGAAAAACACGCTTTTTTGGCGACTTTGTGCGTTTATCGCGTTGGGAACTGTTCTGTTATTTTGGGCGTTAAGCTGGTTAACAAACCACACTGAAACCAGCATGAGTTTTATTGACGCCCAGCACCAGCAGCAGTTACTAAATTATGGGCGGCAAGCTGAAACCATTTTACGTCAAGACGGCGAAACAGCACTGGCGGTTTGGTTAAAAGCACTTCAGCAAAAAGAAAATACGTGGGCCGCGGTCGTGCGCTCAAAGATCACACCTTTCGCTGATACCAGCCTACCAGAAAACTATCTTGAACGATTTCAACTCGGAAGAAGTGTTGAGTGGAAAATACACCTTTATTTTGAAGAAAACCCGACCATGGAAATCCCCTTTTCTGATGCATCAAGTCATTTCCTTATTCAGCTACCGCAACGAATGCGTCCCGGGGCATTTTTGCTTTATGCAAAACTATTTTTACAAATTGCTCTGCCGTTAATATTGCTTTGTATTTTAAGTTTTGTGCTTTATCAACATGTAATGGCACCGCTTAGAAAACTAGAAAACGCGACAAAAGCGTTCAGCGAAGGAAAGCTGGATGTTAGAGTGGCGCCATATCTACCACACAGAAACGACGAGCTCACCCGTCTTGCTGAAACGTTCGACCACATGGCACAGCGTATTAGCATGCTTATTTATAATCAAAGACAACTGCTCGCTGATTTATCCCATGAGTTGCGCACCCCGCTAACTCGAATAGACATGGCTGTGGATTTTGTTGAGCAAAATATCAACCCCAAGCAAGCCCTTGAACGTCTGCGTTATGAAGCCTCTACCATGCGCAATTTAGTAGAAGATACACTTACACTCGCGTGGCTAAATAATGAATCGCCTCGCCTGAACACAGACGACTTTGACTTAGTCGAATTACTCGAGGTTATTTGTGAAGATGCGCGCTTTGAGTACCCTAATTGCATATTAACAACAGACTTACCGGCAAATGCTGAAATAACCAAAAGTAGCCAAACCGCATTAGGTCAAGCTTTTGAAAACATCGTACGCAACGCCCTGCGCTACACTCCAGCGACGCGTGAAGTAAATGTGTCGCTAACCCAAAGTGATAAGTGTTACACCTTAACCGTTAGGGATCAGGGGCCGGGCGTTCCTCAAGATATGTTGTCAGATATATTTAAGCCCTTTTTCCGTGTCGACAAAGCACGAGTTTCAGATAAGGCGTTAACGCAATCCGCCCCGCCAAGTGGATTCGGCTTAGGGCTCGCTTTGGCCCAGCGACAAATCGCAGCAATCGGAGGGAATATAAGCGCGCAAAATTATTTTGCTAGCGACGGCGCGTTATTAGGCCTAGAAATGGTTATTCGGCTCGGGCGATAATATGCTAAAGCGCGAATATTCTGCAGCCCTGTTTTCATTCGGATATATGCTTTCTTTGTTTAGGCGCAATGATCAATCGCCGCCAAGCCAGTAACATACCTGTGTAAACTAAAATACAGGCTATTAAAGACACCAGGCCTGCAATGGTCTGACCGATGACGCCGAAATATTCGCCTGTGTGTAAAAAGCGCGCTGTACCCCACGCTTGACCACCTCGAGACCAGTCTGATTTTCGCAGCACCTTGCTTATGTCGCCACTGCGCGTGTCAAAATACAACGAATAAGCCAACTCTTGCCTATGCCCAATACTTTTATCGATATAGAAACGTGCCTCGTTGAGCTCCTCTCCTATCTCTAACCACATGGAATACCAATCGGTAAACTGATTATGCTTGGCATGATGAACTGCACGTTGAAACAACACCTCATAGGGTATGACATCAGCGTCTAAACGGGTGACTTCCTCATGTTGCTCACGCTGGGGCACCGTTTCACCAAACGCGCCATATAGTGCTTCATTGGCCCATGTGAAATGAAAGAGGGTGGCGGTTAATGCAATAACAAATAGTGCTGGCAAACACCAAATACCAAAGACTAGATGCCATTGCCGGTAACGATGCTGAGTGTTTTGGTAACGTTTGGGTAGCCCAAAAGCGTGTTTAAATGCCGAGCGATTAAAGCGTTTCGGTAGCCATAAATACAGACCACTGAGCAACAGAAAGATAAACACCAAATTCGCGTAAGCAGTGATATTTTTACCAATCGCCCGAGAATCTCCTGTTAGCAAAAGATAGCGATGTAAATCAGTCACTTGGTGAAAAAACTCAGTAACAGCACCTTCACCAACCCTTAGCACTTTGCCTGTATAGGGATGCAGTAAATAGTTGTTTTTACCCGCCCATACGGGGATTGCCGCGCCCTCCTTATTCACCCATCGAATATAAATATGCGGTTCGTCAGGATGAAGTTGTTGCAATACATTTACGACTTCATCGGTTGTTAGCCGCCTAGCTGAGTCTTCTGGGGCAACGCGATAGTGCATCTCACTCAGTTCGACAATTTGTCTCTCATAAGTCAGTAACACTCCCGTAAATGCCATGCAAAAGACAAACATACCAGCCACCAGCCCTGTGACTAAGTGGGCCCAAAAGACCCACCTTTTGATATTGTTAACGCTCATATCTTAAAATGTCGTAGTGCTAAAAGTCGTACGACACAGACAATCTGATGTCTCTTCCGGCTTCATAAGGGCCAATCACCGTAGCAAACACCTCGCTATAGTCGCCAACGCTTGAGTGGTCGATATACAACTTATCAAATAAATTGCTCACCGCTAAATTGAGCATTAGATTATTTGTCACATGCCATTTTGCGTAAATATCAACCGTGGTATAACTTGGCTTGTTGAGTCGATACAAGGAATCTGTCCAAGCTAAATCTACGGCTTGATGTAGGGTGTCAATGTCGATTGAATCCACTTTTGCCACACTCAGCCCAACGCTCACATCAGGGGAGATGTCGTAGTCGGCGCCTGCAACCCAAGTATCGCCTCGACTGTTGCCTAGGCCGACGAATTCATATCCGTTAATATCAATTGATGAATAACTGACATTGTACAAGTCGTCTCTAGGCTTTAGCTCAGTATCAGCAGTGGAGAAGCCAAGAAATAAATCTACTTCGTTCCAACGATAAGCGACGTCAAACTCAATGCCACTTGTATCGAGTGTGCCGATATTATTAAACACCGCATTGCCTTCATACCCTTCGAAAATAACATCATCCAACGACGAGCGGTAAACGCTTAGTTTGGCGTTTAAATTGTTGGCACTGTATTCAATTGACGCTTCGATATTTTCAACGGTCTCAGGCACCAAATCCTCGGCCACAACGGGTATATCTGAGCCATCATACAAATAACCGTCAATGGTAAACCCATCACCAATTTGCTTGCCTCTCGCTGCCTGTGCAAAGCCTAATCCGAGTGCCCAGTGTTGGCTGAGTTCATATGCTAGACCTACATTAAAACTAAGCTCTGAGTCATCAATTGACGCTGCGACGTCCGTTACCGGTTCGCCATAGTATTCATCCAACAAAATATTTTGCTCAAATTCATAGTCATCATAGCGAACACCGTAACTTAGCAATAACTGTGGTGTAATATCACTGTAACCCTGCACATAAATACCGAGTACGCTGCCTTCTTCCGCGTTTTCAACAGCACCTTGAGCCGGCCCACTAGTCACTTCATCATTACGATAGTCAACACCATAGACGAATTTATGCAGCCCTGTTTCACTGGTATTGCGCAGATCAAAGCCGTACGTGTTGATTTCAGCTAGCCAATCGAAGCGGCCACCGCGAAAAGAAGAGTCAGTTTGATAGGCTGTTGCTTCAATATTAACTGAGGCACTATGAGCAAAGCGGTAATTCGCCACATAGGTATCACGCTCGGCCTCACTTGCGTAAAGCGCATCACCTTCTTGTACCGCCCAGTTAGGGCGCGCTGAGAACGCACCTTCTTCGTCACGTTGCTCAACACTGAGCGACAGGAATTGATTTTCTGAGATATCACCACTGACCTTTAAAAATGCCATGTCTTGGTCGGCTGCTGTGCCGTAAATTTCATCGCCGTTGCCATCTTCCATGTTGTCTCGGTCGATCGTGCTGTAATAGCCAAGCACACCCCAAGACTCGCTTAGCTTGCCGTAAAGGCTACCGCTATAGCGAGTTGCATCGTTTGAAAAATAGTTGGCTTTTACACGACCACCGAACTGCTCATCGGGTTTGAGCATGTCTTGTGCATCTTTTGTTTTAAAACGGATGGAGCCGCCTATAGCGCCCGGCCCGCTTGTGGCTTCCCCCGCCCCCGCTTGCACATCTATTTGTTGTAGCAAATCAGGATCGATAGTCACCCGGCCTATGTGATGGAACAGCGTCGAAGTTTGCTGAGCACCGTCTACCGTGACATTTAAAAATGCATCTTCTAAGCCGCGAATATAGATTTTTTGTGCGACCCCCACTGAGCCCCCAACACTAATGGATGGTGAATAGCGGAATATATCCGCAAGATCGCTCGCTTGATATTGCTCAATGTCTTCAGCGGTAATACTGAGGTTGGTAGCTGCGCCCACAACCGATATTTTCTCTACTGCTGCCGTAGTTTCAACTTCAGTCGTATCTGCATATGCCAATGTGCTTGTTAGTGCACTTGCGCTGGCTAATGTGCACATTGCACCGATCATCACGCGTGTTTTCAAGAAAAGCTCCCTATTGATTATGATTATTTCAAATAAGAAGCATTCTCATTAAGTTTCAACTAAAAGCCTAGTACTTTTACATTTGTTACATTTGCCTATCCCGAAGAAGTCTTTCAAAAACCACTGCTAGCTAGAGACAAAAGTACTGGTGAAAAGAAAGATTTGGTTGACTGTCGAAATGGGTAGTAGCGAACACAGGAGATGATTCGTTTCGGATTAAATCGGCTTACTCACTTGGGCGATTGTAACGAGTCAGGCCCATCGAATGGCAAAGAACTTGAATAAGAGCGGCCTCTCAGACAAGCTCAGAAACCTAATTAAGTATATTGCCTAACTTGCTCAATGCATGCCACATTGCTCAACGCATGCCACGTTTTTCTTTAATCATTTCATAGGCAGCTTGAATATCTTGGGCCTTATTTTTAGCGATTTCTAGCGCCTGTTTAGGTAACCCTTTTGACACTAATTTATCGGGGTGGTTTTCACTCATCAGCTTGCGATACGCTTTTTTCACAGCCTTATCATCATCTGACTCACTCACGCCAAGAATTTGGTAGGCGTCATTTAATGACTGCTGGGTAGAGTAAGTAGATTGACTACCTTGATGGGCGCGATGAGAAGACTGACCGCTTCTTTGGCCCCCACGCTGGCGGAAACGTATTTCGGCTTCATACACAGACAATAAGTAAAGTAATTCATTTTGCTTGAACCCTAAGTGCAGCGCTGCGGTTTCAAGCACTTTTTGTTCGGCTTTATCTAATCTTCCATCAACATATGCCGCTTGAATTAGAATTTCTAAAAAGACCTGCAAAATATCTCTGCGCCCATGGCAGGATTCTTTTAGCTCTAAAATAATATCTTTTAAGGCGAAATCAGCTTCTTTGCCATCACGAAACGCCTGTTGAGCTTCTTTGCGCGTGTCGCCTTCAAGCCCCATCTGATCCATTAGCGAGCTAGCCATTTTGATTTCTATGTCGCTGACTTTGCCGTCCGCTTTCGCGATATGCCCCATGACCGAGAACAAGGCATGAAAAAATATTGCCTGCTTTTTAAAATCATCTTGGCTAGTAAAAAAACCGCTGAAACCGCCCATTTGGTTAAAGTCTTGGCTATAGCCTTTGTCGAACATATGCCCGACGATAAAACCTAAAATAGCGCCGGGGATGCGCCCGAACATAAAACCAAAAATGGTACCTAAAATCTTGCCAATCATTATTTACCCTGTTTATAAATTAATTTGCTCGCACATTCTTAATGCGCTGTATTTCAACGCTGTGCATTCAATTGCGTTAAGCGCTCAGGCGTACCGATATCAACCCATACACCTTGGTGCAAGCTTCCGCTAACTTGATTTTTTGCCATCGCGTCTACCAGCACAGGCGCCAAACGTTGACTGGCTTGCGATAGGCCATCGAACAACGCTTTGCGGTACACACCTATCCCACTAAACGTATATTTGTGTGGTGCTCTTTGTTCAGCGCTTACATCTTTGTATTGACTTTTGCACACACGGTTACCGTGCAAGTAAAAATCGCCTTCAGGGTTGTGTGGGGGGTTTGGCACTAATATCAAGTGGGCCAGCGGCAACTCTTTTGTTAAACCTTTACCATGATCTATCAGGTTTTCGAGCAGATTTGCAAAACAAAAGTCAGTAAATACGTCGCCATTAACCACTAAAAACGCATCGCTGGCAGTGTGTTCACACAACTGCGGGAGTGCTTGTTTTATCCCCCCAGCGGTTTCTAGCGCTGTTTCCTCTGGGGAATACACTATATCCACATTAAATCGCGAGCCATTACCGATGCGCTGAACAATTTGCTCGCCAAGCCATGCGTGGTTTATCACGATGCGTTTAATACCGGCTGTCGCTAAACGTTCAATATGGTATTCGATCAAGGGTTTGCCGTGTACTTCTAGCAAGGGCTTTGGGGTGGTATCTGTCAGCGGACGCATGCGCTCGCCGCGCCCCGCCGCCAAAATCATTGCTGTATTAATCTGCTTGTTCATCTCTTATAGCGACCCAATTGACTAGCGCTTACTGCCTGCAAGTGACACCACCTTACCTTTCGCTGAATCTGCTAATGCCAACACACTGGGTAGAATTTCTTGTTCAACAAATCGTGCGAACGCCTCAAGCTCAGAATATTGCTTACCTATATCCACCAGATACCCCAAAGTTCGCGGAATATCATCTAAATAGTCACTTTTGCCATCTCTGTGATGCAAACGAGCAAATATACCACTGGCTTTGATATGCCGTTGCATGCCTGTTAAGTCAAACCAACGAGTGAATTTAGCAAGTGGGTATTGCGGGTAAAACTGTTGCTGAAATGCAGCTAACCAGTCACTGACCCATTCATCGGGCCAGCGTCGATAGCAGTCACGCAGCAAAGACACAGCATCGTAGGTAATCGGGCCAATCACCGCGTCTTGAAAATCAATGACGCCAATTTCATCATTTTGCAGCATCATTAGATTACGGGAGTGAAAATCGCGATGCACACCGACCTTGGGTTGCTCAAAGAAGTTGTCTGCTAATACGTTGAATGTATCATTCAGCATCGCATGCTGCTCAGGCGTCAAACGATAACCCAAATGCACATCTAATAACCATTGAGTGAATATTTCAAACTCGCGCGTAAATAGTTTGTGATCATAAGCAGGTAAAGTTGCTTGAGATGTAGCTGTACATTGCTGTACCTTTGGCAAAAGTGCTAAGGCCTTTGGGTACAACTGATGACAACTATGGTCATTTAGTTGATGGGCCAATTGCTCATCACCAAAATCATTGAGACAATAAAAGCCTAACGTGTGATCTGCGGCCAATATATCGGGCACGCGCAATCCGTTAGCAGCAAAAGACTCTGCGACTAACGCAAATTTTTCGCTGTCTTCAAATGTTGGTGGAGCATCCACAGCGATAATCGTGCGCTCATCAAAGGTGAAGCGAAAATAACGCCTAAAGCTGGCATCACCATAAACCATGTGTAATTGTTGACACAAAAAAGGTGTGGAATGATTAATCCAATCCATCAATTGTGCTTGTCTTTGTGCCAATGGGCTCACTTAGGACCTCATGTTGGGGTAAAATTTGACAGCGAAGAATGGCGAAATATCTCTTTTTTTGCAAGTTTACTAGTAAATCTGCGCGAAACCCTTAAAATTGGAGCTTAACTCCCGTGACTTTAACCATTATCAGGCTGCCTTTTTACCCTACCGTATGAAAATCAAGCAACCTCTTCACGTGCTCTGTTTCTCTTTATGCTCGCTTAGTGCGGCAGCTCAAGAAACGTGTCCAGCACCTGCAAATACTTTCGTGGTAGAGAAGCGTCTGCCTAACGGACAAATTCAAGTTATATCTAATATGACCTCAATTCAGCAAGATAATTTCGCAGAATTTGAGGGAGAAGTAGAAATAACCAATAAAGATTCGCAAATTATTGCGAATCGAGCGCAAATTGACCGTACGACCCAACAGCTCATTGCGACAGGAGATGTTACCTATCAAACTCCTGAGCTGAGTGTTACCAGTCAGAAGGTCCTGCTGAACACGCAAAACAACCGCATGGAAATAGCCGACACCCAATATGAATTAACGACGCTCAATGCGCGGGGTGACGCAGAACTTTTGGTTGTGGATCAAACCCAAGGTTTAGAATTAAATGGGGTGACTTTTTCAACGTGCCCTACAGGCCAAGAAGATTGGTTAGTTCGAGCTGACAGCATCAAAGTCAAACCCGATGAAACACGCGGTGTGGCACGAAACGCGGTGTTTTATGTGCAAGATATTCCTATTTTCTATCTGCCTTATTATTCTTTCCCTGTTACGGATGCAAGAGAGACAGGCTTGCTTTTTCCTCAGGTAGGCAGCAGTAGCAGTACCGGATTTGCTTACGAGCAACCTTACTATTTAAACCTTGATCAACAGTATGATGCGACTATTACGCCTCGGTACATGACCAAACGCGGTTTACAGTTAAAAACAGAATTTCGTTATTTAACTGAGCAAAACAGTGGTCAGATTGATATTGAATATTTACCTAACGACTCTGACTCAAGCACTAATGAAGACCGTTACTTTTACCGCCTCACCCACAAAGGCGCCTTGTCTGAAAATTGGGAAGTAAATGTCGACTTCAACGGTTTGAGTGATGATAACTACATTGTTGATTTGGGCTCTGACTATTACAACTCAGCTGATACCCATTTGTTCAGAACCCTAGGCTTGCACTATTACTCAGATGCATTGAATGTCAGTTTGCAACTGCGGGATTTTGAAATATTAGGCGATCATGATGATACCTACCGTGCTTTACCTGAGCTAAAACTCGATTACGTAAGCGACTTACCCGCTGGCTTTAAGTTTGATATTCACTCGGAATTGGCTCGTTTTGACAATGCCAACGGCACAAGCCCTAAGGCGACACGTGCGCACATAGCGCCAACAATAAGCCTGCCACTTGAAAACAGTTGGGGTGAATTCCTCGCCGAAACATCCGTTATGCATACTGTATATCGCCAAGAAGACATCGAAGGAACCGACCTTTCTCGTGATGTGTCACGTACTTTAGGTCAAGCCAAACTATACGGTGCCTTGGTATTTGAAAGGCAAGCTCATTGGTTCGGCTCAGACGTAACTCAAACATTAGAGCCAAGAGCTCAGTATCTATACACCAGTTACCAGGACCAATCAGATATCGGTTTATATGACACAACTCGCCTGTTTAACGATTTCGGTGGATTGTTCCGAGGGCAGGAATTTACTGGGTTAGATCGTATCAGCGACCAAAATCAAGTGACCCTTGGTGTCACCTCGCGCATAATTGATAAAGATAATAGGGAACAATTTAAACTTAGCTTGGGTCAGATTTTCTATCTTGAAGACAACAAGGTCACAGCAGCAAGTAAAGAAGACGACCGTTCAGCCTTAGCCGCCGAGTTGGACTGGCGCATCGGCAGTAAGTGGTTAGCCCACAGCGAAGTGCAAGTATCCACCGAAACTGACAAAGTTGAGCGCAGTAGTATTGGCCTTGAATATCGACTAGCCAGAGACAAAATGGTGCAGTTTAATCATAGATTTGTGCGTGATTTGTCTGGCGAACAAATTAGTCAATTGGGGTTAACCGCCAGTTGGCCTATTACTCGCGATTGGTATTGGGTAGGCCGTTGGTATCGTGATATAGAACGTCATCGCACCATCGAAAGCTACACAGGTTTGCAATACGAATCCTGTTGTTGGGCACTGCGCATCGTCGCTCAGCGTCAATTAACCAGTCGTTTTGATGATGACGGGCTACAAAGCACAGACGAGTTTGATTCAGGTATCGCCATTCAATTCTTGTTTAAAGGGATTGGCGGTGATAGTTCAGGGCGCGACATGTTAAGAGATGGATTGTTCGGCTATCGACAGCCTTATCTGTTAGATTAGCCCCATGTACAATAAAAATATAACCCAGACACCTAGGTGTAAATTTTAATTAATAAGTAACCATAAATATGAAATTAACTGTAGTCACTTTTGCCCTTTTGGCATTTATTTCGTTTAGCACATTCGCCAAGCAAACCCGCTTGGACAATGTGGCAGTCATCGTCGATCAGGGCGTGGTACTAGAAAGCCAAATTAAAGAGCTAGTTAGTACTGTAAAGCGTAACGCGATAACCAATAATCAAACCTTACCATCAGATCGCGTACTACGTACCCAAGCGATAGAACGTTTGATCGTTGATAGCTTGCAAAGCCAAATGGCTGATCGCATGGGGATTCAAATTAGCGATCCTCAGTTAGATCAAACCATTGACAATATTGCAAGAGAAGACGGCACCACTGTTGAACAGCTACGCCAAAGTCTTGCTTCTGAAGGCGTCAGTTTTGAGGTCTATCGTGAGCAAGTACGTAAAGAGTTGATCTCTGGTGAGGTTCGCCGTGCGAATGTGCGTCGTCGTATTTACATCACACCGCAAGAAATTAGTAACCTCGTTAAGTTAATTGACGAGCAAGGCGGCCAACAAGCTGAATATCACTTAGGGCATATCTTGATTGGCTTCCCGCCAGAGCCAACTGACGCCGATGTGAGCAAAGCCAAAGACACAGCTGAAAAAGTGCTCGAATTACTAAATAACGGCTCTGAATTCGCCAAGATAGCGACAGCGTCTTCTTCTGGCTCTAAGGCCCTTGAAGGGGGTGATTTAGGCTGGATGAATATTAACTCTATGCCAACTCTGTTTGCCGAAGCAGTGCAAGGCACAAGCAAAGATGATCTTATCGGCCCTATTCGCAGTGGCGCGGGTTTTCACGTATTAAAAATTATAGATATCCGCGGTATTGAAAAAGTTGAAGTCGCCGAGCTCAAATCACGCCATATTTTGATTAAACCGTCGGTGATCCTGAGCGACGAGAAAGCAGAAAAAATGCTGATTGAATTCAGAAAACAGCTACTGGCGGGTGAAGCTGACTTTGCTGAGTTGGCCAAAGAACATTCTGCCGACCCTGGCTCGGCGCTACGCGGCGGTGATTTAGGTTGGGCAGACCCTAACGTATATGTTCCCGCTTTTAGAGACACATTGCAGAAACTAGAGGTCGGCGAAATCAGTCAACCTGTACGCTCTACCCACGGTTGGCATTTAATGCAACTGATGGACAAACGTGTGCAAGACGCCACTGAAAAACGTAAAGAAGATAAAGCTTATCAGTTGTTGTTCCAACGTAAGTTTGCTGAAGAAACCGAGGCTTGGTTGAAAGAAATGCGTGACAGCGCGTACGTTGAATTACTTGATAAAAAAGACAACAGCTAATCAATGACCACTAAGCTAGCTATTACACCGGGCGAACCTGCAGGGGTTGGCCCCGATTTAATTATCACCCTTGCTCAGCAATCGTGGCAGGCAATGCTAGTGGTATTTGCCAGTGCACAACTGATGCGTGACCGTGCAAATGCACTAGGCCTGCATCTAGTCTTATTGCCTTACGATACAAACTGCACTGACGTTCAACCTGCAGGCGCATTATATATTGTTGATATCCCGCTGTACGCCGATGTCACCCCAGGGCAATTAGATAAGGCTAACAGCCAATACGTGCTCAATACTTTGTATCAGGCATGCCAAATGAACCTCAGTAATGAGTTTCAAGCATTGGTGACAGGCCCGGTACACAAAGGCATTATCAACGAAGCAGGTATTGCGTTTAGTGGGCATACTGAATACTTTGCCGAGCAGTCAAATACGCCAGAAGTGGTTATGATGCTTGCTACCGAAGGTTTACGTGTGACGCTTGCTACCACGCATATTCCGGTAACTGCAGTTTCAGCTGCGATTACTGGGCCTAAATTGGATCGGGTGATCCGTATAATAGATCACGACCTTAAAACCAAATTTGGTATTAACCAACCGCATATTTTTGTCTGTGGGTTAAACCCCCACGCCGGCGAAGATGGACACATAGGCCGCGAGGAAATCGATACTATCATTCCAGCTCTGAAAGTGTTGCGTCAAGACGGCATTCGCCTCACGGGGCCGCTACCAGCAGATACCATTTTTAATCCGAAGTACTTACAACAAGCTGATACGGTACTTGCTATGTACCACGACCAAGGTCTTCCTGTGTTAAAATACAAAGGCTTTGGACAGGCAGTCAATATCACTTTGGGATTACCCTTTATTCGTACTTCAGTGGATCATGGAACCGCACTCGATTTAGCCGCTAAGGGCCAAGCCGATGTTGGTAGTTTCAGCATCGCTATTAAGGAAGCCATTTCATTGGCAAAAAGTAAACAATGAGTAAACAACACTTAGGCCATACAGCCAGAAAACGTTTCGGTCAGAACTTTCTTCATGACCCCTACATCATCGATCAAATCGTTTCTGCCATTAACCCACAGAATGGGCAAAATGTAGTGGAAATTGGTCCTGGTTTAGGTGCAATCACAGAGCCTGTTTGCGAACTCATCGATAAATTAACGGTAGTCGAGTTAGACCGTGACCTTGCTCAACGTTTGCGCACGCATCCCTTTATTGCCAGCAAGCTAAATATTGTTGAAAAAGACGCCCTGAAATTTGATTTTTCTGAGCTGTTCAGTGAAGAAAATCCCCTTAGGGTCTTCGGGAATTTGCCGTACAATATTTCAACTCCTTTGATGTTCCACTTGTTTTCCTTTGCTCATAAAGTACAAGACATGCATTTTATGCTGCAAAAAGAAGTAGTGAACAGACTTGCCGCCTCGCCGGGTAATAAAAATTACGGGCGTTTATCGGTAATGGCGCAATATCACTGCCATATTATGCCGGTTATCCACGTACCTCCAGGCGCGTTTAACCCACCGCCTAAAGTGGATTCAGCTGTCGTGCGCCTTATTCCGCATAAAGTAAGGCCTGTGGCGGTTAAAAGCGAAGAGGTACTTAATCGAGTCTGCGCCCAAGCATTTAATCAACGTCGCAAAACCATACGAAATAGCTTGAAAGAAAGCGTAAGTGAAGCACAACTACTTTCACTGGATATTAACCCTGAGTTGCGTGCTGAGAACTTGTCATTGGCTCAATTTGGGCAAATAGCTGATCTTGCGTTTAGTATTCAGGAGAATTAGATGACCACACCTTTCGTTTCTGGTCACGAGCTAAGTGACAAAATCAATGTGAGTGTCAATACCCAGCATTTGCCGGAGCATGCTGCTAACGAAGCAGACAAATATGCCTTCGCATACGAAATTACCATAGCCAACAATAGCCACGAAAGCGTGCAACTGATCAATCGTTATTGGCTGATCATTGACGGAAATGGTAAGCAATCTGAAGTTGAAGGTGCGGGCGTAATCGGCCAACAACCTCAAATAGACAGTGGTAACAGTTTTCAGTATACCAGTGGCGCAGTGCTGGATACCCCAGTTGGCTCTATGCAAGGTTTCTACGAAATGCAGGACAAAGATGGCGCGCTGTTTCGTGTGCCCATTGATATTTTTCGCCTAGCTGTGCCTCATCAAATCAATTAAACCCGAATTTACTTATGGCTGATTATATCGTTGGTGATATACAGGGCTGCTTAAGCGGCCTTAAAGATCTGTTGAACAAAGTCGGGTTTGCCCCTGGCTCTGACACACTCTATGCGGTGGGTGATCTTATAGGGCGCGGCACTGAAGCCCTAAACACGCTTAAATATCTTTATGGATTAGGTGATAGTTTTCAAACCGTTCTGGGAAACCACGACCTTAATCTGTTAGCCATATATTGCGGTGTAAAACGCGCGAAAAAAGGCGATAAACTAGACGCTGTTATTGCCTCGGCGGATTTTGCCAAATATTGCCATTGGCTGCGCACAAAACCGCTGGCGATGAATATCAACGACACGACGCTTGTGGCTCACGCCGGCCTTTATCCCACCTGGTCTTTTGACAAAGCGCTCGAGTTAAGTGCTGAAATAAGTGGCGCTCTACAAAGCACACAATGGCAGCAGTTAGTAAAAAACATGTACGGTGATAAACCAAACCGCTGGCGTGATGATCTGACGGGTGAAGCACGGCAACGCTTCATCATCAATGCATTTACCAGAATGCGATTCTTGGAAAAAGACAATCGGCTAGACCTCAACTGCAAAACCCACCCAAGTGATGCGCCAAAATCCCTTACCCCCTGGTTCACAATTGAAAACCCACAGCTTGAAGCGCAACAAAAGGTTGTTTTTGGTCATTGGGCTGCGTTAGACGGCGACACAAATAACGAGAAATTTATAGCTCTGGATACAGGTTATGTATGGGGTGGGCACATGACCTTGCTGCGAAGTGACACGCAGCAACAAATATCGACGAGTTAAGCCATTTCCCCTCAAGCCAGTGGCGAATATTAGCCCTTGGGTAAGGCTTCCTTATTTACAAAATAATTAGAGTAAAGTCAGAAAGTTAGTTAATGTAACTCGAATGTATGTCGATACTACATAGAAGAGATTAAATAGCTGATATAGAAAAGATAAAAAGACTGGTATCGTTTTTTATAATTAAAGGCCAAATGGCATACGCCTAACCTGATGGAAGACGATGAGCTCTGTGTAACACTCGCTGGCTCAGTTTAGCTTGAATCGACAGCATAATAATCGCTCGAACACATATAATAAATTCGTTTCTTGGAGATCACACATGAAAATGACAGTAGCTATGCGCGTTGTAGGCGGTTTCGCCATTATTACTTCGCTGCTTATCGTCATGGGCATCTTTTCACTCGCCACTTTAAATGATATTGACGACGCCACGGAGGAGGTGAGTAACCTAGCTTTCCCCACCGTAAGCGGAAGTAGCCAACTGAAGGTATCATTTCTAAATATGGGGCGCTTAACCGCCGAAGCGTACTATGGCGATGGGCTCAGCGGGCTAGATGAAAAGAATGAAGCCTTCAACAGTAGCCAAAGTATTTTCGAAAGCGAGTTTAATACCCTCAAACGTGTGGTTAGCCAAGAGCCAGACTTGAAAGCCTCACTCGCTGAGGTTGATACTATTTATGAAGACTACAAAGTTAACGTCCTGACACTGTTTAATAGCCGCCAAGACGACTTAGAATTACGCAATACATTGCAAGATCAGTTAGGGGATATTGAAGACAATGCAGACGATACATCGTCGTTAATCCTAGACTTCTCAGATTTAGATGAAGTACAAAATAACGCCCAACTCACTAAAGCATCAGAATTAGCGAATCGCCTCGAAACAAATTTAATGTCACTTATCACTGTCAGTGCCGAATATATAAAAACCCAAAATCTGGTTAGAGCCGACACCTTGGGTAATGAAGTTAAATTGGTGCTCAATCAAATCCGTGAATCCTTGAGTGATATTCAAAATGCTGCGGGGGGAAGAGATCCAAGCGGCAGTTTATCTGAGATATATCAGATGACCGGTTCAGTCTTAGATTTAGTCAGCTCACCAACCGGCTTGTTACAAAACCAAGTTAAAAAGATCAACAAACAAAACGATGCGACCGCGGCCTACAGAGCGTCAGATGCGAATATTGAACTCGCGATTACCAAACTTAATATCTTGTCGAAATTGGCAGACAACAAGGCAACGGTGGCCAAAGAATCAGTTAAGAGCTCTATCAGTTCAGGTAACTTAAAAACTATCTTTATTGTGATTATTTCAGTGCTGATTGCCAGTGTCATCGCTTTCTTTGGCGTGCGCGCCATTATCAAACCTTTACACAAAGTAAATGAGATGCTGAAGGTGGTTTCCTCTGGCGATTTAACCCGTCGTTTAGACGATTCTTCAGACGATGAGTTTGGCACATTAGCCACCAACTGTAATAACCTCATTGATAGCCTAAAGCTGCTTATTTCTGGAATAGGCTCTCGCTCAGCACAGCTTGCCGCCGCATCAGAAGAAACATCAGCGGTAACGATGCAAACGACCACATCGATTCAAGAGCAAAAATCTCAAATCGCTCAAGTGGCGACGGCAACCACTCAGATGCACAGCACGTCAATGGTGGTTAGCCAAAGTGCAGAAGATACGTTACGCCAAATTCAACACGCTGATGAAGAAGCAGAGAAAGTTAAAGCCATTTCTGAAGAGAATATTCGTACTATTGAAGTGCTTGCCCGTGATGTTGAAGAGGCAGCTGAGGTCATTAATAAACTTCATCAAGACAGTGCCAGCATAGGCGGCATTTTAGACGTTATTCGCGGCGTTGCTGACCAAACAAACTTATTAGCACTCAACGCAGCTATCGAAGCTGCCCGCGCAGGTGAGCATGGCCGCGGCTTTGCTGTGGTAGCAGATGAAGTTAGAACGCTTGCCAGTCGAACGCAGCAATCAACACAAGAAATCAATTCAATGATTGAAGTGCTTCAAGCCGGTGCTGAAAAAGCCGTAGCGGTAATGAATCAAGGTAAAGAACAAACCACTGTCTGCGTAGAGAAAACCGAAGGCTCTACCCGTGCGTTACAACTCATTTCTGACGCGGTACACAAAGCCTATGACGTTAGCTCACAGATTGCTCAGGCAGCGAAAGAGCAAAACGTGGTATCGCAGGAAATCAGTCAGAAGCTAGAAAACATAGTAAATATCGCCGAAGAAACCTCTGTAGGGGCACATCAAACGTCTGAATCGAGCCACGAGGTGGCCAAGCTTGCTGAAGAGCTACAAAGCTCTGTACAGCAATTTAAGGTTTAGTTAGCCTATATTGCACATTCATTTGGGCACAAAAAAACCGCTACGTTTTGACGTTAGCGGTTTTTTTATGGCTAAAACGCGTTAATTATTCAGCTTCAAACAAACTCTTATGCAGGGCTTTCACCACATTTGAACTGTCTTTCTCGCTCACTAACATAGACATATTATGTACGTTCGCGCCAAAACAAATCATTCGTAAGTTAAAATCAGAAACAGCGGCAAATATACGGCTAGAGACGCCAGCGGCACTGTGCATATTGTTCCCAACTACAGTTACAAGATCAAAATGCTCTTCTAACTCAACCTCACAAATCTGGCTAAGCTCTTCAATAGTCTCACGGTTTAAACGCTGCAATACTGAATTCGGTGGGTTGTCCAAAGTGAATGACACACAAATTTCAGATGTGGTAACCAAATCAACACTCAGGTTATGCTTAGCGATAATGGTAAACACGTTCTGCAAGAAGCCCTGTGCGTACATCATCTTGGGTGTTTTAACTGTCACCATTACTTGATCTTTACGGCGCGTGATAGCTCTATACGACGGCTCATACTCACAATCACGTACAATCCAAGTACCACCTTTTTCCGGCTCTTTACTTGAACCCACAAACACTTTGATATTTTGACGAAGCGCTGGCTCCATGGTCGCAGGGTGTAAAACCTTAGCGCCAAATGTGGCCATTTCAGCTGCTTCTTCAAAGCTAAGTTCAGGTAACGGGCGTGCAGCATCTGTGATGCGTGGATCTGTGGTATACACGCCAATCACATCTGTCCATATTTCACAGCTTTGTGCGCCTAGTGCTTCTGCTAATAACGCAGCGGTAAAGTCAGAACCGCCTCTACCAAGCGTGGTGGTATTCCCAGCCTCATCAGAACCGATAAAGCCTTGAGTAACCAGCACGGTTTTGGCAATTTCAGGTGCCATCAATTGCGTCGCGCGCTGTTTGATCCCCTCAAGTTGCGGTGCGGCTTGGCCGAATTCACTGTCGGTGAGTAAAACCTTACGAACATCAAAGTTATCAGCAGGTAAACCTTGTTGGGTCAAAACTTCGCTGAATAATAACGAAGCCATTCGCTCACCGTGCGACAGCAAACTGTCTTTAAGATCTGGGCGATGAAGAATTTCTTCATGAAACGCCAATTGCTTCAATGACTCAAGAAGTTCTAACAACTTATCGGCGACCAATTTTGGCGCACCTAAGTCATTTAATATTGCGAATTCAATAGCTTGGATTTGCTCTACATAAGCGGAAATTTCATCTTTGGTAAGCGCTTTATGTGCAAGCTCAACCAAAATATTCGTTACCCCAGCAGACGCGCTCACCACAACTACCTTGGTATTGGGGTTGCCCATGACAACTTTGGCGCAATTAAGCATGGTTGCGTAAGTTGCAACGCTGGTACCACCAAATTTAGCTACATTTATCGAAGAGTCACTCAATGTTTTTCCTAATTAAAATATGTACAAAAAAGATGCCATAAATTACCAGTTTTTTAGCGCAGATAAAGTACATTTTGCCTGTTTCTGTACACTTTTTTTAAATAGCCTATGCGATTGTGATCCTAATCTGTTATTAACAACAGCATAAAAGCTTTCACACAATACCAAGTGAATAATAATAATATGCCATAACGATTTAAATTAATGGCGAAAAACAACCACCTAAGGAAACCGATATATGCGCCTATATAAAACCATAATGAAAAGGCTAGTCGCTGGCGTCGCCATCACTGTATTTAGTGCAAACTCTGCCTTCGTTTTTGCCAATGCGGGCCATGTCACGCAAATGCATGAACTCACTCTTATCCAAACCCAAACATTGTTGCGCCAAGGTACATTAAGTGTCGCTCAATTACGTGACTACTACTTACAACGAATCGAACAACTTGATGATAATGGCCCTAAGCTCAATGCGGTGGTCACCTTTAACCAGCAACTTGATCAACAGGTCGCTGCGCTAGACAAAAAGCTCATAAATAGAGCACCTCTTGGTACTTTATTTGGCGCTATGGTATTACTTAAAGACAATATAGATACCACTGGTATGCCTAACACAGCAGGCTCTTGGCTTATGCGCGAGCATATACCTAGTAAAGACGCCTATTTAGTCGAAAAATTAAAAGCACAAGACGCCATCATTTTAGGTAAAACCAACTTATCTGAATGGGCAAACTTTCGCTCAACTATGTCTTCCAGCGGCTGGAGCAGCCTTCATGGCCAGACTCTCAATCCTCATGACCCCACTCGCTCTCCCTGTGGCTCGAGTTCAGGCTCAGGTGTCGCCGTCGCTGCTGATTTGACCTTGTTAGCCGTAGGTACAGAAACAGATGGTTCAATCACCTGCCCTGCTGCCGTAAACGGTATTGTAGGCATCAAACCCACGTTAGGCCTTGTTAGTCGCAGCGGGATCATCCCGATCGCTCATTCACAAGACACAGCAGGGCCAATGACACGCTCAGTAGCCGACGCCGTGATAATGTTAGAAGCCATGATGGGCCTAGATCCCAACGACGCAGCGAGCATTGCACCTTTGTCTTTGTCTGAACACTTGAAAATTGATGGGCTCAAAGGCAAACGTATTGGCGTAGTGCGCAATATGATGGGCTACCATCCACAACTTGACGACGTATTTGAAGCCCAGTTAAATGTGCTTAAAGAAGCTGGTGCAATTATTGTAGACAATGCCAATATTGAAAATAAAGGTGAATGGAATGAAGACGAGTACAGTATTTTACTCGCAGAGTTTAAAGCAGGCTTAAATCACTATCTAGCCACCAGCAATGCCCCAGTGAAAAACTTGCAAGAAGCAATAAAGCGCAACCAAGCGACTAAAGAGCGCACTATGCCGATCTTCGGACAAGAAATATTCCAAAGCGCCCTGCATGCCCCCAAACTCAATGAACAAAGTTATCTTGATGCATTAAGCAATGCAAAACGTAAAGCAGGCAAAGAAGGGATTGATGCCACTTTGGTAAAATACAAAGTCGATTTACTTATTGCCCCGACTACTGCCCCCGCTTGGAAGATAGACCACATTGATGGTGACCACTTTCTTGGTTCGGCCAGCGGTGCCGCAGCAGTGGCAGGTTACCCACACATTACCGTTCCCATGGGGGCAGTTAGAGGCATGCCTGTTAATATAAGCTTCTTCGGTAAAGCGAAAAGCGAGGGTGTATTGATAGAGGCCGCTTACGGATTTGAGCAAGTCACAAAAGCGCGCATCACTCCTTTTTTAAACGAGCAGGCATCAGAGTAACTAAATAAATCTCTGTATAAAATTGCTGTGGCTGTATGTATTTAAAAGCGGCCTGAAAAGATAACAGGCTGGTAGGCGCGATGAATTTCGCGCTAAAGCCAGCTAATATCACCATACCTTAGGGGGTTTTGATAACCATTTTATCACCCACCTTGATACCGTTTTTAGCAAACCACCCTTGGTTCATCTCTAATGCATAGAGTACCGCTTCAGATGCGCCAACTGAGGTCAAATCATGAGGCTGCATAGGCTTAATATCGGTGATAACTCCGTCACTTGTGATAAACGCTACATCGAGTGCCAAAAAGGTATTTTGCATCCACATGCTGGCTTTTTTAGAGCCAGAAAATTTAAATAACATCCCGCACTGTTCACATAAGGTTTTGCGATACATCAACCCCATGGCGCGTTGCTCAAAGGTGTGGGCATACTCGACTTCAAGAGGGATATCTTGTAGCGTAATTTTAACTGTTGGCAAAGTCTGATGTTGTTTCGCTTCCTGCGCATTAACAGCTTGAATGGGTAGCGTAAAACTGCCTACAAGTAATACACAGCAGAATAAGCGTAAAAATTTAAATGTCATAAGCCTTCCATTTACGTAAATAAAACACCTTAGCTCATTGATGACTACGTGCCAATATGAACGGGGTCTTTGTAATTAACCCGATAAAATCATCTTGAAAACAATGAGTTAGTTTCGCGCGTTAGACTAAAGTCTACTTCACAGTAATCCAGAAAGGAATACTTGCAATACAGCAGAGTGAGAAAATACAGATTTAATCAATAAAAAAGCCGAACAAGGAACTAACCTGTTCGGCTTACGTTATTTTACCCTAATTTAACGAGTTAAATCAGTGATTAAGCAATGTTTAAAGCAGGGATGATCTTCTCTTTCGCTGCTTCTTCTGCTTGTTTGAACTCGTTGATACGATCGAAGTTCAAGTAGCGGAACACGTCACCTGACATAGATTCAATCTTATTCGCGTATTCCATGTACTCAGCAGTAGTAGGGATACGACCAACAATTGCACCAACAGCAGCAAGCTCTGCAGAACACAAGTAAACATCAGCACCATCACCTAAACGGTTAGGGAAGTTACGCGTTGACGTAGACAACACAGTTGAGTTGGCAAGTACACGTGCTTGGTTACCCATACATAGTGAACAACCAGGCATTTCAGTACGTACACCTACGCGACCATAGATGTTGTAGTAGCCTTCTTCCATCAACACGGCTTTGTCCATCTTAGTTGGTGGAGAGATCCACAAACGCGTTGGCAACGTTTTGTTGTATTGCTCAAGTAGTTTACCTGCAGCACGGAAGTGACCAATGTTAGTCATACAAGAACCGATGAACACTTCGTCAATTTTCTCGCCAGCTACGTCAGACAAGGTTTTTGCGTCATCTGGATCATTCGGGCAACAAAGAATGGGTTCGTTGATATCAGCAAGGTCGATTTCGATGGTCTCAACGTACTCAGCGTCTTTATCTGCTACCATTAACTCTGGGTTAGCCAACCACTCTTCCATCTTACGAGCACGACGCTCAAGCGTACGAGGGTCACCGTAGCCTTCGTTGATCATCCAACGCAGCATTGTGATGTTAGAGTTCAAGTATTCAGCGATAGATGCTTCAGACAATTTAATAGTACAACCCGCAGCTGAACGCTCAGCCGACGCATCAGACAATTCAAACGCTTGCTCAACAGTCAAGTCATCCAAACCTTCGATTTCTAGAATACGACCAGAGAAGGCGTTTACTTTACCTTTTTTAGCAACAGTCAATAAACCTTGCTTGATACCGTATAAAGGAATGGCATGAACCAAATCACGCAAGGTGATACCTGGTTTCATTTTGCCTTTAAAGCGAACCAATACTGACTCTGGCATATCAAGAGGCATAACGCCTGTTGCGGCAGCAAAAGCAACCAAACCAGAACCTGCAGGGAATGAAATACCCATAGGGAAACGCGTATGTGAGTCACCACCTGTACCTACAGTATCAGGTAACAACATACGGTTTAACCAAGAGTGAATAATACCGTCACCTGGGCGAAGTGAAACACCGCCACGGTTCATAATGAAATCAGGCAAGGTGTGCTGAGTGTCAATATCAACAGGCTTAGGATAAGCCGCAGTGTGACAGAACGACTGCATAGTTAGATCAGCAGAGAAACCTAAACATGCTAAATCTTTAAGCTCATCGCGGGTCATAGGGCCAGTTGTATCTTGTGAGCCCACAGTGGTCATTTTAGGCTCGCAGTAAGTGCCAGGACGAATACCGTCAACACCACATGCTTTACCTACCATTTTTTGAGCAAGGGTATACCCTTTACCCGTGTCAGCTGGTTGGACAGGCTTACGGAACAGGTCAGAAGGCCCTAGACCTAAAGACTCACGGGCTTTTTCAGTCAAACCACGACCGATAATCAAGTTGATACGTCCACCAGCACGTACTTCATCTAACAATACGTCAGACTTGTATTCGTACTTCGCTAACTCTTCGCCCGTTTTCGCATTTGCGATACGACCTTCAAGAGGGAAGATGTCAATCACATCACCCATGTTCATTTGGTCTACGTCAGCTTCAAATACCAACGCACCAGCATCTTCCATGGTGTTGAAGAAAATAGGGGCGACTTTGCCACCGATACACACACCGCCACCACGCTTGTTAGGTACGCCAGGCAAGTCTTCGCCGAAGAACCACAATACTGAGTTAGTGGCTGATTTACGCGAAGAACCGGTACCAACTACGTCACCAACGAAAGCAACAGGATGACCTAACGCTTTGATTTCTTCGATTTGCTTAAGAGGGCCTACTTCACCGTGAACTTCAGGTGTTAAACCGTCACGCGTCATTTTATAAGCAGCGCGAGCATGTAAAGGAATATCAGGACGTGACCATGCATCAGGTGCTGGTGACAAATCATCAGTGTTAGTTTCACCGGTGACTTTAAAGACTGAATAAGTGATTTTCTCAGGTAGGTCTGGGCGAGAGGTAAACCACTCAGCATCAGCCCAAGATTGTAATACGTCTTTTGCAAACTCATTTCCTGCGCGGGCTTTTTCTTCCACGTCATGGAACGCATCAAACATAAGCAAGGTATGCTTCAATTCTTCAGCGGCAAGTTCGGCCAATTCACTGTTGTCTAGTGCATCAACCAAAGTGACGATGTTGTAACCGCCGTGCATGTTACCCAATAGCTGAATAGCCGCGTCTTTGCTGATCAAAGGAGACGATGCTTCACCGCTTACGATCGCATTTAAGAAACCCGCTTTTACATAAGCAGCTTCATCTACGCCCGGCGGAACTCGTTCTGACAACAACTCAAGTAAAAAGTCACCTTCGCCAGCAGGCGGCGCTTTTAGTAACTCAACCAAACCGGCAACTTGCTCGGCGTTTAATGGTTTAGGTGGGATACCTTCGGCAGAACGTTCTTCAACATGTTTACGATATGCTTCTAACACAATTAGGACCTCTTGGTTGACTCAAAGAACACCGGACGTTCTTGAGTATGTATATAAAACCGAGCAAGTATAAGGCTTATGGCGTAAAAATAAAAATAACCTGTATGTTTATGGCCTTATACCGGCTATTCCCTACAAAAATAGGGGTTAATAAGATGTTAAGTGCAGCGATAATGGTTTTTAATGGCGATAAAATCCGCTTTATCGGCGATTTTTAATTTTATCCCTCAGCCAAGTGAGCGCTATACAACACAGAGCTTTCATCCGGTTATCAGCATACTTCAGCTTCATGGCTATTAAATGACACGATCATTTTACTAATCAGGTAAATAAATAATCCTGAATAACTAAACTCAATTTAACTCGCCGATAGCACCATGCTATACCTGCTTTAGGTGCCTACTCGTTGTTCATATCAGGAAGATACTATGAAAATTCTCACACTCAGCCTACTCGTGCTCGTTGCGCTGCTCAGCTATTTGCTTTTTTGGCCCGTTCCCGTTGAGCCTGTTGCTTGGCAGGCGCCGAAAAACCCAGGTTACTTGGGACTTTATGCCTCCAACACCAAGCTAGCAAACCTAGAGAGTATTTCGCTAGACGGTCAACACGGGCCTGAAGATTTCGCCCTTAAACCCGATGGCACCATTGCTACCGCGACTCACGCAGGGGATATCATGTTGCTCTTACCAGGGAGTGAAAAATTCACGACTTGGGTCAATACCGGCGGCCGTCCACTAGGCATTGAGTTTGATAAGCAAGGTAATTTGTTGGTTGCAGATGCGCTAAAAGGCTTATTGTCAATTAGCCCCAGCGGGGAAATCAGCCTGTTGACGAAGCGAGTCACCGGAACGGACATAGTGTACGCAGATGATGTGGACGTTGCAGATGACGGCCTAATTTACTTTAGCGACGCAACCAGTAAGTTCAGCGCACAGACATTTGGCGGTACTCTGGCAGCAAGTTTACTTGAGATCTTGGAGCACAAGGGCAATGGGCGCTTACTTGCGTATGATCCCAAAAGTCGTTCAACCTCTGTATTGCTTGAAGGCTTAGTCTTTGCCAACGGTGTCTGCGTAAGCCACGACCAACGCTTTGTGCTGGTGAATGAAACAGGGAGTTATCGGGTAATGCGTTACTGGATATCGGGGCCAAAAGCTGGCACCTCAGATGTATTTATCGATAACCTACCGGGCTTTCCCGATAACATAGCTCGCTCACCAAGTGGCGGCTATTGGCTTGGTTTTGCATCACCTCGCTCCAACAGCCTTGATGATTTATCTGAATCCCCTTTTTTGCGCAAAATAGTGCAGCGCATGCCTAACGCCATGCGCCCTCAAGCACAAGAATATGGCCACGTGATTAAAATCAATGAAAATGGCGAAGTCGTCATGGACTTGCAAGATCCAACCGGTAAGTACCCCCTAACGACTGGGGTGCTCGAAACAGAAGATGCGCTATATATCAGCAGTTTGACCGCCCCTAGCGTCGGCCGAAAATCCGTGAAGTAACGTTATCACCGAGTCACTATAACTGAAGCATTTATAGCGGCGCCTTTGCGCGCGCGCTTAGCGCATGGAAATCTAATATTTTATGGGTACTTTCTCCTTGTGAATACTTTCTCCTAATGAGTACTTGCTTGTTACGGGGATTTTCGCCTCATGAGTATTTCCCCGTTCTGTAAAAATTGCCTTGACCGGTAAAATGTCGTCGCTGAAAAAGACGAGCTAAACGATATCCCCTCACCTCGATTTCACTCTCCCTTTAATTGGCGGGGCGTACAAGCTCACTTATCTAGGCTGCGTCTCTGGCATGCCCTTAGCATTTCTTTGTGTAAATATTTACGCAGAAATGAAGGAGAAACTATGACACAGTCACCAGAAAACAAACGCGTTGCTATATTAGCCACCAATGGATTTGAGCAAAGCGAATTATTTCATCCCCTTAATGCTTTGAAAGACGCAAACGTAAAAGTAGATATTATTTCTCTTGAGAAAGGCTCAATTAAGGGATGGGACGAAGATAACTGGGGCGAATCGATTGAGGTCGACTTAACGCTACAAGAAGCCAAAAGCGAGGAATATGACGCACTGGTATTACCCGGCGGGTTATTCAACCCTGACACCTTACGTACCAGTGATGCGGCCATTGCCTTCATTAAAGATTTTTTCGCCGATGAAAAACAAAGACCTGTCGCAGCAGTATGCCACGGGCCATGGTTACTGATTGAAGCCGGCATCGTTAAAGGGCGAAACTTAACGTCTTATCCGAGCATTCAAACTGATTTACGTAACGCGGGCGCTAATTGGCAAGACGTTCAGGTACTAATAGACGGCCAGTTAATTACGAGCCGTAATCCAGACGATTTGCCCGCATTTAGCGAGCAAATTATCAAGGCGCTCAGTCAGTAAATGACTGCGTTTTATCTTCACCTTTAAGCAAAAAGCCACATTTAATGTGGCTTTCTTCGTTTTTGACTGTTGTTTTTGCGCCGACTACTTGGGCCGGATTCACCCGCCTTTTCCGTGCCGCCCGCTTTGTTATGCGGCTGATTGTCGCTGAATCGAGTTAAGCCTTGTTGCGCTTTTTTGCCTTTAGCTGATTGATGACCATTGCCCTTCCCTTTGGCGTACGCTTTATTTGCAGCGCGTTTGGCATATTCTTTTTGCTCTCGGCCTTTTAGCTCATTACGGCTCTCTGCTGGCACCAAGCATTTAGGACCATTGCCAATCAGATACGCTTTGCCCATGTCAGTAAGCGCTTTGCGTAGCATGGGCCAATTTGCCGGATCATGATAACGCAAGAAACCACGGTGCAATCGTCGGCGTATTTCGCCCTTCGCTACCGTCACCGCTTCACTCTTATGATTCACCTTGTGTATCGGGTTTTTCCCTGTGTGATACATAGTGGTCGCATTCGCCATAGGTGACGGATAAAAGTTCTGCACTTGGTCGAGTTTAAAATTGCGCTCTTTTAACCACAGCGCCAAGTTCAACATGTCTTCATCTTCGGTGCCTGGGTGCGCCGAAATAAAATACGGGATCAAATACTGCTCTTTGCCCGCTTCCATGGTGTATTTGTCGAACAATTCTTTGAATCTATCGTAAGTCCCCATGCCTGGCTTCATCATTTTGTCCAGAGGAGCTTTCTCGGTATGCTCAGGCGCAATTTTTAAATACCCACCGACGTGATGGGTGACCAGCTCGCGAACATAGTTTGGATCTTCAATGGCTAAATCGTAACGTACGCCCGAGGCAATAAGCACTTTCTTAACCCCTTCCACGTTACGCGCTTTACGGTACAACTCCACTGTTGGCGTTTGATCGGTATCTAGATGCCCGCAAATCTCTGGCCAGACGCACGACAAACGACGACAAGCTTGCTCTGCTTTCGGGCTTTTACAGCGTAATTTGTACATATTAGCGGTTGGCCCGCCTAAATCTGAAATGACCCCAGTAAAGCCTGGCACCTTGTCACGGATCTGTTCGATTTCGCGAATAATAGATTCTTCAGAGCGGCTTTGAATAACGCGTCCTTCATGCTCAGTAATCGAACAGAACGTACAGCCGCCGAAACAACCACGCATGATATTCACCGAAGTTTTAATCATGTCGTAAGCCGGAATTTTTGCCTTGCCATAACGAGGATGCGGCACCCGAGCGTACGGTAGGTCGAATACGGCGTCCATTTCATGCGTTTCAAGTGGAAATGCCGGCGGGTTAATCCAAATAATTCGATCCCCGTGGCGCTGTGCCAATGCACGCGCACAACCCGGATTGGTTTCTTTATGCAGTATGCGCGATGTATGTGCGTAATGCGTTTTCTCAGCGCGCACTACGTCATAGGGAGGCAACATCACATAGGTTTTGTCCCAAGGTTTACGGCGCTTGGTTTTCGAGGTAAACGGCTGCACAACAACCGGTTGGGCTTTTTGTTCTTCGATTGCAGCTTGTTTGTCTGCTTCAGAGGAAACGGCACATTTATCTTCAATGATTTCGTAAGGGCTGATGACTGGGTCAATTTTACCTATCGTATCAAAGTGTGTTGAATCTACCCCTTGCCAGCCAGGCAATGGCTCTTTACGGATCACGGCCGTGCCGCGAATGTCTTGCATTTGCTCTATGGTTTCGCCAGCGGCAAAACGGTGAGCCATTTCAAGTAACGGACGTTCTGCATTACCAAACATCAACATGTCAGCTTTTGAATCAAACAAGACCGAGCGACGAACTTTATCTGACCAATAATCATAATGCGCAATACGTCGTAAACTCGCTTCAATACCCCCTATCACCACAGGCTTTTTGTATGCTTCTTTACAACGCTGGGTGTATACCGTCACTGCGCGATCAGGGCGTTTGCCCCCTTCGTTATTGGGAGTGTAAGCATCATCGTGACGCAATTTACGCTCAGCAGTGTAGCGGTTGATCATGGAGTCCATGTTGCCTGCGGTAACACCGAAAAATAAATTCGGCTCACCTAGCTGCATAAAATCGTTTTTATTGGTCCAATCTGGCTGAGAAATAATCCCAACGCGAAAACCTTGCGACTCTAGCACTCGGCCAATGACTGCCATACCAAAGCTAGGGTGATCCACATAGGCATCCCCCGTTACGATAATAATGTCGCAGCTATCCCAACCTAAGATCTCCATTTCTTTGCGTGACATGGGTAAAAATGGCGCAGGGCCAAAACACTCTGCCCAATATTTGGGGTAAGAAAAAAGACCGCGCTCGGCCTTCATACGCTCAGCAGGCTGGCGTTTAACAGGCGATTTAGCGACAGGTTGACTCAGGTTGGACATACAACTCCACAAAACGATAGAAATACAATAAAAAAGGTGCTTAAAATTTGACCGCGGGAGTATATACCTAAAGCGGCTTTTATACCAATTCCATTAAATAATTGCTCACTCAGAATTCAACCAGCGGGCTTTGAACAAGGCGGCGGTGTGCAGTAATGGTTGTTCCCTTTCAAATACCGATAACGCAGTGCAAAACCCGCTGGGGAATTCCCTACGGGCGAATTTTCGCTGAGTAGTTAATTAATTGGTGGAATTGGTATTAGCCCAGTAAAGTCGCTAAAAAAGCCAAATACATATCCAATAAAAGTGTAGCGATTGGCCAACTAAGAGCTGTCGGCCAATTAACTAATAGAGATTAAGAGTTACTCGGGCTGGGCTGGTTCATTAATGCATCAAAAACGTTTCGCGCGGGGTAGCCATCTGCAATCATGTTTTTAGATAGCTGAAATTGGCGAATTCCGCTGCGCGTGCCGGGGCCTAAAATCCCATCCGCTTTGCCCACATCGAAACCTAATTCATTGAGCTTATCCTGCAACTGACGCATTTCATCTACTGTGTAATCAGGTAATTTAGGCAAAGGTTTCGACAAGGTGCCCAAGCCTGCAATGCGATCAGCTAAATGCCCTACCGCAATGCCGTAATACTCAGAGTTGTTCCAGCGTAAAATCACATTGAAGTTTTTATAAGCCAAAAACGATGGCCCTTCATGCCCAGCAGGCACCAGCAATGCCCCTTTAATATCCGCTGCACCTACAGGCTTACCATCTGTGCGAGTCACGCCGGCATCGTTCCACACCGAAAGTGTCTTAGGGCTGTTTTTACCTACTAGCGTATAATCAAACGACTCAGGCAAACTAACCTCACGGCCCCACTTATAGCCCGCTTGCCAACCTAAATTTTTCAAAAAATTAGCCGCAGATGCCAGCGCATCTTTCTCGCTATTCCACAGGTTAATTTGCCCGTCTTTATCACCGTCTACGGCATATTTCATGTAAGCGGAAGGCATAAATTGGGTATGCCCCATAGCGCCAGCCCACGAGCCGACCATTTGCTTGTCATCCAGTTTTTCTCGATCAATAAGCAGCAAAGCTTGCATTAACTCGCTTGAAAAGTAGCGACTACGACGGTTATCACAAGCGAGTGTCACCAAAGAGTCAATGACTGGGCTTTTGCCTTTGTAAGAGCCAAAATTGGTTTCTAGCCCCCAAAAGGCGAGTAAGTACTGAGCGGGTACACCGTATTCTTTGTTTAATTCGTTTAGAAACGCACGATGCTTGGCAAGCATTTGTCGGCCTTTATCAATACGCCAAGTATTCACCCGCTTTTCGAAATAATCGGTAAAGGTTTGCACAAACTCTGGTTGGTTACGGTCCAGCGAAATAATTTTTTCTTTGAACTGAGCTTTGCCTAAAACATTGTCCGTCACACGCTGAGAAACCCCAACTGATTTGGCCTGCTGCTGCAAATCGACAACGCACTGGGCAAACTGCTCTCTCGGAGTGGGCGCGTTAGTATCGGCATTCGCTTGAGCCAATACAGGCGTACTTAAACACCCCAGAAGTGACCAACGCGCTATAACTAAAAATTTACTTAACACTGCTTGCAACGGATATCCTTACTCTTATAAACGGTATTCACAGATGTAGCTTTATGCTAAATCTCAAATTAAAAAATTAACAGCATTGGTTTAAACGTACCAGCATTCATTTGTATACATACTTTACAAAATTACGCGGGTCGGGAAGACAAAACTAACCAGTGCTATCATTTTGCGGCTCAACAATACCTGCTACTTTATTACGCCAAACCGATTCAGCCATAATATCGGTATTCACTTCAACATGATCCAGCCATGTTTTGCCAATAAGATGGTCGAACTCATGCAAAAAGATACGGGCTACAAACCCGCTTAAACGTGTAGAAACTTGACTACCATCTCGCTGTTGATAGGCTATTTCAACCCAACTGGCACGGCGAATATATCCGCGCAAACCAGGAACAGACAAGCAGCCCTCCCAATCTTTTACGCTCTCTTGTGCGCTTTGTATTACTTTGGGGTTAATCAGCACCAAAGGTTCCATTTCAGGTGCGTTTGGATAGCGCGAGCTTGGGCGCGATGCAATAATCATCACTGCGCGCTCATCAAATACTTGGGGAGCTGCGATACCCACACCGTTCGCATTTTGCATAGTGCTTAGTAATTCATCTACAAAGGCCTGAAACGCATCGCTTTTGATCGCTTCTTCTGCAACCGGTTTAGCAATTTGATGCAAAATAGTTTCGCCAACTTGGGCTATTTTCATGGGCTTTCTCTTATTCTTAGCTAAAAAGCAGTGTTAACTAACCAGTTGCAACTGGGCAAATTCGCGATAAAGCGCATTGCTGTGAAGCAACTCTTGATGCTTACCTACGGCGATTATTTTGCCGTGTTCCATCACCACGATGCGATCTGCATTTATCACTGTGGCTAAGCGGTGGGCAATAATTAACGTGGTTTTATGCCGCATTAGTTCATCCAGCGCGAGCTTTATATACTGTTCATTAGCGGCATCTAACGAGCTGGTTGCTTCATCAAGTAACAAAATTGGCCTATCGGCCAATATCGCTCTGGCGATAGAGATTCGCTGCTTTTGCCCGCCGGATAAACGCACACCCCGCTCGCCCAAATAGGTTTGATAGCCATCAGGCAATTGCGCGATAAATTCATCGGCTCTGGCGGCCTTTGCCGCACTGTGCACTTCTTCATCAGTAGCGTCTGGTCGCCCATAGCGAATATTCTCTGCCACACTACTGGCGAATATCACTGATTCTTGGGGCACAAGGGCAAACTGCTGGCGTAGCGTGTCTAAATCGAGTTCAGCAATATTCACCCCTTCTAAACTAATTTGCCCCGATTGAATATCATAAAACCTGAGCAATAATTGGAATAAACTTGATTTTCCCGCCCCGCTAGGGCCCACCAGAGCTATACGTTCACCCGCCTTAATATCGAGGGAAATATTCTGTAAGGCAGGGCTGCCCTCTCCGCTTGGATAGCTAAAATGAACATCAGTCAGGCGCAAATTTCCATGCACTTTATTTGCCAAGGCAGTAGGCTTTTCTGCGATGACGATCGCGCTGTCCGTGTGCAGCAGTTCCATCAATCTCTCGCTCGCTCCTGCCGCTTTTTGTACTTCGCCAATCACTTCACTTAGGGTCGCCACTGCGCCCCCCGCCATCACCGCATAAAACATAAACGCGGTCAGCTCACCAGCGCTAATGCTAGCGGTTAATACCTGTTTGGCCCCTAACCAGGCTACAAGGGTAATGGCCGTCATGCTGATCCCCATGATGGTAGCCATCATTAGAGCGCGAAAACGAATACGGCTGTTCGCTGCACTCATGACATCTTCAACGCGCCCAGCGAACATACTTCTGTCGAGTTGTTCATGTGAGTAGGCCTGCACCGTGTGAATTTCATGCAATGATTCGTCTACGTAAGCCCCCAAATCAGCCACTCGGTCTTGACTGTTTCTGGCGTGTAAACGCACTTTAGCGCCGAAAAAGCGAATAGGCATCAATACAATAGGCACGGCGATAAGCACGTACAACGTCAGCATCGGGCTAGTGATTAGCATTAACAACAGCGCACCGATAAAGGTAATACTCGCACGTAACGCCATTGATAAGCCCATGCCCACCACCGACTGCAATACAGTGGTGTCACTGGTAAATCGCGAAATGACCTCGCCGGTGCGGGTTTGCTCAAAAAATGCAGGAGGCAGAGTTAAAAGGTGTGAATAGACTGACTGGCGAATATCGGCGCTGACGCGTTCTCCAAGCCAAATCATCCAATAAAAACGAAAATAAGCCGCGATACTACCCAGTAGCGCAATCGCCACCACAACCAACATCATTTGATTTAACATGGCTGCATTGTTGGCCACAAAGCCCTCATCCACCACGACTTTCACCCCTTGACCTAATAACAGCCAAGACCCCGAGCCTACGATCAATGCAGTAATGGCATAAACCACTTTTGTTTTGTAAGGAGCAAGCTGGCCAAATAACCAACGCATTAAGGTGAGGGTTTTAACAGTTTTCACGGGCATCCCAAAAATACAGTAAAAAATCGGAGTGAATTGGCCGCATTTTTAACACGCAAAAACACAGCTAGTTAGGATGTTGGGGCATTTACTCATGTTTTAAATCAACGCCTAGTAATTTGTTAATCCTAGCGCGTTGCTATTCTCTGTGATGGCATTTTCGCATAAGCCAGCAACAGCCTGTGGTAAATACTACCAATACTAGCTGATTGCCAGCAGCTAACCGAGCCCGTACATCTATAAAAACTCGACCTCACGGGTTTTCACTGAGTGCTTTGTTTCAATGCAAGGTAATACAAGGTTGCTTAACTCTATTATTCTAGGGGAAGGTCAACCTCACTCCAAAGCATACTAAACCTGTGTCGGATTTTTTTGCAACACAGCTCATTTTTTATACCAAAAACACCTAACCCATTGATTTTGTTAGCAGGCTCGAAAAATGCATTGAAAATTTTTGGCATGTTAATTCCTCGGTGTTTTGGAGTCTTCTGTGCTGATGCTTGTCCCTGAAGGGATAATAACAACAATAAATTCTAATTGGCGTTGGGCAGTAAAGAAGCGCCGTAAGGTGAAATAATGAAAAAACAATACCTTCCGCTCACCCGCGGACTATGTACTTTATTCAGTAAAATCAAACAAACCCTTTCAATCAGTGGCGCTTCGTTGCTTTTACTCTTCTGCACGTCGGCAAATGCTGTACCTATCAGTGATATGCATGTATTTGGTGATTCGCTTTCAGACACAGGCGCGCTTCAAGTTATCGCGCCTAGTTTCTGTCCCGACCCACCCTACTTTGAATGCCGGTTTTCAAATGGACCTGTGTGGGTTGAACACTTAGCAAGTGACTTAGGTGTCTCATCGAATACCGCTTACGCAGGGGGCACAAATTGGGCCATCGGAGGGCAACGAAGTGACGAAGTCCTTAATGGGCAATTAGCTGGCTACTTAAACTCCACAGGGGGCTCAGCGGACGCCGACGCACTGTATGTTATTTGGGCGGGAGGTAACGACTTTCTACAAAATGGTAGTTCGGGTACTTACACCCCAGACCAAGCTGCACAAAACATCGTTGACAGTGTGTGGAACCTATCGCTCGCTGGGGCTATGCATTTTCTAGTGCCAAATCTACCTATTGCCGCCCCTTGGGCGTTTGAATTTAACACGGCATTGGCAAGTGGCTTAGACGGCATAAGCAGTGGTTTGAACATTACCCAATTTGATGTTTTCGGTACGTTTGTAGATATTTCAATGAACCCGAGCGACTATAACTTAAGCAATGTATCAGACCCCTGCATCGACGAAACGAATATGACGTTGTGCACCAATCCAGACGAATATTTACTCTGGGACGCTGTGCACCCCACCGCTGTTGGTCATCAATTGATAGCCTCTGCTGCACTAGCGGCACTGGCCGTTTCAGAACCTTCAGTCATCGCTTTGTTTGGTATGGCGTTCTTATTATTGATAAGAGTGCGCCGCAAAACCTTAGCCTAAGGCTTATCCCATGCTTATACCAATCAGCTGGGGTAAGCATGGATAATAACCTGTGTTTGATGCGTTACTTAATCTATGTGAGCTAAATGAGTTCTTGCTCTATGAGTATTTCTCTATGAGTATTTCTCTATGAGTAATTACTGTATCAGTTCGCCGGATAGCGAAAATCAAGTGCATTTTCTGCTGGAATAGGCTTGCTGAAGTAATAACCTTGTACCAAGTCACAGCCAAGTCCATCTAACAAAAATAATTGCTCATGTGTTTCAACGCCCTCAGCAACAACGCTCAAGTCTAAACTATGGGCCATTGCTATAGTGGCTTTAACAAGATCAAGATCTTCTTTCTTTTCAGTGATACCACTAATAAAACTACGATCAATTTTTAGTACGTCAAACGAATATTGGCGTAAATAGCTCAAGGAAGAATAGCCAGTACCGAAATCATCCATTGATAACTTCACTCCCAGTTGATGTAGGTTCTGTAAAGCATCATCAATATAAGAGTTTCCAGCCATTAACACCCCTTCGGTAATTTCGAACTCTAGGCTTTTTGGTGCGATATTTTCATCGTGCAACGTTTGCTCAATAAAACCAATCAGGGTTTTATCTCTGAACTGCCTAGGGGATAAATTCACAGCAATCGTATACGTTTGCTGATGAGTAGTGTTCCAGTTATTTAAAAAAGCCAATGACTGCTTAACCACATACTTGCCAATGGGCACAATCATTCCCGTATGCTCAGCAATGGGAATAAATTCGTCAGGCGTCACGTTACCTAAAAGCGGATTTCGCCAACGTAATAACGCTTCAGCACCTATCATTTTTTTACTTTTCACGTCGAATTTAGGTTGGTAATACACTTCAAACTCTTCGCGCTGCAAAGCATGATTCAACTGTTCTTCTATTTCTAAACGACGCAGCATGACGTCACTCATTTCTTTGGTAAAAAATGAGTAGGTATTGCGCCCTGACAGCTTTGATTGGTACATAGCTGCATCCGCATGACGCAATAGGTCAGAAGCGCTATCACCGTTTTTGGTATAGGTCACAATGCCAATACTTAAGGTTAGTACCAGCTCTTTGCCATCTATTTCAAATGGCTCTCGAAAAATTTCCAATAAATTTTCAGCGATATCGATGGCGTCACTATCTCCTGTTAATGAGCGTAATAACACGATAAATTCGTCTCCACCAAGGCGCCCGACAGTGTCTGCTTTACGTAATGCTAAGGTTAATTTATTGGCAACCTCTTTAAGTAACTTATCGCCAACTTCATGGCCTAGAGAGTCGTTTACTTTTTTAAAGTCATCTAAGTCTAAAAACAGTAACGCGACTTTTTCTTTACTTCTTTGCGCCTCTTTAAGCATCTGCGACAAACGATCCAGCGATAAAAAGCGATTAGGTAGCGAGGTTAAACTATCGAAGTAAGCATGTTGGCGTATACTCTCAGCCGCTTTATGCTGCTCGGTAATATCACGGATAATAACCACCACCTGCTTATAAGCGTTCAGGTGGCTTAATCTTGCTTCAAAATAGCGGGTCCCGCTCGCCAGTTCGACTTCGTACTCAAAGGTAGAAATGCCACCTTTGGTGAAAGCAATGGCGTTGTGCACAGTAAACTTACGTGCCACAGGCTCAGGAAACAAACTCGATACCGATTGACCAATGCAATCTTTGGGAAAGACATAGAAGTCTTCATTGTCTCCGGCGTGATAATCGATGATCGTGCCATTTTCATCTATCAACAAAAATACATCTGGGGTTGCCTCGAAAACGGCTTCGAGCATGTTGTCTTTGAATTGGGCTTGGGCCTGGGCTTGTCTGACTTCAGCTAAGTTGATATCAATGCAATACATTTCATGCTTGTTATGCTCATTGGTAAACAAAACATGGCTTGAAAATACGCTCACATCACTGCCATTTTTATGGCGCAGCGTCAGTTCTTCAGCAGGAATTTTAATGCCTTTGTTGATCCAATCGCTGTGGGCAGCAATAACAGGCTCACGCATAAAATCAGGGAAAATAAGGTCTTCAAGCTTTTGGCCTAAGGCTTCTTCTTCCGTGTAGCCATAAAGTAATTCACTTCCTAAATTCCAGTAAATGACATTACGCTCTTCATCGTATCCTTGCACAGAGAGTGCATCAACTTCATCAAATAACTGATAAACCGCGTCTTTTATGGCTTCTTCATGAACTATCATAATACTGAGGTGACTGCCTCTTGGTTAAGTGAGATAAAGCGTTGTCTATCATTACCCATCAATATCGCGTCTAAAGTAGAGCTCAGGCATAAAAAGTTCCGTTTACTCTTACAAAAATAATAAACGCTAACTTTGATCTTCGCAATTTACACAAGATGAATATTTGTTACTAAACCCGCATTGTCATGATATGTGCAAATGCTACGTGCAAACGCATCAACGGATAAATTTATTACCAAAAATAAGCAGTTTAATGAAAAATGTCTGTTAACGACAATTATCTTTTTCATCTGTGGTCTATTAATGAAAGTTATCTTAAGGAGTAAATATTTGCTCTTATGCTCGGTGGGGGCCATTGTTACGCTTCACCCAGAGAATTTCGTTATGTTTGGCCATTTAAAGGCTCAGAAACAGGTGAAGAGTCGGTATTTAATATGGCTAGCACCAATACAAAAAAACAAAGCACTAAATTAAATAACGGTATCTGCAGCATTGGTGGCATTAAATAAATCAGTAAGACAGAGGGGATCCAGACTAACCAATTAGTGATGATTGTGGTGGGTAAATAAAGTAAAAACAGTCGTTTATCCAGCGACATAATCGTGCTCTTCAGATTAAACTGTGCATCTTTATAGTGATAACATAGGGTTAATAAAGGGCAAGTTAACAGCGCGCTAAATACAAACTGATCGAAGGCCATTTTTTTAATCAGCGTAGTCACATCTGTATCACTACCAAATAAGGTAATTTGCAAACTGTAAAACTCATCTACTAGCCACCCCATCGCCGCCCACAAAATACAATAGAACAAGAGCTGGCGAAGAGGTTTGAAATGAACCTGTCCAGACAATAGTAAATACAAATAAGGCAATAGCCCACCGAACAAAGCTGTTGATGCAATTGCATAGCCAACGCCGTATTGAGCTTTAAGTTCAGCGAAAAAATTGAACACAGGCTGACTTGCCGGCCAATAAAAAAAGCTCAACCCAATGCCTAACGCAATCACCTGTAAACATACCGCGGGGACAAAATTAAGCTTTAACGCTCGTTGAATATTTAATACAAGTTGAGATTGGCTCATAAATCGGCTTTGCTAATCGGTAAAAGCTGTTTCAAGTAACCTTAAAACAGTTATCAAGGAGAGTAATCAAGCGACGAAGCTTGTCGTGCTTTGGCCCACAATTCAAGCACAATAAATAAACCCGTAAACTGAATAAGATAAAACGCAAACCTTAGTCAGTTGAACGGCTTTATGGGTGATAGGTCATTAATAGGTTTCACCCTTCGCTTAGAGCGACAAGGCTCGCTCAGTTTGACTTACCATAAAGTCGTTGATTTTAACGTGTTCTGGGCTCCAACCGAGCAAAAATCGGTTAAAATCGGCCCACGCAAAGGGGATAAGCTCACGCCATTCTTGCTCGAGCTTTACTACCTTGTCTTGGCTAAACTCGCTTGAGCTGCGTGCCAGCAGCGCTGTTTTTAACGCTGCAAAATAATAATCCACATAAGTGTCATGTTTTTCCAGTAATTGCCTGTCTGTTAAACAACTACCAAGAAAGTACATCACGTCTTTCACCCCAACGCCTCGGCCTACATATTGAAAGTCCACCGCGGCCACTTGCTCTTGTTCACTAAAACAGAAATTCGCCAGCTTAGCATCGCCATGTAAAAGGGTTTGAAAACGGGCATGATTTAGCCTGTGGTCAATACGCGATGCATTATGCTTTAGCGCGCCATCCTCCATGGCAGCAAATTCTGCTTGGCGCGTAGCCAAATACCAATAGCTGCCAACCGGCCACAAAGATGAGATGTCTATGTTAAGAAAGCGGCCATGAAAGTGCGCCAACCAACTAAGTACTGTTTTAACTTGGGCATCTGTCACCCTTGTATGCACAAGAGTAAAACCACTGCTTTGTAAGTCCTCCATAAGCAGGGTTTGCTGCTCTGGGTGGTTTGGCTCTTTGATTAGCCCGATAAACTGCGGCACGTAACACGTCTCATCACAACTCCCAGCGAAAGATTGGTAAAACTCAGCTTCCACTTGATAAGAGCGCACTTTACGTTGATGCCCCACGTCACTGTGCCAACCACGGGGATGATGCACCTCATTAGGCGGTGAAACATGCTTCGCAATGAAAGACATGCCCAGCTTAGGGCTATAGTAGCGGGCAATCTCACCGTACTCGCTCCACAAGCGCTGTAATAGCTCGCGCTTGGTAGCGTGGGGATCGTCAAGGTGAACACGTATGGCTAAAAGTAACTGGGTCTGCATGTGTGCCTATGCTCAGCAGGAAACTGATATTCGAATGGTACAACTATTTTGCCTTAAGGTTACTTTGGCAATCAAGGCTTTAGGCTGTCACAATAGTGTGCTGTTAGCGCCTCACTGTTTTTTTGCGTTAAATTTGTACACAGGACCAGACCAACATGACCATTTATCAAGGTAATATTCGCAAAATGCGTGTATCCGCCAATGCCGAGCATCAAGCTCAGTACCAATTGCCCATAGGCGAGCAATTTATCGATATGAACCCGCTGCTCGGTAAAACGCTTACCGTTAGTTTTGATAACCAAATCAACTGCGTGCATTGCCAAGCTAAAACCAAGAAGAGTTTCAATCAGGGTTATTGCTATCGCTGCCTAACAAAATTGGCCCAATGCGATACCTGTATTATCAAACCAGAGCTCTGTCACTATGATGCAGGCACCTGCCGCGAACCGAGCTGGGGCGAAGCAAACTGCCTAACTGATCACTACGTATATTTAGCGAATACAGGCACCATCAAAGTGGGAATTACTCGCCATGTAAAGGATGCCGTTTCAAGTCGCTGGCTCGACCAAGGTGCAACGCAAGCCATGGCGATCATGCGCGTACAAAACCGGCTCACCAGCGGCTTGGTTGAAACCGCGATGAAAGAATTTATTGCAGATAAAACCAACTGGCGCACCATGCTCAAAAGCCAACCTGACAAGGCTGATTTGCAGCAATTAAAAGAAGACTTAATTACCCAGATAGAAGATCAGTTAGACGAAATCACCGAAGAATACGGCTTTCAAGCCATTGATATACTGGATTTACCCCCAGTAGAAATCCACTACCCCGTGGCTCATTACCCTGAAAAGGTTAAGTCCATTAATCTAGACAAAGAGCTGTCTTTCAGCGGTGTTTTACAAGGCATTAAAGGCCAATACTGGATGTTGGATGGGGACCGCGTGATAAACATGCGCAAATATTCAGGCTATAACCTAAGCATAGAAACGCCGGAATAATTTGCTGCCTAAGCTAAAAACCGATTCACTCTATTAGCGCATAAAAAATCGGCCTCAGTTAACACTGAGGTCGATTACATTAGGCTACCTATTGTTCGCCTTTTTTATAGCGCTATGCAGTCGTGTATCGCTTAGAAAGTGACGGATACCTTGCCGTAAACAAAACGACCTGAGAAACCAAACGGCGAGAACCCGGAATACGGAAATAAACGTGAGAACGTGCCTACGTCTTCGACCAGTTCCCGTGTCGTATCAGGGTAAACATCAAACAAGTTGTTTGCCCCTAAGGTTAGGGTTAGGTTTTCAGTTACATCGTAGCCAACATCCAAATCCGTGACCCATTTTTCAGGCAAGACTTCATTGGTAGCAGGGTCGCTTGAAGGCTCTTGCGTTTCACCGTAGCGAGTGGTGCGTAGAGTTGCATGCCACTCATCCATACTCCACACCGCACTCAAGTTAAGTTTGGTTTTCGGGGAGCCAACTTCAAAACGACGTAGCTCTACATCAGAGAACAAGTTACCTTGGTCCACTCCTGCACCAGCCAGCACTGCTGGCGGGTCGATGATGTCAGTCACTTCGTTTTTGTTGTAGTTAAAACCGGCATTAAAGGCAATGTCGCCCCAGTTTTGAATGTCAGTGTTATAAGAGGCCACCACATCCACACCGGATGTTTCGCTATCAATGGCATTTAAGAAGAAACGAGCGCGGTTTGCACCTGTGCCGACTAATAACGCTTCAATTCCCTCACCGGATAAGTTATTCGACAATACAATTCGATCGTCAATTTCAATATTGTAGTAATCCACTGACAAGCTGAAGTTTGAATCTGGCGACCAGGTAATACCTGCACCATAGTTCACCGCTTCTTCTGCATCCAAACCAGGTGAGCCAAGCGCTTGAGCCACGTCACTGTTTGGTGCAAACGTACCAGTTTCTGTAGGTTCGCCGTCTACGAATACAGTCGCGATAGAGGTAAAGTACTGCTGTTGTAACGAGGGTGCTCTAAAGCCTGTCGATACTGACGCGCGAAGGGCAATCTCTTCGGTTAGCGTATAACGAGTAGCAAACTTGCCATTCACCGTTGAACCAAAGTCAGAATAGTCTTCATAGCGAGCAGCGACCGTTACATTCCAGTTATCTGTGATATAAGCTTCTAAATCGACATATAAACTGACGTTGTGCCGGCTATTGTCACCCGCAGATTCTGGGGTAAACCCAGGGAATACTTGCGAGCCCGCGGCACCTTCAAACGAACCTTGAATGTAAGACGCTTCTTCACCGGCTTTTATCTCGTAGCCTTCGCGGCGATATTCAGCACCAACTGCCACGTTAACTCCACTGGCTAGACCGTCAACATCAATTTCACGGCTTAAATCTAGGTTAATGGTCAGCTGGTCATAAATGAGCGTGCCTGCATCAAATACTGTTTGGCTTGTGGGCCCAAGTGATGTGTTCAAGCTATTTTTAACCCCGAATTCGAACTCATCTTCACCGTACACGGCCGACAGATCGTAGTTCCAATCGCTTAAAAAACCTTTAACACCTGTGGCAAACGAATAATCGTTGATGTCAGATGTGATAATCGGCAAAAAGCCATCCGGGTATATCGCTTCAATGTTACGGCTGTCTTGTGCTCGTCGATAAAAGCCGCCTCCTTCGCCTTCTCGCGTGCTGTATGAACCAAACGAGTACAGTTCAGCATTTTCATTTAGCTCAAGTCCGGCATTATAAAACACCGCCATGTCTTCAACGTCACCATTGCCAAAGTTGTGGTTGTAACGATCCCAGGTTAATTCACGAGGATCTAAAGAGCCGTCTTCTAGCCGAGCATAGTTTTCACGATTGTCATAATCTGCACGGTTACTCGCGCTACGATCACGAAATTCAGCGGACAAATTAAAGAAACCATCATCCCCTAATGCAAAACCCATGTTGGCGCGCATGGTGGCCGTTTGCCCGTCTGTTAACTCACGGTCGCCGCCTTCGGTGAATGCCAGATCGCCGTTCTCGTCGATGCCGACGTCTTTTAGATCAGGTACACCATCCATTGTTGTTACGTTCGCACCGTAAGTAACTGACGCCGACCCGCCACTGCTAGCACTCTTTAGCACTATATTGATAACCCCTGCAATTGCATCGGAACCATACTGAGCTGCCGCACCGTCGCGCAGCACTTCAATGCGCTCAATGGCATTGGCCGGAATAGCGTTTAAATCTACCGCTGACGAGCCGCGACCGGTAGAACCATTTAAGTTAAGCAAGGCATTCGAGTGACGGCGTTTACCATTAACCAACACCAAAGTGTGATCTGGTGCTAGGCCGCGCAACTGCGCTGGACGCACATGGTCAGTACCATCGGTCAATGAGGGCTGGGGAAAGTTGAAACTCGGCAACAAGTTGCCCAAAATCATGTTGGTTTCAGTTTGACCTGTAGTACTAAGTGAATCAGCACCAATAATGTCGATAGGCACAGGGCTGTCTTCAACGGTACGCCCTAAACGGCGAGAGCCGATAACACTGATTTTTTCTAGGTCCTCTGCGGCTTCTGTAGTTTGCTCTTGAGCATAAGCATTCGCTGAGCTCAAAATGACTGACGATGCACTCATCATCAGCGCTACTTTTAGCCAATGGTCTTTTGCTTTAAAGGTATGTGTTTTATTCATTGTGTTGCGTGTCCCAATGTCAATGTGGAGTAATCAACACTGCATCGTCTTCTGTTATTGCATTCTGTCCGGTCAGAAGTACGATTTATTATTATTTTTATGACAGGTGATGTGGTTGCCCAGTTGCCTGAGCTGAGAATACTATTACCACGAAAATTACCCACCAAGACAACTTCACATATTCAGTTACAAATTTCACAGCGAAATGCTTAAAAACAAAGCAATAAAATCAACAACTTAACCTCGCCGAAATGATGCCAAATAGAGAGAAAAACATTATATTTTCGCCCATCTACCGACAATATCTTCGATCTGCTGCTCACTTTAGAGTGTGTTTCTAATTGTGCGCTTCTAATTGTACGCTTTTAATTGTGTAGCTCTGATTGCTTGTTTCGGATTCAGTGTTTCTGATCGCGTAGCTCTGATTGTGTATCCTCGTGACAACAAACGCGCTCACACAGGGCAATAAAAAAACGCATATAACGGGAATCAACTAACACGAGAAAAGACCAACAAAAGCATTTAGCAAAAAATTGCCAGCTCTATTTTGCTCAGGGCGAATACAGTACACTGTTTGTCCGCTGTAAATTACTCGAAAAACCACTAAGGACTTGGCGTATCAACATTCTACACACCTCTGATTGGCACCTAGGGCAAAACTTTTTTACGAAAAGTCGCAAAGACGAGCACCAAGCCTTTTTAAACTGGCTACTTAACGTCATACACGCCCGGGAAATAGATGCTGTTATCGTCGCTGGGGATATTTTTGATACTGGTACGCCCCCAAGCTATGCGCGGCAAATGTATAACCAATTTGTAGTAGAACTGAGCAAGCTAACCTGCACACTAGTCGTACTAGGGGGCAATCACGATTCAGTATCCACCTTGAACGAATCTAAACAGTTGCTCGCTTGCCTGAATACACATGTGATTGCCAACACCAGTGGCGATATAGACCAACAGGTTATCGAGCTAAACGATGAAACAGGTCAAGTGGGGGCCATATTGTGTGCCATCCCCTTTATTCGACCCCGTGATGTACTGCAAAGCCGCTCAGGAGAAAGCAGCGAAGACAAGAAACTCGCCCTAAGCGATGCCATTAAGGCCCATTACGCCACGATTTATCAACACGCCCTTACGCGCCGCGAAAAACACAAGAACAGTGTGAACAAGCATATTCCCATCATCGCCACGGGCCACTTAACGGCGTTAGGCGTAAGCCAGTCTGAATCGGTGCGCGAGATTTATATAGGTACCCTAGATGGCTTCGCAGCAGATGGTTTTCCGCCAGCAGATTACATCGCGTTGGGGCATATTCACCGCCCGCAAAAGGTGGCGAAATCTGACCACATTCGCTACAGCGGCTCACCTATTCCTCTGAGTTTTGATGAGTTAAAGTCGCAGAAACAAGTAGTACTTGTTGAGTTTGATAAACAAGGCCAGCGCAGCATTACTCCCCTGGATATTCCGCTTTTTCAGCCTATGGCTATGCTCAAAGGTGATTTAGACAGTATAAAAGCACAGCTCGCCCACTACCCTGCAGCGGGTGATGAAACGAGCGATACCGCTAGCACTGCAGATGATGTGTTTGACCAAGCCCCCAGTGAAGGCCAAGGTGATGAAAAAGATGCAGGGCAAGGCGAAGCACAAAGAGAAGTAGAAGGAAAAGACCCAGCCACCGATAAACCCACTTGGCTGTGCATCCATGTAGATGTGCAAGACTACTTGAGTGATTTACAACAAAGCATTCAAACCTTAACTGAAGGGCGCAACGTAGAAGTGCTGCAATTGCGCAGAACACGCACCAGAGCAAGCCAAGGACTAAACCAAATCAACAACGAAACACTGGCCGAGCTCACCCCTTTTGAGGTATTTGAAAAGCGCCTTGAACTTGAAAATTTCGAAGGCCAAGAAGCACAGCAACGCTTAACACAGATTCGCCAAACCTTTAGCGAGATAGTAGAAGAAGTGCGCCACAAGGAGGCTAAATAATGAAGATCCTTAGCCTGCAATTTAGCAACCTAAACTCATTAAAAGGCCAATGGAAAATAGACTTTCGCCAGGCCCCTTTCGCCGACAATGGTGTGTTCGCCATCACCGGCCCCACTGGCGCAGGCAAAACCACCCTGCTAGATGCCATCTGCCTAGCGCTTTACCATGAAACCCCGCGCTTAGGTGCGTTATCAGCCACCAACAATGAAATCATGACTCGGGGTACTGCCCAGTGCAGCGCCGAGGTTGAGTTTGAAGTAAAAGGCGTAGCTTACCGAGCATTTTGGAGCATGCGTCGCTCACGGGGCAACCCAGAGGGTAACTTACAAGCCGCGGTGGTTGAATTAGGTGAAGTCGCAACCCAGAAAGTGCTCGCCAGCCAAATTAAGAAAAAAGCCGAATTAATAGAACAAATCACCGGCCTTGATTTTGGCCGTTTCACCAAATCCATGATGCTTTCTCAAGGGGAGTTTGCCGCATTTCTAAATGCTGATGAAAAGCAGCGCGCTGAGCTACTAGAAGAACTCACGGGTACTGAAATTTATGGCCTGATATCAGAAAAAGTACATGAGCATTACAGCCAAGCCAAACAACAGTTAAATGAGCTTGAAGCGCAGGCCAAAGGTGTGCAACTGCTCAGTGAAGAGCAAAAGCAAACACTCATCAATGAACAGCAAAACCTGCATACAGAGCAAAAAGAACGTCAAGTACAAATAACCGCCACCCAAACTCATGTAAATTGGTGGCAACAGCGTAACGCAGCCGAGCAAACACACGAGCAGGCCAAGCAACAACTTGCCCAAGCTCAAGCAGATAAAGTACACCATAAAGCAGAATTACAGCGTTTAGCCAATAGCCAACCGAGTGAAGCACTACGGGCCCCGTTTGAGTTACTCACCGACGCCCAAAGTCAGAGCAAACGGGATGAAAACACCCTAGCGCGTAACGAGCAACTGCTGCAAAAAAGTGAAGCAAGCTTAGCCCAATGTAAAGATACCAGTTTAGCGCTAAATAATGAGTTTCAAGCAGCTAAAGCGGCTTATCAAGCCCAAGAAACCCTGCTGAATGATGAAGTCATTCCCCTTGATAACGAAATACTTAAGCACAAGGATTTACTCACCCAAGCCACCACACTGCATACACAGTTAAGCAGCAAACACGCACAGCTGTTAAGTGAAGAAGCGCAAACACAAAGCGCCCTAGTCAACCAGCAAACAGGCTTAAAAGCAGCGCAAGAATATGTAAAACAGCACAGTGCTGATGAAGCCTTAAAACAATATTTAGGCCAGTGGCAGGTTCAAGCACAGCAGATCAAACAAGCGCAACAGCACCATCAGCAACTGGCAAATAAGCTACAACAAGAACAAAGCCAGCTGCAGCTTGCACAGCAAGAGGTAAAGCAAAAGAAACAACAAAGCGATGCCCATACTGCACAAACCAAGCAATTAGAAAGTGCTTACCAGCAACAGGCTGAACAACTTACAACTCTTGAACAGCATGGAACACTGGAGTCACAAGAGAAACAACTCGATACCTTACATGGTTTTGCCCCTATTTTGCTGGCGATCAAAAACGCTCACCAACAATGGCACAACCAAGCCCAAGAGCTTACACAAAAACAAGCACAGCTCAGTGAAAATCAACAGCAGCAGATAAAACTCACTCACGAGCGGGAAAATATAAAACAGCAATATGTGGCTAAAGGCCAGCAGGTGACTCTGCTTAGCCAACTCATTGGCCAAGAAGAACAGTTAATACATTTTCGTGCAGCTTTAAAAGACCAACACCCCTGCCCTTTGTGCGGCGCAACTGAGCACCCGTTAAGTGCAGAGCAAGTGGTTGATATTCCTCATAGGGTTGCGCAAAAGCAACAGCACCAAACAGAGCTTGAGCAACTAGAAGAGCAAGGCAAAGAAGTTCGCGCAAAACTCGATGCCTGTATACACGCTGAGGCAGAACTTAAGCAACGTGTTGCATGGCTGAACGAACAGCAAGGCCACATAACGGCTAACTGGCCTGAAATGTGCCAACCACTAGAGCAACATTTTGCCCTGCACCTTGCTATTGAAAATGCTGAAGGACTGGCAAGCCTTGAACAACAAATCAAACAGCAAACGCAACAGTTACAAAACCAGATTAACCAGCTAAAAAATCAAGCCCGAGCCGCACAAGCTAGCAAAGAAGCCTGGCAACAAAGCCAAGCACAAGGTCAAAACTCAGACTCGGCTTTGTTATTGGCAGAGCAGTCGGTTAAAAACATAGAAAACAGTGTGCAAAGTCGCACAAGTGACATGCAAGCGGCCAATGCTACTTTGGCAACCATGAGCCAAAACGTATTAGCGCAAATTCAGCAACATGGCTATGCGCCGCCTCAACCAGAAACGCTAATGAAGTGGTTGACCAACAAAGAGCAAGACGCCAAACAATGGGAGCAACATGTTAGCCAGCTGAATGACGCTTCGGCAAAAATTGACAAGCTTACCAGCACCCAGCAACATCAACGCAGCCTGTTAACCGACATCAACAACCAACTTACAGAAGTACAGCAGCAGCGTGAAGCACTCAATAATCAGCTTGAGGCACTAAACACAAAACGGTTCGGCCTGTTTGCCGACAAATCAGTAAAAGCGGAGCGTGAAACGCTCGCAACGAAATTAAGCGCGCTAGAATCCAAGCATGAAGATGCCCAGCAACAACTACGACAAGCTGAGCAAAAACACAATACTCATTTGGCCGACGTACGAAATGCTCTCGCCCAACTGCAGCAAAGCCAAACCCGCTTGCAAGCAAGGCAACAAGAATGGCAAGAGAAGCTTCAAGCAAGCCCTTTTACTGACCAGCAAGCCTTTGAAGCGGCCTTACTTGATGACACCACCCGCGAGCAATTACAAACTCTTAAGCAAACGTTAGACGACAATATTGCAAAATCAGGCGCACTCCTTGAGCAAGCACAAACCCAAGTTAACGCGCTGCTAGCACACAGCAATGCCGACTTGTGGCAACAGCAAACACTCGACAAGGTCAATGAAACATTGAGTATACTCACCGACGCCCAACACAATGCTAATAAGCGTGAAGGTGAAATTACTCAAGCGTTGAACTTCGACAAACAGCGTAGTAGCGAGCAACAAAGTTTATTCACTCAAATAGCGCAGCAGCGAAGTGAGTTTGAACATATTCACTACCTACACTCGTTAATTGGCTCGCAAAAGGGCGACAAATTCCGCACATTTGCCCAAGGGCTAACCCTTGATAATCTGATGTATCTGGCCAACAAACAGCTTGAGCGCTTACACGGTCGCTACCTACTTAAGCGCAAGGCCAATGCCAGCCTAGCCCTTAGCGTAATTGATACCTGGCAAGGAGATATTCAGCGCGACACCAAAACCCTCTCGGGCGGCGAAAGCTTTCTAGTCAGCTTAGCACTCGCGTTAGCGCTATCGGAACTGGTCAGCCATAAAACCAGCATCGACTCGCTGTTTTTAGACGAAGGCTTTGGCACGCTAGACAGCGAAACCCTAGATATCGCCCTAGACGCCTTAGATAACCTGCATGCCTCAGGCAAAATGATTGGCGTGATAAGCCACGTTGAAGCCATGAAAGAGCGCATTGTGGCTCAACTGGCAGTGACGAAGAAAAGTGGATTAGGCGTGAGTGAGTTGGATCAGCGGTATGCTGTGCGTTAAGCAAACGCGTTGCTTGTTTATGTCCTGCGGGCACAGGGCACAGCTTCGCTAGGGCATGCGCTATGCGCACCAAGCATTCGCGTTGCTCACCTATGCGCTTCGCTTACCGCAATCCATTGCGTTTTTGATACGGCATCCCTGCCGCACCAGTAACTCTTTCTTCAACAGCTAAGAAAGAGTTACCAGAAAGAAGCCGCCTCCGGCAAGTCACTTATCCCTGCGCGTCTCGCCTAACACTGGCCGTGAAAACGCGTTCCCGACGCGGCTTTCACTTGAATGACATCCATGTCATTAATCCAGTGTAAGTCTTCGATGCTCTGGGTGACTTGAGTCGGGAGAAAAAGAAAAAGCAGCGACTTCGTCGCCAATAGAATCGGCTACGCCGCTGATTTAGAGGTGTTTTCAAGTGCGGACTTGATACGAATTATCATGGGTGTCGCCTTAATTAATCGCTTTGCTCACTATGCGCTTCGCACACAAAGATTACGCTGCGCGCTGAGAGTATGTGCTTCGCACACCAAGCAATCGCTTTGCTCACTATGCGCTTCGCTTATCGTCATCCATGACGAGTATGACTCTCGTCCCTACGAGCCAGTAACTTCTTTTCAACAGCCAAAAGAAGTCACCAAGACAAAATGGTCGGGAACCATTTTGAACATCCAAAGGATGACCCGAAGGGCAAAGTACAGGATGTACTTTGTAAAGGCCGCCCTCCAGCAAGTCACTTATCTCGGCAACTGGCACGCCAGCCCGGTACTCCCTGCGTTGCTCTACCTTCCAACATCCATGTTGGTCGCCTGCGCCTCTCGTCTAACACTGGTCGTGAAAACGCGTTCCCGACGCGGCTTTCACTTGAATGGCATCCATGTCATTAACCCAGTGTGAGTCTTCGATGCTCGGGGTGACTTGAGTCGGTGAATTAAGCAAAGCATGCGCTTCGCTTACTTATGAGCACAGAAAAATACTCGTTGCCTTCGACTATTCCGGATAACAGCAAGATCTTGGCAGTTTTCCGTGTTTCCAAAAGGAAAAGGCATAAAGATGGAAAAAATTTAACCTGTACAACAAGTTACGGTGTATGCTAAAAACGACAGATAGGGAAAGGCGGAAAAATGCCGTGTTTAATACGCGGATGCAATCACGGCATTTTGCAAGATATTAATATTGTTAGCGGGCACATTTAAAATGGAGTTTACGTGGATAAAATATCGTCCTTTTTTCGGCAACATTATGAATTCATTAAGCGGCAATCCGAATGTTATGCTTTGGTACTTGGTTTTATTACTGTCTCAATTTTGTGCTTTAAATCTCTTGATAAACTAATACTTCCTTTTGGGATTTTATCAGGATTATTAATGCTATTTATTGCATTTGGATTAGCTTGTGCTGCCGTAGATGAAGGGCAAGACTACATAGCTGGCAAAATTACTAAGAAAGGCTCTTTGAAGCATTTTGTGTGGGGGATTTTATATACTTCCTCTGCCGCAACAGCTGGTTTTGCTATTTTTTTTAAGATAGCGTCAAATTGAGCACGCTAACAAAAACATTATTTCGCTCGCAGGCTCACTGGGACAATTACTCACTGGCTGGCGCTTCGCGCAGTATAGCCAGCAAGTAATTGCCCCATATGTTAAGCGTTATAAGTACTAAGGAGAGTTTATGCATCCTAATAGGAATGCGATCGCATTTGGTGGCCTAGTTGCTACAGTATTATTTTTTGTTCTTTTAATCGTTTTAGCATTATGGACTTGGCCAAAATATAAAGTGTATAAACTCGAAATGAACGGTATGGCTTCACTAAAAGAAGCTGAATGGAGTAAACAAATTTTAATCGAAGAAGCTAAAGCTCGTGAAGCAGCAGCTCTTATGCAAGCCAAAGCGCGAGTTACATTGGCGGAAGCGGATGGTAAAGCTAAAATTGTGCAAGCTAAAGCCGAAGGTCAAGCTGACATTGAACGTGCAAAAGCTGCAGCTGAAGCCAATAAAATTATTGGTGAGTCTTTAAAAGACAACGAAGCGTACCTTCGTTATATCTGGATTAAAGGGTTACAAGACGGTAAAGGTGAACGCATCTATATTCCAACTGAAGCTGGATTACCTATTCTAGAAGCAGGAAAAGCAGGTAGGTAGTAAAGTACTTATAACAAGCCAATAAACTCACTCACTACGTTCGCTCGGACGCATACACGCGGGGCGGCTTCGCCATTATGCCCCACATGTCTGCGCCCGTTATTGGAAAGTTAGTTGCCAAGGAAAAGTTTTGTATCGAATTTACTTATTTACACTTCTATTTATGCCTAATTTGGTGCTAGCCAAATCTGTGCTTATTGATTCGAAACATAGTGTCCCATCTGGGCAAGTTGAAATGCGACCACTACAAATACAGTGCAAAAATAATTGTTACTTAACTACCCATTTGGTAGCAAAAAAGTTTGATGAAACTTCTAAATGGAATTCTAGCGCGATGTATGTTTTTGCAAGTGCTTCTGGAAACGAAGGTATTCGATATGGTATCAAACTTAATAAAAAATCATTGATCCCAGAAATTGTAGTTGAGTATTTTTATTCAAATAAAGAAAGTGAGTCGTTTGTACTAAGTGAATCAACATTAGGATCTTGGGAAGGCTTTAAGCTTTCATGGGGTAATGGCAAGTATCAAATTACTTTATTACGACAAGAAAAGCATGAAGAATATAGCATTTTAAGAGATTCAGGAATTGAGCATTCTGGTAATGTATTTTTTGAACCAGAAACCCTAAATTATATGTTTATAGGTGTGGATGTTCTCCAATATTTAGATATTGGCGAGCAAAACGTAAACCAAGAATGGTTGAAAATCGCAAATGGCAACTAACAAACCAATTATACCGATCTCAACTCGCTGCGCTCTTTTCGTCGGTATATTGGGGCGTTAGCTCTCAAAGGAATGTTGAAGTGTTTAAAATTTTTTTACTCGTTTTCGTTCTGGCTGCGATAGCTTATTTCATCTATCCAAAGTCACCCGAGGCTCGGGAATGGCTCATATCAAATAACAACAAGCACGCTCTTGCAGGTAATAGATTTGCTAGTACTCAGCACGCTATTAGTTTTGTAGAAAACCTGTATAGCATTGGGGCAGTTAAAGTGACTATTCCCAAGAGTGTAATCTATGACAGTAACAACCGAATCCAACAAGAAGGTGGACCTTACGCAGACGCTTTGGAAATATCTTTACCTAGTACTCAAAGCGAAAGGGAGGCAATATTCAATATTGCAAATCAAGAAGCTTCTAACCAAGGCATGGCCTTTAATCCAGAAAGTGATGTTATAAACAATAAGTTGCTACTATGGTGGGATTAATCAGCAAGCGAGCTAACAAAAAAATTAAGTCACTCACTTCGTTCGCTAGGACGCATACACGCAGGGCGGCTTCGCCATTATGCCCCACGTGCCTGCGCCCCTTATTTAAAAGTTCGCTGTCTAGAGGAAATATATGCCTAAAAAGTCTTTGCCAAGGCGAGCTCTAAAATATGCATTGATTTCATCATCAATTATTATGTTTTTTGTATTTTATCGCATATTAACCAATGGAGCTGTCGGCACTGCCAGTGAGATTGCGTTTAGAATTGTTGTATCTGCCGTAGCTTCATTTTTGGCAATGTGGGTAGTTTTTATATTGTATCTATTTTTTAATCCTGATGCAGAAATTCCCCGCGAGCGTTCCAAGTTTGGTGACAAGGGGGGCAAATGAAGTTGTTACAGATAGTGTGTTATGAGCAAACGGCAGCTAATAAAACACCAACCGGATTTTTAGGTTTAGCCTATGGATTAACAGGTATTGTTTTCGAGTTAATAAAGCCTTTACTTCCAAGAAAACTAAATAAGATTTGGACGAAGAATTTGTTTAAGAACAAGACCAATATTAAAGACGAAACCTAACAAGAGACTATGGCGTCAATTGCTCCTTTTTCAGCCACGATATTGCGCCACTTTTTTCGCTGGCCCAGGGCAACGCCTCAAGCTGTGCATGAGCCACTATCTCGATACCTATACTTTTGAGGTAGGTGTTTAATACCTTTCCTTCATCTTACTCGTCTAATCAAAAAAAGCGCCTCGATACCCTCATCTTGTGCAGTTGATGTTTTTCGGTATTAAATTAAGTCAGCAATCAAAAGCCCTGTACCACGGGGGGATGACGAAATTGGTAACAAGTGTGTCCTTGCTTGAACAATGCAAATTTGCTTTATTGTTCTTCGAATACAAGATGTTTTCTGATGTGCAACAACGAGAGATTAAACAGCGCGGCAAATTAACGTTGTGAATGAAAAGGTTTAGGTAGTATATGAGGCAAAAAATGAAAGTACTGGCGATTATCGCATTAGTTATTTTGCTTGGGGCGTGTAGCAACAAAGATTGGCGCACAGCGTCTCGTGAATCAGCAGGCTTGGCCCTCAACCCAGTAACGGATACCCAAGCATCGATTGAAGTTTACGCAGCTGATGCCTTTAGTTGGCGTGGCTGGTTTGCGGTGCATACGTGGTTAGCTGTTAAGCAGGAAAACGAGCCGGAATATACAGTGTATGAAGTCGTTGGTTGGCGAGTAAATAGCGGGTTGCCAGCGCTGCGAGAATACCAAACAGCCACGCCTGATCGTTTTTGGTATGGGGCAAAACCAGATAAGGTTTTATCGATTCAGGGTGATAAGGCAGCAGAGCTTATCCCTAAAATCACAGATGCTGTTAAACGCTACCCTTGGGCAGACGAATACACCTTATTCCCTGGTCCAAACAGCAATACCTTTCCGGCTTGGGTGGGGTTGCAAGTGCCTGAATTGGAGCTAGACATGCCGTTTAGGGCAATTGGTAGCGGATATGCTGATTAGCTGGTCACGGGTATATCGGCGTTAAAAGTCCCTATTGGCAGGTATCCAAAACCCGCGGCGCATTATGTAAATGCCCCGCGGGTTTATTGTTAAAGGCGTTTTACGTCGTAGTTTGTGACGTAAACGCCTGCAGAATATCGCTTGCGCTGGCGCTATACACGTCTTGACTCATCACGTATTCCAGCACCTGCTCTAGCGCCCCAATACGATGGGGTTGTCCTAGCATCCACGGGTGAATATTTAAGCCCAGAATTCGCCCGCCACTGTGGTTTGCTTCTTTTAGTAAGAAGTCACAGGCATCAATCATTTGCTCTGCGTAACTGTCTTCACTGTGTAAGTTATTGAGCATAATAAACGCATCATCTAGCTCGTTTGAAAGCGGCATGGCCCACAAGTTGCCCTTGTTTGTTTTAAACCTATAGGGCATATCGTCGTTCACCCAGTCGCAAAAATATTCGATACCGTTTGCAGCTAGCAGCTCCGGGGTATTTTCACTTTCGTTGCGCCCTGGGCTTAACCAACCTGTGATGTTTTGCTCGGTTAACTCACGTAATTGATTTACCGAATCTTGTACTAGTTGGGTTTCTAGTTGTTTGTCTTGGCCGCCGTAATGCAGGGCATCCATGTGCATGCCGTGGCACATCACTTCATTACCGCGCTCTTTAATGGTGCTGAGCAAATACGGATTGCGTTTGGCTAGCTGGGTATTCATCGCAAACGTCGGGGTTACGCCGTATTTATCAAACGCTTTTAAAAAACGGAAAATTCCCACGCGATTACCATAATCGCGCAAACTAAAATGACGTAAATCAGGGTAGGGCATAGTCATGCCGCCCTGAATTTTAAACGGTTCACCCTTTTGATCCAGCGGGAAAAACTGCAAAGGCACATTCACCCACAAGGCGAGCTTTTTGCCGTCAGGCCAAGTGATTTTGGGGCGGTCGGTGAGCATCGACCAGTCGTAACGGTCGTGATCCATGCCATGACTACGGTGGCTGTATTCTAGGTATGATTTATCAAGGGCCATTATTTCGCTCCTTTATGTGTGGCAGCGGGGCCCAAAGCAGCATTTTTTTGCGCAATGTCTGTTTTGGCTTGTTCGTAGTAATGCTCAAGGTAGTGATCGGCAATCTCTTTGCCTGTGGCTACCCACACATCGTCATGGCTGGTAATGTAATCAAGCGCCTCTTCAAATGCTTTCATGCGATGTGGGCAAGACACCTGATAATTGTGGGTGGGAATACACATAATCGTGCCTGACTCGTCTGCTTCGGCGTAGAGTCGGTCAAAGTTTTTCTTGAGCATATTGCCGTAGCGTCTAGGCTCAATTTTATTCACCACGAAGGCAATGGTGTCGTTCATTTCCAGTGAATAAGGAATAGAGACAAAGGGTTTATTACTGCGTGTGTGAATGGGCGTAGGCTGATCGTCATGAAATAAATCACACGTATAAATACCCCCTTCATTGCCAAACAATTCAGTGCCTACTTCGGCAAATAAGTCTAAGGTGAGTTCTGAGTGTGACAGTGCTGGTGCTAAGTAACCCGCACACTTTTGCCCCGTGTGCTGGTAAATGGTTTCCATGGAATCTTTGATCATGTCGCGCTCTTGCTGTTCAGACATACCATAGGTGTAACGGGTATTGTAAATGCCGTGACTAAAAAATTCCCAATTACGCTCTTTGCACATTTGAATAATTTCTGGGTGGTGGTCGCAAAGGGCAGTGGATAACGATATAGAACCCCGTATACCGTATTTGTCGAGTAAATCCATTTGCCGCTGATGACCCACGCGATTGCCATAATCACGAATACTGTAGCCTTGTGTAGCAGGGTAAGGTTGAGGCCAGGCTTTTCGTGATGGATTCGCCGGCGGGTTTAGCTCATAAAATTCAATATTGGGGGCCACCCAAAATGCCATTTTTTTACCCCCTGGCCAGCGTATTTTGGGGCGGTTTTCATAAGGCCAATAATCGTAAAATCCAGGATCACTCTTCATCTGTCGACACCTCGTTAATTGCTATTTACCGTTTTGCTATGCTGTTTGCCCGCTGAGCCATTCGTTTACTTCGTTCAGGGTCAATACGTCGGCATATTTCAGTGATAAATCCGTTAGATTGGCATAGTGGTAACTTTCATGTTTATCTGCCACGCACTCTTCAGGAACAATAGTGCGATAGCCACGAGATAAAGAATCAACAGCGGTAGCGCGAATACACCCAGAGGTAGAACCACCGGTTAGGATCACCGTATCAACTTGGTGCCACACTAGCAGTGATTGTAATTGGGTTTCAAAAAAGGCTGAGGGCATCTTCTTTAAGTACACTACGTCTTTGACGTAATCGATTTCGAGGCGGTCATCGAATTCACTGCGTCGTGAGTCAAACTTAATGTTTTGCAGTGAATCAGGCGTATCAGTGCGCGTTCCCCAAATACCGGCATCCTCGGCGCTTTGCATATAGGCAACGTGCGTCCAAACGACCGGCCAGCCTAGCGCACGAAACGTTTTCGACATCTCATTGATGTACTCCATTTGGCGTGGGTCTGTTTCATATGCCGTCGCAAATTCATCGGTACAGGTATAGGCTTTTTGCGGGTCGATATTGACCAATACGGCTTTGTTGCCAAAACCAAAACGCTTACGTGCAGGGTTATTTTTTACGTCGTTATATATTTCTTTTGCGGTTTTAGTGGTCGTTTGCATCGGATTACCTTTAAATTTTTGATAATTGTCATAGGTGTTATGGCTGATATTGACAACAATTTAACCTTGAATTGCATTAATTTTTAGTGCACCTTTAAGTTAATGTGCTATTGATATAACAATTATATTTATAACTCAGTTTTAGCATAGCTTGCAAATCTAATTGGTGACAAATTGACATCGCCCAAATAGGCCGGTCGTGATCACTGAATTATTTTTCAACGCAGGCAAATATGCCCTTTAAAAAAGCAGATGTAAGGCAGAGCAAACATGAAGCACAGAACGATTCGAGGAACGATTCAATACACCAGTAAAAAACCTGAACGGTTTGGACAAGAGCGCGGAAGGGAGTTTTTCACTCTGACGAATCAATCGGACGGTGTGCAAGTGATGCACGCCCATTGTGAAATCGATGATGAGCCTAATGTGGTGCGCGATGTTGTACAATCTATGCGTCAAGATTGCAGCCCTATCGATTGTAGCGTGCGCTTATCTGTTGGCGACAAATATGAAGGAAGCGGATGGCTTCGCTTTACCGGTACTTACGCTGAATGTGAAACCCATAATCAAAGAGACGGGCGCATTAGCCAGCGAATTGAACTCGAGCAGCCAGTTAAGTGGCTACAGTCGCACCCTATTGTGGGCGACGGTATTCTAATGAAGCTCTATGATTTATCCCAAGGGCCGGGTAAAACCTTCTTCCCTGACATCATGCTAACCTCGCCTGATCATCGCGGTGCAACTGGGCCGCTATTGTTTAAAATGAATGGTTTAGGTATTCGTTATGTGGGCGAAGAGAGCATAGTGGTGCAGGCTGGTAAGTTTATTGCGCGTCATTTTCAAGTAGTCGATACCGCAGGTAACTTACCGGAAGAACACCCTCCCTATAATTTATGGGTGACTGCTGATGATGACTATTTATTACTCAAAGCCGGTGTTGATGGCTATATGCAGACCCACTATGAATTAACTGAATTTGAGATCATTGGAGGTGAAAATGAGCAGTAACGCGTTACCAAGCTGGGATGTATTAACAAAGCATGCGGTATTTCCTAGCGGCAACCATGACGAAGTTGCGCGGCTAAATTTTCTCACTCACTTAAATGTACATTTAAGCAGCCAAATATTGCCTGGGGTGAAAACTGCGTATGATAAGCAAGTCAAGCCAGCCATTATCGCTCAAACAGGCAGCGAGCCCACCTCGCGTCATGAAGTACGAAAGCACATGCTGAATAATGGTTATTTTCAGATGTGGAGTGCATTGCGCCGTAACACTATGGAAATGCGCCATCAAGCCGCCCGCTCACAAGTATTAGGGCAAATTGAAAACATAGTGGAAAAAGTCGATAAAGCCTGTGAAGGCAACGCAAATATTCAGCTTGATAGCAGTGTTAGTATCCCGCCCAATGTGGGCTCGGTGGATATACATTGCCAACCTGGGTGTTATTACCAAGAGTACTTCGAGAACGACGTGACAGTGGCCGCTAGCTACGATCTTGGTTTGTTTGTTACTACCGCCGGTTTATTGGGGGCGCTCAGTGATGGCGGAGGCCAAGGGATAGCGAACTGGCTCAAAACCCAATATCCAGACTTTTCTCCGAAGCGAATTTTAGATATTGGTTGCACAGTCGGCCACAATGCTCTGCCGCTGGCGCAGCATTTCCCTGATGCTCAAGTGATAGCGGTGGATGTGGCGCGCCCAAGTTTACGCTATGCCCACGCTAGAGCGGCATCACTAGGTATCGAAAATATTCAGTTTGTACAAGCTAATGCTGAAGAATTAAGCCAATACGATGACGGCTCATTCGATTTAATTACCACTTCGATGTTCTTACATGAACTGTCTCATCAATCATTGCCAAAAATTCTCAAAACCATTCACCGTTTGCTCGCAGACGGTGGGTTAAATTTGCATTTAGAACAGCCGCAATATGCTGGCATGGATGTGTATCAACAGTTTATTCGAGATTGGGACACCTACTTTAATAACGAACCTTATTGGGGGCCAATGCACGAATTGGATTTAGCTAAAGTCTTCGCTGAGTGTGGATTCGACCCTAACGATTTGTTTGATGTGGGCGTGGTTTCCAAAGTCGACGAGAAAATCTTTGGTAAACCTAAATCGGATGGTGAGGACTACGGCCGCTCGCCAGTATGGAATGCGATAGGCTTGTGGAAAGGCCAAAGTGCAAATAACGGTGCTAAAAAGAGCGCTAAAAACAGCGCAAAAGAAAATGCGAATATGAGTGAGAATGCCGCATGAGTGATACAAAAAAACACCTAAGTGACGTTGAAAAAGTTAACTTGGCAGGCACCAAGGCCAAAGGTCAACGGCCGTACTTTTTAGCGCAAAAGCAAACTGAGCAAGCATTGTCAGTTGCTATGTCTTTGGCGATGGAATTGTCAGTCACCAAGGAGCGCTTGGCATCACTTGAGTGCCTATTGGCTGACAAGGGCATAATTGAAAAAGGTGAGCTTGATGGCTACCAACCTAGCAAGGATGAAGTGGCTAAACGCAGTCTGGAAACCCAAGCCTATCTGGCGCGAGTGCTGCGCATAATGCAGCAAGACAAGGAAGAGCTTGAAAGCAACGACCCAGATATGCAAACAGTGCAAGACGCGCTAACCAAGTGGTAATGTAAGACCAAACACCGCGAAACCGCGACGCTGCTACAAAGTGAACGGTTATATTGCTCGCAAAAAGATACCGTATAAAAAGTCACACACAAAGTCGTCCAAACAACCTCTAGCTCGGTATTAGGCTAGGGGCGACTAAGCAAAACCTGTATGGCTAAATGTCGCCTACAGGTTTCTGTGCTACAGCACCTTTCTGTGCTACAGCACCTTTCTGTGCTACAGCACCTTTCTAGGCTCCTGCCAATCATATACAATCCACGCCCATTTGGTATCGGGTTAAGGATTGCGCTGATTTATTTGCGAGCCCTGACATTGCAAACCCGCAACTATAAATACGTGACTACAAATACGTATGACATATACCGAGCTACAAACCATTAATTATAAACCTGCAGCGATATATTCTGCTGAATGCTTTCGGGTTAGGCACGAGTACGCCCGCTAAGGTTATTTTTGAAAGTACACAATAAGACATACAAACATGCACAACAAGACACACAACATGCCGCAAAAAAAGGAAGAACAATGATCCGCGCAGTAATAACAACGGCTATGTGTATAGCCTCTACCTTTTCACTCTCTTCATTCAGTGCGGTGGTTGTTGAAAAAAACTCGGAAAGACCGATAGAAAGCAACACCGAGAATGTCATCGAAAAGGACATCGAAAAAATCACGGTTGAGGGCGCAGCAACGGCGAATGAATCACCGGTTGGCACCTTTAATTCGCCCATCTCAAATTTAGAATACGACCCTAGAGTCGATCTGCAATCTAGAAACATGGCTGAAGCACAAGCTGATGTCACGATCCGCGGTGGAATTTTTGAAAACACAGGCTTTAGCGTGGGAAGCGCTACCCTTATCGACCCACAAACCGGGCATTACGTGGCAGAAATGCCGATCGCCCCTGAAATGCTCAGCGCACCCGCTATTTTAACAGGGGTGGATAATTCACTTTATGGCGCTAATAGTTCAGTCGGCTCGGTTGCATTTAAATGGCGGCCAATTCAAACAGCAGGCAGTGTTTCGTTAGGCATGGGTAACAATAACTTCAATATGCAACGAATTCACAACGCTGTTTCCTGGTCGGTGGATGATTCTTCACAATGGAAAGCTGGGATTGAAGGAGAGTACTCTCGCTCTGAAAGTGATGGAACGATAGATAATGGTGACCATCAATTTGAACGGGCCTCAGGGCGCATACAGCTGTTAAGTGACTCATCGCAAACCGACTTGTTTTTTGGCTATCAACAAAAGTTTTTTGGCTGGCCTAACCTGTATACCCCTTTCAATGTGAATGAAACAGAAGATTTAGAAACCCGTTTGTTGATATTCAATCACCTGCAGCAATATGCTCAAGAAAGCACTTTTGAAGTGTCAGCTTATTACCGTCAGCAAAACGATCATTATGTTTTTTCAAGAGAAAACCCAGAGAGCTTTCAAGCATTTCACGAAACTAAGGTAAAATCAGTCGCGGCATCAGGTCGCCATGGGCTTACTGAGAAACTTGCGCTGAACTATGCCGTTCAATTCACAGCAGACGAGATTGAATCGACTAGTCTTGAAAACAACTTTACTTCGCGAGATTACTACAAAGTAAGTTTGGTTCCTGAATACGCAATAGCCTTAAAAGACAATGAGCACATAACGTTTCGGGCAGGAGGCGCCTATGACGATACCAATCGCGATGATTCGAGCATATCGCTGATAAGCGATGTTGTTTGGCATAAAATAAACCCAGACAATTCAGCGCGCACGGTTAACTTGTCCTATTCAGAAGCCACGCAAGTAGCAGGGTATACCGCTATTGGTGGAAGTACCTCAAGTGGGCTGTTTAGAAGCAATGATACGCTTGAGCGAGAAACCAGTAAAAACCTCGAATTGGGACTTTCTTTAGATGAAGCCACATGGCGGGTAGACTCAGCGGTTTTCTACCGCTGGGATAACGAATTAACGGACTGGACCTACAGCTTCGACTCCACTTCTGCGCGAGTGGCGAATCCGGTAGATATTGAAACAATTGGTTTTGAGTTTATCGCCATTACGCGCATGGAAAACGCTGATTTTGTGACCAGCTATACCTATCTTGATAAATCCGAGGATTATGGTGACGAGAACATAGATGCGAGCTTCTACGCGTTAAACTATCCACCTCATCGTTTTACGCTAGGAGTGATTTGGTATCCTGGCGAAGCGCTTGAATTAAGAGTCGACAATGAATGGCGTAAACAAGAAAAGAACCTGTTGCGAAACGGTGACGACAAAGCGTTTTTCACCCACATCACTCTGACCTATGCACCGCCTCAGGTTGAAGGTTTAGAGCTGGTACTGGCAGTCGATAATATGTGGGATGAATCCTTTGAGGAAATTCCCGGTACTCCAGGGCGTTCAGATCAATTATCAGCCACTGCCAGCTATTATTGGTAAATAAGAGTAGATAACCCACACTGGTCACTAACGCCTGGTTAAATTCGGGCGTGTGTCCATTGATAAGGATTGGCAGTGGTAAATAGAAACAACAGTAAAACTCAAGATCCCAATACAGTAGCGATGAATCAACATCCTTCTTGCCTAACAGATTTTGTAGGTACGTGGCAGCTTAGCAGACAGATCCTACAACAACGCGGGGAAACGTTCTCGTTTGAAGGGCAGGCGAACTTTAACTGGTCAGATTCAGAGTTAATTTATCATGAATCTGGTGTGGTAACTGCGCCTGATGGGCGGGAGTTACAAGCGCAGCGCAGCTATTTTTGGCAGCAAACTGGCGGTAAATTGGCAGTGTTGTTTGATGATAGGCGTTTTTTTCATTCTTTTAGTGCTGCTGACCCAAATGCACAACATCTGTGTGGTGACGATCATTATGTGGTGAATTATAACTTTGATCATTGGCCTCTTTGGGAGTCTACGTGGCAGGTAACTGGGCCAAGAAAAGACTACAAGATGATAAGTGTTTATCAACGGGTATAACCTGCTCAGTGCCCAATTGAAAACACACTATTAGGCTTACGAGTCAACTTGCCCAGCGGCTGTCTTGCTGCGCTTTTGTGATAACCACAGTGCAATAGCAATAATAAAACCGCCCAGTGCTAGGCGGCTAAAATCGGTATCTTTTTGCCACAAAAGTAGGTTAACAATCAGCCCAGCGGGTATCAGTGCATTATTCATAATGGCTAGGGTACCGGCCGATACGCGCAATGCACCTTGATTCCAAAAGTAATAACCCATCCCAGATGCCACTATGCCCAGCCACAACAGTACTCCCCATTGGCTTGTTGTTTGCGGTAACTGATCTGTGTTGCCGAACATAAAGAAGGCAGGTAAGGCCACAGTCAGCGCGCCAAGGTAGAACCAGGCAAATATATTGTGATTCGAAACGGATGGCTGGAATGTTGAGGCCAATTTGCGATAGCCAACTTGTCCTAGGGCAAAACATAGATTAGCCCCTTGTACAATGAAAAAGCCTGTCCAGAAATTCTCACTGACGCCCTCAAAACGAATGATCGCTGCGCCGATAGTTGCAATCAGCGCGCAAAACATATGAAAAGGCGAGAAGCGTTTAAACAAGGCATCGTTGAGCATTGCCACGTAAAGGGGCGTGAAAATGGTAAATAACAGAACTTCAGGCACAGATAAATAAAGAAACGAGTGATAAAAAAAGATATACATCATGCCCAGTTGAAGGGCGCCTAAAACTCCCAGAGCCAGTTTTTGCTTGAATGTCAGCAGTGACACTTTTAGAAACGGCAGAAACAGCAACGAAGCGAGCAATACTCGGGTAACTACGGCAAAGTAACTATCGACGGCACCCGCCAAATATTCACCAATGAGTGAAAACGAAAATGCCCATAAAACGGTGACAGCGACTAAATAAAACACGCGAGACTCTATTGCAAAGTGATGTGCGCGCTAAAGTATTGCATCGTACTTATTTAATCAAGGTTGGCGTTTTGTTTATGGGATGAAAAATCAGTTGTTAGCTGTGGCCTGCTAGCATAGAGCTAGCATACAGGTGCCTCCAGTGTATTTTACCTTTGCCAATCATGGACTAAGCCTCTGGCGTTATTAGTCAGTAATGTTGGGTGCAGAAGCGTACTAACGTATGCGCAAAATACACGCTGCCCTAGTTCTTGGCCGAGTACGCTTATTCTTTGTTGGCCTTGGGCTAATTAAGGTCGCTCTTTTTAACGTAGCTTTTTAACGATGCTTTTTTAACGTTGCGCTGAGGCGACGCGGGGCTAAAAGTGCGCGCAATATCCTTATTTTCTCCACAATGTTTGCTCTTTAATTTTAGTAAGGTGATTACCAATTTCCGTCGGGGTGACCGCCTTAGGCAAGGCTTATTCAGAACCTATGGATTAAAAAATAATGACTAGGCCAATAAAGAGGATTGTTGTGATGCGTAAAATAAGAAGTGCTGCTTTTGTTTCATTGAGTTTGGGTTTAGTCGCGTGTGGTGGAAGTGATAATACGCAGCTTGACCAGAGCGCTGTTGATGAAATTATCGTTGAAGATGATACCAGCACCGAGCCCGTCACCGATGAAGGGATAGTGATTGACGTGGATGCAACGCTATTTCTAACAGGGGAAAATGTCAGTGTAAACACAGTATCTTGCACGTTAGTTGATGGCAGTGACACCCTATGCTACGAAATCACTTCAAAGCATATCGCATCAGAACATGACATGGGACCGTGGTGCCCTGAAACCATATATGACACCGCAGAGGATGGCGGCCTATGGTTCGATAAAGGTGAAATTAACGATCTTGATGGTCCGTTTATCGCGAATTTAGCGACCTTTTACGATGATCCGGGTTTCAAAATGTACGAAGACGACGGCAGTGTTCGTAGAATGGAAACCGCGCAAGAGTGCGCAGAAGGAGCAGATCCGAATATTGAAGACAAATATACTAATATGTGCGCGCAGTGCTTACCCGAGTGGGTGAGTGCTCAGGTTTCCTATCTCATTCCCATCACGCCGGTGAAACAAAGTGAGCCGGTCACATTAAGTGACGGACCTACCCTAGAGCAGGCCGGGGTAGAATATGGCCCCTCGGTTAGAGGACTTGCATTTAACGGCGTACGCTTTGATCACCCAGCAGACATAGACATTATCCTAGCGGGCTATCAAATTGCCCCAGTTGACGATGCGGGCGGCCATGTTAACAACAGTTTAGGCTATCACTATCATGGTGATACCGGCATGACAACGCGTATCGCCCAATCGGATGATCACTCAGCAATGATTGGCTATGCATTAGATGGTTTTGGGCTCTACGCAAAATTAGATGACGAGGGAAACGAAGCAGCGGAGCTTGATGAATGCCGAGGCCATACTGATGAAATACGTGGCTATCATTATCATGTGTTGTCGCTGGAAAGTAATGAATTCCTAGATTGTTTTTACGGCGCATGGGCAGAGTAAACATGGGCAACATTCGTATTCTAACCAGTAAGGTTGTCGTGTTTATTGCATTGATGTGTTGTTCAATCAGTGTTCATGCACATGGGTTTGATTATTCAGTGCTGCGACTAAGTATAATGTCAGAGCATACCTTGAGTTTAACCTTAACCTCATCATTAGATGCGTTTAGAAAAGAAGTCCGTCAGCACTTTTCAAAATCGCCTTACGCTACCCCTGAAGAATTTAACGAGCAACTGCTCGCGCATATAAAGAAAACACTCTTATTGACTGGGGAAAATAAACAAATCGCCTTAGGCGAGGGCGCGGTAACATTAGGGCATGAAACGTCTGTGGTGTTTCGCTCTATTACGTTGCCTAAAAATCTGCGGAAAATTACGCTGACCAACGGCGCGGTGAAAGACATATATAGACATACCACAAAGCTTATTGTGACTGCGGAGAATACAGGAACACAGAAGCACATTCTGAATAAATCTAACGGTTTTACTGCGACATTTTTTGTTGAGTAAGTCAGTTAACATGCGTATTTCGAATGATTCGCTAGTTGGCGTAGATAGCTTACTGTTTACTACGTTAGCGTTTGCTGAGTTGTTGTTTACTACGTTAACACTCTTTTTTTAATGCCATTCTGCGTTAATAAATGCTCACAGTCTGCGAGTCTGTTAAAGGCTTAAACAAGGCGTTTGACTGAATCAATAGTTGTACTTTTACGAAGTCGTGCATGGCGGTGTAAGCCTTCTTAAAACACGCCAGAAAGGAATGCCCCAGCCGCATTTGCTCAGCGCTCTGAGTATTTTAAAGGGAACAACTATTACGATATAGCGGTGTCTCAATCAAAAATCGCTGGATGAATACTGAGTGGAGCACTTCATCAAGCGAATTGCGATAAGAGTAAAGGCAAAACCTAGTACTAATAGGCGGGGGATTCTCAGTAGGAACAACCGTGTTCAAATTGCCGAAGTGGGTGTTTGAGCCGTTGTGCTTTTTTGACCAGGGCCGAAAAGTAATTCAGCCCGTTTTATTCTTAGGTTTTATCGAGCGCTTTTTAGTAAACCGAAGGTTCCCCTGGTGGGCGCGTTTTAAAACGCCGATGTACCCACATGTACTGGTCTGGCTGTTGTCTGATCGCGTGTTCTATCATTTGGTTAATAATACTTGCATCGGTTACATCGTCACCGCTTGGGAACTCATCCTCTGGAACAGCAAATGTTATATGATAATGGTTGGTATCCAGATCTCGCTTATGGGCAACGAACACGGGTTTGGCCTTGCCCAGCTTCATGAGTTTACTGGCTGAGGTTACCGTGGCTGCTGGGATGTCGAAAAAGGGGGCAAACACTGAGTTTTTGATCCCGTGATCCTGATCCGGTGAAAACCACACCACACGCCCATCACGTAACTTACGAATAATTTCACGCATGTCAGAACGTTCGAGCACATTTTTAAATACGCGCTTTCTGCCTTCGGTGATGACGTGTTCAAAAACGGCATCGTTATTTTTTCGGTAGATAACGTCCATATCCGCGACCAAATTCACCATCAGGCCAGCGAGGTCCAGGTGGGTATAATGCCCACCGATCAAGAGCACACCTTGGCCGTTTTCTGTCGCTTTTTTCAGTACATCTAAGCCGTGCACCGTAAAACGTTTACGTAAAGATTCCGGGTTCGCCCACCACGCCCAAGCAATTTCAAAAAAACCGATACCGTTGGACACGAAAATGTCTTTGACTAACCGGGTTTGCTCAGCGGCGCTCTTCTGTGGAAAACACAACGCAATGTTGGTAGCGGTAATATGACGACGGCGCTTAAAAAAACGATAGCCAAATCTGCCAAACGCACCGCCTGCTAACATTTTGACTTTAAAAGGGAGTAAGGCAATTATTCGAAGAATAAGGACAGCCAACCAACTGGCCCAGTGACGTGGATGTAGAAGAGATTTTGACATGAAGTGGTAAGCCATCCGAAAAATATTAAATTACGTTGCGCGTAGAGCAGGGAATATAACAAAAATGTGTTTTTATAGGCACACATAGGTGAGATTATTTTTCTAATTTTGCATGCCAAGTCTAAACATCAAGCAAATCCACGCGAGAAAGCACCATCACCGCGTCGCTGGAATACCTCTTGCTAAGCCACAGCTATAAACTGAAAAATTACGAATAGAAGAGGGGGATTCATAATGCATGTTCAGTCAAACTCGGCGTTAGCGCCACTCAACGAGAATACACGTCTTAGCATCTCAGGCAATGAATTGCCAAGTAGCGGCAACAAAGCGGATCAACACTCCCCAGCGCATCAAACCAAAAGCGAGCAAGGCTCTGGCGATGTTTACGATTTCACCAACATGTCACGCCGAGAATATAATCAATTGGTTAAAGCGGGAGAAGTTCCGCTTGGTTACGTTGTGCTGCCCGCGGATGGTATTGATCTCACATCAAACACCAAGGCGCAGATGGAAGCCGTGCAGGATGAAAAAATAAACTTCATCGATTATTACCAAAATAGAATTTCCTATCGAGAAAGTACGGGTCAATCAACGGAAAACTTCCGTGATGTGCTGTCCGACTTACAAAAGTTGCAAGGTAAGGAGGTGAATCCAGCGCTTAGCAAAGGCGTAAATACCTACGCTTAGTTGTAGTCAGGGATTCCGTTGGTTTTCGAATACTCGCCAAGTTATCGAATCATATATAGAAAATATTTTCCCTATAGCTTTTAATAGCAAAGAGCATTAAATATTGGTCTCCGGGTGTATTAACATCTCTGCACAGTTCAGCAGGTGGGATACAGCTTAATAAAACCTAGGGTGGGAGTATTTATATTGACACCCATAGTAACTTATTGAGATAGCCATAGTTGTCATTCTTAGAGCCCGCAGTTTACGAAGCTTTTAAAGAAGACAGCTTTAAAGAGACAGCGACAGCTTTAAAGAGACAGCCATCGTTAAATCTATACAAAATTTCGAATTAGATAGGTGTTGAGATTTTTTGTATATCGAAATGCCCCTTGATAATCAATAACTGCACTTTTGAGCTGAACAACTGAAGATTTTTTATGAAATTTTGAGCGTTGAGAAAGGAATTTGTGTGAACTGATGAAATATAGCCAAGCGCCCGCGTCACAAGCAGTGCATTAAGTGTATTTGTTGAGATTGATTTAAGCGCGCTTTAGCAGCTCTTTTGCTTTGCCCATCCCGCGTATTCGTTGATGATGGGTATGGCGCTTAAAGGCATTCATCATTTGCTCTGCGCCTGCTGCGTAGCAGAAGTGTTTTT
>OJHG01000056.1_pt1 | contig 83029 bp, 86 predicted proteins | sample 1594761 | NCBI WGS metagenome assembly OJHG01 (sample SAMN05416786, study PRJEB24817) | seawater metagenome | isolation source: Sea water | place: Canada:Atlantic | collected 2013-07 | reverse complement strand
ACGACGATATCGATGCAATGTTGGATGACGAGCCGACTGTAGACCCTGTTAGCGACGATTTAGACGGTGACGACGATATCGATGCAATGTTGGATGACGAGCCGACTGTAGACCCTGTTAGCGACGATTTAGACGGTGATGACGATATCGATGCAATGTTGGACGATGAGCCGACTGTAGACCCTGACGGCGACATCGATGCGCTGCTTGGTGAAGATGAGCCAGCAGCCGATGTGGATGACTTATTGGATGATGATGTCGACAGTCTTTTTGACGAAGAACCAACATCCGATGTTACGGGTGCTGATGAAGATATCCTTGATTTGGGGCTAGAAGATGAATCTGAAGGCAACTCTCAAGACGACGATATTGATGAGTTACTTGGCAATGATGACAATGGGCAGCAGGTTGAAGATGACGATATAGGTGAAGATGAAATTGATGACTTGTTAAGTGATCCCGAGCCAGCGACTGATAATTATGAGCACGAAGAAGAAAGCGACATTGACGACCTTCTTAGTGGTTTTAATGAAGAAACTTTTTATGATGCAGATGATGCAGATGATGCAGATGATGCAAGTGAAAACCCAAATGATAGCGCCCCTCAATTAAAAGGCGCGGATGATTTAGACCGCATTGTTAGTTCGGCAGAGTCGGAAGAAAAATCGGTCCCCGAAGATACTGACAAGTCAGACGTTATTGCGAAATCCAAGGATGAGGATGAAGAAGTGAAAAAAGGAAAATTTGGTTTGGCTGGTGGCATTGCTTTGGTTTTGCTAGCCGGGGCCGCAGGTATAGCGGGAGGGTCATTTGGGCCTTCTCTTCTGTCGAGTGCGGGTATCGATGTTGAACATGGCGGCTCAAATGAAGAAACCGTTTTGTTGCAGCGAGACGTAAGAGAGCTAAAAAAACAAGTTCTTGATTTAGAGGGGCAGTTAGCAGTAGTGGAAGGCAACTCAAACGCCGTCGTTTCCTTAACCTCCTCTGTTAGCAAAATTCAGAAAACACAAATGGCTTTCTCTTCTCAACAGGACTCAATGAATCAAGAGCTTGACAAGATGAACAGCGGGATGGATGACTTCCAAAACGAAGTTGTTAAGCGAATTGAATCCTTGCTTGATCTTGTGGGTAGTGCTTCTATCGATCAAGACGTTGTGAGTAGCGAAATTAGAGAAACAGTGCTTCGTGAAGTCGTTCAGTTAATTGAAGACGGCGGATTTAACGGAATGGACAAAAAAGTATTAGATGCGCTTAAAGAGTTTGAAAGCACATCGATGCGTCTTTCTCAAGTGGAAGATTGGTTGAAAGGGGTACGTAACCTAACAACTATGAATAGCGCCGAGCAGGATTATTTGTCGAGTCGTTTAAGTAAGGTTGAGTCAGCCATAAAGAATGGCAGTAGTACGCCGACATACGAAGCTCAGCAAGTTGAGGTGAAGCAAGCTCCTCCCGTAATAAAACCGGTTGAAGTGTATGTTGACACGCAATCTCAAGTTAAAACCAAAAATAAACTTGCTGACGAACAGGTCAAAAACGAACCCGTAAAACCCGCAAAGCAATATGTTTTAGGTGTGCATGAAATTAGCACAAACAACTACACAATCTACCTTCAAGAAGAGGGCGCGAGCGGTAACGCATTTAAACCCTACACTTTCAGCAGCGGCTCAGTATCTATCGTGCCTGGTTATGGAAGAATCACTGGCGTGAGAAAATCTCATGATCCGTCTAAAATGATTGATGATGTTGTGGATACCGAGAGTGGTGTGATCACAGGTAAGCCTAGAGGCTAAGGAAATTCTGACATGCGTTTTTTGTTGTTGTCAGCATTGTTAATGCTTGCCCCTTTTGGGGCCTTTGCCCAAACTACATCGAGTACAGACGCCTCTAATCAGGCGTCCTATTTTTCGTCCGTAATAGAGATTTTTTTTAATGTAGGTCTAAACCTTGGGATACTTCTTTCTCTTGTGCTTTTAGTCCTTATTTCTTGGTCTTATTTGATGGGGTTACTAAACCCCAACAAAGTTTCTCAACAAAATCGGACGCTAGTGACTTTGCCAAAGTATATTGGCGGTGTTGTGGTAGTGTCGTTTCTGTATGCGCCCTTAAATGCAATCGTCGCTTTCAATGACCTCACAGGATTAGTTAACGAATCGCAAAATCGTACACTTTGTCTTTTGGTAGATGTGACAGCAACAAATTTAAAATCTGATTGGCAGGGCGATGCTGACACCTGCTTGTCAAAGATTAAGTCTCAAGTTAGTTCGTTAGCAAGCTATACATCGGAAGATGCAATTGAATTTTCAAGGCTTGATGTGTGGGGTGGACTAGTCCAATTAACATCATTGTTTTTCTTTATTGGCGCAGCCGTTCAGTTGTGGATGAAGCTTTATGGCATCCGTGAAGTTAAAATGAGTTACATGGCTTGCATTATTGCATTAATATTCTCTTCGGCCGGTATGGCTATATTCAATGTAGTGGATTACATTGAGGATATTCGAGAAGGAGCAAATGAAATTGTTGGGGATTAGTAAATTATTAAAAAAAAATGAAGTTGCCGAGGTTGATGTTGAAGCGGAACAAAAAGAAATAAAGCTTGCTCCGCCAGATATCAGTTTGGGTATATCTCCGCGCCAAGTGGAACCCGTAAAAGAAATCGATGAACTTTTACTCTCACGATTTTCCGAAAAAGGGTTATGCAAATGCGATGCTTGTGGTGTGACTATCAACAAAGATATGAGGCATAGTTTAGAAAGCAAGGGTAATTGGTACAATGTCTGTTCCATGTGCTATTACCCCACGCACCTTGATAAAATACCCTCTTTTGAAGAAGGGCATATTATCTGCTTTCCTGAAATGAGCCAACCAAGGTTAAATGCATTTATTCGTGGTTTGTGGGTTGTTCAATTTTTTGCCAACTCTGATCCAAATAACCAAGAAATGCTTGATGTCGCTGATACGCTCAGCGATATGGATAGAATATTCGAGCACATTACAAAAGTCACGGCCAACTTCATGAAAGCTCCGACTGACACCGGCATATTGGCATCTACGTTATTTCTATTGCAAGAAGAAGAATACGCCCAAAAACACAAATATTTTGGGAGTTTTCGCTGGATGCCGCCTAGGGAGATTTTCGAGAAGGAAATTGTATTTTGGGCTCAGCAAGATTACGGGGCGCTGCATCATGAACAAATATCTGGCAATATAACAAAGTTTATGAAACAATATACTCCTCAATTTAGAATAAAAGAGTAAGCTCTAGATGACAAAATCAAACACATTAGAGTCTGTTTCCGACGTGCTAAATCGTCCTTTTCCAAGCGCTGATGAAATACAAACTTCAAGTCCTGATGGTAGTAAACTTTGGCTTGAGGCTGTCGAAAAAATTGAAGTTAGAATCATACTGGCAAATATAATGCTAGGTGACGAATGGAAGTCTATTCGATACCCTAGAATTAACGCTGAAAACGCCGATGTGGCAACACTCGATGACTTTAAATCAAGTGTTAGATGGTTAGATGAATTCATATTGGAATCTGCATCAAAGCGGCCTAGCAGCGTCCCTGACTTTGATTTTAAAAGTTTCATGCACAAGCTAATCCGACTAAAAAGCGATTTAGAGGCTAATCCTGCACTTAGCCTATTCTACCGCCGTATTTCATCTAGCATTAGGGGTGGATTAAAAACTTCATTACCGCACATAAAAGCATTACCTGATAGTGATTCGTTAAGAGCTGAGTGGTATAAACTTTATACCTCCCATGGCGTACTAACGGACGTTGCAGAATTTCAGATAGATATAACATCAGCGTTGGAATTCAATTCTGAATGGATTGAAAAGTACCCGCCGCTTCTATTACTTCTAATTGCTTACACTTTAAAAACAAATAAAGTGGCAACCCCTGGCTTTATAAGCCTAAACAAAAAACTTGTTAGATTGGCGGCCAAAGAGCCTGAATTTAATGCTATTAGTAAAGCCATTTCCGCATTGTCTTAGTATTTCGTGTTATCATCACTAGATAAGTGTCGCAAAGGAATATTGCGTAGTTTTTACAAGGACAGTTAATGAAACCTTTCCAGCAAGTTATTATTTGCGAAAAGCCTAAGCAGGCGAAGATTTTTCAAGATGCGCTAAATCTAAAACAAGTATATAAAGTAAAAGATACTATATACGGATGGTATGACCGCGAAGGTGGAATATGTGTATTCTACGAAAGAGGTCATATATTAGAGCTCCTTCCTCCCGAACATTACCAACCAGAATTAAAAAATGGCTGGTCTTTAGATCTACTTCCGGTCATTGTGCCGGGTTCCAGATGGAAACTAAGAGTAAATACCAAAAGTTCCGGTTCTGCCCAAATGTTCAAAACGGCAAAATGGGCTCTTGTTGATAATGGTACGCCAGGTGAAATTGTTATAGCGACCGACAACGACAGGGAAGGTGAATTGCTTTGCTGGGAACTGTTAGAGCACTTAAAGTTGGCGGACCACCACAATATCACTCGCGTATTGTACTCCCAAGTAACAAAAAAGAAGGTTCTTGAGGCTTATGAAAAAAAACAAGCCGGCAAGTTGACCTTTTTCCGTTATTTGGCTGGGCTCGCTCGTCAATATGCCGATTGGTCTGTAGGTATGAACGTAACGATGGGGTTTTCGGCAAGGAATGAAAAAAACATTCCTCCCTACCACCCTTTGAATTCAGGTAGAGTTATTTTCGGGATCTGCTATATCCTTTATTTGCGGTATGTAGCGATGAGGGACTTTAGGCCGCAGGACTTCTTTACTGAAAGTGTTAATTTCAATACTAGTGAGGGAGACAAATACAGCGGAAACCTCATCGTACCATTGAAGTATTGTGACCCCGAGCTAAAAAAAATAACCAGCAAAGAATTGGCGGGTAAAATAAAGGCTGCAATTGAGAAGGGCAAAAAAGGGATCGTTGTCAGGTGTGATAAAGAAAAGAAAACCACACCTCCTCCGTTAGGATTTCATAGGACAGGATTTGACCGTCATATGATAAAAAAACATGGAATGGAATTAGACCAAATCGCAACTGCCATGCAGTCACTTTACGAAGCCGGTTACATTACTTACCCCCGAGTGGATTTAAAGGTTATAGATGAAACTATGCATGCGGAAATGCCTAGTTATACCAATGCCATAATGAAAAATTTGATGGCCGCCCCTCAGTTGACGGAAAAAGAAAAAAAGACCTATGAGAAGGCTTTTAAACTGATTGACTGTAGCCGTAAAACCAAAATATTTAAAAAGGGTGTGGATGATGACGGCTCTCACCATGCGATTATTACGACTGAAGAAACAGTCCCCATGGCTAAGCTGACAAGAGACCAATATCTAGTATATAGAGAAATTGCGGATAGGCTCTTGCTTCAATTCCTTCCTTTGTATGAATATGCAAGTACCATTGTTGAAACCAAAGTGGCTGGTGGGTTTGTTTGTGCAACAAAAGGTTCAGTTCCTTTGCGTATGGGATGGAAAGGTTTAAATGTTGATGCCGAAGAAGAGGGGGATGCCGATGAAGTTGAAGGTGGCAGCATTCCTGACCTGAAAGTCGGTCAAGAAGTTGCAGTTAATGGCGTATTAATTAAACAGCAAACGACGGTTTGCCCTAAGCCATTCACTGATGCCGATCTTTTAAGTGCATTAGAAAACCCTAAGCCTTATGTGTCTAACAAAGAACTATTAAAAACACTAAAAAATGTCAAAATTGGTACGGATGGAACGCGTCAAAATCATGTAACCTCTCTAGGCCCAAAAGGTTTTGTTGAGTTTAAAAAAGAAGGGAAAAGTAAAATCATTATCCCTAAGAAAAAATTAATTTCAATGATGGAAGTGGCACCGGTTTACTTGTCCACGCCAGAAACGACCGGGTATTGGGAATCAATGTTTGATGAAATAGAGGCAGGTAAGGTAACTCTTGAAACCTTTATAAATAAGTTTAGAAAGCTTGAGGCCCGTTTCTTTAATGATTTGAAAGCGGGGAAATTTGATTTAAAAGAGCCTATTGTTGACAATGTTAAAGTTTGTCGGGATAAGAGTAGTGGTGATGAGTGCGGGGGGAATTTGTTTTTCTCTATCACGAAGAAAAAATTTAAACTTTGGCGCTGTTCGACATGTAAATCATCCTTTTTCGATGACAAAGGGGAAGTGGGTAAGAAACTGGGCACTGGTGGTTCAGGCGGCCCTTCTTGGACGCCGCCTCCTAATGCGCCAAAAATAAAATGTACTGCGTGCGGTGATGGTTATACCTACAACAGAAGAAAGGACGGCGCTAGTTGGTCGTATTGGAGCTGTACGAATTGTGGCGCAGGCTTCTTTGACGATAAAGGTGCTTTAGGTAAGAAGATGAAGGGTAAAAAATAAAAAAACATATCTTGTGATATTATCTTTTTATCGGCATGTTGCAGACAGGGATTGTTATTTTGGCGCGGAAATCAAAAAAAACGAAGACCATTAAAGACGTTGTGGAAAACATGATGTTTGATGGTAAACCCCGCCAATCAGTTCCTTGTGCTTTGAGAAAGCAAGCCGATGCGCAGAGCGCTTTTGTTATGAGTGTTTTAAATGAAATTTTAACAGAACTGCCCGAGCATTCGGTAAGAGCACCTAATTTTGGCACATTTTACTGCTTCGAAGGGGCTGAGTTTAGCCGAAACCCTAAGACTGGTGAGACTGTTAAAGTCAAAGACAGAAAACAAGTCAAATTTTCAATGAGCGCTAAAGCAAAGATGAAATTTAATAAATAAAGGTAAATTATCATGGCATCGCCTGTAACAAAAATGGCAAGTTCTCTTGCTGAGATATTCCAACAAGAGAATGACAAAACGTTGGCTCAAAAGCTTTTTGAGTTAAGGGCTTATCAGAAATCATCTGATACCGAAGAATTTCGTCGCGTTGCTATGATGATATCTGAATTTGCATTGGCGCAAACGGGTGAGTCGGAAACACAGCGAGAATTAGAGTTTGCATCGTTGCGTTTGGCCGGACTTGCGCACGGCGGTCGCTCTTTGTTGTCGAAAGAACAGCAAGAACGAGTGTTAAAAGAATTGCTTCCTCGTGCAATGGGTGATGCCCCAGAATCGAGTTATTATTCAGCCCCGGTGTCCCAGCTTTTATTACGCCATTTAAATCCGGCAGATAAATATCCTATATTTTCGCCTGAAGTTAAAGAGCATTTAGATACTTATCTTGATAAAGAGAGGGTGCAGTGGTTAATTGGTCGTGTCGAAAGCGAATCGATAGAGTCGCCCTTTGATGAAGTTGACAATGGCGAACCTGATCCAATAAAAGCAATAAAAAACAAATATGGTTTTCCCGACGATGAGCCGGTGCAAGAAGCACCTGAAAAGGTTGCAAAGCTTAACAGTGATTCCGCTGAGTCTTCGTCTAGAATAGCTGAATTGGCTGAGCGCGTAGATAGAGATGCGAGTAAGCGTCGTATTGATATGGATCTTCGTGTCGATGCTCAAAACCGTATCAATGAGCTTTTTTCGAAGGAAGAGAATGCGGGGTGGGCTGAGAAAAACGTTTGGTCAAAAGTGAAGGGGAAGGTCGGCGAAAAAGTTGACCGTGTGTTCTTGCAAGACCCTATTAAATACCCCAAGGAAAGCTTGTTCAGCCGAACTCTGGTTGACTTAGACCCACAGACACTGTTAACAAGAAGAGAGTTGCTTAAATTTAAGTCTTTAGGATCTTTTAAAGCCACATTCCCTTCTTCGAAAGTTTCTGATGATGTTTACAACTATGCCGCGCTTAGTGCTATGTCGCAGGGCATTGTTTACCCGTACATCAAGTCAACGTTCACTGATCCAAATGAGTCTTATACATTTTTAGAGAAGATGACACACTCGTTAATTGAGGCTGGCTATGACATTGACTCGATAAGAGTATCCCCGCACCTTAAAAAGGTGTTTGAAGAAAGAATCAAGCCTGTTTACGCTCAAGAGAACGCGCTAGAAGAAGCACCAGAGGTTGCAATCGACAACCCTGATGTTAGCGCGAAAGAGTTAGGTAAAGGTCTTGGTGATGCTCCTGTTAAACCATTTCAGCATGTTGCGCCTCGGTTTAACGAGGATTTAGTTGACAGTATAGAGCTTATTAAGGCTAAAATTAGTGCCGTTAATGACCACCCCCTAAAAGTGGGGTCGTCATTATTTGACCCTGAAGCACCTAAAGCTATATCCGATTTGGATAAAGATGAGCTTTTGGCAATCTATGAGTTGTCGCCGTATTTAAACCTTCCCGATGAGGGGTGGAAAAACCTTGCGGATGGTTCAGGTTTAGCGCCAGAAGCCAGGAAGGTCGTTGAAAAAATATCGCAGTATGTTGAAAAAATAGCGGCCAAAGCGCTTCCTGATGAAAACGGCGTTGTTAAAATGGATCCTGAAAAGCATTCTAAGCAATTTGAGTTTTTGAAATCATCCCTGAATACTGTAGATAAGGTTAATCCGCAGCTACGCGAGGCATTACAAGATGCCATTTCTTTGTTGTCTCGCCCAAAAGCAGACAAAGAAGGCTTTGTCATACCTGACCAGTTGTGGCTGAGAAAACCTAATGCATCTAACTCTAATGACGAATATGTTAATGCAATGAGTATGGAATCTCTCCATAGGTGGGAAGGGAAAGTTGCTGAGGCTAAAGAGGAATACCTGAAAAATCAAGGTAGTCAGCCTACTGCCGCGCCTGAAAATGTTAATGGTACACAAGACGCCGCGCGACAAAGTGTTGATGGCGGTAATGATGAAGCCGATGTTCCTAAACAAGATTCACCCGATGCATTTTTTTATAATGATACGCCTCCGCCGCATTTAACTGAAGTGCCGCCTTCTGATGAGGAATTTGGTCCTCAAGTTCAATACGATGAAGGGATGGACATCTCATACCCTCCTAACGATGTACCTTTTGTCGATAAAAGTCTACCTCCTGAATCGACGACTGAGGCAGCGCCGGTTGAGAATGCTCAACCTCCTAAAGAGGAGGTTAAGGGTGAAGCTGTTGAACCGGACAGTCAAGCGCCTCAGGCAGAAAAAGTACAAGATGACGTTTCACCTTATGAAAGCGAATCGATTAAAGCGCTATCCAAAACGAAAAACCCTTTAGAGCTGGACGGGGATGCCATTGAAGTAGCTGCTAAAATGACGCAACAGGAAGTGGAATTCTTTAACCTCAACTCTCCTACCAAAGAGCAGATGACCGGGACTGAATTTTCAAATTTAAGACGTAATATACGCGAAATTAGAGATGCTATAAATCCGTTTCAGGAAAATCCGAACGAAGTGCAGATTGAGATAATGAAGAAAGTGTCTTCTGAATTGCTCGCTTCTATTGTTCCCGAAGAAGGTATAGCTGTCCTTGCGAAAAATGATCTAAAAGGCGAGCCTTCTACTGATCCCATTGCTGATTTCACACAAAATGATGTTGAATCGCCGGCCGTGGGGACGGCGATGAACGCGGAAGTGGAAAATCCAGACTTTGATCCTATGGTCGAGTTTTCAAACGACCGTGCCGAAGGAGTTGAAATGGCGGTTCCGCAGCCTGAAATGACGAAACCTTCCGATAATATGGAAGGACCGCCCGATATGGACGTTCCGCCTCTGGATTCGTATGAGCATGATATGAATATGATAAAAGACGATGAGGCTCCCGATGAAGATGGTGGGCACCCTGGTGACGAACAGACCTCGATAAGACGAGGTAGATAAAAAAGAATGGGAGTAAATGTTTTGCTCCCATTTTTTTATGATATGATAGGGCTATAAAATGGAGATTGTGGTGACGACATGGATGTGTTAAGTAAGCTGTTGATGAGTTTGGATGCTTTCCGATTTCAATTATCTAGAAAAAACAAAAAAGATGCTGATGATTATTATGAAGTAGTCGCTCCCGTCGATGAATATACATTTAAAATGTCAGACGGGGGGATGGTAAGCTTTTTTGAACTTCAAGGTTTTAATGCATCACTCAACAAGAAAGAAAAGCTTGAAGTTTCAGATCGCTTAGAACGGGCCTTTGACGGTTTTTTCCCGAAATCTGGATATACGATTCAAATTGTCGACATTGCCGACCCTGAGCTTAGCAGGAAGTATGTAGAAGAGTCCATGAAGGCTTCGCTCGAAGAACTTAGTAACATGGGTATAAATCATTCCCTACTAACAGATGATTATGTTGATTTTGTATCTAAAATATCAACATGGAAAAAGCAGTATGCGATTGTTTACACTTCACCTCTCGTTATGCGGCAAGAAAAAATTCGCTCGCCTAAATTAAACAAAGCTGAGGAAGAGGAGCTTGCCAACGAAGTCCTTGCTGCCGAAAACATAATAAAAAAAGATGGGTCGGAACAAAGCTTATTTCTCTCTGATTTAGAAAAATCAATATACAAAAAGCATCGAACTTACGCAGGACATTTCGAGAGTTCGTTTATATCGAATGGTATAATGACCGAGTCTCTAAGTGTTTCGGATTCCGCAAGAGTGCAAAAACGAACTCTTTATGGGAAAGGTTGCCCTTGGGATTGGAAACCTGCCACCGATGGACTTTTTGGTGCCAAAGAAGGAGAAATGTCTGGCAAGCCAGGACAGGTTTCAGTTAAGCCCGTTGGTATGCTTGAGCAAGTTATATCGAAAGGTGGAGATGAGCGCGATTTGCCACCTGAGGTGTTGCGGTTTGGGGATCGTTTATTTACGACAATTTCTTTGGTGATACCGCAGCAAATTGAAAGTAAAATGAAAACCTATGCCGAATTGGTTACGGGGATCCCCAAAGACATTGGTTTCATGTCATCATACCGCATTTCGAGCGATCCTTTTTCTTCTTCGACTCACAATATAAATAAAACCTTTTTGGGTTTGGGAGCAATGCTTCCTAATAATTTAAAAATTCAGCGAGCTGTAAATCATATCTCGGGTAACAAAGAAAATAAGACGTATGTTTTCTTGGAACTTACAATCACGCTTTTTGCTTATAGCATTGAAGAGTTGCAGAGTAACTGCGACATTGTGAACGGTAAGGTTGCCACATGGAACCAAGCCCAATTTCGCTCTGTGGAGCTGGACAAAACGCAGGGGCTTTTTGACACTCTGCCGGGAGCTAGTCGTAAAAATCATTTATTTCAAGTGTATGAGGAGCTTGGGAGCGTATTTTTCCAAAGTCCGATATTTTTGATGGGATCACCCTATGATTCGGGGTACCTCCACTTCACGGACCCTTATGGTCAACAATTTGCTTACCAAGATCACGCCTTCCTCGCGATGAATTATAATATGTATATTTGCGGGACAACGGGTGCAGGTAAATCAACATTGCTGACTCTGCTCAACTTAGCGTTACTGGCAAAACCCAAATCAAACCCAAAACTAAAGGGCGAGTTCCCTTTAATATTTAATGTGGATTTTGGTAAGACGTCATTCGGACTAAGTGATGCTTTAGAAACGTTTACAGATGGAAATAAAAGCTATCAGATATTGAGTCATGAAATGACGACGTCCGTGAAATCCGCTTACAACCCTCATGATTTACCTATCGGTAGAACAAGCCCAACAATGAGACATAAAATAGCGTTATCTAGGTTTTTGCTATTGTTGATTGGTGGGCTTAAAGAAGTGGATGGTAAAGCCACCTTTAAATATCCCGAGCTTGAAAGCATGGTTAAATACATGATGGACTCCGTTTATAGCTACCGTCAGGAGGAAAACTCACCTCGCATGTTTGCACCTGCCGAGTTTAAGTTTGCAGCTACATTGGAGTTCATGGATAAAAACGGCATTGAATATCACCAGCACACAAGCTATTACCATTTAGCTGATCAAATCATGTTGAAAGACCCTGCTAAAGGAACGCGTCACGCGACACTGTTGAGGCGTTATGGCTTTCCGAGGTTGCAGGATTATGGATTACTTTTATCGCAAAGCCCAGAGCTTGCGGCTCGCTATGACAGTGGAAACATTGAAGGTAAAACGCTTAAAAACTTTTTCATTGAAAAGATAGGTGAAGCCGCAAACGAATTTCCTTGTTTCACACGACCTACACGATTGAATATTGATGTGGCCAGAATGATATCGTTAGATATTAAAAATGTATGTGGCGAAGATGAGTATCGAAAAGGGGTTTTTGGCACGCTCTGTTTTATGATGTTTATGGTGAAGAAAGAAAACACTGAAGAGTCGTCAGACTTGAAAGATAATGTTAAGCCTCAGTACATAAAAGCCCTTGAGCGAATGGATCATTTAAATATTGCTTTGCCAGGTGTTTTGAATATTGAAGAAGCCCATGTTCTTTTTGAGCTTATGGACAAACCCCTTACGGAAAACGCTCGTCAAAACCGAAAAGGGAATTGGGGAATAAGGGCTTTGAGTCAAAACCTTGTTGATCCAAGTGACACTTTCTTTAGTTTGTGCGGCACTGTAATGATAACCAGCCCTCAAAGCGGCAAAGGTGTTGCTCAGCGTACAACATTAATGGAAGCCTCGGTCGAAGAACATCAGATTATAAGCAAAAAGCTTTTCTCAAGAGAAATGTTCATGTTTATTCGCACAACTGGCGGTGCCGGCAGGGTAGGATTGAAGTTGCGAACCGATGTAAGTTCCGGCTTGCTGTGGGTTTCGACATCAAACCAAGCTGATATTGACTTCCGTCGTGAAGTTGTAAAAGCGCTAGGCAAAGATGAGGCATACCGTCGTCTGGCTAGATTCTTTAAGGGTGGGCAAGTTAAATCTTACTTTGAAGGAAAACAGAGAACTAAGTGTCTGCAACTTGCACAGGATGAAGGTTATGAGAGTACGTTTGAGTATTTTTATGACGCAATTTGTCTTGATGAAAAACCTAAAGCCAAATTGGCTATGCATCTTTAAAGGGCGGAGGTTATTTTGAGCCAGGTAAAAATTCAGGGTATAGATGGAATTAAATTTGATGATGCATGGGTTAACGGCCAAAAAGTTAATCTTGCATTAGGGAAAGACACGCGCCCCTTTAAAGAGAAATTTGCCGTATTTACGCAAACGCTACTTCCTTTTCTACTAAGCATTACGTTTCTTATTTTAGGGTTGTTTTTTAAGGTTTTCGCTCCGCTCTTTTTCGTACTATCGATATGCTTTGCAATCGCATGGTCGTCCAAAAGGGGGAAGTATTTACGTAAACAGAAGGGGCTCTTTGATGAGCCCAAGTATGCCTTGTACAATGCCAAAGCGGCTGCTTTGGATTTCGCCCCGAAAGAAAACATAAAAGATGTTGAAAAAGCAGCTAAAGGTGTCGGCGATGGCGTGTTCTTCTTCGGTCACGAGCTGACAACACTGCAAGAAGTTCACCTTGCAGACTCCAAAGTTAGGACGCATATTATCATTTTTGGAACTACTGGTTCAGGAAAAACTGAGAATATTTTGTCCATATGCGTCAACTTTTTGACTCAAGCTTCTGGGTTCATAATAGTGGACGGGAAGGGTGATACGTTGCTTTTTGCAAAGGTTTTTTCACTCTGTAGGGCGTACGGAAGATGTGATGACTTGTACCTATTAAACTTCATGGAGCGCGCAGAGAAGAAGAGAAAGCGTGTTGAAATGACCAGTCATAAGTTTAACTTTTTTGTTGATTCTACCGCAACGGAAGCCAATGAGATTGTTGGTGGATTGCTACCCAATGAAGATGGCGGCGGAGGGTTGTGGGAAGGTCGTGCGGCCTCTGGCATTGACTCTATCAATAAAGCGATGTATTGGTTAAAAGATAATGGGTACCTCGAAATTGACCCCGATACTTATCGTGCTTACTTCAATTTGGATGAGTTTGTTAAACTTGCGATGAACGAAGATATTCCAAAAGAAGAACGCGCAGGATTGTGGACTGTACTCAGCTCTATTAACTACAAAATACCTACTGAAAAAGACCCAAATCCGAAGCAAAACCCAGCCACTGAGGAACAATTTCAGTACATTACTATGCAATATACTCAGACGTTTAACATGCTTTCTGAGGGATATTCACATATTACTGTATCGCAAGTTCCCGACATTAGCATCACTGATGTTGTGTTACGTCGAAGAATTTTATTGGTGCTGTTGCCGTCATTGGCAAAATCCGAGCAAAACGTACGTAATCTTGGACGAATAATCATTGCCATGGCACGAAATGTATCAGCAAAAGCGATCGGGTCGGTCATTGAAGGAAACATCGAAACCACCATTGAAAGTAAGCCAACAGCCGCGATTTCAAGTTTTGGCATGATTTTCGATGAATTCGGGACCTACGCTACAACTGGAGCGAGCACTTTGCCCGCACAAGTCAGATCCTTGAACATTGTCTGCATTTTCGCTGGCCAAGATTACGAAGCGTTTAAGCGCGGGAACGAAATAGAAGCTGCTACGATTTTTGCAAACTGCACGATTAAAATTTGCATGAAGCTCGAAGATCCTTTGACTTATCAAAAGTTCCAAGAATCGTCGGGTCAAAAATACGTCATGGTGCAGGAGAGTTACGAAACCAAGGATACAATGTTTGGTCGAAAACATATCCCTCAAGAAACAGCTCGTGTTGAAAAACGAGATGTGCTTGATATGGTTGACTTGAAAGACCAAAAGCCAGGTCAGGAAACGCTTATTTATGGTGCGACAACCCACCGCATACAGGCATTTTATGCTGATCCTAAAATGTCTAAAAAAGCGAGAATGAATCACCACATCGAGGTGAGAAGGCCCACATTTGAAAGTGCCGAAGCTTATCGTGTTGGCGTTGATAAGTTGTATCGCAATTTTAAAAAACGGATACAAGGCGATTGGGAAGCCGAAGAAAAGCGCTCTTTGAATATGATGTCGCATTACATGTCATTCAAAAGTGAGCTTCTCCATTCTTATGCCAAAATGGATAAGAGCGAATCCGAAAATATTGCACTGCCTACGCCAACCGAAACGGAAATGGCTGGTTTTTGTCTTGCGATTTATCTGAAGCAAGTAGAGCTTACTGACCACAATGTTCGCAAAGGGCTACATGATGATTTGGGACTTGAATTTGAAGAAGAATATGATGATGAAGCTCTCTTAGAGAAAGAAGGTGGCGCTTTATTTGATGATTTTAAAGATGAATATGATGAACTAGAATCAGAGCAATCAGAGTCAACGAGCAGTGGCGACATGTCATCCGTTAATGATGGCGCAGAGATGCCTGGTGTAAGCGCGAAAGAGTTTGCTGTCGAAAACAAACCCCCCGTAGACCCATTAATCTTTGATCGTATGGAATCGACAGTGGAACGTAAAGTTGCGCGCTTAGAAAAAGCAAAGTCAGAATCGTTTGATAGCTTGGAAGCAATTCAAATGGATGCTTTCGCTATTGAGAAGCAGATAGGTCAGTTAGAAAATGTCCTCCTTCGTAGGGAAGGGTATAGTCAAGGTGACGCCAATAAAATTGCCGCTTTGACTGCCAAGAACATGACCGCTGAACTCGGTTTAAAAACAAACGTTGCAGCCGTAAGCCAAAAAGATAAAAAACGGACGACGCCTGCGCGTTCATCTCAAGCTGTTAAGGATAAAGTGGCTGGGCTTGCTGCTTTGGTTAAATAGGATTACTACGATGAAGAACACGGCTCCTCAGGATGTTTTTACACAAGACGCCATGAAAGTGATAAGTGCCCCACGGTACGTGCTCATCGCAGGGAAAAAAATGTCTCCGTCTGTGCTGTTTTCCCCCGCGCTAGCAGAATCGATGCTTTATTGGCTTGTGCAGTCAGAAAGTCAGAGGCTTTTTGGGCAAAATATTATGTCTCTTTCTGTCGTGTCCGATAAGAATATGATATCTCACACAAGAATTAATGAGATCCAGCACACGCCAGCGCACAGTAGAACGGGTGATGCAGGGTTGGGGCTCGCTTCCTCTTTACTTTTAGTATCCTACTCAATGGATGCGCTGTTGAAACCTTCTCGTTTAAATCCCAAATTCGACTATGAAGATGTTATTTTGACCTTTAGGTCGTTAGTTTCAAAAAAATATAAAGATGGCGAAGTGGTTAGGCCAAATGATGTTTCACTTAACAATGCTATCTATGATAAGATAGAAAGAGTAAGCAGAATAAACTCTCCTAATGCTAAAAAGGATTTGGCACGATGATCGGGCTTTTTAAAAAAAAAGATAAGCAGGACGCTGACGATAAAAAAGATAACAACCCACTGTCATCTTATCTAGAAGATAGCGTGACTCGTTATATTAATAGCCAGTACACACAAACACCTAAATCTTACTTTAAAGAAGTTCGAGCCTATTGGCTCATTGGCGGCTTTCTCAATGTGCTGAGTCTCATTTTGATGTTATTTGGGAGTTATTTAACGCTGGATAAAAATTTCAGTGTTGAATTGAACTTAGTTAGGGTTGATGGTGGTGTAGTTTCAGAATCATTTGACGTTAGACGAAGTGTGATGCTTAAAAATGCGCTAGACAGAGAAAACCTGAAAAAAGAAATAAAAGCACCTGCGTCGAATTAAAAAAAGAGAATTTTCATGGATGAATTTCGCACCAACCCCCAGTTTAACAGCAAACTAACCGCCATTTTGGGCGTTATCTTAGCAATTGTTTTACTTTATTCAAGCTACGGTAATCTTCAACAAGCCATTGCTTACAGTCCACTACCTCAACAGGTGTTTCTTGACGTCTATAATCGTCCTATTGGAGAGCAATCGTTATTGGTTCCTGCCTCCCATAACCCTGGTTTTAGAAAAACGAAAAGCTTGAATAGTGGTGAGACGGCTGCTGATTTTACTAAATATGCTCTTCTTGATATTTTTGACTATAACTATGAAGACCTAAAAAATGGCTCAGTCTTCGATAAGTTCCAAAACTACATGTACGAAGATGTGGCTTCCAGTTTGTATCGAGATGTTTTTGCTAACTTAGGGCATCAACGGATTGTGAGGTCTCAGAACGGTCTCGTGCGAGGACGCTTTACCGGTGCACTGAAAGCATCGTCCCCAAAGATTTTTAATTACAAAACGAATGCTGGAGTGACAATAGAGGCGCGCACCTTCTTAGTAGAGGGTACCTTTATTCTGACTGCCTATGCGGATAAAGAATTTCCTACTGTCTACCAAATGAAAGCTATTGTTCAAAGAGCCCTCATTCAGGATAAGATGATGGGCTATCAAATTATAAGTTTGGAGCTGCGCTAATGAGAGACCTTAAAGAGGCCGATAAAAAACTACTTAAATGGAAGGTGTTATTTTTTGGCTCTATGTTGGCTGCTGTCGGTTATTTTGTTTTTTATATAGCTTACTCTTTCTTTATTTTTGAGCCAGAAAGAAAAGATGTAATGCTAAATCAAATCAATGCTATCTACAGCAAAGAAGATTTAGGAATGACCAATGTGTCAGAGGGTGAGGTTAAACAGTTTGCGTATACCGTTTTAAAAGAAACGTTCACGTACGACTATATGAGTTTTTCTTTTCCAGAAATGTATCAAAAGTTATTAAAGAAAGAAGTCAAAGTTGACTTACCCGATCATCGCGATTACATAAGAAATTACTATTCCGAAGATGCTTATTTTTCAACCTTGAAGAAACTCGAAGAGGCTGAATGGATGGATTTATTTTATCGAAACAGAAGGTTTGTTACTGTTCGAGTTTTGTCGCCGCCAGTAAAGTCAGGGACGGGAGATTGGCAAACTGCAAGTGACGGCAGACTAAATATGTCATACAAAGGATTTTTGTTTATTATCTCAAAAGCAAAAGGGGCTAAAACGCTTCGCTTTAGGGTGGACTACAACATCACCTTAGAACGTAAACCTAATGCTGTTATGGACAAAAAAGATACGTATTATTTTTTCCCAATGGTTCCTTTGAATACATTTGAGTGGCAGGTCAAGACCCTTGACTGGGAAGCGAAAAGGAGTACATAAGGGTGATTAGAATATGGATGTTGGTTCTTGTTTTAGCTGTGATTTTCTTGCAGGTTTTGGATCGTGCTTATGTGAGAACTTTAACGGTTAAAAAAGAGGTTTTCGCTATTAGCTCAGCCGAAGGGCGAATTTTTCCTCTGAAAATAGAAGAGCAAGAAATTGTTAATAACGACAGCATTCTGAAGTATGCCCAGGACAGCTTAGTTAAAATTTTAAATTTTCGTCCGGGCAAGTTCGCGCAGCATATGGAAGAGGAAAATGTTCAGTCTTTATTTGTTTCAAAAAAGCACTATGATGAGTTTTATGAACAAATGGAAGTATGGGCAAATTCTGAGTTCAGGGTGAACAACATCTCGATTAAAGAGGCCATCGTTGTTAATCCTAGGTTACTTAAAACGCCATCGACATTGGGTCGTTCCTTTCGTTTATTTGAAGTGACTGCAACAGCGCCTACTTATGATCGTGCTGTGGGTGACTCACAATTGGGCGCTTTGTCTCTTAAAATAAACATGATTTATCTTGGCCCTGAAAGTGGGATGGGGTTGTATCGAATAAAAATTAGCTATTTGTAATAGTATGTACTTTTTTGTCAATTTGGTTTATTATATTGACGTATATTATTTATAGGTAATTGAATGCAAAATCAAACTCCCAAAAAGTTTTGTTCTCTGATTAACTTCGACAACAAAACGCTTGATCCGTGGCGCAAGGCAATGCAAGGTTATGCCGAAACCTACGGACATATTTACTTAATTTCCGATACTGAAACCACGGGTACGTCAGTTATCGATAAAGAAACCAAACTCTTTAATCGTGTGTTGGAATGGTCCATCTTGTTTATGTACAAAGACGAGAGTGGTTTGCTTCGAAATTGTCTTGATGAGGGCGGGGAACCCATTGTAATAGATGAGCCAATAAACCCTTTTTATGCCCCTTCTCAAATCACCGCGAAATCGAAGAGGAGCGTTAAAAAAATCCCCTATGATAGCATTAAGATCCACGGAATAAATGAAGGTTATTTGTTCGGCGAAAACCCTAGCGTACCACTTGATATGGACAACTCACAACAGGGTGAAAATGCTTCGGAGTGCGCAACAGGAGTACGCCCCCAAACGATGAAGATTGCCGGCACTTTTGGGATGGTTTTCGAAACAATTAAAGACATTTTGAGCAGCGACCCATACCGTAATGGGAACGCGGAATGCACCTTAGTATTCCACAACGCCCCTTTCGACATTTCTTTTTTAAATAGTGAGTGTGAGATTGAGGGCATGTCTCTAGTTGAAAGCCATTTTTCGGTTATTGATACGTTGACTGAAGCAAAATCGATTGTGCCTCAATCTGAAATTGGGGATTATTCACTAAATAGTGGATTTAAGCTTATGTCTGAATTGTTTCCCGACGAGGTTAAGCCAGTATCTCGTCCTGTGCATACAGCCCTTATAGATGCGAACATATTGGCGTCTTTTTATAATGGCTTGGTTCTTTACAACAAGCGGTATGCCTAATCATCGGGGAATTAATTGAAATTAAACAATTACTCCCCAACTCTTCGGTAATGCAATAGATTTTTTAGCCCTTGTCATTGCAGTGTATATTAAATAAGCATCACCTTTCGGAATACCTACAAACTTTCCATTTTGGATAGGGTTAAAGAAATCGTCCATCATGCGTAGGTGTTCAAACTCCAAACCCTTAGCCTGGTGTACCGTCGTTAGCAAAACATCAGCTTGTGCAGGATCAACCAAGTGTCGCTGTATAATTTTAAAAGCATCTTCACCACTCTCTCCAATGTTTTCCACAAATTTGCACGCTAGAACGGCGGCGTTGTCACGATCAATGTGAGCTTTGTTTTTGTATCTAGCATAAGTAAACCCTCGCAGGCGGGAACCGGACGCTTTTTGTCCCGAAAGGTGAATTTTGTGTAATTCGCGGAGATAAGAGAACTCATTGTTGTCTATTCCACCAAGTATCGAGCATTTAATGCCTTTCTGAGAAAATATTTTTAACATATACCATAAGGAGATATTGTACTTGGCAATAAAAGTGGTTCGCTTACCTTGCTTTACATCCTCAATGATTTTCTGAATGGGCTCGTGATTTAAAACATCGGTATGCGGTCCAAGGGACTTTATTTGCGTGTAATGCGCTAAACTTTGTGCGCCCATAAAATCATTGACTAACCTTGCGAGTTGATGGCCAAATCGATGTGTATTTTCAAGCTTGAAATCAAAGCCCTGAATCGCAAATTGTTCACTAGACCCCCTAAATCCGAATAACTGCTGGCATGGATCCCCAAAACGTATTGTTTTCATTCTAGGGGATAGGGAGTGCAACCGCGTGGACATGTAAAACATAGCATTATTCAGATCTTGGGTTTCATCTATCACTAAACAGTCAAATGGGAGTTGAGAGCATGTTAAAGAGTAATGTTTGAAATACATATCGTGCGTGATAGGTAAGGTTGCGCCAGGCTTCCAGCATTCACTCCACCAAGCATTAAAGCTGCGAAGGACAAATGATTGATCTTTTATTGATAAGCTTGAAAAGCTTTCGTTTTGAAAAATGTTTTTTGCTTGTTGTGTCGTCAAGTCCGACATACAGAAAAGCGTATTGAGCGTTGCAAAGCTCTCAAGTATATAAGGGCTTTTTATGTCCATCCCTATCATTCTTAAAGATTGGCAATATCCAGAAAGTGAGATGTCAGAGACTATTCTTGCGCTGTCGATATTAAGTGCTCGTTTCGCAAGAGAGTGAAAACTTGTAGATGTAACGTTGGACGGCATTTTTGCCCTTGCACTCTTCGTATTTTCACGCCCAAAACTTAAGTAAAGGAATTTTTTAGACGGCAGCAGAGAGGCTATATTTATTACTTCTGTCGTTTTTCCCGCCCCGGGAACGCCAAATATTTTTATCATTCTTTTTTTATGGTTTATGACATCTAGCGAAAAAGACAAAATTGATTCCAATGTTTTGTTATATTAATTACAATTCTATCAATAAAACCACCACATGTCTCGCAATTGTTAGTTTTTTAATAAAAAGCTTTATATTTTACCGAATATTCCGTAAAATTAAGATAGAATGGTTTACTTAAAAACATCTCCACATTCAATACAAGGACGATTGCAATGACAGCAAAGAGCCCGAGGCTTCTTTCCCTCGCTATGATGACGGCACTATCAATGACAATACCGGTCAGCGCCCAAGATAATGAAAGTAAGTTTTCAAAAATTGATGACTTTCTCTCCGAACAAGCAGCAGCAAAAAAAACACCCCCTAGTGAAACAATTTCGCATGCGGATGCTAACACTGATGACACTGATAATAATGATGTAGTTCCGTTAAGTGATGTGCAGCAAGAAGTTATTGAAGTTGCTGATGTGCACGTCGAAGAGTCAGCACCTGAACTTCTAGTCCCTGTAACCGCCCTTCCTCCGCTAAGTCAATTTTTATTTAAAGAAGACCTTTACTTAACGTCAAATAAGCTGGGTAAGTTATTTAACGCTGATGGTGAAGTTTTTGATATTGATAAGAACGCGACCGAAACTGACATCGCGATGTTATTGGCCTCACAAACATCGGACTCTTGTGCCCTCATAAGCAGCAACAGCAATGTTATGATGCGTGGTGAAAATTCGTCAAGAGCTCAAACGTACCTTGAAGTTCAAAGTGTTTCTTTGTCTAGTTTTAATTACAATGATGAAGACAATATGGTTTATAATTTTTCTTTTAAGAAAAAATTGCCATTGAACGATAGTAATGGAAAATCCGGCATTTCAATATCAATTTTATGTGACGTGCCAGATGTATATAAAGATACACCTCAAGATATGAAACTCGCCGATGTTAACACGGCATTCCAAAGTCTTTTTGACTTCAAAATTGCAATGTATATCGAAATTTAAGAAAGGAATCTACAATGAAGTTTACATTAAAAAATTTAGCCCTTGTGACGGCCGTATCCATGGGATTGGCCGCATGTAGCGAAGAGTCAGCAGAAACCGTAACGGTGGACGATGGCGCTCCTACACTCGTACTAGGAGCTACATCCGCTTCCATTGACGAAGGTAGTGCTATTAGCATCGCTTACAATGCGGACGATGACATTTCGCTGTCTTCGGTAGCCATTGTGGCCGATGATATATTGGGTAACGTTGTGATTGGTGAAAGTGAAATTCGCTACACTGCCCCTTGGCTATCAGCAGATCAAGCAATATCCGAAACATTCTCCGTTCTTGCTATGGATGGTGCCGGGCAATCCACCACTGTTGATGTAACCATCACGGTTAATGACCTTAACTCACCCGTTTCGGTTGTAATGTCACCACCTTCGCAAGCTAGTGGGTTTTCTGACACGCGTACAGATACCTCTCTCGATTTTTGGATTGATGAAGGGCAAGATCGTGTTACCCTATCTTATGCTTTAACCGAAGAAGATGCCGATCAACTTGTATTGGGCTTTTCTCTAGGCAATGAAGATTTTATTTATGAAAATAACATCGAAGCCACTCAAACCACTTCGGGTAATGTCACCACCGTAGAGTTATCTTTCTTATTGCCTGAAATAAAAGACACGGCGAATACGGTCTCTACTACTTCGGAAGATATCGAACTTACACTTACCGTTTCTGATGGTGATGACACTGTAGCTGCGGTCGCCAACATGACAGTCGTAAATGTCGTTTCGCTAAATTGGGCAGCAGGTAACCCTTCTACAATCTCAGAATTGGAAGGTGGTGTTCTAACTTTCACTTCGTCGGAAAGCACGTCTTATCCGGGCGAATACAATGTTGAGTTTACGGATGTTGCGGGAGAACCTCTTGATTTTGAAATCCCGTATGTTCTAGACGAAGATGCTCGCACTATTACTATTGGCCAAAGCGAAGATTTCTTTGGTGATAAAACAGTATTGGTTAATTTAACGTTAACTAACACGATCAATAATTCTGCCGGACAAAGCAAAGATGTCATTTATGATGCGTCTCGTGAAGTGACTTTTATTGACGATAATGATCAAGGTTTTTTGGCATCTGAGGTTGATTATGAAAACAACGTATCGCTGTATGGCGACGTCATTATTAGCCGCTACGAAGACCGTGTTGCCAGTGCCGTATCAACTTATCTTTTTCTCAACTGGTGGATTGACGCTGATGAAGCCGAAGAGTTTAAAGATAGCGTTTCTAACGCTTTGAATGCAGAGGTTGAAGTTTTGACGGCCTTGCTTGAAAGCATAGAAGAAGACTTGGGAAACGGCAGTCAGGGTGATGAAGTTATCGAAAAAATGGATAAGTTCGAATCATTGACGTATGGATTTGGTTATTCGGCCCGAGATTTCATTACAACAAAGCTTGAAGAATACGATCTGGCTGATGATTCAAGGTCGTTGGTGTTAGGTTCACTTTCGGTTGCAAAAAAAGCTCAGCTATACATCGGTGGCGACGAAAAAACAGTTGACGAATTCGAGGCCGGTGCGGTGTTAACTCATTACGTAGGTAACGCTTACTATGGCTCATTTCAGGATGGAGATTGGATTTTTAACGCACGACATAGATACCTTGGTGCGGTCGGTGAAGATTATCTAACCCCAGGTATCTGTTTCTAAGGAAGGAAGAAGATTATGTTTAAAAAAGTTTTATTGACCACCTCTATCGCTTTAGCGTTGAGTGCAAGTGCGATGGCCTCAGATGTATCGAAGCTCATTGTTGGACCTGTTGATTCTTTAAGTGAATATGAAACATCGAGTTGGTATTCAGGCGAAAAGAAAGTAGGTGATTACGTTGTTCTTGAAGTGAATGCTGCGGAATTGCAACCTGCTATTTGGGAGCTTTCCACTCGTTATGAAGTTACTAATGCCGCCCTCGTTAACGATGTTGCAGCAATTGGATACGGCGAAGTTTTAGGTTTTGAAACATCGTTGCATGCTGCAAGCCTCGACGACTTTAATGACCCCCAAGTTGGATTCCAATTTAATCTACAGTGGGAAAATCATGATATTTTAGAGGGCATGTCTAATGTCCGAGAGAAAAAACATACGCCGGTTGTTGCGGTGTTCGCTGACGGTAGCACGTCTCATGAGGATGTAGTGTATAGCGGCGGGTACAATTTTGCATCTGGGGTGGAAGACTACCGCTCTGCTGGTGGCGAATGCTTTTTCGATAAAGGGCTAAATTTAGCGGGCGTTATTGGAGCTCAGCAAAATAATAACATCGGTATAACGGGCATGGCGGATGTAGATATCTACATGGCTGGTGTCGAAACGGCAGATTGCGAATCTGAAACATACATCCAAGATCCCGCAGCAATATTTGAGGCTTTGAACTCATTTACGGCCGATGACGGTGAAACGGGCGCACCAGTCCCGGATGTAATTCTTATAACTCAAGGTTTTGAAGCTCCTTGCCCCACATCCACTCAAAACGTTATTGATGAACTAGTGACTGAAGGCGTTACTATTGTAGTCTCCGCAGGGGATGACAGTGATTATTCTGGGTCTTTTTATCCGGCCAACTGTAGCAATGTGATTTTAGTGGCTGGTACAGAAGAGAATGGCAGTGTTACAGCTAATGGTAACTTGTCTACGTCGATAGATGTTACCGCGCCAGGTTTGGTCTACACCACGAGTTCAATTGGGTATATAACTAAAGAAGGCTCAGATTTTGCTGCTGCAAGCGTAGCGGGGATGGTTGCGATGATGAAAAGCAATTACCCTGATGCTTCACCAGAAGAAATAGAATCGGCAATCAAAGCGAGCGCTCTACAAAATGATAATGCGGAGTGTTTAACTAGCAATCTTTGTGGCGAAGGGCATGCAAATGCTAAAATGTTGATGGATTATTCGCATAGCGTTTACGATCCAGAGATTGAATTTGCTCATGCCTTTACCGGTGATAGTTGCCCCGATGAAGCCGAGGTCGAAGCTTTGTCTGAGCATATGAATGCGTGTGCGGCTTATGTTGCGGATGTGACCACCAGTTACGCTTTGGCTAGCACTAATTCATTTGAGCATTTTGGTTATCAATTTAAATTGATCAAAAGACCTGAAGGGGTATCTGTTTGGTACAATAATGTGAACCCATCAACCGGCGTGTACAGTGAAGGTCGTGATAATGGGATCGAGGTCGTCTCGTCCTTCTCTTATGATGAAGAACGAGCTAATGATTTGTTGCTTCCTTTGCTCGACGTAGACGCTGAGGAATTCGATTATGCAATTGCATCTTGCTTGCCGGTTACAGCAGACACTTCCGAATGGGATGGTCTTGGTAAAATGATTGGTGACAATATCTGCTTTGAGGTTGCTGAAATTGATGTTTCCAGCATAGAAGTTCCTGCATTTTGTGATTAATGTGTATGGGTTGAAATTAAAACCCTAAAAAAGTGTAGGCTTTTTGTAAGTCGGTGTGTTGTTAATTAAATCCCTAGGAAGGTGCCTTTCTAGGGATTTTTCATTTCTGCCAAGTTAAGTGCTAAAGGTATGTAGGTGCTTTCATCTCGCAACCATCTCATTTATCCGAAACCACGCCTTATGGTAGGGGTTTCATTTTTAGGTTCAAAGGCTGATGCAGGTATCTCAAGCGGTTCTGGATGCTTAGCTTTGAGGCTTGAACTTAGTGAAATTAAGTTGTTGAATGACTTGACAGTGCCGCCGATTGAACGTGGGAAATGCTCGCTCTTCATCTGTAAATAACCAAGACCTAGTTTGCCATTTCCGCTTCTATCATTACTCACAATGTCTTGCTGCAATGCCTCATCGATATCTTTGTCAAAAGGGATGTAAAGGTACGTAGAGTCAGAGACTATCTGTTCGATGTCATTTTTTATTGCTTCTTTGTAGTCGGCAAAAACGCCTATGTTAGATGAGGGTGTGAATTTAGCTTCGGGATTAACCTGATAAACCCCGCTCGTTGCAATTTGGCGAACAAACTCTCTGCTTGCATCCATTTTGGCGTATTTTTCCAGATCGATCATGTTCGCATGCATGGGGCGTCCGGCCATTACTTTTTCGGCGAAGTCATCTGGGCCATCAATAACAGCGAAAGCTTGCCCAGATTCATCCATGCTGAATTTCATACTGGAACCGGTCTTAGAATTAAAGCCAGTGGCATCTTTCATATAACTTAGCATTCTAAGTTGCTCACTGGTGATGGGGTATTTTAATTGGAAGCTGTATGTCATAACCTCATCGTTTGAAACAAGATCCTTAATAGGTTTCATTTTTTGTTCAAACTGAACATTGGGGTTTCTTGAAGAAGTTGTTTCTAACAGGCTCAAAAGAGAGTCTTTTGTGACGACATCATTAGCAACAAATGATTTTAAAACAAGTTGCGCTAGGAGTCGTTTTTTCTCGTGCTGAAAATCCATATTATTTACCGTTCCTATGTTTATAAGTTGATGTTATCACACGAATAGTGATTATGAAGATTGAGAGCGCTTAATTATTTTAATTTTAAATTATGTTTTGCTGTTTTTTTTGATATAGTTAGGAGTATGGAAGAAAAGTTGTATTTGCGCGTTGGTTCTATTCTTGCTTGTATAATAAACAATCAAAGAAGCTTTGCAACTTGCGGTCTACAGGGACGTTAACCGAAACAGGGGGTGTTTATGAGCAATATAAAACAAAAGATAAAAAAACAATTTTTAACCTTAACGCTAGCGTTGTTGTCAACGTCAGCGATAAGCGCTTCTTCAACGAACAATCCGACTTATTGGGAAACCGACCCAATCGGTAGTACAGCCAGTCGTAGTCCGACTTATACGACAGCAATGCACACAAGATTTTCTGACCTTAAATCAAATTATGAAGAAGGTGGGATTTATTACTATAGCGATGCAACGAATACATTTGGTTATGCAGAGGCTATTAACACAGAGCAAGAAATGCTCTTTTGCACCGGCACTGAGATTAATTTTACGACTGCATTTAAACTTGCCGCTGCCGCAGGTCTAATTACTGGTGAAACTGTAAAAGCAGACGCCGTAAAATGGATGCCAGGGGATGGGGTTTTCCGAATTGAAGATGATTCAAGTACAATGGGATTTTCGGCAGCCGAATTTGATGTTGAAGTCAAGGCGGCGCTTGAACAAAACGTTAACTCAAAGGGGCGTTTTTGTTATGACATGACAGACTTTGCTAATCGAGTAGATTATAGGGATGGAGTGGCGGCAACTGCAACCTATTGCAGTTCATCCATGAGTGGTGTCTCATTTGTCGACGATGAAAGTGGTTATTCTTGCCAGCTCAATCTAGATGTCGATTTGAAGGTCGGTGAAACACGCTATCTTCGCCAATTACAAGGCACCAACGTCACAGTCGGACAAGGTTTTTTGGGGTGTTACAAAAACCCCTCCACAGGCTCTCCTGAGTTAGAGCTAATAAGTAATCCTAGCACTTGCACTGGTTCATCAAGAAGCACCTGTAATTATACCTGTGACTGGGCTGATGATGTTGTCTGCGAATCGGTTGATATGCCACGCTGGGGGGCCAATAAGTGTGGTGGTATCGCGACGACGATATTTAAGGATGAAGCTATTAGTGTAACTTCGTCAGACGGCATTTCATATGATACTAGCGCTGGTGTTTTGTATCGAGGTAGCGCAGCTATGCGGTGCGCCATGGTTGGCGCGGAAGCTGAGTGGATTGTAACCTCTCAAAATTGCAGCCCAGTAACAGAATAACGGAATTTGTGTGTTATTATACAGATAACACCTAAGGGGATTTACCATGTCGCGATGTATTGTTTTGCTTCTAAGCTCAGTGCTTATTTTTTCTGGTTCACTGAAAGCAGAAACATTGAAAACCTACAATTTTACAGCCAATTTTGTGGACTGTGTTAAAGGGCACGAAAATGAAAAGTCTTATTACACTTCTTCTGGGTTGGCAGAGTCAGGGCTGATGAATGGAGCAGATAAAATCCCTTCCGGTTCTATTGATGGTAATTATTGGGATTATATGGAATGTTTAAGCCTCGCGGATGGTGGAACTCGAAACCATACTTTAGCGGAGGTTGATACCTGCCCAGAAATAAGGTTTTCTGTCAATCAGCGCTCTTATTATGTCCCCCCTGCTGCTGATGGCAAGATTATAGGCATGGCTGGTAATTATTGGCGATGTGATGCGGGTGCATGGACAACCGAGTCTGGTGTGGTTAGTGGTCCTGATATAACTCCCACCCCCTCCCCAGTAAACGAAGATAAAGAACAGTGCGGTGTTCAGGCATCGCTATCAACTAATAGATGTTTGTTTAGTGTGACGGTCGACGACTTAGGTGTTTCTACGTCGGGCTCTTTATTGAAAAAAAATCACGGCTCAAGCATATCTCTTTCTTATGGCCCTGATTATGGCGATTATGACGCCACACACCAAGGGCACTCTCAAGCTATTTGTAATGACGGTAATTGGGAATTACAAGCAGGAGAGACGCAATGTAGTGAACTTATGTGTAACGTCGGTGAGTCGGTGACATGGTCTGGAATCTCAGAAGGTAAACAGGTTATCTGCGATGGCACGATTGCCGAGGATGGTACCGTTATTGCTAACAGCACACAAGGTGGGCTTGATCCGACCATTTTCGCCGACATCTTCTTTGCAAGAGCTATGTCCAAAGTGATGGAGGGCGAAGCCGTTTTTGCATGTGGTGTGAATGGTTGGCAGGAAGTCACATCTACTTGCAAACGCCTAAAACCTGCCGAACTTACATGTGAAGGGTATCCTGGCAGAAATGGATATTACTATTGCTATTAATGGAGATAGAGACGTGAAAACAACAATATTAAAATCATTATTATTGGGAGTTGCAATAACAAGCTCTTCTTTCGTAATGGCAGATGATTATACAACTAGCGATGTGGTGGGCATGTTTGCGAATTTGTCCCATACAGGCGCTTTGGCTAATACAAAAACAGTAATGCAGGCGCACTTAGAATGCATGGGAAGTGGTGGCGATGTTAGTACCAATTCTAGTGGTTCTAATACGTATGAATCTGAGTATTCGGACTCATACAAAGATTGCATGGCGAAGTACGTACCTTTTCGGGTTACCGGGAGTGACGAGGCTGGCGCATGCGCTTCTGAAGAAGTAACCTGGGGGCAATGTCGTTCAACACTCCCCACGGGGGCAGAAGGAGCGTTATACAGCCTTCGAAATGATTCGGATAACTCTGAGTACGAAGGTGTTGCCGCTTTTCAATGCGAGAACACGAGTTGGGTTTATAAAAACGGTGGCTGCTCAAGTGCCGCCCAGGCTTGTGAAGAAGGGCAGTTGACTAGTTGGGATGTAACAACGCCTATTTGGGCTGACCAAAATGAGAGCACTGTTTATGTGGACAGATTTGGACAGGTTAGACACGATCCTCAAGCTGGTTGTTATGCAAGAATGGGAGCTGCAAATAGCGGTGAGTTAGTTTACCCATCACCAACGTCGCCTGAAACATCTCCATCCTCAAGCTATAACTTTGGTGATAGCTCTTCGCCTCAGCGTTGCTTTGATAATGATTGGATAGAAGATCCTACTGGTGGGACGCCTAGTTGTGAGTTTGTTCCAGATAACTGCTCGGCAACAACCTATTCACACCCTAATGGATGCTCATTCTCTATTCCAGCACTTGACCATGATGAGATTTATACAAATACCAATCCGTCGCCATCACTGTCAACAGGTTCAGTTCAGGCTTATTGTTGGAATGGTGAAGTTGAAATAAAATCCTCATCATGCAACAAAAGTTGTGCTACGAATGTTGTGGCAAATGTTTGGGATTGGGATTATGATTCAGGGGAAGTAACGCCTCGCAGATGTGCTCACTCCTCCATCAACTCATCTGAACGAATCGCGCCATCTGGTGGCCTTTCTGTTGCGAATGTGACAGATGGATTAACCGGTACATCTTACTACACATGTAAAAATGGCGTGTTGTCTTTGGATGCTGAAACCTGCGCCCCGGATATCTGCACATCAATCCCTGAAAACTCATGGTCAAATGCCGAGTTTTCATGCTCACATGATGCATTTGTTATGGATCTTCCCCATGGCGCAAGCACAGCAAAAACCAGTTACAACTTTGCCACAGAGGTAGAGGGTGTTGCCCAATACACATGCTCTTATGGTAACATTGTAACAGATAGCTTATCGTGCACGGGAACTGTTGGTCAAACACTATGTTACGCATCGGAAGTTGACCCTTCAAATCCGGTTGGTGGAGATGATGGCACAGGTGTTCCTTTCGAGCCCAATATCGGTGTTTGTGGAATATTGGGGTTTGATGGACGCGGTTACTATGAAGATGAAAACCAGTGTTGCAAAATACAACCTGATGGCGACGTCCATTGTTATGAAATTCCGTAAGGTTGCTGTATGGAATTAACTAAAAAGCTCAAGCGAGAGGGGGCTGTTTTTTCAGCCCTCGTTTCGAATTACGGTATTCCCAACTTTTCAGCCTTTACGGGCGGCCAACTGATGGCTTTGTTTTCGGATGAAATGAATGCGCTGAAAGACAGGGTTGCTTTTATGTTAAACGATGAGATTGATAAAAAGACAGCCCTCTCGTTCGCGGAGAAGGATACTGACCTCCCCTTAAGACTTGCTATTCTTAGTGCTGCCAAGATTAAGGATTTGCCAGAGCCTGAAGTCGTGCCATCTCAATTAAGTCAAAAACAAAAGTCACTGTTTCCATTTTTGGTATCTAAATCATCCAAAATAGACAATGACATTGTCGGTTTTAGGTCGACAAAGGAAGGGGTTCCCCCGTTGTGGTTTTCTGTTGTTTCTAAAAATAACAATGATCTTTATTGTTTGGGATACAATGGTGAGTCAAGACTGCTTAATTTAGAAAAAATTTATTTGTCTGGTTACGTCGAAGTAGAAGGGATGAAGCGGACGGAAAAAATGCAGGCTTGTCGAGCAGACTTTCCCGACGGAACCACAAAAAATGATGTGAAGGTTGTTAACTTTCACATCTCGATGAACGCGATATCTCAAGCAGAAATAAACAAGGGTAAGATTCAATTGCACAATTTAGTGCATAGCATTCCTGAAATAGATGCTAAAAAACAACTTAAACCTGTTGATGCACTTAAAATTTAGATTTTTGTTTTTTATTTTGCTAACATGGTGCCTAGTTTTCAAGGATGAAGTGGATAGGTGAATGGATTGAAACCTTTAAAGCAAATTTCAATGCTGCTGATGTTGAGCTTATGCTTTTTTTTTAGCACCACCTCTCACGGTGCGGCTGCGATATCTGACGACAAAGAGATTCTTTATTTCTTTTCCTATCATTGTGGTGAATGCTACAAGCAGCAACCTTATGTTTCCATACTCAACTTGGCCCTAAAAAGCCACGACGTTGACATTACCCCTATCCCTCTGCTTAATAACCAAAATTGGCGCTCAAGCGCCAGATTGTATTATCTTTTGTCTTTGTCAAAAGAGCATTACGCACTGTCGTCTCTCGCAAGAGAGAAGGCGGGATTTGCGCTTATCCTTGAACGTCCCAATATTGACTCCAACGCGCAGATAGAATACATGAATTTATTCAAAGATTTTGGTATGAAGTTCTCAATTTTGGATTTTTCGAATTGGTGGAAAAATAGTGAAATTCTACTCAGTGATACTGAATTGTTAATTTCTCAGTTTGAAGACGAACTTGGGTATGAATTGACTCCCGGTATGTTAAGAGTGAGTCGAGGTCAAGATTCTCATTGGTTTGATTTTAAAGAACAAGAAAACAAGCTCTTGTTGCCTGATGTGATAGAGGTTTTTAATGAATCCAATTAAACTAATTTCGTTTGTTGTTCTGTTTTTATCTAGCAGTGTTTTTGCTGATGACAGAGAGATGATTATTGAGTTGAACGATGCAGTTGAAGGCGCAAAAGGAATGAGCTTTTTACCTTTAAATAGCATGGAAGAAATAAAAGAAAAAGTCTCTTCTCAATTGCAGCGCGTTCTCAGCATGCCTAAAGACAGCGCAGATGAAGTTTCGGTGACTAGAATTTTTGACACCACCTGGATAAAAGTCACTATTGATGGGAAAAGTTACATCACCGATCAAAATGCAAGACAGTGGCTAGGTACAGACATGAGCGAACTGTTTCTTTTCGATGAAGTGGCAAAGCGAGTCGTTGTTGGGAATGACAATAGAGAGAGTTTGATTGATTATACAAACTTTGTAGTTAAGTTTAGTGATATTGTTCCTGTCTTTCCTGAAACAAGGAATGGGGGAGAAAGTGTTATTGTCTACGCCTTCGTAGACCCATCCTGCCCTCGGTGTAGGGAATTCCACTTGACGCAGATGGAAAAATGGAGAAGTTACGGCGTGACTTGGGTTTATATTCCATTCTTAGTTAATCCTGACGATAAAAAGTCGAGAGAACTTGCCGTAGGTACATTTTGTGCCGATTCCACCTCAGAACTGAAAAAAAGAGTGAATCGCGTTTATTTAGAAGGGCCAAAAAAAAGCCGCAGCCTGATTCAAGGATGGAACTCTTGTGACGTCACAAAAGAGCAGATAATAAATAGCATATTGGATTCTGGTATTAGACACGGCTTAGCCGGAAGTCCAATGTTTGTAACACAAAGTGGGGATGTTTATTATGGAGCCCCTTCTTTAGAAATAGCCGTAATTAAAAAACTACAGGAAAACTTTAAATGAGTCAAAATTTAACCAAATCACAGAAAAATGCATTGAAAAAAATCCCAAAGGGAGTCCATAACGAATCCGCGTTAATTTCGCTAGGGGTATCTAAGTCGCAACTACTTTCTTTGGCGAGCAAAAGCGCCCTTTTGAGAAAGATGGAAAGTGGCAATATTGTTTACCAGCGCCAATAGAACACTTGCTTTTGTATGGCCATTGCATTATCATGATGTGATTATCAAGGATGATACCAGTTTCAGAGGACGAAATGCTTTCAGAACAGCCCCAAGAAAGAGATAAAGCGCTATATTCGATATCCGAAAAAGCGACATCTCTTGCCAGAAAAATTTATCGCGGGTATGATTTCCCGCTCATCACGAAACAACTTCACCCCGTAGACTGGGCAGATTACGCAGTAAACTTGGGAATATCAAAAGCTGATGCTGTTATGATAATTCTCAATGTCGCGAAAATACCGTACAAAAACACTAATGAGATTTCGAATTCAGGTGTTTGGGCACCAAAAGGTGTTTATGTACCGGGTGATGGCGTTTTCTATTCAAGACAGCTAACCCGTAAACATTTCGAAAGCGCGAATAACGGGATAAAAATAGGGATGCTAATGGGTGATCTTCCCGCATCATCTTATTTGGCAGAAGCCGACCAAGAATTGGAAGACTCAAAAGATCTCATCCGTGAAATATATACATCTATTATGTTTCTAAGTAAGCCCACATGCGAATTCACTCACTTTTCATTAACTGGCCATTACCTAGCTGCGCTATGTGGCACCAGAGATGTATTGTATCGAAGATTGGATGAAGGGTTTACACCTTTGCTTGAGCTTTCTCAGAAAAGGGCAGTAGAGTCCATTGGTGATGAATTATGGAAAGAACCCATAAAGTCATACATCAATTACATCAAACTCAACCCTGCAAGGAAATTTTCATTCTTCTTGGGAGACATGATAGAGGATGTTTTTAACACGTTAAAAAACCTTACCGAAAACACCAGCATTTTTAAAGTGATTAATGAAATACCTGCGAAAAAAGAGCCTAATGCGGTATGCGTTATTGATTTTGATAACATAAATTCACTCAGCGATAATGAACTTAGTGTTCTTTCTAGCGTGAATACGTTATTTTTCTCTAGGGAAAAGTCACTGCCTCGTCTTTACGGGAAGATGAGACGCATCGTGGGAAGGGAAACGTTATCAAATCACTTTGGCGTTTATGCGGTAAGGGTGTTGGGAACTAAAGTATGTCAGTCTTGCTGCGGAAACAGTGAGGTATCAACGCAACTTACCGATAACATCTACGGTTTTTCTTATAACGTGAAGCGCCCCCCTATTGTAGGTCCGGGTTGTTCATCTTGTGTTGGTGGTTATGAAGGTTCTTATTTACTCAAAGAAGATTCGTTTTTGCCAGGCGTTGCAGGTGCGATAGTCCACAGCTTTGAAAAAGATCAAGACAACAATTTACGCAGCTTACTTCAAGACCAGTTTAAGTTATCTGATGCGATAATGAATAGCCAAAAAATAGACACACTTCTTGGGCAGTTAGAAGAAGCTGTTACTGGTGGCCTTATGACGGTTGAAGATTCAGGTAATTTGATTAACTAAATACGTAAATTAAACTCATGGATGAGATGGAAGTTATGGAAAACCACAACTCGAAACTTGGCAAAGCCAAGCTGTTAGATGATTTTGATTCTATTCTCGATGAAGATATAGATAATGACATTATTGACGAAGTGAACGCGAACCAAGATTATCTTTCGCCCTCAAAAATAGAAGATAACGAAGCGGCATCTTACCTTGCATCCAAAAATTATAGCCAGCTTGACTTATATCGAATGTTTAGCTCTGAGCTTAACACTGATTCTTATGTTATTCGTTCAGATGAGCAGCAAGATCAGTGGGCTAGAATAAAAACGGAATCCACGCATAAACTTGGACGCTTACTATTAAAGATCCGTTATGTTGCAGAAGAGTTGCTGATGGTTTGCCGAGACCCTAAAAAAAACAGACGGTTATTTTGTATCTTAAAAACGATTAAAATGGACGGCGTGAATTCAAAAAGAACCGAGTTTAGCGCAAATCTACCCGATAAGGCTGCTGAAGTCCTTGAAGCATACCTACGTGGCGACGATGACATGCCATTTGACAAAATGGCCGACATCATAATCATCACTTACAATTTGAGTTATTTGAAATTTATTAGCAAAATGTCGGCAGAATGCCTTGCTGAATTCTCTCAAATAAAGGCCATAGAGGATGATTATCAATCTCGTCGTGATACAAAAAAGAAAACGATCTCTCTTTTTGATGACCAACACAGCCGAGAAACTGCCGCGTACATAGAAAAGTGCAACCTTAATTGGCGCATCCTCCGAAATGTGATGACAACAATGAAGGCTTTGAACGCCCTTGCTTTACGCCAAAGAAATAAGCTGGTAGAAACCAACATTCGAATGTGCATACACATGGCAGGATTGATATATCAAAGAACCGGCGGTGACCGAAACGAGAACTACTCTCGCCTTGACCTTATTGACGAAGGTTTAATTGGTCTTATGAAAGGCGTAGATATGTATGTGTATGGCGTCGATGCCAAGGTGACAACTTATGCTAAATTTTGGATAGAACAAAAAGTAACCCGCTACGTTAAAAATAATAACGTCGTTCGCATTCCCGTTTACGTATCAGATGAAGTAAATAAAATCATTGCCAGCCTAAGGGTATTAGAGCGTAAGATTCAAAACGAAGGGCAACCCTTTATCATTAATCAAAACTCTACGCGAAAAGCCATAGAGGATGCTCTGGGGGGGAAACCTTTAAAGGATGAAAATTGGAATCTTGCGATCACTAAATATTCAGGTGTTCCCATAGGGCTTAGCTGTGTCACAAGAGAATCTGATTTGGAACAAGGTGAGATGAATTTTGATATTGTGACCCTTGAGAGCGATGAAGAAGAGGATGAGCCAATTGAAGATGGTTTGGGTCCTAGCGAAGGTTCTCGGATTATTGCTATTGCCAAGGGGATGGTTAGAGAAGGGAATGAATTTGATTCCAGAAAACATATAACCAAATTGCAATTTGACTTGATATATCTGCAATTTGTGAATGATAAAACAAATAGAGAAATAGCAAAAATTCACGGATTTGATGATATGAATGATGTCAGAAAAGAAATTAGTAAGGGGTTGGGCAGAATACGTAAACATCTGGAAAAAATCAACTTCAAGGAATTGTCGGAAACAAAGGAAGTAACCCATGTCTAATCAACACCAAGCGGTCTGCAAGGAAGTCAGTGATTTAATTCGAAATAGCGACTTTGAGCGCGCAGCAACATTACTGCAAAAGTACAAACCAATAAGAGATCAGTTTATTACTCGGGCATTTTATTTGCTCTACTCTGACACTCGTTCTCCCTACTATTCAGAAGATGAGGCCAGAAACAGCCTAGACTTCTTAGAAAAAAGCAAAGACCTTTGGGGGATCATTGAAAAGGGGCGATGTTTACTGGAAGGCTTGCTTTATGACAAGGATACTTTTGCGGCCGAAGATTTGTTTTGTTCAGCAAGCCGTCTGAATCCGAAGAAAGGGGCTGAGAAAGCCAAGTTTTACCTTGGGCTAATTTATGCAAATGGATTGCATACACCTGGTGATGATTCGACTTCGGATGTTGAACAGGCTAAAAAAATGTTCACTGAAATCATCGCAAGCAATTCTGTTTTTAAAGAAAGAGCTCGGGAAGAATACTGTAAGGTGTTGATGAGCTCAAACGTAATTGACGAATCGGAAGAAGCTGAGCTTTTCTCTCATTTGACAACATTACTTAGAAACGACTCTCATCGTACCGCAAAGCTTTACTCGACATTTATGTTGGCGGCATTGACTAAGCTGGGGGATATCGTTTATAACGAAGAAAAAGCGCCGACGGGCATGACTGAAAAGGCAGAGTTCGATTCTGATTACAATCAGCTAAGAAATGCGGTATCATCTCTTAGAAAAGTTCTTCCACATGTTTAAAAGGGATTTTACCTAATGAAAAAAAATTTAATGAGCTTGGTTGTTGCGTCGTTACTTACTGCTGCTTCTGGCATGTCGCATGCTGACGGTGGTGCTTACATAGGCTATAAACAGCAGGATTTTAAAGATACCGAATTGCAAATATTGTTTGTAGAGTACGAACACTCATTTAATAAATATTTTTCCGTATCAGCTCATGTTGGCACTGGATTGAATGACGATGTATCACAAACAAAGACTGACACTTATGTGTCTGAACTGTCTTCCACAGATATTCTCGTTGATACCTATGAAGAAAGTGCAAGCGTTCAGCATGAGTACGGCATTTCTTTAAACGGCTACATTCCAATAACAGAAGCTTTTTATGCTTATGGGCGCGTTGGGTATATGATGATGGAAGTTGAAAGCACAAGCTACCCTGGTTTTAACATCGACACACCTCCATCAGAAGATCCTCAGTCAGCATTCGATGGCGGAGCATCATTATGTGAATCAACGGGTATCGAATCTCGGTGCGGTGTGAGTCTTGATAAGCAAGTTGTCTCAGAAGATGCCGATATGGGCATTGGCGAGATAGGCGTTAAGTGGGAAGTCACCAATGAAGCTTCCTTTATGATTGGTTATTCAAAGAGCTTAAGCGGTGATGATTCGTATGACGGTGTGTCATTACGTGTTGGTGTTGTTTTTTGGTAATTTTTTTTTACACAAAATCGTATATTCTGTTTTTTTGTGTCACTATACGTATGTGTAAGAATGGAGTCTAACATATGACAAATGGAACTTGGGTGGATAAGCTTACGCAAATAGCTGAGGATGCTGAGCATATTCAGGAAGATAATTCGGTTTCTGGCTTGTCGCAGGGAGAACGTCATCGTTCGATCTTACGACAACAGACGATGTTGGCTTTGTCTGGGGTATTAATACCCTATTTTCAAAGTGGTGAGAAGTCGATGGATCAAGTAAGCAAGGAAATTGAGTCTGTAATTGAAGCTATGGTTGTTAAAGCGACCAAAGATGGCTTGGATTTAGATGACGAACTCCTTGATGACTTGGCAGACGCTTCTGGGAAAATGATTGCCATCTCTGAAGAGTGGCATGAAGTTAAGTTGATTTTATCTCAAACTAATTAAAGGGATTTATTATGGCTAGTAAAAAAACAAGCGTACCAGCGTATGCAGCGCAGCTTCAAAAGCAGCTTCAAAAAATTGAAGAAGGTATGAAAGAAATTTCTAATGTCGCATTGCTTAACGAACTTGACGAAACTTACATCAACTACGTTGATGAAGCGCTCAAAAAAATGAATAAAATCGTTATGAAAGACCTGAAAACCAAGCGCGAGCGGGTAGATTTGACTCCGCCAGGCATGGAGGACGATGAATCGTCAAAAGAAAAGGTGAGTGGGACGCCGAAGGTGAGTGAAAGCACTCCATCTTCAAGCGTTACGTCGTCGTTAGATCGTCCTAACTCTTACTAAGAGTTTATGGTGCGTTACGCAATTGCGTTATTTGCACTTTTATTTATCCCGCTTTCTTATGGTGGCGGGATAGATTACTCTGCTGTGAAAAATAGCGTCATATCACACTGCCAAAAAGAACCCAGTGACAAACTAAAGATGTCATGCTTGGTTCAGTCCTCAAGTTACATTCCGGTATTTGAAAAGGCATTTGAAAGCAAAGAAAAAGAGCTGCTTACGATTTGCGCCAACTTGACATTGTCCCTTAGAGATAATGAAGTTCGCATGTTTCATCTTGTGCGTTGTGTTGCGGAGCAATATGATATGGAGCAGCGCCATCCACACCCCCAATACGCCCGGCTTATGCTACGTAAAAGTGAGTTAAGGGGTTACTGGGCTTCTACGTGCCCAAACAAAAACGATATAGGTCAATGCTTAAAGTCTCATGATATGGGATTTAGCGCTTTTTGGCGCTATTATGTTGCCGCGAGTTCCAAAAGCAAAGGTGATCCTGTTTTCTCTAGAATAGATGGTTGCGTAAACCAACAAGATATAAGGTTGACCGATTTTACAAAAATCAACACCTGTATCGGCTATTAGAAAAGAGTCGCCTAATATAATGAAAAAAACCACTAAAGAATCAGATTTGTTGTCCATTCTTGGTGGTTCCCACAAGGCTAGGCAAGTTTCCAATCTTAACTACCTTCATAACAATCGTTATGTATATAATTACCTTCGAAAGCATTTTCAAATGTTAAGGGAGAGTGACGAGGAAACTGCGAGGCGAGTGTGGTCCATAGCTTGTGTCTCTACTATGCTGGAACAAGATAAATTTTCAAGTGCCAACTTCATAGAAGCTAAATTACTTTCTATGCAAACAGAGCGAATTGACTTCTTAAATATTTCAAAAGAAAAATCGCCTTGGGGAAGTGTTTCCTTTTCATGCGGTGCACTTAAAGGACTTAAGCTGCCGGCTTACATTTATAATATTTTTTCGCAAGGACAAAAAAACAGCTCTTGCACCCGGAAGAAAATTAAAAGCATATTTTTTGATAGCCAATTAAAAACTTATGGCAAGGTTCTTGATTGTTCTTTGCGTAACACCTCGGCCATGTCGGGGAGAGTGGCTAACGCTATGTTGCTTGACATTTTGGGTGAGGATGCAAAAAAAATAAACATCTTCATTTAAAGTTTTTTTTGTTTGTTGTGATAGAATGACATAAAGATAGCCGTGCAATTGGTAAAATGGATTTGGGGAAACATATGTATCGTTCATTAATTTCGGCAACTATGTTGCTGTTTTCCACTGTAGGATCTTCGGGAGAAGCAGAAGCTAATTGCCCTGCGTCAGAGACCACCTACTTACAGTGTAGCTTTTCCGTGCCAGAAATGAGCGATGGCGAAAGCTCAGTGTTTATAAACACGAACACCGATGATTTTGCAGGCGCTACTGCTGTTTCCTGTAAGGCTGGAACGTTAACACATAGTCAGCAAGCTTGTGCACCGGCTGTCGAATCAAATTGTTCTCTCAATACCTCCGCTTGGTACGGTAGCGGCGGAGACCGCTGTGAGCATGACCAGCAAGGCGCAGTGCTTGTTGATGGCGCATCAAAAACATTAAACTCAACGACCACATCTGGATCCATTTCTTACCTTTGTAAAAACGGCGCTTTAAGCGTAACCGATTCTAATTGCGGTGTTGAAAAAATGCAAAGCGCATCTGCTGAAATTGAAATGACTGCAAGCGCAACAGTAGCTACGCGATCTGAAACGGTTTACGTAACAACAACTTTTGTATTGGACTCACAAATATCAAACATGAACAGTCCAGTTCTTATATCTGAATCCGAAATAGCATGCGGCAATTTGGCGGGTTCGGACATAGGAACTTCCGATATCGACATTGAATATGTCGGGCCTCTAAGTGGGCGTTACCAATACAATGCCCATTGTCCATTTACTGTAGATGGGCTTGAGTGTGACGAAATACTACTGAACGATTTTGTTTCAGGTACCTACTCAAACCAAACCAATGAGTATTCAAACTCGCCAGGCCATGACGAATACCAAGCAGCGTGCGTGCAAGCAAGAGCGACAAGCTTTGAAAGAATTATCTATTCCGAACGATTCAACCCAGGTAATAACGTCACTGCTGTTGATTTGTACGAAATTGTAGCTGTATGTTCAGGGGCTCAAAGCGCTTGCGGCGCGACATATGACTCAAACCCTCTCCCTGAAATGGGGCCGGCGATTTCCTGTGATTCTGCTTATGTGAATACAGGTAATGAAGGGTATATCGCAGTTACCGGCGGTAGCAGTGTTACAAGTCAACAAGTTTTAGAAGGGCTTTGTGAGCCTATGGGCTTTAACACGCTTGAATCCTTTGATAGCAGCCTAAGTTCTTTGTTAACATCGTCTGGTGACGTAGCTTATTATAATATCGAAGCTATTTGTTCAACTTATAAAAACGGCGATACAGCCCCTTTAATGAGCTCTTGTTCTACTGATGATGTCGCGGCAAATCCTGATGTCACTGTATTGACGTGTGATGCAGCATCAGTAAAAGGCAACTTCCGTAACAGTATTTTAAATTCACAGGGTGATGGTATTGTTGAATCGCGCTTGTGTGTTCAGAACAGCTACGACCAACTTGATAGCTGGGCAATCACGGGCTCAGTCGACTCAAGTATTGCGGTTGTTACAGCGCAGTGTTCAGGTTATTCAGGTACTGCTGTTATCGATGGTTGCGGCAACGAGCAGTGTATCGGTGATGAAATCTTTGATGCCGACACATTGTATTCTACGATAGAGGTCGACGGGCGTACTTACATCGACTTGTGTGCCGAAGAATCTGAGGTGGGCTGTGAAAGCTGCACGGTTGGAAACTTTAGCTTCACTGACACCAACACAGGTAATTCATGCACCATATCAGTAGATGAAACATTCTCTGGATCTGAAACCCACTATGATTTTTTTGAAAATGGCGTGAATGGTAAAGTTGACGTGTTGTGTAATAATGGCGGCACTACTTTAGTTGACGGTGGAGATGCTGTTTGTTACAAGTCTTGCCCAGGTAATGTAACAATTGGTTGGGATGACTCAAATGGTGCACAAAGCTGCTCTAACACTGTTCCTTCTGGCAACTATGCACATGGAGATACAGTTAATTTAAATAGCAGTTTGACGAACACAGGATCCGCATCTTTAAGATGTGATGGTTACACCGGCTCATGGGTTATCGAGTCTGCTAGTTGCTTGTTAGATTGTAACGAAACGGCCCTTTGGGGAAGTGGCACCTCAGCCTCGGGTGTTAGCAAAAGAAATTTATGTCGAGCTTCTTCTGGTAGGGTATCTCATGGAGCTACAGGCTCTTTAGAGTCAATCACCACCAATACATCTGGAAGTTCGAATTACCGATGCGATAATGGTGACCTGAAATTGAGCAATGAAAGCTGTAATGTTGACTGTTCAACTGAGTCTAAAAGTTGGGGCTCCTATTGTGGGACGACCGTGTCATCTTTAGATCATGGAAGAAGTCGTAATGTTTCACACACAAAGTCAACTTCTTACCTTTATGACAGTTCAATTAGCGGAAGTGCAAGATTTTCATGCAACGATGGCGAATTAGATGAAGTAAGCTCTAGCTGTGGATACATCACAGGAACGACTAATGGAGTATGGACTGGCTGGTCTGAAACGGGTCGCTCTTGCACCTTAACGCCGGATTCAGAAGACTACGAGCCAGGTGACTTCTTTACACAAACATCGACATGTGATGTGGATTTTAGTCGCAGTAGAGCTAAATACTACGTATGGAATGACGGCTCTAGAACTCAATATGACACTGAATACGACTACAAAGAAGAGATTGAGACGTCGCAACAGAGTGTAGAAGGGACCGGGGCACCGCAACGTGATTTCCTAGGCAACGTATGGGGTGATTGGGGTGCTTGGAGAAAGTACAGTGAAATTTGCTACAACAGAATATGTACTGATTACTTTGTTCGCTATAGAGATGAATACGCCACTTACGACATGGTTCCTACAAGCGTACCTACAGGTAGACAGCAGCGCGATGATAAATCTGAGGAGAGAGAGAGTGGTCGTGTGGTAACGGGAACTTCTTGGGGCGAATTTACAGATTGGACACAAAGCGGCATAGAGGTTTGCGAAGAGACAAGTACAGAAATTACCTGTACAACGGAATTTAGTCGTTTTAGATGTCTCATCACTTATTATAGTATTGCTCCTTCACCAGAGACTGATTGCGGAAATAGAGATTATGAATTCTATGAAGAGGAAGTCGTGACTGCTAAAGAAGCGCCTGTTCCTACTCCAAGCCCTATTACACCTGTTACACCTGTTACACCTACTGAAGATTTGCAGTGGGTCACTAAAGACGCGGTAGGGTGTGTTGACTCAACAAACGTATCACTTGTTGCTAAGGGGTACGACGAGTCTATGACGTGGAATGAAGCTAAATTTGGCTCATATGAATCAGGGATTGAGTTCCTATCTTGTTCAAACACCGGCGATACAGCATTGATTGTAATTGGCACTTGCTCATTACCTCCTACAACTAGATACATGCTTGGTGCTGCGGTATGTGAGGACACGCTGGAGTATATTGACTTGCCCCCTCCATCAAAGCAATAGAGGCAAAAAACAAGGAAGATTAAAGTATGGCACAACAGGATGTGGCTGCACAAAAACAAGAATCATTTGACCTCTATGTAATGGGTGTCATTGCGCTGGTAATAATCATCGTTGTTACGATGTTTTATTACCAGCACCCTTGGTACTGGATGAATCTGTATTTGTACAAAGCGCTTTCAATTGTGCCTGAGGGAATAATGAAATATTTATTCTTTTGGGCATCAGATGAAGCTGTTTTGGCCAAAGATATACACACACATTTAATGGCCCACAAAGAAAATTACTCAACTTACTACGTAGCTGGTGGCTCTGGGTACAAAACTCAAAATGATATCAATCTTGTTGGGTTTAGGATGTTTTGGGTATTTCCAGCCATATTCTTAGGGTGGCGATTTTACAAAGAGCTTAAGCGAAACGTTAGTCCTATTGTGCCGCCAGGTGGGAGACGACGTTTTTTTGGCTTGTTAGCGCCAAAAAAACAAAACGCCCTGTATGAATATGCTAAATCTCAGAAAGAAATTTGGCCATACATCAAGCCCGTCGTCAACAGAATGAAAGAAATGGTTGAAAACCCAAGTCTTGATGACGGATGGTATGCGCTATCTAAATTGCCGATCACATGGATATTAGAGCGTGACTTAACCCAGAAAGTTGTGACGAAGAAAGTGAGGAAAATATTTACTCGCCGCCAAAAATCACAGTTCGTTCTATCTCGGGAAAAAACGTATCCTGTATTAAAAGAAAACATTGGGCCACTATGGAAGGGCTTGGATGCTCTTACTTTTAATGAGCGCTGCTTATTGGCTATTTTAGTCCCTCACGCTTTCGGCAAAACAAAAATGTCTCGCTTGATCAATAGAAAAATATGCAACTACCATGAAGATGATCTGTCCGATAAGGTCAAGGCTGCAATGCTTGTAGATATTGAGAAAGACGTTAATGAAATTATCTCACTTCACAGTGAGGCATTTGAAATGCCCTATTTCATTGATACGGAATTTGATGAACCATATGACCCTATTGCCTCTTCGTTTGAAGAGCTCGATTCCGAATTGGATATGTTTGAAAAAGGAAAAGAGCTTGTTAGAAGCACGCTGTTGACGCATGCTTACGTAAAAACCATCATGTTTTCTCTAATGGATAAGACTTGGACTTATGGTGTTCTCTCTTCCGCAGAATTGTTGTGGATAAAGAAAATAGACCGAGATTTGTGGTATGTAGTCAGTCAGCAAGGTCGCACAAGTTCATTTGTAGAGGTAGTTGGGTGCTGGTCTCATTATTTGGCTGAAAGCACATATGGATTCCGAACTTTAATGCCACAAGTGAATGAGGGCTTTAGAGGGCTGGATTATGAGCTTTACACCACGCATGATACCTATCTACCTCATGAAAGTTGGGATAACAGCGCGAAATGGGACAAGTTGGTACCTTCATTTGGAGGATCCAATAAATCTTCTGGGTTATCAGCAAATGCAGGAAGGACGCTGTAGTGACAAATGATGAAATTAAATACGTAAGCCAAATAATGAATGCCCACAAGATAGGTAATATTCTTGTGCCGTTGATCGAGGCAGTTGAGATTAATCATAAAACGGAAATGGTTGATGGCGCAGACTTAAACAAATTATTCCAAAGTGTTATCGAGACCGGCGGGCGTATTTTTGAAACACTGTCTGACAATAAAGAGTTATCTGATACATCACAAATGTCAGACAAGTTATTTATTGCGCTTGCCAAGTCGTTACGAAACAGTGTTGTTTTATTTAACTCTACATCGTTACAGATGATGGAAAGTGAAATAATGGACGTGTTTGATGATAACGCAAAATACATTTCGTCATTTTGTGAAGCGGGCATGAAAGATATAGGAAATCGAGCAGGTAAAATGTCTGAGGTTGAACGAGTAAGAATGGAAATGGATGTTCAAGGCCACGTGATAGGCTCTCTTTCTAAGATGTTTATGCCTATATGGCTTTTTCACACCTCACTCAGAACGGCCAATGTCATTAAAGACACGGAAAAGCTCCTTGATTTAAACATTCAAGCTTCATCGTTCTTTTTCGAAATTTTAGACAAAATGGTTGGTAAGATAGTGGATAAGGAAGACAAGCACTCCTCCATGTTCTATTTGAATGGATTATCGATGAGTGCAGATCTAATCACGTCAACAGTGCATGAATTTAATGCGAAGTTGATAAAAAATAAGAAACAGCTTAACCAATACATTGAAGAGCCAGAAAGTATACTCACTTTGCTTATAGAGCCCATATCAGCCAATTTTTCGGCCATGAACAAGGTCACTAAATCAATTCTTGCAAAGTCGAGTTAAAAACGCAAAGAAGTGTGATAGAATGCTATCAAAGCTTCATCGGTCAGGGAAGAAACATGAAGAGTTTCAAGAACGCAGTTAAATCAGGTATCGGGTTAATAATGTTAAGTGCATCATCAAGCGCATTGGCAACATGTCCGCCTATTATTGGCTGCAAAGTAACGGCAGAAGCGTCGACCATCGCAGGTTCAAACGCAGATCAAGAACTCATAACGTTCACTCAAAATATTACATCAACAACCAATGAGCATGCTCAAGCTTTGGTGGACATGGCCACCGCCAATTCTAGCTCGCTATCTTCCGGCGCGCAGACAATGGTGTCAACACAAGCTGAACTTTCTCAAATCGAAGTTAACCAAAAGCTAAAAGTTGAAAAAGCAATGGCCGATCGCAGCATGGCTCATTCTGCTCAAATGGTGGAAAACTCATACCGTACTTCTACAACTATCGTCAGTGCGGACGACACAAAAGAAGAATTTCAACTCATCATCACAACACTGACTGAAAACTCATCAATGACAGTGCCAGAGATTGTCGTCCTATTAAAAGAAACAATGGATAAAGATGACGACAATGGTTATGTGAATGTGGCCATCAAGGCGGCAGAAGGGATTTGTGGTGATGAAGATGTTAGCGAATCAGGGAAATGCGCCGTTGCCAAGCGAGTTTATCCCGGGCAAAAACTGTCCTCTTTATTCAAACAATGTTCAGTTAACAAACGCAAATTAATTGAAATGGAACGAGGAAAAAAAGCAAAAGTTGCGGCTGTCGAGATGGCTGAAAAAGAAAATAGCAAGGCCATGGAAACTACTGATGTCGCGGGTGCGACAACGAGCAGGATTGCCCGTCAGAAAGAGCTTGCATGCTCACCCTCCTCTTATAAAGCCGGATTGTGTGGAAGTGATTTAGAGCCCGAAGATTATCAGGAATCGATTATTGTCGGAAATATTATTCCGAATGGCGATGTTTCAGCAGGAAATTTCAACGCACCAACAGCAGCGTCGTCACATGGTTACATTGATGATTTGGACGACGATGTTTCAGCGGATATTGTAGCTCAATCATTAGATCGCGAAGTGCTTATAGATAACCCCAACCAAAGAGCGATTGATTTAACTCACACTTACAGAAACGCAAACCAAGTAAGAGCGTCAATGGATTTTATTAACAACTTGGTAGGCGGTGATTTGGTCCCTGCTTTATCACCCAATGATAGAAGAAAAGCATCAAATGCCGAGTACCAGGCTAGAATGCAATCTCGCATTGCGGCTAAAAGCATGGTGAGACTTGCTCTTAACGAATCAATGTTTAACCGCGTTGGTGTTAAAATGATGGAAATGATTCAGAATGGTGATTTTGATGACGGCAGTAAATTTGTTATCAGCGCAGATAGCCCAGACAACAAAGAGAGTGTGTTAGGGGCCGGAACTTTAGACATCTTGGAAGACAGGGTGAAGCAAGCATCTGCGAGCACACAGTTAGCAAGCCAAAATGGTGATTCCGCGAATTCAGGTAACGACTTTATAGCAGACCCATCAGGCACAGACGCCCTTAGCAAAGTTTTAGGGTCGGTAACCCTCCAAACAGAAATGTTATTTGACGAACTTTTAATGTTAGAGCAGTCAGTCGCTTTGAAATCCATTTCGAACACTCAATTTGCAAACTCTCCTGAGGTGGTTGAGTTGATGCAGTCGCTTAGGGATTAGCATGATGATTAAGAAGCTTTTTGCAGTAGTGTTTGTAGGTTTGTCATTCTCGTGCATCTTTATGTCACAGCCTTCGCAGGCAGTTGTTACATACGCCAACTGTCCAACCCTCAGTCCGTTGCCTGTAACGAACTTTATGCCAGCAGCCATGCTACCAATAGAGCAAGCGGAGATGTCATTCGACATCGGAATGAACACAGTGGTGGCTGCGGCGGTTCAAACGGCCACGGTGATTCAGTCAGAAGCGATCAGTAGCGCTTTTAATACTATGTCTCAACAATACCTAACTATCTCTCAAGGAAAACAGAAAGATATGATGGAAATTGAGCGTCAGTATGAAGAAATGATGCTCTCTTATGAAATGACTTTAGAGGCAGAAAAAGAAGAACTTGAAAACATGTTGTTTCCCGGTGACTCATCGATGATGGAGCCGGCAGAAGGTGCAGTGCGAGTTATAGACACAGAGTCGCCAACTTATAAATTCGTTTCTCAGATGTGTAGTGGGGCTAAGATGCAACAGAGGCTCTATAGCAAAGCTATTATTGAAGCCGAAATTAAGCAGCGAAGTCGACGTAACCAAAAAATAGTAAGTAACATCCAAGCTGTTGCAAGCATTGACGCCATGTCTAAACAAAGCGTTGATTTTCACTATGACGTGTTCTGCTCTCAAACTGACGAGGATAATGGTTTGTGTGGCGAAGCCTCGTTAGCCCCTAATGCCGACTTGGATGCGTACGTGTTTATGTACCCATCAGGTTATCGTGGTGAAGGTAATGGCGGTGCAACTGATGAATACCAGTCTATGTACACTTATTCGCCTGTAGAGTCGCTGGCGGCGTATCAATACGTGAAAAATATAACGGGTACGCTTTTCTTCTCAGCCCCTACAGGTAGAGAGCTTGAATTAGCTTCAAAATCTCAGTTTGTAGGACTGTATAAGCAGATGGTAGCTGCTTTGAGCTTGTCCACAGATACAATGCTGAGCATTGCCAGTTTGAGAGAACCAATAAACTCAGTCGGATTAGTTGTTGGTAAATTGGATGCGATTAATTACGCAATAGAGAAAGCTAAATTACCGGCTCACCAACGCGTGATGGCGTCGGCATCTCAAAACGGAAAGCTTCTTGAGTTGCAAAATCAATTGGCTCTGCAAAATCAGCTTAGGCTACTTATTTTAAAAATGAAAGAAAAAGAAAAACAGTTAGAGGCAGCAAGGGTTGCGATGGAAAATTCAGTGTACGCCTTGTCGGACTAAAAATTGAAATAAAACAATTACTCCCCAAAACCACAGGAACGCCCTGTGGTTTTTTTATATAGACTGTCTATAAAGTTACAAAGCACGCAAAAAACGCAGAGAGTGATTTGAAGCGCTTTAAAGCAGGCCAAATTATCATTAAAGCAACGTATAACAACAAGATTGAAGGAAATTGTTAGTTGTGATATTTTCAAGTTTGTAGTCATTAAAAATAAAAGGAACACATTCTAAATGGATGTTCATGAGAAAACAAAACTATTGCGCCTCAACAATTCACTACGAGAAGAAGTTGACGTTCTTAAAAAATCTTTGATTGAAAGTCGTACTGCATTGACGCATTCGCAGTCTATTGCGGGCTCGCTATCTGAAATTTGTAAGGATGTTATAAACGCCGTCAAGAATGGCACTCAGAACGACGAGATGCTTAGAATGGCTGAAGGTGAAGTGGAGGCAGTGGAAAATGTTGATTGGCTGTCATCGCTTTATGAGGGTGCTTTAGAGCGAGGTTTTAATGAAGGTTATCTTTTTGCCAAGCTCAGCGGCCCAAACTCGGATTCGATAGATAACGCAAGAAAAAAACTGACGGCAAAGACGTCTTCTATATGGCCGCCGTCATCGAGAAAATTGGGATTACGTCTAACTCGTCAAAAGAAAACAGAGCCCACAAGGTATGGTTTTGAGAAAAAAGGTGAGGATAGTCCACTTCGCTTCGACAGCAATGGCGATTATGTAGAGTATGCAGATTATGTTGATCTTAATTTTAAGTTCGAAATGTTAAAAGAAGAACTCGCTGGGTATCGTTGGCTGTTGCATGATCCTCTCAAAAAAAGAACATCCACCAATCACATTTCTGATGGTTGCAATAACTTTCTGAGACGCCCTAGAAAGCCAGGTGTATTAAAAGCTAAAATTGGCAAAAACAATGGTGAAAGAGATTTTTTTGTTTTGTATGGGGATGGTGTTCCGGCGTGTGACCGTGCTCTTATTTTTCATGCTTTAGGGGCATCTCAAATGCGTTACGATCACCATCTACAACGACAAATTTTCGAGCCATCGTTATTAGAGGAGCTTAAAGACAGAGGGTATGATTTGGGTACGTTTGAATTTTCTGTCACTAAAAAAGTAGACGAATAAAAAAAGAGAGCCTAGGCTCTCTTTTTTATTATTTTTTTTTCGTTATGGTGTATCAGGTATCATGGATGCTACAGTCATTATTAACGGCACCACCGACATACCCAATGAAATGAATATAAATGGTTTTAAGGTAAACAAGAGGGTGCGAGAAATGATCTTCTTGAATTTTTCGTCTCGTTTCTCTTTCATTTTATCAATGAGCCCGCCCAAAGCATCAACTAAGTTTACATATTGACCTCGTTCACTAATGTCACAACCAAATTCACCCATGTAAATATTAAAAAACGAATCGGTTGTCTTTTTGTTAACTTGGTTAATCATTTTGTCAACTTGGTAAGAAACGTAGTTGGTACACCCTTTCTGCATTTCTACCATGGCATCGTAATCTGACATGCCGCATCGGAGATAGTTATGCGTTAGTGACGCGATATTGTACTGCGCGCTAACCTTTGACAATGAATATGGCGGAATGAAGTCTATGTAATTCTCACGAAAGAACATAGCCCTGGTGTCCCATTTCTTTACGGACCAAGAGAGTCCGTATATTACCCCGCCTATCCCGGCAAGCAATAAGAGCCAATTCGCGTGTATCCATTGGTAGATGTAAAAAACTCTCTCGGCGGTGGTCATCGTCGCCCACGTATCAAACTCATTGATGCTTACGAATACATCGTAAATAATTAAATAGAGCAAAGAATGGAAAGCAGCCCCGAAGAGTATCGTAGGTGCTGCTGAAATGATAATTTGCTTTACCATTTTGCCTGATTCTGATTTCTCATCACAAATAGAAATAACAATATCTAAGCCGTCTCGAATATCAGATTTTTTCTGACTCGCAAGGATCATGTATTCGTCAGCGGGGATCCAGTCTTTCAGCTTTTCTTTGAAGTCTGGTTCTGGGTTGTTGTGACATGATTCTAAAAATCCGCGTAAGGTGCTTTCGTTTTTACCACGTCTTATTTTGTAGAGAAAAGAGAGCCATTGCGGGGCAACATCCATTCTTCTGTCAAGCTGAATAATGTACCATTCGAAAAAGTCATTTAGCGGTCTAGTACCCGCGGCTGATTGATAATCTTTAACCAGTTCGTAGAATTTTTTCCTAACCAATGGTTTTTTCTTTATAGCGTCCTTTTTTGCAGAGTCGGATAGTTTAGAAAACATGTTCACGACATCTGCGAGTGTGCTTAACAAGTCCATTTATTTAACTCCCTAGTAAATCTGGTAGCTCTGATTCTGCATCACGAGGATCGACCATGCCAGAGATTATTTTTTCATAACTGTCTTGCGTTATTGTTATTCCGCCGAGGCTCGATTTCCAATAAAGCTTAGCTTTGTCCAGTTGCCCCTCTCGAACGAATGTGAGGAATTTTTCATCTGGTATTAAGACTTCTGCAACCGGTGCGACCCCAATGGTGCCATTAAAACAGTTTTTGCATCCAGCACCCTTAAATCTAACGTTCACTTCATCAGCAGGCTTCATGCTTGTCCGTATGACAGAAAGAAGGCGGTTGTTGAATTCATGGTTATCGCTACCTTCGTTCATTAGCCTGATTTTGTTTTTGAGAGTGAATACTTCTTTAGCCCCAATGATGTTTCTTCGCTGAAGCTCTCTAAGTAAAGATTGGTTCGCAGGGATCTCTTTTTGCGTTTGAAGTACCTTTCTCATCATTCCTTTGTTATCGCCTTTCTTGCGGTAATTCGCAATGGAATCGAATTCACTGTATCGTTCAGGGATAGAATGAATGCCGCTATAAGGAGTGGAACAATGAGGGCACAGTTTAGGTAATAAATGCTGACAAATAGAAAGCGCGATAAAACCTTCCCTTGTAATGTTTTCTCTGAGGAGTCCGAATGACTCTAAACGAGGAAATACGTCAACGGCTGATTTCACGTGCATTGTTCCATAAGCCAAATGCCCGGATTCAGACCCTTTCTCCGCTGCTTTAGCTGTAGAGGCGTCACGAATTTCTCCATACATAATGGAGTCTGGGTCACCACGCATAAGGTTTTTGTTAATGTTGTCAAACGTAAAGTTTTTGTCGTTAGGGACGTCACCGTCTTCTGAGCTTGCCGCGTTTATCTGTATAACGCGACTGATAACGGTTTCAACAGGTTGCTCAATGGTGTATATTTTTCGAGTATTGCCCGAGCGGTCACGTTCGTGCTGCACCATATTTTGCATAGTTGTTGATTTACCAGAACCGGTTACACCAACAATTAATACCGCCCCTTTACTCGCAGTTTCGAGCACTCTTAATTTTTTACATACTGCTTTAGAAAAGTTAAGGTTTTCGTAAGGGATGGCTTCTGATGTTTTTGTTTTGTCTATTAATCGGAGTACGATATTGAACATGTCATCATGGTTCAAACCGATATTAACCATCCTCGCTTTTAGCGAGATTTTATCACCAATGTTTCTTGAGAATTCAGCGTCCAGTAACGAGCTTTCGTTATAGGTCCCTTCGGCGATACCTTTTACTTGGCCTTCACCATTTCCGCGCGTAAAATCACTGTAAAAAGCAAGCCCAAGGTTTTTGGCATCTTCTCGTGTGATTTCATCAAAGTCGATAAGGAGTTTATGTACACGGAATCGTACGTAAGCTTTTTCGCCTTCTGTTGCCTCAATGTGTAGATCAGACGCACCAAGCTCCATTGCCTCTTGCAGGTAGTTGTCGGCCATTTTTACAAAGGTGGTCCCGCCATTTTCACCCCCGCCTGATTTTTTCAAGTTTTCAGCTTGGTTCTTTTCGGCTTTTATGGTTTTTTCACGATTTTGATACTGCTTCGTAAGGAAGTCTTTTAGCACCGGCGTGCTAAAGTATGATAGCCACACTTTGCCGTAAGACATTGTGGCTGCTTTTTTGTATATGTGGCGAACTTTGTTTTGATGTTCGGAAGAGCCATCACCCTTTTTGTCGTCAATGTGAATGACGATGTAAAGTGTCGGATGGTTTGAATCTAAAACGGCCGCATCAGTGAATACGAAAATTTCTTCGCGCTCTTTCTTGGTGAGCTCGAAAGTGTTTTTTGTTTGAGGATACGTGTAAGGGTAAAAATCTTTCGCAAATTTTATTGCGTTGGGTAAGTCACTACGCTTGGTGAACTTAGAGTCATTCCGTTGAAAATTGGCTTTTTCCATTATTCTCACATCCTTGTGTTTAAGCCCCTAATGATATCATCAATTAGGGGCTACGTCATTCTTTACCTACCTTAAACGTATTTATTCAACGTTTGCGGTAAAGGTTTTTCGCTTATCTAGGTTTTCAAAAACAACTTGATCTCCGCTGATGGAAGATAATTCAAAGCGGTCATTTTCAACTTTGAAAATAGAACCTGGCTTTAACTCTTTAAAGCTACGTTGTACGTCGCGAGATGCACCAGATTTCAACACTTCAAATTTTACATCTGCATCAATAAATTTATGGTCGCCAATCATAACTAATTGAGTGATGTTGATTTGGGAAATAACGACATTGGCTATTTCAGCTTTGGGTTCGGCTTTAGGTTCTACAGGTTTTGCTGTTTCTTTCTTGACGCTACCATTAAAAAGCTTATCCAAGTCTTCTTGATCCATATTTAGGATTTCTAAAGCTTCTTTCTGGTTTTTGTCAGAAACCACCATTCCCGATTTTTCTTCGGGCGCTGAGCTTACGCCAACAGTGGGTGTTATTTTGGGTGATTCCGTTACCGTTGAGACGGAAGGTGCCCAAGCTGAAGGCGCTGGCTGTGGGATTGAAAGAACGTCACTGGAACTCGACCACACTGTTTGCTTCTGGATACCCTTAGGTGTCGTTGCATCTAGTGTGAAATGCTCCGTGATGTAGCTGCTGATGGCTTTATCGCCAAGAGCCAAAACGTGAGCTGGCACGTTATCATTAATGAAATTGTTTACGGCCAACTCGCGGTCAATTGCAGTTATCTTTGATTTATTGTTAAGATCGTCAATTCTCAAATTATCAATTTGAAAATTAGTACGAAGGCTATCCCGAATAGCCCCTACGCTATCTGACTCGGCAACCATCTCTGGCGTAGCGACGGTATTTATACCATCGATTTCAAGAGACGCTTGATTTTTCGCCTCTTCTTCTTCGCTGATTACGATTTTCTTTGCCGCCATTGCGTTGCCAGACATGGCACCACAAATAATGACAGCGATACACGTTAATTTGAAAGGTTTCATTTTACACGTCCTTGTTGGTGTAGTTGGCAACTTTGCTTTCGTAGTGTTGCGTTTTTGTGAAGAAGTGAATCAAAACAGACCATTGTTCATCTGATTTAAGATAAGAAACCATATCAACGTGAACAAATGGTTTGTTTAACATTTCTCCCAAGCGGTTCATGTCAGCTATACCGTATGAAGTTACTTTGTTGTCATCACTCGCGCTTTGCGTACTGATTTCAACTTCGTATCCTAATATAGATGGTCCGTAGATTTCAACTGGTTTAGGTGCCTTCTTACCCTTTCTTACTTTTTTGGGTTTTCTGTTTTTGTCCTTGAGCATGTCTTTCGTTGGGAATGACATTGTGCTTTTGGGAAAGGTCCAATCAAAAAAACTATCAAGCTGCATCATGGTAACAAAGTCATATTTATTACCGATAATGAGCTCTTTATCTATCGAAAGCCCTTCTAGAGACTGAAATTCAACAAGTGCTGCTTCGAATTCTTCATTCTCTGCTTTAAGCTTTGAGCTTTCAAAAGACATAGCATCACTGTGTAAGTTGTCGCCACCAAACATGAACCATTTTGTTAAGAATGGCATCGCATCGTATTGCAGTTTGAAGTTTGTCATTTGGCGGTTAGCTTTAAGCGCGTCATCCGCTTCATTCACCAACTTCTCAGTTGCAGCATTTTCTTCAATCAGTATTTTGTTAAAGCTCGACACTTGATCTTGGCGCTTTAGTTTGATTGAAGGTATAACAGCGTATTCCCTGCCCGCTGCATCGTCATCTAGTGAGTGTATTTCAATGTTAACCCCAGGACTGTTCTTGTTTAACTCGTCGATATGGCGGTCTAACATAAAGAATACACCTTTGCCATCAGGTAGCCGGTCATAACGAACAATAAAATTGTTGTTTTCGTATCGAATACTTGTGAATTCCCATTCTGAAGCGAAGTTGGGGAATATAATGTTGATGTGTCGTATTACACTTACAATCTCATTCGGTGAGTACAAGTTGTCAGATAAAGAATCAACAAAAGTGCTAAGTGTATCATTGCGGTATGTTCTATCATCCCACAATGAACTTTTCGACGATAAATGATCGGTAGCATCTTCAATTTTATTTTTCTGCTGACGCAATTGCTCCCATCGAGCAGTGTCGTTGAAATAATCCCTTGCACCACTCTGGGTTAAGTATGAAAGAAGAAGCGTTCCCGCAATCGCGACGGCTGCAAATCCGACAAAAAAACCAACTTTTTTAATTTTTATTTGAGACGGCTTATAAACCCTCTCTGGGAGTGCACTTTTACTATCCGCACTTTTATCAAAATCCGGTCTTGATACAATGACCAAGCGGTTCTCATTATTGCCATACATCTCGCTAATAGCATGACGTGCGATGTTAAGTGCTTCACCATCATCATCAATGACGATGATGGATAGATTCGGATCAAGTTGAAGATCGGTTTCTAAGCGCTCAGCAAGCTCTAAATTGTCGAAAAGGAATGACTCTTCACTGGAATAGAAATCTGAAATAAAGCCTTCTGGCGATACTAAAGAAATTATGAATTCAGGATTTGTATAACCTCTTTTTCCATTATCAACGGTCGCAACAAAAAGTTTAGAGCACTCTAAATCTTTTTCGTCCCAACTATCATCACTAAGGCGGCTTTCAAAATGTTTCTTTACCCACGCCTTACCGTTTTGTTGAACAGTTAAATCCAGTGATGGAATTTTTTCTAATCCATCTTTAAGCTCAATTAAACCGTATTGCCCGAATTTTGTTGCATCGGTCTTGCCGTCGCTACGGTTAAGATACGCAAAATGCTTCCCTTCTTCTGACGCTTTAGAACGAACATTTAAGGGGAATGTTAAGGCATTGTACTTTTCGGGCATTGCCCATCGGTGAGAAGCCCCGAAAGGCTTCCCTCCAATTTTAACCACCGAATTCATTTTATCAGTATTGGTATCCATCCTTGGCCCTTATTAGTTGTTGTAATAAGCTGTAACAGTGACGATGATGGCATTTTTGGTTTTGTTTAAATCTTCATTGCCGCCGAGCCACCATGCGAAGTGGCTAAACAACCCCTGCGAATCAACGCTTTCGTCGTCGTCATGGGTAAACTTAACCACTTTAGGAATACCATTTTTAAGCTTAACCGTCTGGTCGATGTTAAATGCACCTTCACGCTTAAGTTGAACGCCTTCTGCTGAACTTCCTAGCCCCGCATCATCTAAACTAATAAAGTCAGAGTTGCTGATTGTGTAGTTAAGCAGAATTTCATCGCCAATAATTCGAGGTCTCGCGGTTAAATTCAAACCATCAACAGCAACGGCTTTTTCAGTAGTAATACTTTCCGAGCTGTTTTCGTCACCGTAATTTGAACGTTCAATAGAGTCAATGTATTCTTGGTTGGTAACTTTTTGATCTGCAAATGTGTCATTGTTTAAAATTTCAACTTGCGTCTTAAACGACGTTTTTGCAGTGCCGATGTTATTCAGCATACCTAAAAGAATCTCTTGAGATTCCGTGGCAAGAGTCAAAAAGTTACCTGACATCACTTCTTGAAGCGCTGACAAGTTAGAGCCAATATTGGGTGATAAAGAGCCGGTGCCAAACTCCATGTCAAAAGAGCCTAATAGGTTGTTTTGAAGGTTGCTGTTCAAGTAGTTTTGGCTGATGCTTTTATTGTCACCTTCGGTATAAGAAAATTGTATAAAACGAATTTCAAGAATAACTTCTTTGCCAAATACGACGTTCTTTTTATCAACGTATTTTTTGATTCGATTTAAAACAAAATCACTATCTGTTACAGTGAGCATTCCGTATTTACGACTAAAACTTGCGCGGCCGATATCTTCGGTTAGCATGTTTTTAACGTCGTCTTGAATGTCGTCCCAGGCGTTCAGCTCTGAGGTTCGTGAAATATTCTTTCTGCTGCCGCCAGTAGTGTTTTCTGTTGTTTGTTGGGTATCAGTCGTTATCTTTGCATCCAACTGGACATCATCATTGAAGTCATACAGTTCAAAGAACTCAGTTTCGAAAGCGTACATATAAGCTTTCCCTGCGTCTTCGTCGTATTTCCATTTGATGCCATTTGCGATGGCTACGTAATCTAACAATCCACGAACATCACCAGAATAATTGAATTTTTTCAACGTTAATGAATCACGCGCTGATAATTCTGCTTGTGGACCCGCGACAAGTTGGTCAACAGCATCGTATTGTGCGGCAGAATCATTTCGAACGCCTTGCAGTTGTGCAATGGGAAGACCAATGCCCGCAGGTTGCCCTAACTCGTCTTCATTCTCGCTGTTTTTAGCCAGTATTTTTAAGTCAGGTGAGGACACGTCGAGCGTTACCCCAGATGTCTTAAATAACATCGCCGCAAAATTGTCTAGGGTGAATTTGACAGAGTCTTCTTTGTCATTATTGATCTTAACGACTTTGTTAAATTTGACAGGAAGTTTGCGTTCGTCTTCTTCAATGACGTCGTAGTTGTCAACATCAAGAAAAACAATGTTGTTATGTTCTTTGCCTATAAGGTCACGATAAGGGCGATAAGGTTTAACCTGTTCGTCATAGCCGCCTTCAAATGTTTTTTCGACATCATCTAAAGCTTTCGCAACTTCTGGCGTGTGAGTGCTGCTACATCCTGTAAGCACGATGGCAAGTGCGACGGCCGCAGCGATTTTTCCTTTCAATAAATTCATTCCGATCTCCTTATCGAGCTTTAGTGAAGTTGAGATCAGATACGATCACAACGCCATGATATTTTGTTACTGCACCAGTTTCAGGATCAACAACCGTTTTCTTCAATCGCGGCAAGAAATCAATATTCAAAGGGCGCTTTGATTTTACAAACTTAAGGACGAGTTCAGTGGCTGCATCTTTGAATGTACCTTGAATAGGGAATTCATATTCACTTTTGTGATTTATGCTCGCGGTATATTCAACATACCAACCAATCTTGTCAGCCCATTTCTGAAGGATGTGAGAAATGTCTCCTTCTTTTACAATGTATGTTGCATTGGTCCCATACTCAATAACATCACTGTGCCCACCTTTAAGGTAGTAGTCAGGCGTATCGTTGTAAGGGAGCACCCACGCGTTTTGGTACTGCTTGAAAATTTCGGTCGGGTCAATTTTTTCTTTACCTGACAAGGTGGGGTCGATGACCGCGAAGCGCTCAAGCAAGATGTCATTTTTTTTCTTCTCGTCTTCAAGCGCTTTTTCTACTTCGCGCTTTTGGTCAAGAACTTCTTGACGGGATTCGCTTAAGGAAGCAATTAATTTTTGATTTGAAAGCTGAGAGTTACGATGCTTATTAAGCAGAGTTTGCACTTGGTTGTTTTGAGCTTCTGCTTGCTCGTCGTAACGTGTTTTTTTGTTCCAAGCAATTTGCTCTTCTTTTTTGAATTCTTCGCGAGCAGAGCTAAGCGTTTTTGTACTCTGCGCCAAACTCGTAGGAGAGACCGATGACTTGCCGCCGGGAACATGAATGTTTGCTATTTTACGCGTCCAATCCAAATCGATATAGATCGATTCATTTTCGGATATGTTGCGCAATATAATAGGCCAGCTAACACCACCTTTCCATGTGATAACTGCTTCGGTGAAATTGCCAGACGTTTTCACTTTCCAATTTTCAGGAATAAGTAAGCTAGTCGCAAGCGATAATGGCAAACCAGAGCCACCTGTGCGAATTATTTTTGCTTCTTCGCCTGATAGCCCGGACTGACTGAAATAATGCGCATCTGCTTGTTGGAGCAGTGTTGCATCGTCGCTCATGTCTATGACATCAGCTATTGCATGGTTAGCAGCAAGAAGTGATGAGCAAACTGTGGCCGCGATAAGAGCTTTGCGATAAATCGTGTTTTTCATTTATTTCATCCCTGAAAATGTTAATTTCTGACGTTTTTGCGCTTAGTGCTAAAAACATTATACTTTAAAATGGACAGCGCGCCAACAAGCCCACCCCTAATAGCTAATGCGTATCCTATCACAAACTCTGTGATTATTAGGAAAAATAAAATAAAAAGCGGTATTTTTGTTAGGGAAAAGGATAAAATAGCTATCCATACGGCTGGACCAACGATTGTTAGCGGCACTCCGGTGTCATTATTGTTAGAATTTCCAAGAACGTACCCTTTTTTACTAGCGATAGAAACCGCTCTTTTGGTTGTGACCTCATAATCCATTTCGTCTGACATGTTATGCCCTTAATACCCAAAGTCTCTTTCGAATTCATCAAAAGTAACTTGATCAATCCTTCCTTGTTTCAATAAAGCATGAGCTTTATCAACCATTGTCCTACCAGACTCTTTCATTTTTAATTTTATCACCTCTGAGATATCCTCTAGAGGAACTGCTTTTAATTCGGCTTTAATTTCGCGAGTAAATATGAAGCACTCAAATACCGCGACCCGTTTTTTATCTACGGTGTTTAACAGCTTTTGTGAAACAATCATATTTGCAGTTTCGATATACGCATTCACCATCGCTTTAGCTTGACCTGGGTTTTGGCCGATAAGTAGATTAACCAAGCGATCTGAAGTTAAATAAACGCTATCAGTATGCAATGTTGCAAATAGCGCTTTAGCCGTCGCCATAGCTCCTTCAACAAGCGCGTTAGCTTCTTCTTCGGTTCTTATTTCCCCTAGTAGAATTATGTCCGTATTTCGACGTAGAGAACGTTGGATAGCTTCTCTGAATGTCTTTGCACCAAGAGGCACCGGGCACTGCGCTACAATTTTGTTTTTGTGTTTAGCTTTCGTTTTATATGGCGTCTGCAAATCACCTTCAATGGGATTCTCATAAGTGTTGATGATAGCGTGCCTTGGATCATTCAGAATAAATTCATTTAGGCATGCATATATCAGTGTTGTTTTTCCTGAATCCACCGCACCTGTTATAAGAACGGTGCCTTTCATTCTAAACATATTAGAATAGATCTCGCCATCGACGCTTTGTCCGATTTCCTCTAACTTAGGAATGACTTCATTGTTTAGTCGACATGAGATATAAAGACCGACTTCTCCATCTCGCGTGAAGTTAACACGATATCGAATCATCCGAGGCGCTTCGCCAGGCTTACTTATTTTGAAAGTGTAACTAATGTCTGAACTTCTCCCGTCCATAACTTCCATATAGTTAAGGTCATCACCTTCTGTGCTTTTAAATAAAACCGTAACGATTTGCTGAATGACAGATTGAGATAGTTCACTTCGAGATATTGGATAAACATAGTTATTGATTTTAATTTGAATGGGAAAGCCCACTTGGAAGATAACATCAGAAAGCTTTAGAAATCTTCCATAGGAAAAAATCTTATCTACAATGGATTTATTTACGCCATTGATCAAGTAATCCTCCATGTCCTCTGGAAGAAGTAAGCTTTCTGGATTGTCTAGTGATGGCTTTGCATTCATTGAAGAGAACCGCTCTCTAATATCTCTTGTGTTATTTCTTCGATATTCTCATTTGTTAGTTCATCGAATATGTCGTCAACTTGTGGAAGTGCTAGCCATGTTAAGTCATCGTCATTGAAAGTCGATAAGCTCGTTATTTCAAAAACAGACTCCCCAATATTAATAACATCACCACGAGCGTTGGTGCCTATATTAGTGTTTTTAAATGTGGGTGATGTTAATACATTTGCTCGGGCCAAAGCCCGGTATCTAACCATGCCTACAAAATCAGCGAAAAGTTTTTTCGTGTCTTGCTCGATGACGAGATTTGCTTTGGCGTTACCTTCCACCCAGCCATGCATAACCCCTTTTCGCCAGAACACTAATTCTTCATCTGTTAATGGGATCATGTAGATGCTGGGCAACTCAGGTTTTTTGGTTAGTAAATTATTGTAATAATCCAAATAGGTGGGAGGACGCAAGATTACTTCTGCCTGACTGGCAATATGGTATCTACGCTTTTTTTTACGAATGGTCCTTTTGTCCTCTATTTCTTCGGAATAAGGAATTTCAAGAATAACAGCCGGTTTGATTTTTCCTTCGGCCAGCATCAAAATATGAAAGGGTAAGGCTTGTGAAAGCCTCTTGCTGTCCGCGAGAAGGCTTTCGTATTTATTTCTTGTACGAGAGTAGTATGATGCCGCATATGAGAACTGAAATCCAGATTGCATTAGCGTCTGATTACGCATGTCTTTAGCTTGATTTTCACGCTGAATTTCCTGAATAGCTTCAAGATCGGTTTCTGTTATTTCAGTTACTAGCATATTCAAAGAGGGATGATTAAAATCCACTGTGCTGCGAAACGAGTAGTCTGCCTCTTTGACATACTTCCTATCAAAATTAATCGCTCGGCGTTTCGCAGTCTCAGAATAAAGATCTTTAAGTTCATTTACTTTAAACGACTTAATGCTTGTGTCGACAATATCTTCTTCTTTATTGCTGAGTTCATATTTTTCAGCACTGTCGTTTTGTTCTTTATCTTCTTGCGCAAAAGCAATGGATGCCCCAGACATTCCGATGACAATTGACAGTGCTAGGGATGATAACAACTTCATGACCGATTCCTTTCAGGTAGTTGTTTAATAAGGTGCGTAAAAAACATGTATGATTTTATCTTCTTGGCCATCATCAGGAACAATGTCTTTAATGTAACCTTGAGTGTTTTGTTCGATAATCTTAAGGTATTTCTTGATGTTTCTTGGCTGCGAATCAAAAATTACTGAACGAGTTAAGGGCGGTCTGTCGTTGTGATAAACGACACGGTAACTTGCAATGCTAGCGAGCATAGAAATCAATGGTTCAGGAGCGCCGCCCCAACCCATTTTAACTTGCTGTTCCATGTTGATGGGGGTGTGGTTCATTTGCCATCTAGCTTGGCGTATTTGTTCAGCCGTTAATTCTTTCTGAGCAAGCGCCTGCTCAGTCTGAACATAGGTAGCAAGACTTTTGCTACTTAGGAGAACTGCGTTACCGATAATCTCATTGGTTCGCTTGTTGTCTTCGTAAATCTTTTGTTCGAAGGGGGATAGTTCATCTTCTGTGATTTTTTCTCCTGAGCGTGTGGAAGCACACCCAGTAAGAGCAGAAGTGATTAATGTACATAGCACCAGAGGTATTAATTTTTCCATTTTGATTTTGTCTCCACAATCCATTGCTTTTCTATGATACCACAATTAAAATGTTTGTCTTGAGAAATTGATGCTGCTGTAGTCACATAGCACCATTGCCAAAGAACCACCGGCTCCATCTTCACGAGCACCTGTACCAAACGCACCTTCACCAGATAAGTACAAGTAAATATCCCATGTTGTTGCAGATGAATGAGCAGCATGCTGAGAGAAGACCTGGTTGTCACCAAAAGCAGAGTTGTATGTTTTGAAATACATAGGTACAAGAACAATACGAGCGTAGCTTTCACCGCTACCTAAAGCTCCGCCAATGTCGTCTATAATTTCACGGTAAGGGTTGGCAGCCGCACTTGAATAGTTAGCATCGTCCATGAAAGATAGGCAGTTGGGTTTTGTTAGCTGTAGGAACTCGCCTTCAACCCTTTCTATACCCACAATTTGAATCGGTGAAGAAGTGTCATCTAAATATTTGGCCATATCAGATGTGACCATCTTAGATACTGCTTTTAATTCCTCAGTCGTCACGCCCGCAGCACTGAATTCTTGATTTAACAAGGTACTGAATGATGCGTGAATGTCAGTGCCATTCTCGGCGATAACACCATGGTCAGCCTTCAATCTCATTTCAATGTTTCCGTCACCTTGGTCTTCAAGGATAACACCTTCATCCAAACCGTCGCCAGCCACGAATTCCGTTCTGGTTGAGTTAGAGTGCATTACAAAGCTGTTAACATCTCGTGTTATCGACATTCCGGCATTACCATTTAAACGTCCAATGTTAAATGTGCTCGCAGCATCATTTAATGCAAAGTTTATATCATCATTGGCAGTTAGCGTGCCGTTAACAATGGCATTTGAGTTCATGGTAGCCGTGCCATCAATTGTTGCTGTGCCTGCTGCGTACATATTTCCATTATTGTCTAAGGTGAAAACCAAAGCGGTGTGGTTTGAATTGAAAACCTTCATTACCAAATCGCCAGCAATATCAGAATAAATGCTAACACGTTCTGCAAAGATATCGTCAGAAACAACTTCTTCAACGTAAGCGATTCCACTATAGATTTCATCCGTTAACAACTGCACAACAGCGCCGTTATCAGTAAGGCCGCAAGGGCTTTCGTCAGCAAGCGCTACAAGCTGCATTTTGTCGTCATCACGTGATGCGTTATTAGCACCCAACTCTTCTGGTTCAAACTGTGTGCATAAGTGGTTAACTTCTACGAAACCTTCTGGTACGCCACCATCTACTATTTTTCGAGTAAGTAAGAAGTTACTTGACTGGGCACCATCAAAAACAAGCGTTACATCATCGTCGTCAATACCGGCCTTAATTGCACAGTCAACAATGTCGGCAACCCATGCGCCAGCAACTTCACTCCAATACGCACACTGTTGTCTCCCAGCTCCGAAACCTTGAGTGAAAGTTACATCATCTACGTGAGAGTTGGAGTTGTCTGTCGTTTTGAATTTTCCATTTGTGTTACCGGCATAATCTAGCTCAGCAATAACAACGCATTCGTCACCGCCGGCTATAGCGTCTTCGCACTCAGTCGCATTGTTGTAAGACACATCGTCGTCAATATCATCAAGGAGAGCGCCTGCATTACCGTAAAATACATTTGGAGTTCCGTATTGAACGTCAATTAAATTGTTTTCTAAGGCGTTTGATATCTTCTGCATTTTTACCATTGTAACTTCTTCATCGCCATTCAAATACATTAATGCGTCTTCAAAGTTAATGTACATTCTGAATCTTGCGACCGTATCATAAACAGGGTCTGGACTTAACGCTGCTGACAGTTCAAAGTTGTAAGGGATTTTTTGTGCGAATGTACCGCATGGTATTAGAGCGGCATTTTCTACAGATGTTTCTGCGCCCACGTCAGGAACGCCACCTTCATTTGCAGGATCCCAACCCAATGCGGCATCACCACAACTTGCATTTGTTGCTGAAATTAAATAAAGGCCCAGGAGTTCTTGAAAATCATTTCCTTCGTCCCAGCTTAGAGTTGCATTAGTGGGCGGTATGCCACCATTTTCATCCCAATAAGAAAACAGAAAACCATCATTGAAGTTTCTCGCATCAACAGCTCTAAGCACTTTGGCAAACCGTTCGGTTTCCACGTCAGCTCTTGCATTAAATGCTTGTCTTTCTATAAAGGGGACAACTACGCTTGCGAGTAATAATAAAATCATTAACCCGAAAGATATTTCGATTAAGGTGAAACCTTTTTGTGTTTTCATAAAATCCCTTTCATGACGATGTTGTGCGAGGTGCGCTCTTTGTAGTTTTTGTATGATAACACATAAAAAGGTGGATTGAGTTCTTGACTTGTATTTTTTTTCATGAGATATTCCGAATCAAGAACAGAGCAAAGCTCCGTATCTTGTTTGCATATCTTCTCTTACCACCCTAAGAGAAAAAGAAAACCACCTAACGGTGGTTTTTTGCTTTCTGGGGTTATAAAACTTTTTTATTTAGAATAAAAAAAACGCCGCATAATGCGGCGTTTTTATCATGAAACTAAGCTAGTGTTATTAGCTAGGGTCACGAGTAAAGATAACGATGTTTACGTCAGTTGCAGTGTCAGTACATGCAGCCGTAACGTTTGAGTTAGTTAGGTCAGTAAGACGGCCAAGGTCATTACCATCTACACTAACTGTATCGAAGCTCATAGTTTGAGTTGCTAAAATGAATTCACCACATACGTCTTCTGGGATGTCAGTTTCCCAAGTAAGACCATTTTCATCAACACCGTCAATTTCAATTGGGTTGCCAAAAGCGTTAGTGATAATATCAACACCACTTGTTCTGTAGCTGTCAGAAACAATGCGCGAAGCAATGATTTCTTCGTTGTTAAGAGCAGCGGTAATGTTTTCGCGAGAGTAGCGAGTGTCAAGGTCGTTAAGTGTAGCTCGCATTGCGCTAACTTCGTTGTTTACATTCGAAGATGCAAAGTAGCCATTTAGAATTGGAATTAACACTGCCGCAGCGATAAGAATGATCGCTAGTACAACACCAATTTCAATTGCAGTAAAACCGCGCTGGTTAGATTTGTTCGTCTTTACTAGTAGTGCATTAAGGAACGTCTTCATTGTGTTTCTCCATTTAGAGTTAAGTATATCTTCAATCATGATTGCGAATCAAAAAAAAACTTGGAAGCTTCCTTGCTTTTTCCTTTAACGCAAGAGCTATACTACACTGCTTTTTCAAAATATTAGAAAAAAATAAAAATATTTTCAAAATAATTTAAATGGCTGTTTTTTGAGCACTTTAATGTAAGGGGAAGCTCAACCATTAAGAAGCCCAGTTTTATATATAGATAGACAATGTATCCACTTCATGAGTTTTTTGATTTTTTAGCCAGACTCAAAAAAAGCTATAACGTTACCCTAGCCGTTACTCTATTTTACTCAAAAGCGTTACCCGAGGATTTTATTCTAGATGTAACGTGGGGAGTGTGTTCCATTATTGATAATACCTATTTTGGGGAGAACGCGTATTCATTGATGCTCAGCGATGGATTAATGCTTTTTCGATGGATTGTCTTAGGATCTGGTGTTTTTGGGATCTGGTGGGGGTTTAAGGATCTGTTTCGCTTGGCTTGCTAGAAAGTCTTCATATAATGTTTTCAAAAACATTAACGATCAATATAACAAAAAACAAAATGTGATGCTTTTGTGCATTTAATAGAAAATAATGCAAGAGTGCGCGGAGCGTGCTCTGAAATGGGAAAAAAAGAAAAGGCCAAAAAATAGATTTGGCCTATGAATTTTACTGGAAAAAAGGAAGCGTTTTCCAACCGTAAACCATTCTCTGCACCTGATCATTTAAGGTGTCTTTTTGGTTGTACTTGCGATCAAAAAGGAAAGATTTATGACCGAGTTGGGCTGCGGAATTACATTCTTTTGGCAGATCGTCAACAAAAAACGCTTTGCGGTGTTTGGCCAACTCTGTTTCTTTGCTTGCCCCCAATGGGATACATTTTATATCATCAACAATACTGCCGATTTGACGTTCTAGAGATTCTTTACGCGCGTTAATTACGTCTATATCGTCTCCGATAGCGGTTATTATGCGCACCTTGACACCTGCCTCATGAAGCTCTTTCAATGCAACAACTGCCTCTGGATACACCATTATACTACCAACATACTCAGGGTTTTTTACGAACTCTCCAACGAATTCCCACGGTGATTTATGGGTGGGGTATACATCAGAGAAGTTGAAATTTTCAGGCTCAGAGGACGTAGCATGAAGGTTTTTTTCTTCCCTCATAAATTTATGATAGGCGCTAGAAAAGTCTGTTATGACCCCATCTGAGTCACTGATAAGTTCGCCCATAAGGTGTGCATTTTCTCGTGCAATCAATTTTTTCATAATCATTCTCGTGTGTTTCTCGTGAGTGTTTATATTACCAATATTGGCTACAAAAAACAATAAAAAAGTGAATTAAAATCGCATTTTTTATTGCTTGCAGGGGTTGAATTTAAAGACATTAAGGTTTAATTGTTTTATTTCACTTAATAATAATTCATGGATCTAGAGCGCGTATTATTCATGTTTTTCTTAGTGAGAACGCAACGCCAGGGGGTGGATTAGTGGGATCATGTTTTGTGTATTGTGTGGGATGCTTTTGATCTAAAAAAAGATCATTGTGTGTTATCTTTGTATGTATAAAAGTTACAACTAAAACGTAAAAACAAGACTGTTTTTTTAGTAATATTAATCATTTTTGTGTTATAATTACAGCCAATTAGAGAGAGTAAAACCCATTATTTAGTGTGGGTTTGCAGATAATGAAAGACATTAACCATTAAGGGTAAGGGATATCGTCTATGCATGGCGAAGGGTTTAAAGGGACATTAGGTTATTTAATTAGTATACGGTTGGTGCGTCTTTATGTGCTTTTTACAACGCTATTAATCATAGTGCAGTACGGCATTGTGGATACACCGGAGAGGATAAACTTTGCGTCTATATGGGGATTTATTACTTTTATATTGTTCTATGCATTAATGCCTAGCGTGGTGTTAATGACCTTTACGCAAGCGAGCGAGAGGGCGTTTATGTATTGGTCTTTGCTACTGTTGGTTCTTGTTATATACGTCATAGAGTTATCAGTTACGCTGGCTTATATCGGCTCGTATGAGTTTGTTATATGCATGGTTATGTCGTCATTGCGTTTTGCGATGTCAGTTACTTACCTATCAGTTTCTATAGGTTCTGGTGCGCTAAGCCCTTCTACATATGGGTTTGGTAAAGGTAAGGATAGTAGAGGTTAATTGGTTTACACACACGGGAATATTGTAATGAAAAACAAAATAAATAAGCACATGTTTGAGTTAATGGTTGTGGTTATGTGTATGGTACTGGTGTCTATGTATTGGTTTATGGATGAGTCGATAGTTGAGCCAGTATTCGAGATGGCGGGGATTAAAATAAGCATGTTTTATTTCAGTTTGCTGTTTTGTTTAGTGTTGTTTTTATTGTTTTCTGCGTTACAGGTGAGCTCATTAATAGGGCTTTCTTTCATGTTAGGTTGTAGTTCTTTGGTGCTTATGGGTTTTATATACCATGCGCGCTTCTTTAGTGACGAGAATAGATTTGTGGTTGCAGGAACGGTTACTGCTTCGTTGTTTGCGGGTTATGTGCTTATATCGGCGTATAGGCTTTTGGTGTTAAAAGTTAAGGGGATGTATTGTGTTTCCTAATGGTTCAGGTGGTAAGTTATTTATAGGCTGCGGGATGGCCGTTGTGGTATTTATTGCGTCTCACGTGCTTGTAGAGGTGCTGTCAATGGGTGAACTTTCGCACAAGTTAAAGCTTATTTGTTCTGCCTTTTTCTTTGTTGGTTTGACGTCCACTCTAATAAAGATGGACTCAGAAGGGGGTGGAAAGTCGAGGGGTTTTTGGTTGGCGTTGCGTGAAGATATGGCCTCTATTGGGTTTGTATCTTACCTGTTGTCGTTTGTATTTATGTTTACTGTGATAGCTGTTATGGGTGCGGAAACGTTGATTGCGGGTTCATTAATAGGCCGCTCTTTTGAGTTAGGTTGGTTCTTTCCAGTGGTTTATGGTCTGTCATCTTCATTCATTAGTAGTCTTGTAATGAATGTGGAAGAGCTGTCAGCGTAGGTGTTTAGGGAGCTGGGTTATTACTACGTGTAAGCCGGCATTATTAAAAGGTAAAAAGGGGTATTTATGCGAGACGACATGAAGGTAGGTAAGAGTAAGTTTTGGCTTATTAATGCGATTAACACCGGCAAGTTCGATGTGGATGGAGGGGCTTATCTAGGCGGTGTGCTTTTTTACGCCCTGTTCTGTGTTGTAGTAGGAACGGTCGCAGTGATGACAAATAAGATAGTAGGTAATGGATTTATTTTCCCATTTTTGTTTAGCGCGCAGTTATTTTTATTGCTGGGTAAAGCAGCTATTGCGGGCCTTATTTACAGTAAAAGGAAAGAATATAACCGTCGTGACGAGATTAAAAGCTATATTGCAAGTGGCTTATTGATGTCATCGCTTTCGGTGTCTTGCGTCCTAGCGTATATGTTTTTTGGCGGGGATATGTTCGGTAGATACTTCTCCGTCAGTGTGGCTATTCAAGTAGGTTGCGCCTCAATAGCGATGGCATTACTTGTAGGGGTGCCTGTATGCATGGCGACATCTATAAAGAATCAGTCGCTATATGACGACGCATTAATGCGCGGTGATGCGCGTGTTTAATGGTGGGCGTGTGGGCGCATTTTTTGTCGGTATAGTGATAAATGCGCTCTTGTATACATGCCTGCATGGGCTTGCGTCCATGATAGACAACGCCAACACAAGAGAAAATGTGCTTGGCGTTTTTATGATTGGGCAGGCAGTAGGACTGTTGTGGTTGTGTGTATCAACAGGCAATCAAGATGCGGAAATCGAAGGTATTGATATTGTTTTATCGGCGTTATTTGGAGCTTTATTTTCGCAAGCGGTGTTACTGTTGTGCCAGTTCGGTTCGCGCAATATAGTCATGTGGTTGTTGTTATCGCTGTTTACAGCGACTTGTGTGTTGGCGTTATTCACGTGCAATTTAAGTGCACTGAAGCGTGCATTATACGTTTACGCCGGAAGATGTTAGATTTGTGCGGGTTATTAGGTAAGGCGATAACGGCATGTCTTTAATAACGAAAAGGGAGGGTTTTAATTATGTTTAACCCGAGATTGCTGGGCGTTTTTTTCAAAGGTGGTGAAGCGGCTTCGGTGACAATTGTGTTAATGTGCGCTGCTGCATGGTTATTTTCTAGTACAGGATATGCCAGCGCCATTATGGAGTCGTTATTAATAATACAACTGTTATTGAGCATTGTTTCAGCGGCTTTTTTCTTGGTTGATGCTAATGGTGAAGACGGTGTGTATCGATTTTTTGTTATCCTTGGCGTGGCGGCATGTAGCATTGCGATGTCAACGCTGTATTACAAAGCCAATGACATATGGGGCACGTTGGTCCCGTTGGCTACGCTTGCGTTGTTGAGGGTGTCTATACTGTTAGTGTGTAAGTATGTAAGTCCCCCTTAATAAAAAAGGCTGCATTGTCGTATCTTAAGCGGCTTCAATTAACGCAAAAAGGAAGCGTGGAACGTTATGTTTGATTTAAAATTGTTGGCTGGTTTTCCCAGAGGTGGAGAATCTATTGCGGTGACAACGGTGTTAATTTGCATTGTTGCATGGTTGTTTTCTGATCTTGGTTATGCCGATACCATCATGGAGCAGCTATTGTTGTTGCAGTTAATTTTAAGCATTCTAGCTGTTGGTTTGTCCTTAGTGGTGGTTAATGATGCAGACGGTGTATATTACTTTCTTGTATTGGTTGGTGCGCTAGCATGTAGCAGTGCAATGTCAGCGCTGTATCACTACGCAAACGATACATGGGGGATATGGGTCCCTTCGTTAACAGTTACGTTGCTGAGGGTGTTTAGGCTGTTAGTGGATAAATCACCCTTAATAAAAGAGGGTGTATTAGTGTATTTTAACCGGTCTTAATTAATGAAAAGCCAGGTAGTGATAGGTAAGAACCGCATGGCGTTAATGATAAAAAAAGAAAGGATGGTTTGTTGTGTTTGACAAAAAGAGCCTAGTTAACTTCCTTAAAGGCGGTGAAGTTATCTCAATATCAAGCCTGTTGATTTGCAGTGTTGCTGCGATATTCCCTTCTGAATATACCGCTCCGGCCATGGAGTCATTGCTGTGGTTTCAACTGGTTGCTTGCGTCATTGTGTCTATTTTCTTCTTTGTGGCGATTGGTGATGACGGCGGTGTGGATGACTTTTGTGCGGTGGCGGGCGCATTGGCGTGTAGCATTGTGATGATAATGTTGTACTACAGAGAGAGTGTTGCATGGGAAGTTTGGTTTCCTTTGTTGGCGTATTTACTGCTAAAAGCATCTGCATTTGCGGTGCGCAGGTTGCCCACGATGAAGGCGGCCATGTCGTCGTATTTCGGGCTAACTTAATCAGTAGCGATGGGTGTGCGGGACATTTGTGAATATAAATAAGGAGAATTGTGTTGTGAATAAATCAGAATTGGGAAGTGCATTTTTAAAGGGTGGCGTGATTGTTTCTGCCATTAGTGTTGCGGTGTCGGCCTTGGCGGATGTGTTTGTTGGCGGCTATATGGTGGCTGACATAACGGAGATGTCATTGCGAATACAGTTCGCAGGGGCGATGGTGTTGTTATTATTCTACGGGCTTAGCGTTAACGAGTCTGAACGTGAGAGTAAATATGCGATGGTAGTAACAGGGGGTTTGTGTTGTAGCTTACTGCTGCTTTTTGTGTGTTATAAGTTTAACGGAAAGCATGATGGTGTGGCAGCAGCTCTGTTGTTAGCGGCTTCATACACGCCTATATTGATGATGCGAAGTGGGCTCTCAATGAAGCGTGCGATGGTGGCTTATATGAAGCCAGATTAATCAATTCGGACGTGGTGGACGGTGTGCCACCACCCATAAAAAAGGAAGTTTATGAGAGTTTCATTCAACATACAGGGTTGCTTTTTAGGTGCTGCCCTCGCCTTTGCGATAGGGGTTATTGCTGCACTAGATGAAATGTATGGGATATTTTTAGGTTTGTTCCCCGGTACACCCCTCTTTCGATATATTGCATTGTGCGTTATTTCAATGCTCTACCTATTCAACAATGATGACGTTATAGATTTCCTTAATACGCCGATAACAAAGACTATAAAAAAGAGCAGAATGATGGCCTTTGCGGGGTTTGTTGTGGTAGGGTTAGTGTTAATTATTTACTTTAAAGTGACTGATACGGTTGCGGGAGAACGTGCAATTGGTGCTAATGAGTACCTGCGTTTAATAGTGATGTTCTCGTTATCAGTGCTGTGCGTCTTGTTGTATTTCATTGTACCTAGACAGGCCGGCGACGAAGATAAATAACAAAAACCAGCGAACTGTACGCAGGCTTATCATTCACACGAGGAAATAAAAATGTTCAATGATTCCCCCTTGTTAGGTTTTTTAGCCGGTGTATTATTAATTTCGGTTACGGGTGTTGTCGCAAAGGTTATCGGTTGCTTTATTGGCGGCGGCGTTAGTGTTACCGACATATTTCTGACCTGCCTGGTGTTTGCTGTACCCATCCCTATCGTATTTGTATTTGGCGTGAACATCGCAATGTCTGATGAAGAAAACATTGATAATTCTGGTGCCTCAATGGCAATGTTAGGTTTGTTGGTAGCCACCCTCTTGTCAATATTAATCGTAGATGCGTCCGATGGTAAGGAGCTGATGATGGGAGGCGTTCAGGATAATTTTGACGTAGGTATATACTTAACGGCGACGCTGTTGACGTCAGCCGCTTATTTCTTTGTGGTAAAGAAATACCAAATAAAGATGGCGTTGCTGCGATACCGCCAAGGGTAACCTTAGCGTCTTCGTTTAAAAAAATAACTTGGAAAGTGAAAAATAAAATGGAGAAATACATGACATATCCAGTGATTAGAAATAACAGTTTCAGAAAATTTTTATGCAGCTTTGCAGGCGTTGTTGGGTTTTTTCTCTTTACGGGCTGCGTAGAGTACCTCTTTATAGAAGAAAGTGCTAAGGGTGTAGCTTACGCGGTGTGTGGCGGGATATTACTGCTAGGATTACTGTTTACCATAGTTAAGTTTCTTAGGAATGGTGCAGAGGATGAAGAGAAAGCCAGTCGTTATGTAAAAATTATTTTAGGGGCGACGTTTGGATTGTCCGTAATAGCGATGACCTTTTCCGGCTACTCGGCAATGCCTTTGATTGATGTTACGGCAGGGGCCGAGGGGACACGATTCATGATAATGGCGAACATTCTTGCCGCGTCTTCATGCTTGTTTGTATTAACGTTTTTGTGGGATGTTTTGGTTCAAGAAAATGAAAGAAAGGCTAAGAAGTCTCATTTTTAGGGTGAGGGTGCGGGGTGGCAAATGACACCAATATACGGTTAAACAGTATTTAGAAGGGATATGTAGGTATGGACGGACGAAAGATAGAAGACGCTGGGAGATATGATGAATACAATACGTTTTCGGATAGTTTTTTCTTTAGTGCCATCTTCATTTTTGTGATTGTTTTCTTTGCGAGTATGGCGGAATATGCAACCTCAGGGACGGTGCTAAGTGGTGCTTTCTATGTTGGTGCTCTTTTACTGACAATCTCGTTAATAACCAGCTTTGCATACCGTGCTTTGATAGCTTATGTGGCGTTGCCTGAGATGGAAAATTATAACACAGGGGCGCTTTGGGGTATTGTGATATCCAACTTAGTGGTAGCAGGCACCTTTGCTAAGTTTTCAATTATACCGTTTTTTGATGTAACGCCAGATGCGGAAGCCATGCGCTTAAAGCTGAGCTTGTTGATGCTTATCGGTGCGGTGGTAATGTGGGGGCTTGTCTCGTATAGACCTGTTATAATGAACGCCACGAATAACGTATTGCGGCAATATGCTAGCAAGTAACTATTAACAAGGACGAAAAATGATGAATGATGCGGGATTAAAAAATAAAGAAACTCATGCTTTTACTCGCTATGCGTTCATAAGCGCAATGGCTGGGTTGGCCCTTATTTTATTCGTGGGGCTAGCGGATAATGCCCTTCTAGCTGGTCAAATGAAAGGGTTGTTGTATATTCTTGCGTTTGGGTTTATCGCCTTAACGGACTCTTTCCTTGTGGTTGTTATGCTAAAAATACACAGGGACGAAGGTGTTATTGATGCCGGTTTGTGTGGCATGATAGTTGGGACAGGAGCGGCACTAGTGGGTGTTGTAATGTTCTTTAGTTGCTTATCTATAATGCCGCACGGCGATGTGGTTGCCACTGCGGGGGCATCGAGAATTCAAACGGTTTGCTATATGATTTTTGGTGTAACGACGCTATTTGGGTTGGTGAATTGTTGGGATGCCTTGAAACGTGCTAATAAAAATTCGCTGAAAAAGAATCAAGATGAGTAAACGTTAGCAAAGATAACGACCAATGTGGTATACTAAAAGCCTGCAAAAAACAACAAACAAAAACAGTTTAAATCAAAGAGGTGGCTAATATGATTAATGCTTTACGGGCGTTTTGCGTTGGCTTTTTCATATCGGCGGCATTATTACTAATGGCAGGAGGTGTTGAGTATTTCTTTACCTCTGTGGATGGAAAGGGCACGATTTACGGGTACTTTTTAATCCCCATATCGCTGCTTATCTTACTTCCTCTGTTGAATGTATTATCAAAATGCATGGAAGACACATTGCCACATGACGGAAGTGTTGACGCGTTAGTGTCGGGCATTTTCGGGGCGATGGTGTCGTTACCTGTGATTGTCAGCCTTTGGGTAATGTTAGCTATAGTGCCTGAGGTTGGCGAGGCGCTACATGCCGAGACTTTACGATTGAAAGTGCTAATAGCGTGTGCAATTGCCCCGCTGACATTCATTAATTTAAGCTATATATGGGCTCCCTCTAAGAAAGCTATTGGCTTTGCACTTCATCGTTACGCTGAAAAATAACGAAAAAATTGGTGTGTAATACCTACAGGGTATAACAATGGTGTTATACCCTGTAGGTATGCGCAATCAGGTAAAAACTTGATAAACACACACTAATAAAGAAGGTAAAGTGATATGGATATTAAAGATAGAACGGTTTTATTTGCAGGGATTTCAGCAGGGTTGCTGGTGGTTGTGGTTAACTTCATGATGATGATGGTATTCAGCAACAGTTTCGAAGAGGCGTCCCTTGCGCGCTTGATTAAGTATTACCCATTGGCGTTGGCGTTGGTTGTTTTGCCGCTGCGTTTTATAGGCCAATCGTCACCTGTTGTGGGTAAGTTCACCAATAATGATGATATGGCTGAGGGTATTATAGGTACAGCAATGGTCTATATCCTCGTTGCTGTTCCTGCAATGCACGTCATTATTGGCGGGGTTGCTAGTGGTTTTGGTGGTATGGTCTGGTATGTGGTAAGTCACGGTATTCTTACTGCGGTATTTCCTTTGTTGATAAAAAAAGGTAATATATCAGCCGTGTTTAAGATGGAGACAAAGCGAGATAATGAAGCTTAATAAAGGTTTTACGTGGGGGGCCGGCGTATCGCTGGCCCTAACCGCAATATCATGGCCGATTGCCCAATACGCCCTAAATGCCAGCGAACAGGAATTGTCGTTGTCGTTTTCGTTTTCGTATTGGATGGTAATGTTTGTGGCGCACCTTTTCCTATATGGGATCTATATCATGGTTGATCACGCTTGTTATAACGTGATTGACTATGACATTGATGCGAAAGACGTACTAATAGGAGGCGCTTTCGTTCTCTCCTTCATAATGATAATGCTCATGAACCACTTGGTCGTTGTAGGTGGGCATAGCGAGTCGGAAGCGCAAGCCGTGGTGTCGGCGTTTTTCGCATTTGGTATGTTTTTTATTTACGTTATTATCCGTGCCATTATTAAGCCTCTAGACTAATATGGCATTCCTGCCTGACTGGAACGCGATAAAAACGGTATCCTAAAACGATAAAAAGTCGTTCCTTATAATGACTATAACTCCCCCACTTAAAGCGAATATCACCTGGTGAACAGCCAGTAAAAAACGGCGTTTACGCGGAGTGAAATGCGCTTTTATATGTCGTTTTGATTGGTTTAAATGCTGGTTTTCTTCCCTTTTTTGATAAAAAAGGGTAATATATCAGCAGTGTTTAAGACAGATGAACCCAAGAAATTAGGCAATAAAATGAAGATTAATAAAGGCTATGTTTTAGGGGCCGGTGTATCGCTGACCCTAGCCATAATGTCATGGCCGATTGCCAAATACATCCTAAATGCCAGCGTGCAAGAGCTGTCGGTGTCGTATTGGATAGCAATGGCTGTGGTGCACCTTTCACTGTATGGTGTCTACACCATGGTTGAACACGCTTATAACGTGCTTGGCTATGACATTGATGCGGCAGATGTATTAAAAGGCGGTATTTTTGTGGTTGCTTTCATACTGTCAACACACATGAATTACTTAGCCATTGTAGTAGGTCAGTTTAGTGAGACGGGCGTGCAGGTGGTGAGAATAGCATACGGCTTATCTACCGCACTTCTGATTTACGTCCTTTACCGTGCCTGTAATGAGTTGCTAGACTGAGATGGCATTCTCGCCTGACTGGAACGCGATAAAAACAACGTTAGCCAAAAAGATTTTAGGGGTTTCCTTACTAAAAACAAAAGGTTTCTGGGGTGGTTTCTCCGGTTCTTTTTGCTTATATCTCGCAATGAACACAATATCGACGATGTGGTTTATTAATGGCTTTAACAGCATTGGTTTGTGGGGTATCGCGGTGGTAAATGCCATAACGTTCATATTATTTACGCTTTTCCAAACCGCGGCATTACGAACCCTTATAGGCATAGATAATAATGACGGCCTGCTTGAGAATGAAGATCTACGTATCGGATTTTATGAGGGTGGCATGTCTTTTGGGTTGCTCACCTTTGCATTACTCTTCATACATACATTGTCCATATCGTACACATTCCCTACCTTAGTAATGTTTGTCGCCACTGCGTTACTGGTGATGGTGTCGTACGCAAAAGACGCCAAGTGCATCCTAAAACGATAACAAATCGTTATATACAACTTCTATAAACCACCCGCGATTGCTGTATTTACGATTAAATATTGATATAAAACAATTATAGTAAAACGTTACATCGAAAGCGAATATTAACCGGTTAACAGCCAGTGAAAGCGGCGTTTAAGGTTGAAGAACGCTTTAATGACGCTTTAAACTTTTTTAGAAAAGAGAGTAAAGATGCATAAGATAAAGAATATAGTGGGTTTCACGGCAGGTTTTGTGCTTACCCTTTTAGCCGCTTATGTATTTGCTGGGTGGGCTAATTGGACGGTGCCAGACGTAGGGAAGGTGTTTACGTATCGTGATTATTTGTTCTATATGTCCGCATTCTTAGTGTTTTTGATGATGGGGGTTACCGAGATAAAACACAGAAAGGCCCCGGGTAAAATTTTCCCTATGTTGTCAGCGTTCTACATGGGTACACTGCCTATATTTCCGCTATCATTGGTTGCGCTTTACCAACCTGATGTGCAACGGTATTACGCGTGGGCCAATGAGGTCACCTTTTCGCAATCATGGGATATGGTGTTTTTCTTTTATGGTATATACCTGTTTATCATCGCGCACGAGATAGCGTTTTACATTATGAGCAGAGGTGAAGATGGTGACTCCTCTGACGTCGAAGGTTTAGCCTTAAACCATTAGTGAGTAGAAAAACGCATGAAAAGGGGGGTGATATGTTAAGTGGAATAAGGAACGTAATGGCTTTTTCTTTAGGGTTTGCGACGTCGCTATTAATAGCGAGTGGGCTGCTTTATGTGCTCAATGGTTATGCCTTTTCACCAGCAAGCGTTTCGTTTACCTTTCAGTTCTACCTTTTCATTTTGGCGACAGTTTTGTTTTTACTCGCCGCATTCCTAGTGCCAGAAGGGCATGAGAGATTAACGTTGAGAAAGAGTACAGTGAATAGCTTTAACTTAGGAGTGCTTGCGATATATGTAATAATGGTCATTGTGTTATGTTTGCCTAGTGTGAGGCAGCATAGTGCATGGTTCGAGTCTCAAGACATATTAGCAAGCCACTTCAAATGGCAATTTGTTCTCCCTATGATCTTTCATTGCGCGATAGTCAGTTCAGAAATGATATTGGGGTGGTGTTATCACCCAGAGGATATTGCCAGACAGAATGAGGGGGTGGGGTAGTAGGGCGTGGTCAATGAGATGAACTCGTCGTGATTATGGGATGCATCATTTTTTGTCTATGATATATACCTGCTTATCATCGCGCACGAGATGGCGTTTTACATCATGAGTAGATATAAAGCATGAAAGGGCTAACATAGGTTAGCCCTTTTTTTGCATTCAATAATGCTCTGTTGAAGGTGTTTTCTCTTACTTTTACCCCTCCTTTCCACAATAAACCATCCAGAGAACTGCGTTTCCAACGCCTGTCTACTGCCCGATAAAAGGGGAAGACCTCGGCATTTGCACAATTTAGGTCAAAAGCGTTACATATAACGGTTAAATGAAATCACATTTATGTGACCCCAAACCCTCAGATTTCACAGAGAAGCGCGACAGCTAAGTTGTTGTGTAAAAAGGAGTTTTACCCTTGTTTAGTGCCTGTTTTTGTTTGGAAAAACAAATGAAAAGTAGTATTATTAGGGTTGATTAGTACAAGGAACTTGATGGGCTAAATGAAAAAAAAACAGCACGAGATTTAGCCAGTTCCCTTAACGAGTGAAAATGAGAATAAGGAAGGTTTTAGTTATGGTTGGGAAGGCTTTAGTGACGATTGGGAATACTTTGAAGATGGTATCTACCAAGATGGCAATAGTCTGTATGGGTTTAGTGCCAGCGTTCATTTTGATTAAGGGACCAACAGAGTCTATTGCCGCAAACTATGCGTTATTAGGTTCGTTTTTTGGATACTTCTTGATCACGCGGGTATTAAATATTGTAGCGTTAGGTGAGTACCAAATAAACGGCAAGGTGTATAGCTTACTTAATTCAACCGTTAAGTATGATTTCAAAGGGTGGTTGTTATTAACCATGGTGATCCCTTCTATGTTTGTAACACAAATCATACATGCATCCACCGTTAGTTACGAGAGGGCGTTTAATACGCCTTGTTTAAGCGATGCAGAGACGACATTTTTAACTATTGCGGTTGCCCTTATGATGGTATTCGCTATGTTTGGCGACATTATTGCGATAGCGAAAAGATTAAAATACGTGCCGGATGAAGGGGTGTCGTTAAGGGATGGTGATTCGCTTAAGGCATTTAAGGGTTTGTTTAAAATGATTGGTGAGCGTGTCGGTGACGCCCTTGTTAATAAAAATGGAGGTTAAGATGTTAAGTACGACAAGGAACGTAACGGCTTTTGTTTTAGGGTTTGCGACATCGCTATTAATGGCGTGTGGGGTACTGTATGTGTGCAATGGTTATACGTTTTCACAAATGAGCGAAACGTTTAACACCAGTTTTTGCCTTGCTTTTATTCCGACTGCTTTGTTTCTTTTTGTCGGGTTTCTAGTGCCCGAAGTGCGTAAGAGATTAAAGATAAGAAAGTCGGTAACGACTAGATTTTACCTAGGTACGCTTGCGATATATGTAATAATAGCTATTGCGTCATACTTACCTAGTGTTATTCAGTATAATGCATGGGCCGATTCTCAACACGCATTAGCAGATGCATTTAACGGGTACTTTATGTTCCCCGTGTTCTTTCATTTGATGGCGGTAATTACAGAAATTGCACTTGGGCCTTACTATCACCCAGATGATATCGCCAGGCAGAAGGAGAGAATAAAGCAAGGGCGGGTTCAAGGTGAATTTGACTTTGACGATATTGATTTTGACTTAGATGATTTTTTCTAATCGTTTATGGTGAGGCGTAAAAGGGTGGGCTTAGGCTCACTTTTTTTGTTTAAAACTTTTATTTTATTATGGTGCGTGTATACTAAAGGTAACTGCTAGTTGGCTTGCTTAGATAAGTTGGTTCGCAGGGTGGGGGAAGCCCCAGCAGCTATCCACCCCTTATTGGGGCGCGGTGCAAACAAGATATATCCCATTGTATACATCACTAAAACTTACGTCTGATGACTGGGTTTTGTGTAACGGATAGCCACAAATAAACCCAAAAACATTGGAGTAGGTCATGCCGAATAACGCCCCAGAAGTAAAGTTCCCGCAAACCGTGGGTGAGATGAGAGAAGCGAACAGAAGAGCGATTGAAGCTTTTCAGGAAAGTCCTGTCAAAAACGAAAACAAGTTGAACCACGCCTTGGCCGCCTCGTTGAACATGTCGGGTTACAATACGTTAGCTCCATTCGAGAAAAAAGAAAAAGCCACACCAACCCCTTATCCTGTTAGTGTTGAAGGCGAGGGGACGTGCGATATGATTGTCAATGGCGTTCGTATTCCCATGGAGCTGGTGCTGAATGGTATCGTGTCGTGGGTTGTTGTGTCGCGTGATGATTGCAAAGAGATTTTGGAACGCAGAATTGAGAGGAAGGGTGTCGGAGAGGACAGAGTTGGGGTGTTGAAACGTACCCTAGGCACGCTGACTAAGAGCAGGGATGAGTGGCTCCTTACGGCCAGTCGTTCAAATGGCATGATCATCCCTAGCTTTGAACCTGAATTGTTCAACAGGGCCTGTGATAAGATGTTAGCGGCTTCGCGCGAGTATTACCAACGTAAGGTGGGAAATTTACTGAAGAAAACAGGCGCGTTGCTTGAGGATGTTACCACTTACTATGGTGGCGACGATATTGAGGGGCTGTATGCGAATGAACTGGTGCTTATTAACAAAGCCTTTTTAGGTGATGATTGCTTGCCAATAGGCACCCCTATTGAGCCTTACAGAGGTGAAGTGCGCGAGGGTTTCATTGCCGCTTATACTGTTAACAACGAGTACGTCCCAGTAGAATTTTAATGAAAGCGCGTGCCCGTCACGCGTTTTTTTATATCGAGAAAATACGTGTTATTATACTGATGGTTTATATTTTTTTAAAAGGAATTGAGTGATGCATGAAAATTATGAAAGAGAGCAACGTGAGCGTGAGTTAGACCGGGAAAGACGGGAACGTGAGCAGCAAGAGCGCCGGGAGCGTGAACAGCAAGAGCGGTATGACAGAGAACGGGGGCGCAGATAACTATGCTTCGTTCGCGCATGTTAGGTACGTTAACCTCTGGGATGGTGCTTATTAACGCCCAATTGTTGCTTTATTTGCTTGATTGGATAATCCCAGTTGGCGACATTAACTGGGTGTTGGGACTTGTTATTATGTTTGGGTCGATATTAATCACTGACGCCATGATTATCCGCGTAATAAAAAATAACCTAGATGTTTTCAGTGCTCGTTTTAAGTGGTTTTCGGCGGATGATTTCTTTAGTGCTTGCAGGGCACTGTACTTTATCATGTTTGTGATAATGATAGTTTCCATATGGAATTCCGACAGAGCAACCAGTGAGGTTTTGGGGACGACAGTGGCCTGTTTTACCATGCTGCTTACAACGGCGCATCGTGATTGGATAAGAGGGAGGTTTTCATGACCCTCTTACGCGTGGTTATTGGCTTTATTTACGGTTTAATGTACGTGCCAGTGTTACTGTTGTTCCTTGTTATAGCGCCTATGGTGACAGAGGCGAACGGTGTCATTAGGGTTTGCATCAATATCTGTTCACAAGAAAAGCGAAGGAGCGGAGAAAGGCAAGTCCATTGTGTGGTTACTAAGTAAATGCGTCATCGCTGCTGGACTTTACGGCCTGGTGTTGCGAGAAGGCATCTCTTTGAGTGCTTTGTATGCAGGTTATGCAGGTTATGCAGGGGTGTTTTTGGTGGTACTCACGTTATTGACGGATTTAGCACTAATTGTTGCGGACACTAACGAAATGGAAGGGGAATTTTATGGGCCATAATCAAAAGACGGATGTGTTTCCGATGAAGGATGTCGCTATGATCGTGGCGATGTTTTTATTTCACGGCAGCGCAGCCATGGTGTTATTGCATCTTAGTGGCAGTCCGAACGCGATGGCGGTAACGCATAATATCATCTTCCCATGGATGGTGTCGCTTTTATTTGCTGTCGTTATGGCATCGAACTGCATGCAGGCGAACAAAGGGTTATTACGCAAGGAATTAAGCCCTGTATATTACGGTATCGCGAGTGTATTAGTGCTGATGGCAACGCTACCTTTAGATGAGGTAAAAGATTCGCAATGGCTGTCTTTAATCCTTTCGGTGTCCGTATCGGCGTTCACCACAAGAGTTGTAATTAGTATCAACAGAAAGCAGCGAGAAGCGGAAGGGAGGCTTCTAGGAACCGCAGAGGTTGCCGCCACTCGATAGCAACAGACAAGCAGGTTTAAATAGATAAAGCGTCAGTAGGGGTTTCCTACTGGCGCTTTTTGCTATGCGGGTGCTACTTGTCATGGTAGCAGTTGGCCAAACAGACCAGAATATCGCCTGAGGTTAGCTTGATAATAGCAGGGACAACAGAGGTTTCAGCCAAAACGGGACCTAATAACGTTGGGTTGCCCGTACCCAACTCAAGGCGCTGGTAAATATTGATGTCGGTAAGTTTGCTGACAGTAGGTACACAATTGGCAGTGCGGTTAAACTCCTTGTCAAAGACAAATTTAGGGTAATCACCGTGGTAACTTTCTTTTGCTTTGGTTTGTGAGTAATCGTCCTGAGACAGCCAATACACCGGAATAAGACCATAGGCTTGGGTAAATTCACCATTAGGGCTTTGAAAGCTGTCTTCATAAATCATGGCTTCTTCGTTGATGTTCGACGTAGAAGAGAAGAAAGTCGGGTTGTTTAAGAATTCGCGAGTTGAACCGTTTAACGCCTGAATGCGAATAGGGTTGTATTTTTCATCGGCAAATAAAGCTTCAAGCGCATCGTCTTCAATGTATGTAAAAAGATTGCTGAAGGCTTCTGATGTGCAAACAAATTGGCCAAAAGGGTGGATGTGCTCATGAGCTGGTAAGGCTTTAAACATATTGATATCTCGTCGTGTGAGTGAGATTCTATATTAATCATTTTGATCCAACTAGTCAACAAAATATTGCAGATAAATAAAATAATTAGGCCAGTGAAGCCAGAAAATGCCGGGCTCGACTCCGGGTGTGATGCCAGATGCCAGATGCCAGGTGCTAGGTGCCAGATGCCAGGTGCTAGGTGCCAGATGCCAGATGCCAGGTGCTAGGTGCCAGAAAATGCCGGGCTCGACTCCGGGTGTGGTGCCATAAAGGTGGTGTCCTGTTAGTCCACCATCGACAAACGGTATAAACACTTGCAATCGAGGAATGCGTTTTACATAAAAACCCCATACGCGACTAATTTAATAAGGAACTTTTAATACTCTTTAGTTAAGAATCTGACATTTTTTTGTCTTTTTTTAAGTGAAGCTAACCAATTTGATTGCATTATGGTATGATGTTTTCATTCAAAAAAAAGAGAAACGTGAAATGGAAAAAATACTCACAGCTGCCGTGCTTTGGTTTATCTTAGGGGTAATCACGCTCGCATGTCCATCGATGTACTTTTTATGTTCAGAATCGGGGCTTATTGAGGGAATGACGAGCGGTATGGGGTATTTTGGTGCGCTGGTAGGATACATTGGGATGTCGATGATTAGCATTGCCTTACTCATGGCACCGGCCTTGATATATTTTGAGTTCGGGTTAGGTAAAAAATCAGACAATGAGGACTGGGTGCGCTTCACTCGCAAGCCTAAAAAATATATAAGAACATTTAGTAATTGGCCTTTTGCAAGCCTTATATTAACGTACGCGATGGTGGGAATTTCCTTCCCGTGGGACGAATGGACAGGCGCATTGGTCGTGGCGATGGCGGTGGTGCACGCTTTAATTGTGTTGGTGTTGAATATATTTATAAGACGAATATTCACTAAAGGTTTTATTGAGTTGTACGCACCGGAAAAGGGGGCTAATCGCTAGTTACAGAATAATTGATCAAACCTGATCATGGCGCTGTCTAATATGGCTTATCTGATATTAGACACTTACGCAGTGAAACCGTGGCTCAGAAAGTGATATTCTCTTGACACAATAACATTTTTCTTTACTATTGAGTGCATGATCTGCGCATTCAAAACACAACTTTTCCCCAACAACAAACATCGCACGTACTTTCACAAAGCGTGCGGTGTATCTCGTTTTGCGTGGAATTGGGGATTGGACGCATGGAATAAGCAGTACGCCCTTTGGGAAGCGTCAGACAAAACCGATAAATCACTAAAACCCAACGGCATGAAGCTCAAAAAGCAGCTCAATGCTGTTAAAAAAGCCGAATTTCCGTGGATGTACGAAGTGACAAAGTATGCCGCCCAGCAACCTTTCATCAACCTACAACGAGCCTGGTCAGACTTTCTCAACAAGAAAACCATGAACGGTAAGCCGGTGGGGAGACCTAAATTTAAAAAGAAAGGGAAGTGTATTGACTCTTTTTATGTCGGTGGCGATCAAGTCGTTGTCAAAAACAAACATGTCAAGGTACCCAACTTAGGCTGGGTACGCATGGCCGAGCCGATAAAATACGGCGGTAAAATCAATTCCATGACCATTTCCCGCAGTGCGGATAAATGGTTTGTGTCGTTTT